>Ga0209343_10004670_pt1 | contig 16869 bp, 14 predicted proteins | sample RifCSPlowO2_02_FD_184026 | JGI IMG/M metagenome (GOLD analysis project Ga0209343, IMG submission 184026) | Groundwater microbial communities from Rifle, Colorado - Rifle CSP2_plank lowO2_0.2 (SPAdes) (version 2) | ecosystem: Environmental > Aquatic > Deep subsurface > Groundwater | place... | reverse complement strand
TGCCGACCGATCCGGCGCGAAGCGTACTGATAGGCGTGGCTGCGGTGGGCTTCATAAACCTTGTCGCCCCGCAACAGCCGGCGCAGCAAGGTAAAGGTGGCATCGACGATGAACACCCCGAGCAGAATCAACCAGCTCCACAGCAACTGCGGCGCCACCCAGGCCGCCTGCAGAGACAGTACGCCCAAAGTAATGCCGAGGAAGCCACTGCCGGCGTCCCCCATAAAAATCCGCGCCGGCGGAAAATTCCAGAACAGAAAGCCCGCAACCGCAGCCGCCAGCAGCATCGGCATGACCCAGGTCGTAGGTTGGGCTGAGCCCGCGAAGCCCAACAGCACATACAACAACGCCCCACCCAGGCACACACAAATCGCCTCGACACTGGCGATGCCATCGATGCCATCCATGAAGTTATACAGATTCAGCAGCCACACCAGATACACCGCCGCCAGCGCATGGCCGAACCAGCCCAGATCAAAGGCGAAACCGAACATAGCCACCGGCGGCAAACCACCGAGCCAGAACAGTGCCCAGATGGCCGCAGCGAAATGCCCAAGCAAACGCCAGCGCGCGGCGATATGCCCGTGATCATCGAGAAAGCCCAGTACCGCAATGCCCGCCCCCGCACCCAACAACGCCCAAGCCAACGGCCAAGCGATCAAGCTCATGCCGGCCAGCAACGGCAAGGCCAGCAGAAAGCTCACCACTATCGCCACCCCGCCGCCACGCGGCGTAGGCACCGAGTGCGAGCTGCGGGCGTTGGGAATGTCCATCAGGCTGCGGGCGAGGGCGTAACGGCGCAAAACGCCGGTCAAGGCGAGAGACAAACCGACAACTACCGGAAGAAGGAGCCAAAACAACATCATAAAAGTCTCTGGGAAAAGTCAGGAACGCAATGCAACAATCTGTTGGTAATCTTGGCCAGCCTTGAATAGCGCCTGTTCCGGCGTTACTTGTGGAGACCAACCAAGCAGATCACGAGCCTTACTAGAATCAATGGCCAAAGACCCGCAGAGTTGGGTATATACAGCCTGCTTGCCGAGTAGCGATGCGCCATAACGAATCAAGAAATTGGGGACCGGAAGCAAGTGGGCTTTCAGGCTCATCCCTGCTGCGAGATAGCAAATAATGTCTGTGGTTGAAACATCAACGCCGTCTGAAACCAAGAACAACTCATTAGCTGCGGCAGGATGTTCAATACACAACGTGATAAACTCAACCAAATTTTCCAATGCGATCATGCTTCGCGTATTTCTCACTGCAGAAAATGGCAGTGGTACTCGGCATGCGACGAGTTTTAGCAGGCGCGCGAAGTTACCTGGGGCGTGCCCAGCATAAACTAGTGGAGGTCGAATGATCACCAACTCCATATCGCTGCCTTTAAGCAGAACCCGCAAGCCTTGCTCTGCCTCGAGCTTAGAAATCGCATAGTCGGCATGAGGGGCTGGTATGGAAGACTCATTAAAAGGCTTATCAGATGTATAGGAACCATTAACACCGATAGAGCTGATAAAAATAAACCGCTTAACCCCTGCATCCAAAGCCTGACGAGCTAAGGTCAATGCACCCTCAACATTGATACTGCGGAATTCAGCAAGCGGATCCAAACTGCTGTCCCCCAGCACGTGAGCCCGCGCTGCAAGGTGTACCACTACACCAACATCCTGTAAGGCCCTAGACCAGTTTGTACTTGAACAAACATCTCCAACAGGAATTACTGAGACCCTCTTTGGCGCTTTAACTCCGGCCCGCCTAGCCGTACCCCAAATACAATAATCCTGGTTAACTGCCAGTCTATCGACAAGTGACTGACCGATAAATCCTGTCACACCCGTCACAAGGATTTTCATTTCAGTCCCCGCATTGCACTTACATAAACATCAAGAGTCTTTCTCAGCATGACTTCGAAAGTAAATTCATTCTCAAATTTGCGCCTACCCTGTCGCCCCATTGCCTCCCTTAACTCAGCCGACTCAATAAGGTCGGTAAGAGCCTCCACAAGTGACTGCTGATCATTACGCTCAATCAAAAAACCAGTTCTACCTTGCTCAATAGACTCCGGCACACCACCGACTCTTGAAGCTACAACCGGTAAGCCGGCTCGCATAGCCTCCAAGATTGTCAGAGGTAGCCCCTCCCAATTTGATGTCAGAATGAATATATCTGCCTTAGCTAATCTGGCTGATACATCATTGCAAGCACCTGAAAAAACCACTTGATCGTTAAGGTCATAACGCCGCACAACGTCATGCACACTTTTCAGCAGAGGACCATCTCCAACAAATTCGAGAGACCACTTAAGGTGTTTTATACAGGTCAAAGCTTCAATGAGTGCAAGATGGTTTTTTGGGGAATCAAACCGAGCAACCATAACCATTCGAGTTGCGTCGCCGGCTATGTAATCCTTCTCACATACAGCGCAATCAGGCATACCATTGTGAATGGTAGTAATTAATTCCTGATTGCCTACGCCGAGGTCAAGCGCAAGTCTTTTGTCATACTCTGATACGGTAATAACCTTGCTCGCAAAACGCGCCATAATCCGCTCCATAAAACGGTACATCGCGCGCCGTCTTTCAGATACACCCTCAGTAAAAGCCCAGCCATGAGCTGTAAAAACGACTGGAACAGATAAGCTTTTGGCTACCAAACGTCCTAATATTCCGGCCTTGGAAGAATGCAGGTGAATAATGTCTGGTTTAATTTCTACGATTGTTCTTCTTAACTCAAATAAACCGCGCAGATCCTTAAGCAGGCTGATCTCCCGAACCATATAACGCAATGAGACACAGCGGAGTCCCTTCTCCTTCGCTCGATCCAAGAAAACCCCATGACCACCAACCAGAATAACGACCTCATGACCGGCATCCTGAGCACCGTGCGCGAGATCAAGCAAATGCACACTGGCACCACCAATGACATCAGAACGGGTAATTACGTATACAATTTTCATCTTGTTGAATTATTCACCTGTACCATCTGGATTGTTCATCTGCCAGGCAGCGCCAAATACCACAATCATTAATATCTTCATCAAGACTTAGGTACCGTAGCAACGAAAACGTTACTTCTATTTAGCACAAACGGCTGCACAACTAGCTTTACCAAATAAAACAGCCCCAGAACGAGCAATAACAGTATTGTGCCTTTCTGAAAAACAAAGGACGAAAAATCCCCCGTCAAACTTGTTGACAAAAAGAAAATAGGCATGAAATAAACCCTTGTAACAATACTACCAAAAAGACATCGTAGAGAATAAAATAATAAAAATCCTTTTATCAAGTATGCGAATGCCATAACAAACGGAGACACGACCATCAAAATGGTGCCACCAATGCCAAACGCCTCAGCAATAAATAATGAGTTTTTTACGCCGGTATCGGAAAATTCTCGCTTTTCTGTAAACAGCATCAGTTCTTTTGAAAAAACAGGGTAATCCACAAAAAAACTAGCAAAAGGTATCATGTGCCAGCCATATTCATACGACTGAAAGCCTATTGACAATGTTTCATATACTCCCGCCATTTGTCCAATCCCGAGCCGATCAAAAAGATATTTCAAAAAACGGAGCAAATCGAGGTCAGGAACCTGAAGCGAGACCACATAATAAATTAGAGTCAACAGCAAGATCATATAAAGAGGAAGATAAAATAAAACTTTAAATACCGATATTCTCGGCCGCGAAATATAAACATACGCCATCACAAATAGCATTATGTATTGAACTACAGGTGCCTTAGCACCTCCTGCAGAGGCCAGAATCATCCCAATGCTGAATACAAGTAAAAAACCTAACTTGTTTCTAGACAATAGCAAATAAGCAGCAAAAATAGCTGAGACCCAGTACGACACACTAATCACATATGAAATCTGAGTCGGTAGCGAGCTTGCATATACATTCTCCAACCTGACATGCAGAACATTTTTCCCCATTATTATTGAGGCCAGAAAAGCGTGCTCATACCCAAGAAACAAAATTGAACATGACAACAAAATCAGGCCAGAGCTTATTGCTGCAATTGAAAACAAGTAGATTTTTCTTTCATTAACACGATCAAACAACTCATCTCTTTCAACGAAAAGTAAATTACTTCTAAATATCAACCTGAGCAGCAATATATAGAGAAAAAAATATGCAGCAAAAGAAAATACAACCCAGAGCGATATTGTAAAGACGAGATCTTGCTTGACCATTTTTAAAACGTGAAAGTTGTCAACGGAGTAAATAGCGAGCAAAACAATAGGCGAAAAAATTAAGACCACTTCCTTATAGAAAAGAAATGCCCAAATACTGTAGTGCCCCTCAGACACAGATAGCATCGTGCCCTTGGCAAAGGACAGCCCAATACCGAAGATAGCTAGTATGGCCAAGGTTAAAAAAATTAATTCCAAGTATTTTACCTCTACCTAATTTCCAAAATTTTAGAAAGCTTCGATTCTAACGAAAGTCTCCCCTCCGCAAACCGCCTTACATCCGCAGGCAATGGCAGTTTATTTTCAGCAAAACCAGCCATCAAATCCGCCAATCCCTCTATACTTTCATCATTAGCCACAACGAATCTAAAAGCCGAATTTTTCTCAAAATCAGGGTCTGTTCCTACGCCTATCACAGGCAAGCCTCTGGCCATATACTCACGGGTTTTAAGATCAGATGCTTCCGCTAATCCCTTCCGATATAAACCAAGGCTAGATATACCTATATGAGCCTGCGCAAAAAACTTATCTAACTCTGAACCTATTAACATGCCGGTAAAGATAACTTGCCTATCCAAACCAAACTGACGCACCAACGTCTTTAAGTAAGGCAGCTCACCACCATCGCCCACGATTGTAAAGCTAACCTTATATGCCAAGTCTTTTTTATTTAATAATTCTATACTCTTAAGCATGCGGTCAAAGCCGTGCCATTTGGCTAGCTGGGCCACTCCAATCAATTTTAATTCTTTGCTTGGCCATGTAGCTTGGGTCAAAGGCGTTTCATCGTCAATAAAAATACCATTGCCAATTTTTAAAGTTTTGTTTTTGACGCCGAATGAAAACCATGCACTTTCTTCGGCATACTGAATAACTTTGTGCGCAGGATAAAGAACCCAAGCAGCAGAGATGATAGTCAATGTTTTTCGCAAAGCACGCAGAATTGGGTTTCTAACGGCAGAATCTAGTTCTTTTAACCCAATTACTCTTGGTGTTGGCACATCAATAATTATGATTCTGCCGCGCAATCGCTGAACTAACATAATAAAAAAAACTAACGGAAAAACCAAGTCCGAAAAACGGACCATAATGACATCTGATCTTTCTTTAAACAACTGTAAAAGAAAGCCAAATACGCCTGACCGGCTCGCGGGGTATAAATGACAAGAGGCATCAAGCCCAATATGACTAGCAGCTAAAACAGTGTTGTCGATTTTTTTAGCTACTCCAGGAGACTTGTGTCTATTCACCAACGCATAATAACTAAAAGATTTAAATTTCATCAAATTCCGCCCAAAAATTTACTACAGCTCGCATGCTGGCAGCCCCACAATTGTACAAACCTAATTGTGATTGCTCACTACGCAGTGCCGAATGTCAGTTAATATGGCTATTATCTTCTTCTTATACGCTCCGAGCAGCACATTCACGCCCAGTTCAATTAGCGCCGCCCATTCGGTTTCATCGCGCAGGGTAATAATAGGTTTTTGGAGAGATACACTCCTTTTTTGTAGGTCGCCGCTGCCGGTCATAACGAGGGCGCAATGTTCAAGAAATCAAACCATGTTGAGATAACCCATAGGGTCAATTATCTTCAGGTTACGGATATCGTAAGCATCTTGTGCCAAGAGCCTTTTTGGTACGAAGGTGCAATGGGAAGATAACCTGTTGTTGCTTTGAAATTTCGTTTAACGCAGCAACGATATTAAACAACCATGCTGGATCTGCGGTGTTTTTCTGCACGATGAATAGTGCACAGAACAAAGTCGTCAGCCTCCGCAATGCCGGCAGCTTTTTTGTGCACTGTTCTTATAGAGCAATGCGCCACCCCGCATCACATCCCCACTGCAAGCACAACCTTGACCATGCGTCTAGTATGATAACGGGTTTCATTTTATTATCTCTGGAGCTGCAGGAGCTAACTACAACATGCAGCTTGATACAACGTCTGTTTCATTTGGCTATCAAACTGTGAATTATGCCAAAGCAAGGTAAAACACCCTCCAACCGCCTTACAAGCTTTCTTCAGTTCACCAAATTTGGCCAGCGCTGCGTCGCCAGAGCCAAGGCCCATATAGCGTGGCGAAATTATGGTGCATTCCATGGCGATTAAAGGCCGGATGCGCAGTTTTAAGACTCTGCCTGCCACTGGGTCAAACGCCGGGTATTCAAAGCAAGTACCACATCTGAATCCGGGTCGGTCTGCATAACTCAAGGTACTGTCGTAGGTCATGCCGGCTTGTTCCCATGCCTGCATAGTTGCCGGATGTTCCCAGCGCAAGTAGTGCATACGGCCGCCCCACTCAGCCTGTTCGATGCCTTCTTCTGCACATATTCTTCGCAGGCGATTTGCTTCGGCAACGATAGCGACCGGTGTCTGATATGTGTTGTAACTCGGGTGCAGGCCTATTTCATGGCCGCGCGCATGAATGCGGCGCATCAGTTCGCGAATAGCTGGATGTTCGGGTTCGTAGTCTGCATCTTTGCTGGCATCGGTACGGCCGCAGATAAAGTAGAACGCGCTGGTTAGCCCATACTGTTCGGACACATCCATGATCCAGTTGAAAGTGTTGTCCGGGTCGGCGGGATGCAGCGCAATTTTGCTATTCCGACGCACCCACGGGGCAAGCAGTGCGCTTTTGAAATCTCGGCGCTTAAACACGTCACCTGCCATGGCTCGGACCATACCCACCGCCGAGCAAAATCCGTAACGGCTTGGCCCATCCACATCGTGGGACACTTTCATAGTGAATTGGTGTGTTTTAAGTTTCAGCGCTGGCCACGTCTTCTTAATAACCTGACCCAAAATATGCAACCACTCGTCGACCACCGGGCGCTCCAGATAGCCATGCTTGAAGGCGTGAGATGAAACGGCCGGAAAGCGGCCGTGATTGTCCAAATCGGCACGCCCCACCTCTTCCTGGCGGGAGAGCATCCAATAGGTCAGGCCGAGAATGTCATAGTGAATACAGTAGCCCGCGTCGGTTTTCTCGATCAGTGGCGAGGGCAAATTCGCGGCGCCGGGAGCAGACAGTGGCTTGCCCAGTGCAGATTGCCAGCCTTCGACTGCAGCATCCCAAGTGGTAAATGGCAAGTTTGAATCTGCGCGTCTGAAGGTTGCTTCGTCTGCGGTCATGTCTATGCAGGATGCATCACTTTCACAGCCTAGCCGAATGGTGTCTTGCCCGATGGTTTGCAACGAGAAAGCATGGCCAAAGCGTTCGAGTAGGATTAGTTGCAGCCAGGCTAAGGCTGCTGTGGTTGGATAGAAGGTGATTGGATTCATTTGTTTTTTGAATCTTTAAGAAGTAAAGAAAATTTGCTTTTAATTTTTCTTAAAATAATCCTACAAAAATAACCGGGAGCATGATGAATTCTGTCCCATCGGCCTGCATTGCAGGTGAAGCACATATTCGACTCACAAATATTTATCTTATGATTGTGCTTAAGTGCCGCATATTCGATTTCATAACACTCTTTAGCAGGTGCAATAATTGAATAAGCACCACCTATGAACCCAGTAGTTAAAATTTTATTTTTTACATATAGAGCATAAAACTTATAGAATGAATTTGAGCACAACCCAGGATCAGTTCTGCGGAAAAGTTTGATTTCACCATCCCGGGACTTGTAAAAAGTTGAACGTAACTTAGGAAATACAGAAAGAGATAGCAGACCAAGATCTGCTTCAGCCAAATGCGTTGTTGTAAAACCAGGACTATTATCTACACAACCGACCAATATAGATTTTCCATCAAGTTGTATTATTTTTCTTATTGGCTCATACGCAGGTGAGTTTTCATCGTGATTTTTAGTTATTTGCTCGGCAAACTTACCTATTGCCACGTAAGAGCACATTGGGTGGCTACTCCGAAAAGCATCGTTACGTCGAATCATTGCATTCGGTAATGCCCCCGCATAACTTTTTTTCTTCAGGTCAAATGCATTTTCAATTTTTGGCTTTTTAATAAAAGCGCCACCATCTGTAAAAGCCAAGGAAACAATAGTCCCATTAACGCCTACAGCTTTTAGAAGTGCATTAATAAATGCTTCGGCGCCACCATCTATTCTGCCCACGGCTCCAAGGCTTGCTCGTATCAAAACAGTGTCGCCTGCGCAAACACCTATCTTTTCGAAATCCGCGACCAAATTAGCTTCAGATATATTACTCATATTTTATTACCAACACCTAAAGCAGCTTGATACTGCAACAAGGAATGAAAAATATATAAAATAGAAAATGACGCCACATGACAAGCTATGGCCATCATGTAGTCATCAAACAACACATAACCAAAATAAAAAGAACCTACTGAGAATAGAAAGCGCAAAATTTGCCATCCGAGATCAATAACCTGCATCCCGGCAAGCAACACTGTTTGACTGAGAGGAGAGGACATAGTTTGAAAAAATACCATCACAGAAATCATTGATGCAATCTCGCCCGATGTACGCCACTGTTCTCCAAAAACAAAAGCAAATAACCAAGGACCAAATAACAAAACGGGGACAATCGGTAGTATTGCGAAAATCATCAACCGAACAATCGTTTTCAGATAAATATCCTTACAATTACCAATCTCGTTATAGATAGTCGCTGCCTCACGTCTAAATACATCGCCAATTGCCCCACCAACTAACGCCATGGGCGCGGATAGTGTTCGCTGTGATAATGAATAAAACCCTGCGGTAGCCGGCCCAAAAAACAAGCTCAAAAGGAGCAAAGGCATTTGTCCCGATGCGGCGTTTGCCAATTGTCCCAGCATTAAATATTTTGGAAAGCTCGAATATTTTTTTGCCAACGCAAAAATGCGATTTCGACTGATTTTTTTCAGTTCTGATTGATCTTCGCGGTAAATCAGCTGCACCAATAACGCCGTCGAAAAACCTTGTCCTATAATCTGCCCGCCCACCAACCCTGACGCGCTCATGGCGCCGTATCCGCCTCCCAATTGTGCCATAGAGCCGCTGCTGCTTTGCATCATACGGCTCAGCGCCATTCGCTTGTAGTGCCCTTTGCGGTTACTCCAGTAGTTAAGACTTTGGTAGATACCCATTAGCAAAGTGCTGGCTGGCACGAAGTAAAGCCAGCTTGAAATATCAGGCGCGCCAAGCAAGTGCGTAATTTGGCTGTTAAATACGACAACAATCGCAAGCAACAAGCTGCTAATGATGCAACTCAACCCCATTGATAAAACCACGATATTGATAGCGTCGCTGTCTTTTTTTGGCAGCATAATTGCCAATTCATATCGACCCGTAACCAACACCGCAACGATGGATGCGACTGCCATATACAAGGCAAACACTCCGAATTCTTCAGGCGTGTACAGCCGTGTCAGAATCGGGCTGATTGCAATGGGAATCGCCTGTGCAATGCTGGTGCCGGTCATCAAAGTGATGACGTTTCTTGCAAATGTGCCTTGAGGCATCAATCGCTTGATCAACTTAAAATTTCCTGAAATACAGCCACTATGGCTTGTTGATCTGCTTCGTACAGATACGGATGCATCGGCAAACTTATCACCTGCTCCGCCACTGCGTCACCCACAGGCAACCTTACGGCAACATCGACCACAGCCGGTTGCTGGTTCAACGGAATCGGGTAGTGCACGGCAGTGGGAATACCAGCCTCCTTACATTTCGCCTGCAAGGCTGTCCGGTCATTTACGCAGATGGTGTACTGGGCATAAACACTGGTGTTGTACGCTTCGATATAAGGGATGCTGGCAATACCAGTCTTGTTCAGCAGCCGATCATAGGTTTGTGCGACCTGCTGACGCAGCTGGATTTCTTCTTCAAATATTTCAAGCTTTGGCAGCAAAATCGCCGCCTGCAAAGTATCCAGCCGGCTGTTCACCCCCACTCGAATGTGGTGATAGCGGCGATCCTGGCCGTGCCGGGCAATCTGACGCATGACCTTTGCCAGTTCATCATCATTGGTGAAGATCGCACCACCATCGCCATAGCAGCCCAGCGGCTTGCTGGGGAAGAAACTCGTGCAGGCAATGGTTGTCAAGTTGCAAGAGCGCTTGCCCTTGTAGGTGGCACCGAAACTCTGCGCGGCATCCTCAATCACTGGAATGCCGTGTTTAGCTGCAATAGCGTTGATAGCGTCCATAGCGGCGCACTGGCCATACAGCGAAACCGGAATAATCGCCTTGGTACGCGGTGTGATGGCCGCTTCCAGCAATTGTGGGTCGAGGTTATAGGTGCGCGGATCAATGTCCACATACACCGGCTTGGCACCGAGCAGGGCCACGGTTTCAGCGGTGGCGATGTAGGTGAATCCAGGCGTGATGACTTCATCGCCGGGACCTATCCCCAGAGCCATTTGCGCAATTTGCAGCGCATCGGTGCCGTTGGCGCAGGTGATGCAGTACTTGGCGCCGACGAAGGCAGCCAGCTTTTCTTCCAGTTCGGCGACTTCCGGGCCGAGGATATATTGGCCATGGGCGAGGACACGCTGGATACCGGCGTCGATCTTGTCCCTGATGCGGGCTTGTTGGGTCTTCAGGTCGATGAATTCAATCATTTATTGCACGTCCACTTTGCTCAGGGTGTTGCCGTTCAGTACATAGCGTGCATTGGTGTGCTGGCAGGCAACTTCACCCTCGCCTGTCACTGGCAGTGTCAGTTGCTCGCCGAACTCGCTCATCCAGCCAATCTGGCGTGCGGGTACACCCACCATCAGGGCATATGCTGGTACGTCCTTGTTGACTACCGCACCGGCACCGACGAAAGCGAACTCACCAATGGTCACACCGCAAACGATGGTGCAATTGGCCCCGAGGGTAGCGCCTTTCTTTACCAGGGTGTCACGGTACTGGTCCTTGCGCTCGACCAGTGAGCGCGGGTTGTAAACATTGGTGAAAACCATGCTCGGGCCGCAGAACACGCCCTCTTCGAGAGTGACGTTATCGTATACCGAGACGTTGTTCTGCACCTTGCAGCTATCGCCGATCACGACTTTGTTGCCGACGAATACGTTTTGACCGAGGGACACACCCTTGCCGATGCGCGCTCCGCCACAGACATGAACGAAATGCCAGACACGCGAGCCTTCGCCGATCTGGGCGCCATCATCGACGATGGCGCTGGAGTGTTGGTAATAAGACATGCACTAATACCTACAAGTTAATTGTCAATCATCAATAAATTTTTCTGGAAAAAACTAGCCGTATACTGCCCGTAACGACGCGCCCCTAACTCGTTCAGATGATGATTATCGAGGTATATCAACACATTACTTTCAAACGGCGCATTTGCAAAAAAAATGCTTTCAGAAAAATCCAAGAATTGAACATTGGATACACCATGAACAGCCGCTTCAATTTTTGAATTTGCAGATTTCCATTCATTGTTCTGGCTTACCTGCACTGGTAGTCCGAGCGCAGTAAAACGATGAACACGAAGAAAATTGGTGTCAAACATCGGAATTTGTGCCAAAACAAAAACTGTTTTGTTTTGCTCTGCAGTCGTCTCAATAAACCGAGAAAAAGCCCGCATGAATGCATCACTTTTGGTTTGATACTGCCACATTCCAGCGAGGATAATTACATCCGTGTCTGCCACAAGCGCGTCAACCGTATCTATCTGAGATCGACAACTATCTTGAGCCCACTCCGGTAGGCGCTCTATATCGAAACCGATTATCGGCACACAACTACTTGCCGTAACCACACGGAATGTCATTTCATTTTTGACGCCAACCGCATCAAAAAAATAGTTCAACTGAGCCGCATGGCTATCACCAATAACCAACACCCTAGGGCTTGAATCGGGATAGCCTCGCGTGCAGTCACCCACTACTTTCCCATGACATATCTCATCACTTGGAGCATAACGGGTCATTTCTACTGGCAATTTATCTACGACAGCTACATTTATTTCTTTTGAAATGCCTATCACAGCGAAAGCACAAACAGAAATGGCCAGCATTTTTTTTGGTGCCGCACGAATCCCCTGAATATGCCTTACTGGCAACTCCACCCAGCGATAGGAAAGCCAGGCAACTATGAAAGAGCCAATTACAAATACAGCCAACCAAACCAGCTGGAGTTCATATTGGCCTGTATAATAGCGAATGAATGCCAAAATTGGCCAATGCCACAAATAGAGCGAGTAGGAAATACCGCCCACCCACACCATTGGTTTTGCAGCAAGTAGCGTACTGACCGGCCCGTGACGCGCCGCGATCAGCAACGCAGTACCCATGCACGGAAGCAGCGCCCATACACCAGGAAAATGCTGTACATCAATAAATACAAAACTCAGAGCTAATAATAGCGCACCGCCCGCCCCCATCAATGATGTATACCGTGCGGGGAGATTATTCTTTGGTGCGAGCAACGCCACAAACGCACCGATCATAAACTCAGGAAAACGAGCAAGAAGCGAAAAATAGACTGCCTGCTCACTCTTACTGAAAAGCCTATATTCAGACCAGGCTAATAAACCTATGCTTAGCAAAAGGAATACAGGCTTTAGAAGCCTAGCCGGCAAAAAACAAACTAGCACTGGCAGAAAAAGATAAAACTGCATTTCGATGGCCAAAGACCATGTATGAAGAAGAGGCAACTCATGTGCACTAGGTGCAAAATAACTCCCAAACCCTTCAAAATACGAATTACTAGTAAAACTTACAGCAGCCTCAAGGCTATCTCTGAAAAATTTAAAATCAGCAGGTAGAAAGAGAACCGCTGAAACCAGTGCTACCACTGCAAGCATTAAAAAATACGCAGGTGCAATTCGTTTAACACGCCCCCAGTAAAACCCCTTCCAGTCAAAATTTTCTTTCCTCTCAACAATGAGGGAAGTGATGATGAAACCGGATATCACAAAGAAAACATCGACCCCAACGAAGCCGGATAGAAGCCAAGCTTTATTGACGTGGTAGATCATTACCGCCAGAACAGCAACAGCGCGCAGCCCTTGCACATCCAGCCTGATGTTTTTCTCAGCGAGAATTGCAGAGGAGTTGATAGATAACACAGGATTTATTTTCTGCTTGTTCAAGTTACCGACTCAATCCATCGCTCAAATTGGCACTGCAAGGATGGCTATAGAATCCAAGCCATCCTCGATTGTCGTTACTTGGCCAGTGACGCCAGAAACGGGTGACCTTCATCGTTCTGCGCGCTGACGATGGCAGCGGAACGAATAGTATTCACCGTTTCTACGCAGTGGCGCGCATCTTCGATACCGTAACCACGGCCAGCAAGGATTTCCTGGTAGCTGGTGGTGTGCAGGTCGGTGAAGCCTTCGGAAAACTCCATTTCCTCACCATTGACGGTGATGGAACGGTAGGTCGGCTTCTTGCCCTTGATGGACTCTGGCAGATCGTTGGCGTCGATGGAGAGGAACCAGCGCACGCGAGCGTTCTCGTATTCCAGGTAGCCAGCGGCTTTATAGTCTGAAACGAAGTGAACGACGTTGCGCTGCAACTTGCCGAAGATGAAGTGCAGCATGTCGTAGAAGTGCACACCGATATTGGTGGCCACGCCGAAGGATTTGCGCGGATCGCCTTTCCAGCTCTCCATGTACCACTTGCCACGCGAGGTGATGTAGGTCAGCTCGACATCGTATTTGTGTTCACTGTTTTCGCGGGCGACCTTGTCCTTCAGGTTGAGGATGGCTTGGTGGTGGCGCAGTTGCAGGATGTTGTAGAGGCGCTTACCGGTTTCCCGCTCAACCAAGGCCAGTTCATCGAGAATCTCCGGGGTGGGCACCAGCGGTTTTTCGCAGATGACGTCGCAACCCAGGCGCAGGCCGGCAACAATATGCGACTGGTGCAGGTAGTTCGGCGAGCAAACGGCGACATAATCAAGCGCGCTGGCCGGATCGCGCTTCAGGCGATAAGCGTGTTCCTGGAAACGTTCGAACTCGGTGAAAAACTCACTTTGCGGCGAGATGCTGTCGATGATACCAACCGAGTCGTTGATGTCGTAGGCGGAGACCAACAGGTTGCCGGTGTCCTTGATGGCGCGCATGTGACGGGGGGCAATGTAACCGGCAGCGCCGATCAGGGCGAAGTTTTTCATGGGTGTTCCTTGTATTGCATCAATACCCGACAAATTACTAATCGAACCCGCCGGGCAATGTTATTGGGGGCCCGTGATCAGGCTTTAATGATGTGCGGAGCCGGAGCGCGGTATTTGCCACGGCTATCAACGATCAGCTTGGCGTATTGCTTGATCAGTTCGTAATCGAACTTATCGTGATCAGTGGCCAAGACCACAGCGTCAAAGCTGGCAAGGTTGTCGGCAGTCAGGACTTCGCTGCTCAGCTCGAAGTGATGCTCACGCATCTTGGGGAACACTTGAACATGCGGATCGCTGTAGGCAACGATGCCACCCTTGGCCTCGATCAGCTCCATGATTTCCACCGAGGGCGATTCGCGCATGTCGTCAACATTCTTCTTGTAGGCAATGCCAAGAACGAGCACTTTGCTGCCCTTCAGCGCCTTGCCGCTATCATTCAGACCATCCATCAGCTTGCTCAGCACGTACTCGGGCATGGCTTGGTTAACTTCACCGGACAGCTCGATGAAACGAGTGTGCAGGCCATATTCGCGGGCTTTCCACGTGAGGTAGAAAGGATCGATGGGAATACAGTGGCCACCCAGGCCAGGGCCAGGGTAGTAGGCAGTGAAACCGAACGGCTTGGTCGCGGCAGCGTCGACCACTTCAAAAATATCGATACCCATACGGTCAGCAACGATCTTCATCTCGTTGACCAAACCGATGTTGACGGCACGGTGGATGTTTTCCAGCAGCTTGGTCATTTCCGCAGCTTTGGTTGAGCTGACCGATACAACCTGATCGATTGCCTGCTCGTACAGAGCAATACCGACTTCCAGGCAGGCCGGGGTATGACCGCCGATGACTTTCGGGATGGTACGGGTTTCGAAATCCGGGTTGCCCGGATCTTCACGCTCGGGCGAATAGACCAGGAAGATGGATTCGCCGACCACCAGCCCCCCTTCCTGCACACGCGGCAACAATTCTTCTTCGGTCGTGCCTGGGTAGGTGGTGCTCTCCAGCGAAACGACCTGACCAGCACGCAGGTACGGTTTGAGCGCGTCGGTGGTGTCGATCACGAAGCTCATATCCGGCTCGCGGTATTTATTCAGCGGCGTCGGCACGCAGAGAATCAGCGCATCGCACTCGCTGACACGGCGGAAATCGGTAGTGGCCTCGAAACCACTTTGGCGGGCAGCCGCGATTTTGTTAGCGGGGATATGCTCGATATAGCTCTGACCAGCGTTGAGCTTGCTAACCTTGCTTTCATCAATGTCTATACCCAGCACACGAAAGCCAATGGCGTTGTAGCGCAACATCAAGGGTAGGCCGACATAGCCGAGCCCTACGATACCAATGAGTGCTTCTTTGGTTTTGAACTTGTTAACGCTGGCCAGTTTCTGCTGGGGCATCAAAGGACTCCGGTGTATCGAACTTGAATGGAAGGGTTGTTCTGTTTCTTAAGTTTGGGCACGTCTTCAACATTTTCAGGTGCAGTAGTGGATCAGACACGCTACCGCCCCAGGATTTACCGTTGGTTTCCTGAGAACGTCAAAATCATCGAATTTTACTGGCTTAGCCAGGGTGCAGCCTTGATCTCGGCCAGTGCCGAGGCTTATTCAGTTCTTGACGATGCTCACCAGCGGCATGCTGATCTGGTGCTGGCGGTTGAGCATATTGAGCAGCAGGATCACCCGTTGCTCGCCGTCCATGGCCACGAAGATGGCGTCCAGCTCGGCAAAGCCACCTTCGGTAATACGTACGCTATCGCCAGCCTCGAGAGCCGGTTTAACGGGTGCGGCCGTGCGTTGTTGCAGGTGTTCGACCAAGCTGTCGTCGAGCCGCAGCGGTATGCCGCCGAAACCCACTATGCGAATGACCCCACGGGTCGAGCGCAGCGGTGCCCAGTTGGCATCGGCGGCCAGCTTAATGAATAGATAACCTGGGAACAGCGATTCGACGATGATTTGTCGACGACCACGCACTATCCGCTCGCAGCTGTGCTGCGGCCGATAGCAGGCATAGCCCTGGCGCAGCAGGTTTTCTTCTGCGCGCTCATCCTGGCGGGACTTGCAATGCACGAGGTACCAGGCCGGGGCCGTACCTGCGATGCAGGGGGTAGTTGTGGCACTTACATTCATATGGGTATCAAGCAAATCGGCGCAGCATCTGCAGACCGACAGTTCACTCCTGTTTGCAGCTGGCTTGGTTGAGCCGGATGCAGGATCTGTTCCGACCTGGCCAGCCGTTAGGATGGATAGGAAGGTTTTTTGGTTGTTGAAGCCACATTTATATTTGTCGCCAGGTGCAGGTTAGGTGGCGGCCTGCTGGATCACCAGAATGCTGGATCGCCAGCGAGCTGGCTCCTACAAAGAGCCGTATTCTTCACGGCTTACTGCATTTTCCACATCCGTGTGGAGATAACGAATATCGCCAGCAAGCTGGCTCCTACAGTTAGGCATCGTTTGTGCCGCTGGGGATTGATAGCTCCAGGTTGCGTTGGGCCTGCTTGTAGAGCGCCTTGAGGCGTTCGCCGAATTCGTGTTTGGCGCTGGTTTCACCATGGACGATGCGCACTTGGCTGGGCCAGTCGCGCATGCGGGTGACGAAGCCCAGCAGGCCTTTCTGATCCGCATGGGCCGAATAGCCGCCT
>Ga0209343_10004668_pt1 | contig 16875 bp, 15 predicted proteins | sample RifCSPlowO2_02_FD_184026 | JGI IMG/M metagenome (GOLD analysis project Ga0209343, IMG submission 184026) | Groundwater microbial communities from Rifle, Colorado - Rifle CSP2_plank lowO2_0.2 (SPAdes) (version 2) | ecosystem: Environmental > Aquatic > Deep subsurface > Groundwater | place... | reverse complement strand
CCGTCGAAGACCGCCGGCCGCCGCATGGCGGCCGCTTCTCTGAAACTCCTCCGCGCGGGCAGCCCGCTCGAGATGCCGCTTGATGTCCGGGGCGGAGTGTCCGCGATCAACCTGCAAGCGCGAAGGAGCCTGAACCTGAACGTACTCAGCCCGCGCTTCGCGGACGCGGCACTCGCTGGACGCACCTGCCGCCGTCCCGAACGTCAGCAGCACGTGCGGCCTCGGCGATCGTGCAGCAGCGTCCAGAAGCGCCGCACGAGCCGACGCCAGCCCGCCGCCCGGCGGGCCAATCAGCAGCAGCGTACGTTCGGCCAGGTCGGCGCCGAGCGGCTCTCGAAGCGCCTGATACAGCGGCACGAGCACGGGAACGTAGCCACGTACACGCGCGGCCGCCGCCGCGCGGTGCGTCATTCCGCACGCATCGTCACCGGTCGCGGTGTCGGCAACGATCCAGCGGGGGTTGCCGTCCTGGCCGGCATCCAGCACTTCGGCGAGCTCCGCCGGGACGGCGTCGGCGGTGTCGGCAGGCAGCGCGTCGAGGCGGACTTCTCCCCCGGTCGCCAGATCACACCCGTGCCCGTCGTCGTAGGCCAGATAGCGGTCGTGCAGCAGTCGGGGCATGCCGGACGTGCTGCAAACGGGCGCGCAGCTCGGAAATGGCGCAGAACCACGCGCCCAGGCGGGATGCGATGCAGTTTCTGCGACGTCAGGACCGCGAGAGCGCGGCAGATTCCGCGCTTCGCAAAGTGCCTAGAAGCGGCTTCATAACCGACGTAGTGCCCGGCTTTAGCCGGGCTCCTGCTTTAAGCCGGGCTGAAGCCCGGCACTACGTACGAATTGGCACTTCAGGCACCTTAGGCACTCTATTCAGTCACATTCACCGCGATCGTCGAGCAGAGGCCTTCAATCGTCCGGTGCAGGTCGTCGCCGATCTGCAGCGTGAGCCGGTGCGAGCCGGGAGGCAGCTGCATGTCGATCACGTTCTTGCCGTCGCCGAAGTGGACCCAAGGCGCGGCCCGGGGGATGGCCGTGCCGGCCGGCAGGCAGTCCGCGTCGATGCCGACGTGGTGGTGGCCGAGGTTCGGCCGGCTCTCCGTCAGGGTGCCCTGCGGGACCGCGGCAATCTGAAACTGCTCCGCGCCGAATTCCAGCCTGACCGGACTCTTCACGGTGGCGCCGTCCGCCGGCTGAACGAAGAACACTCGGGGGCCCGCCGGCTCGGAGCGGCCGCACGCCGACACCGCAAGCCCCGCACAGAACACCAGCCCTGCCGTTCGAACCAACATCGCTCTCCGCATAGTGCCGGAGAGTCTATCACTCGACCATGAAGGTAAAATGGCGGGCAGCATGCTCAGATTTCTCACCGCCGGTGAGTCGCACGGCCAGGCGCTCGTCGTCACGATTGACGGCGTTCCCGCCGGCCTGCCGCTTGACTTCGATGCGCTCAATGCGCAGCTTCGGCGCCGCCAGGGCGGCTACGGGCGGGGCCGGCGGATGGCCATCGAGAGCGATCGGGCCGAAGTGCTCGCCGGGGTGCGCCACGGCCGCACGACGGGCGCGCCCATCGCGCTGCTCATTCGCAATCGCGACTGGGTCAACTGGCAGCAGACGATGTACGTGGAGGCAGAGGCGCCTGAGGGCGCCACCGGCGCCCGGCGCCCGGACGTGACGCGCCCGCGCCCCGGCCATGCCGACCTGGCGGGCGCCATCAAGTACGGGCACGAGGATGTCCGCGACGTCCTGGAGCGCGCGAGCGCGCGGGAGACGGCGGCCCGCGTCGCAGCGGGCAGTCTCGCGCGGCAGATCCTCGCGCAGTTCGGCATCCGGATCGCCAGCCATGTGTCGGTCATCGGCGACGTGATGCTGCCGCTCGGTCGCGCGGTGGCGTTTGCCGAGGCCGCCGCGCTCACCGAGGACGCCCCTCTTCGCTGCGTGGATGCCGAGGTCCAGCAGCGCATGATCGCCGCCATCGACGCCGCCCGTGAGGCCGGCGACACGCTCGGCGGCGTGTTCGAGATCATCGCGACGGGGATCCCGCCAGGGCTCGGCTCGTACGTGCAGTGGGACCGCAAGCTTGACGGCCGTCTCGGCCAGGCGCTGATGTGCATCCATGCGATCAAGGCGGTCGGCATCGGCATCGGCCCCGAAGTGGCCGTGCGCCCGGGATCCCGCGTGCACGACGAGATCATGCCGCCCCTGGAGACGCCCCTGCCGGTGAGGCCGACCAACAATGCCGGCGGACTCGAGGGCGGCGTCACCAACGGCGAAGACGTGCGGGTGGTCGGTTTCATGAAGCCGATCTCGACGCTCATGAAGCCGCTCCGGTCCGTCGATCTGACGACGATGGCCTCGTCGCCGGCGGCCATCGAGCGGAGCGACGTCTGCGCCGTGCCGGCGGCCGCGGTGGTCGGCGAGGCGATGGTTGCCTTCGTGCTGGCCGACGCGTTCCTCGAGAAGTTCGGCGGCGACTCCATCGAGGAGATCCGCGGCCACTACGAGGTGACCGCCGATCAGGTGCGCCGCCGGTTTGCCGGACGCGCGACGCCTGCATGATCCGGCCGATCCTCCGCTACGGGGAACAGCCGCTTCACGAGCCGGCGCCCCCGGTCGGTGAGATCACCGGGGACATCCAGCAACTCATCGACGACATGATCGACACGATGTATGCCGCGCCCGGCATCGGTCTGGCGGCGCCGCAGGTCGGCGTGGCGCTCCGCATCTTCGTGGCCGATGTCTCGATCGGCCGGAACCCGGCAGACCTGCTGACGTTCATCAATCCCGATGTCGTCGAGCGCGGCGGCGTGCAGCGCGAGGACGAAGGCTGCCTCAGCGTGCCGGGCTTCAACGCGACGGTCAGCCGCGCCTCGCGCGTCGTCGTGAAAGGGCTGGCGCGCGACGGCCGCGAACAGGTGGTCGAGGGGACGGGCCTGCTCGCCCGCTGCTTCGAGCACGAAATGGATCACCTCGACGGCGCCCTGTTCGTCGACCGCCTCCGTGGGCTTCAGAAGGACCTGATCCTCCGCCGGATCAAGAAGCTGTCACGGACCGGTCAATGGTAGACGCGCTCTCGATCGTGTTCTTCGGCACCCCGGCGTTCGCGGTGCCGACGCTCGAGCGGCTGCTCGACTCCAGGCATCCCGTCCGCGGCGTGGTGACGCAGCCCGACAGGCCGCAGGGACGCGGCCAGCGGGTGTCCGAGTCTCCCGTGAAGCGCGTCGCGCTCGCGCACCGCGTGCCCGTCATCCAGCCGGAGCGCCTTCGCGACCCGGCCGTTCTGGAGACACTCCGCGGCTGGGCGCCGGACCTCGGGGTCGTTGCCGCGTACGGAAAGCTGATCCCGGAGGACGTCCTCACGATTCCGCGGCACGGGACGATCAACGTGCACGCCTCCCTCCTGCCGAAGTACCGCGGCGCCGCGCCGGTGCATCGGGCGGTCATCGACGGCGAGCCCGAGACCGGCGTCACGATCATGCGCGTCGAGAAGATGCTCGACGCAGGGCCCATGCTGGCCAGGGCCGTGCGGCCCGTCGGTCCTGACGAGACCAGCGACGTCATCGAGCGCGATCTGGCACAGAGGGGCGCCGCGCTGCTCGTCGAGGTCGTCGGGCAGATCGCCGCCGGCACGGCGCGCGAAGAGCTGCAGGACTTCATGCTGTGCACCTACGCACCCAAGATTACGAAGGAGGAAGGACTGATCGACTGGACGCTGCCAGCCTCCTTCATTCACAACCGTGTCCGCGGCCTGCACCCGTGGCCGCACGCCTACACATACCTGAACGGCGCCCGGATCATCGTGCTGACGACGCATGTCGAGACTGCGCCGGCGTCGGCGCCGCCTGGAACAATCGTCCACGTCTCGCGCCAGAGCCTCCAGGTGGCCACCGGCCACGAGGGCCGTCTGGCGATCGAGCGGCTGCAGCTCGAGGGAAGACGGCCGATGACGGTGCAGGAATTTCTGGCGGGACACACCGTGAAGGCGGGAGAGAGATTTGCGAATTCGTAAATCCGTAAATCCGTAAATTCGTAAATGCCATCTCTTGCCCGTATTGCGGCATTTCGGGCACTCTCCGCGATTGCCGAGGGGCGCGTCGACCTCCCTGCCGCCCTGGTCACGTCGCGCCGGCAGCTCGCCGACCCGCGCGATCGTGCTCTCGCGACCGAGATCGTGACCGGCACGCTGCGCTGGCTGCGAAGCCTCGACTATCTGATCGAGCGGTTCGCCGGACGCCCGATCGGCGGGATCGACGCGGACATCCTGCACATCCTGCGGCTCAGCCTCTACCAGCTGCTGCACCTCGATCGCGTTCCGGCATCGGCGGCCGTGGACGAGGCGGTGGACCTGGCGCGGCACGTGCGAAAGCCGCGGGCCACCGGGTTCGTGAACGCCGTCCTCCGGAGCGTCCTGCGCGAGCGGCGGCGGCTGCCGCTGCCGGCACGGCCCGACTCCGCCGACCGTGCATCCGCGGTTGCCTATCTGGGCATCACGCACTCCCATCCGGAGTGGCTCGTGTCGAGGTGGCTCGAACGGTACGGGTTCGACGCCGTCGAGCGCTGGGTGCGCTTCAACAACGAGACACCCGCCTTGACGCTCCGCGCCAACACGCTCAAGGCGAGGCGGGAGCAGGTGGCCGCCGCGCTCGCGGCCGAAGGGGTCGAGACGATCCCGACGCCGCACGCGCCAGCGGGGCTGCGAGTCGTCTCGGGCAACCCGCTCCACAGATCCGCCGGCGGTTCCTTTTTCGTCCAGGACGAAGCGTCCCAGCTCGTTACGCTGGCCGTGGCGGCCAGTCCCGGCGAGCGGGTCCTCGATCTGTGCGCGTCGCCCGGTGGAAAGACGATCGCCATGGCGGGAGACATGGGCGATACCGGCCTGCTCGTCGCGTGCGACGTCCGGCCCCGCCGCATGCGGCTGCTTCAGGCGACGGTCGGCTCGAGCGGCGTCCGCCACGTGCGCCTCGTACATGTCGGCGGCGGTGGAGATCTGCCGTTTGCCGAGCGGCTCGACCGCGTCCTCGTTGACGCGCCCTGCTCCGGGCTCGGCACGATCCGGCGCGACCCCGATATCCGCTGGCGCAGGCAGGAGGCCGACCTTGGCCGGTTCGCCGAGTCCCAGCTCCAGCTGCTTCGGCGCGCCGCCCGCGTCGTCCGGCCGGGCGGCCGGCTGGTCTACGCGACCTGTTCGAGCGAACCGGAAGAAGACGAAGAAGTGGTGGACGCCTTCCTCGCGGAGCACCCCGCCTATGCGCCGTACGACCTTCGGCAGGACGGGTCGCTGCTGTCTGCGTTCCTGGACGAACGCGGCCGTCTGCGAACGTTTCCGTTTCTGCACCGGCTGGAGGCGTTCTTCGCCGCTGCGCTGATCAGACGGTAGGGCGTGGTACGATCTGAGGATTCGATGGCGATCGGCACACGGGTCTGGGGGATCGGGAAGCTGCTGCTGCTGGCCGGCGCGCTCGCGGCGACGTTCCTGATGTTTGCGCTCGTCGGCATGCGGGCCGCGATCCGCGCGCGCGAAGTGCAGGTACCGAGTCTGGTCGGGTCGTCGGTCGACGCTGCCACGCAGACGCTTGCAGACGTCGGCCTCGGTCTCCGGGTGGATCCCAACCCCCGCCCCGACGACCGGGTGCCGGCGGGGCGGATTCTGCAGCAGGACCCGCCGGCCGGCGCGCAGGCGCGGCGCCAGCGGACGATCCGCGTCTGGGTCAGCGGAGGCCCGCGCACGACCGTCGTTCCCGCCCTCGTGGGCCACACCGAACGGACCGCACGCATGCGCGTCGGCGAAGGCGGCCTCGAAATCGGCCGCGTGTCGGAGTTCCGCTCCACCGACTACCCGGCCGACGCCATCGTCGCCCAGGATCCCGCGCCCACATCCCGGGCGCCCCAGGTCTCGCTGCTGCTCAACCGCGGCGAGGAGGCGGCCACCTACGTGATGCCCGACCTCATCGGCACGAGCGGCGAGCGCGCCGCGGAGGCGCTGCGGCCGCGGGGGTTCCGCGTCACGATTGTCGGCTCGCAGCCGTACCCGGGGGTGCCGCCCGGCACCGTCGTGCGCCAGCAGCCGCCCGGAGGCTTCCGCGTGGGCCCCGCCGACGCCATCTCGCTCGAGGTGAGCCGGTGAGCGTGCAGATCGCGCCGTCGATCCTCTCCGCCAGCTTTACCGAGCTCGGGCGCGACATTGCGGCCGTCGAACGCGGAGGCGCCGACCTGATTCATGTCGACGTGATGGACGGCCATTTCGTGCCGAACATCACCATCGGGCCTCCTGTCGTGCAGGCGATCGAGCGAGTGGCGACGCGGCCGCTCGACGTCCACCTGATGATCGAGCATCCCGAGCGCTACGTCGACGCCTTCATCCAGGCGGGGGCGCAGATGCTCTCGGTGCATGTGGAGGCCGCCCGCCACCTGCACCGCACGATCGCGTTCATCAAGAGCCGCGGCATCCGGGCCGGGGCGGTGCTCAACCCCTCTACGCCGGTGGCCGCGCTCGAGGAGATCGCCGGGGATCTCGACTTCGTGGTCGTCATGTCGGTGAATCCCGGCTTCGGCGGCCAGACGTTCATCCCCCGGAGCCTCGACAAGCTCCGGCGGGTCCGCGAGCTGCTCGCGCGGATCGGATCGGCCGCGCCGATCGAGGTCGACGGCGGCATCGACGGGAGCAATGCCGCCGATGCCGTTGCCGCGGGTGCGTCGATCCTCGTGGCCGGCCATGCGATCTTCGCGAACGGGGATCCCGAGGCCGCGACGCGGGCGCTGCGCGCGGCCGTCAACTCCGCTGCCGGTTCCCACGCATGACACACGGGCCTCAGGCCTCGGAGACCAGGCCGCCGGTACGCGCCCTGGACCCCGGCGCGGTGCGCCTCACCCGCCTTCGTGTGCGCTATGCCGATACCGACCGCATGGGCGTGGCCTACTATGCCAACTACCTCGTCTGGTTCGAGGTGGGCCGGACGGAATGGCTTCGGGCGACCGGCTGGAGCTACCGGGACATGGAGCAGGACGGCGTGGCGCTGCCGGTCATCGAGGCGCACTGTGAGTACCGGCAGCCGGCGCGCTATGACGATGAGCTCGAGGTCGCCACGCGGGCGACGCTCGTCAGCCCGGTGCGGATCCGCTTCGATTACGAGGTGACACGGGCCGCCGACGGGATCCTGGCGGCGCTGGGCCACACCGTGCATGCCGCGCTGGACGCCGCCGGGAAACCCTGCCGCCTGCCCGAGCGTGTCAGGGCGCTGCTCACATGAAGGCGCTCGTCACCGGCGCGGCGGGGTTCATCGGGTCCCATCTCTCCGAGCGCCTGCTGGCGGCCGGCGCCGCCGTGGTCGGGCTCGACGCCTTTACCGACTACTATCCGCGGGCGCAGAAGGAGCGGAATCTGCGGCGGGCCCGGCAGATGCCCGGCTTCTCGCTCGTGGAAGGGTCGATTGCCGGCGTGGACCTCGCCGCGCTGCTCGACGGCGTCACACACGTCTTTCATCTGGCCGCGCAGGCGGGTGTGCGGAAAAGCTGGGGACGCGACTTCCGCGTCTATACCAGGGACAACGTGGAGGCGACGCAGGCCCTGCTCGAGGCGTGTATCGGCCGGCCGATCGAGCGGTTCGTCTATGCGTCGAGCTCCTCGGTGTACGGCGACGAGGTCCCGCTGCCGATGCGCGAAGACACGCGTCCGCAGCCGGTCTCGCCGTATGGCGTCACGAAGCTGGCCGCCGAGCAGCTGTGTTACCTGTACTACGTGAATCACAGCGTGCCGGCCGTGTCGCTGCGGTACTTCACGGTGTACGGCCCGCGGCAGCGCCCCGACATGGGCTTCTCCCGCTTCTTTGCCGCCGTGCTGCAGGACCAGCCGGTGCCGATGTTCGGCGACGGGCGGCAGACGCGCGATTTCACCTTCGTGGCCGACGCCGTCTCGGCCACGACGGCCGCTGCCACGCGGGGCAAGCCGGGCGGTGTCTACAATATCGGAGGAGGATCGCGCGTGCAGCTTCTGGATGTCTTCGAGCTCATCGGTCAGGTGACCGGCCGGCCGCTGCGCCTCGAGCGCCTCGACACACAGCGGGGCGACATGCGGGATACCTACGCGGAGACGACCCGCGCCAGAACCGATCTCGGCTTTGCGCCGACGGTCACGCTCGAACAGGGTTTACGCGCGCAGTACGACTGGATTACGTCGGCTCATGACTGACCGCCGCGCCCGCCTCTTCGGTCTTGTCCTGGCGGTTGCCGCCGTGGCGGTCGTGGCGTCCGCGTGCGGGGCGCGCCAGACCACTGCACCGGCAGGCACCGCGCAGCCGGATCGATTTCTCTTCGAGCGCGGCAGCGAAGCGATCAAGCAGCGGAAATGGGCCGACGCGCGGACCTACTTCCAGCAGATCGTGGACGGCTATCCGCAGAGCCCCCATCGGCCCGACGCCAAACTCGGGCTGGGGGATGCGTATCTCGGCGAGGATTCCACCGAGTCGCTGGTGAGCGCCGCCAACGAGTTTCGCGAGTTTCTGCAGTTCTTTCCCACCAGCGCGCGCGCCGACTACGCCCAGTACAAGCTGGCGATGACGCATGTCGTGCAGATGCGGGCGGCCGACCGCGATCAGACCGAGACCAGGGCGGCGCTGGCCGAGTTCGATGTGTTCTTCGCGAAGTTTCCCAACAGCCCGCTCATGCCCGAAGTCAAACAGCAGTGGCGCATGGCGCGCGATCGCCTGAGCGAGGCGTCCTTCCGCGTCGGCCTGACCTACTACCGCACCCGGTGGTACGTCGGCGCCATCGATCGCTTCCGGGAGGTGCTCCGGGACGACCCTGCCTACGGCGGCCGGGACGCCGTGTACTACTATCTGGCGGAGTCGCTGGTCCGGTCCGATAAGAAGGCGGAGGCCGTCCCGTACTTCGACCGGCTGCTGGTCGAGTTCGACACGAGCGAGTATCTGGACGAAGCGCGCGAGCGGCTCCAAGAGCTGAAGACTCAATAACTTATGAAGGCGCTTGCCATCGCCGCCCTCGCGCTGCTCGTCCCGGCGTGGGCGGCCAGCCAGAGTGCGCCGGCCGGCGAGCCGGTCGATCTTCCGCCCGAGATCCTGTCGCTCGCCTGCGCGCCGGGGCTCAGCTACGAGCCGCCCCCGATGCCGCTGCGGGTCACCGGCAGCCAGCATCCGACCGTGCACCAGACGTTTGCCCCGGGCGACCTGATCACGGTCAACGCGGGCACCGACAACGGCGTCGACGTCGGCCAGGAGTACTACACCCGCCGCGCGATGCCGATCGCAAACCGCCCCATCGCCCGCGACAACCCGGCGACGATTCACACGTCGGGCTGGATCCGGATCTACGCCGTCGATCGGCGGATGTCGCTGGCGACGATCGTCTACGCCTGCGACTCGGTCGAGCTCAACGATTACCTCGAGCCGTTCGCGCTGCCCTCGCTGCCGCCGGCCGCCGGGCGCCTGCCCGCCCAGCGCGGCAACTACGGCCGGGTGATGATCGGCAACGACAACCGGACGAACTTCGCCCGGGGCGACTACTTCGTCGTCGACCGCGGCAGCGACCATGGCGTCACCGTGGGCGCGCAGTTCGTCGTGTACCGGGACAAGCAGGCGGCGGGGAACTTCCTCTTCGAGCTCGGCGACGCGGTCGCGGTCGACGTGAAGCCCGACTCGTCAACCCTGCGCGCGACGGTGACGCGCAGCGGCTTCACGGCCGGCGACTACGTCGCGCTGAGAAAATAACCACGAAGACCACGAAGGTCTCGAAGAACACGAACTCCGTAAGATATCTGAATTCGTGCTCTTCGCGATCTTCGTGTCTTCGTGGTTTCAGCTGGCTCGCCGGGCGCGTTCGATCGTGACGTCCGCTACCCGCGCCGTCAGCAGCCGCTGGAAACGCCGGTAATAGTCGGCCGCCGAGACGATCGCCGTCACGAGCACGACCCAGAGCGCGGCCTGCCCGACCGGCGCCAGGATCGGCAGCGGACCCCACCCGAGGATCAGCAGCAGGATGGCCGTGACCTGGCTGCCCATCTTGCACTTCCCGAGCGGTGAGACCGGGATGGTGAAACCTCTGGCGTGCGCGAGGCTGCGAAGCCCGGTGACCGCGAACTCACGGCCGATGATCGGGGCGACGATCCAGGCGGGCGCGACGCCCAGCTGCACGAGCGAGATGAACGCCGCTGAGGTGAGCAGCTTGTCGGCGATCGGATCGAGCACCTGGCCGAGCCAGGTCACCTGCCGGCGGCGCCGGGCGAGATAGCCGTCGAACCAGTCGGTGATCGAGGCGAACGCGAAGATCGCCGCGCCGACCAGCTCCTTCGGCACCCCGAAGATGCGGCGTCCTTCGAATTCTGTGAACAGCACCACCACCAGCAACGGGACCAGGACGATCCGTACGAGCGTGAGCGTGTTCGGCAGATTCATTGAGCGACGGGCAATTCTATCACTCGGCTATCGGGTATGATCGAGGATTGTCATGAAAGCAATCCTCCTTGCCGGGGGCAAAGGCACGCGGCTCCGGCCACTCACCATCCATACACCGAAGCCGATCGTACCGATCTTCAACAGGCCGTTTCTCCATTACCAGATCGACCTCCTCCGGCAGGTTCCCGAGGTCGACGAGATCATTCTGAGCCTGAATTACCAGCCGGGGCGGATCGAGGAGATCTTCGGCGACGGCTCGGGCCTGGGGATCAAGATCCGGTACGTGGTTGAGCCGGAGCCGCTCGGCACAGCCGGCGCCGTGAAGTACGCCGGCGACAGCCTCACCGAGTCGGTCATCGTCTTCAACGGGGACGTCCTGACGCAGATCGACCTGGCCGCCGTGCTCCGCCTCCACCGCGAGCGGCAGGCGAAGGCCACCATCGTGCTCACCCCGGTCGAGAATCCGACGGCCTACGGGCTGGTCGAGACGGATGCCGGCGGCCACGTCCGCCGATTCGTCGAAAAGCCGGCCGCCGACCAGATCACCACGAATCACATCAACGCCGGTATCTACGTGCTCGAGCCCGGGACGTTCGACCGCATTCCGCGCGCAGTGCCCTGGTCGATCGAGCGCAGCTACTTCCCCTCGCTCATCGAGCGGAACGAGGCGTTTGTCGCCTACGTCTACGACGGGTACTGGATCGATATCGGGACGCCGGACAAGTACACCCAGGTCCACCGGGACATCATGGACGGCCGGTACGTCGCCGCGCCCTTCGTCGACCTGCCGCCCTCGCGGGCCGTCATCGACGCCGGTGCGCGCATCGATGCGGCCGCGGTCGTCCAGGGCCCCTGCTTCATCGACGAGGGCGTCGTCGTCCGCGCGGGCGCGCGTGTCGGCCCGTACTCGGTGATCGGCCGCCAGACGCAGATCGAGGAAGATGCGACGGTCGAGAGCGCGATCGTCTGGCCCAACTGCCGCATCAGCCGCGACGCGACGGTGCGGGACGCGATCCTCGGGCGCCACTGCCACCTGGGACGGGCGGTCACCGTCGACGGCGGCGCGGTGCTCGGCGACAAGACGACACTGACCGACTACACGCGGGCGTAATCGATGGACACTCCCAACTCCCAACTCCCAACTCCCAAGTCGCCCCAACTCAACCGCGAGATCTTCAAAGCCTACGACGTCCGTGGGCTGTACCCGGGCGAGATCAACGAGGAGGTGGCGCGGCTGATTGGCCGGGGGTTCGCCGCGTACCTGCAGACGAGCCGGATCGGGGTCTCGCGCGACATGCGCGTCTCGTCGCCGACCGTCGCCGCCGCGTTCATCGACGGCGCGCGCGAACAGGGAACCGATGTCGTCGATTACGGCATGCTCGGCACCGACATGCTCTACTTCGCCGTCGCCCGGGACGACCTCGGAGGCGGCGCGCAGATTACCGCGTCGCACAATCCGGGGGAATACAACGGGATCAAGATGGTGCGCGCCGGCGCGCTGCCGCTCAGCGGCGACGCGGGCATCGGCGATATCCGCGACATGATTGCGAAAGACCGCCTGCCGCCCGCCGCGCCGCGCCGTGGAACGCTGACCGCGCGGAACATCGTGGCGGCGTACGTCGAGAAGGTCATGTCCTTCATCGACCCCTCCACCATCACACCGTTCTCGGTCGTCCTGGATGCGGGCAGCGGCATGGCGGGCCTGGTGGCGCCGGCGCTCTTCGACCGGCTCCCCTGCCGCGTGACGAAGCTCTGCTTTGCCATCGACGGGACCTTCCCCACCCACGAAGCCAACCCGCTCATCGAGGAGAACCGGCGCGACATCACCGCGGAAGTGATTCGGCAGGGCGCCGACATCGGGATCGCCTGGGACGGCGACGCCGACCGGTGCTTTTTCATCGACGGCACGGGCGAGTTCATTTCGGGTGACTTCGTCACGGCGCTCCTCGCCGAGGCCTTCCTGCTCAAGGCGCCCCGGTCCACGATCGTCTACGACCTGCGCGCCAGCCATGCGGTCAGGGACGTGGCTGCGAAGTACGGAGGCCGCGCCCTCAAGAACCGCGTCGGCCACGCGTTCATCAAGCGCCGGATGCGCGAGGAAGACGCGATCTTCGGCGGCGAGGTGACCGGCCACTACTACTTCCGGGACTTCTACTACGCGGACAACGGGTTCATTCCCGCGCTGCTCATTCTCGAGCTCATGTCGCGGAAGAACCAGTCCCTCCGCGAGCTGCTGCAGCCCTTTCGGGAGCGCTACTTCATCTCCGGCGAAATCAACACGAAGCTCCGGTCCATGGACGATGTCCCGCGGACGCTGGACCGGATCGAGGCGAAGTACCGCGATGCCGCAATCGAGCGCAGCGACGGGGTCTCCATCGAGTATCCCGACTGGCACTTCAACGTCCGTCCCTCCAACACAGAGCCGCTCCTGCGCCTGAATCTCGAGGCGGCGTCACCGGCGCTGATGGTCGAGAAGCGGGATGAGGTGCTTGCGCTGATCAGGACGTAGGGGGCAAGGGGGCAGTTGCCGTCGCTTTGCACAGTCACGAACCCAGCCGAGGTACGAACGGAGTTCGTGGACCACACATCCCGGCGCGCAACATCGTCATAGAGGACCAGCGTCTACCTCTACTCGTTGTCGAGTACTTCGCGCACTGTGGCTGCGAGCTCGTTCGGCGTAAACGGTTTCTGAAGAAACCGCCCCATCGATTTGACGAACGTGAGATCGGGGATGCTGCTGCCGGCATAGCCTGACACGAAGAGCACCCTCAGGTGCTCTCGTGCCGCCTTCAACTGAGACCAGACGTGCATCCCTGACATGCCCGGCATGACTACGTCGCTGAGCAGCAGGTCGATGGGGCCGTCATGCTGCTTCGCGATCCTCAGGGCCTCAGTCCCGTTGTTCGCGTCAAGCACGCCGTACCCGTGACGCTGCAAGATGTTTTTCACCAGGCGGCGAACCCCTTCATCATCTTCGACAATCAGGATCGTCTCGTTGCCTCCCCTCGGCGGCGCCGGCTGATCGCTGACCTGTCTGGCATCCGGAGTGTCCGCCGTGGCAGGCAGGTAGATGCGGAAGGTCGTGCCAAGTCCAGGCTCGCTTTCGACCCGAATCGCGCCGCCGCTTTGTTTGACGAAGCCATACACCATCGACAAGCCCAGTCCCGTTCCCTTTCCGGGATTCTTGGTGGTGAAGAACGGCTCGAAGACCCGGGCCTTGATGTCGGAGGTCATCCCGTGACCAGTGTCGCGGACCTCGAGCAGGACGTACGACCCCGTTGCCGGCAATACCAGACGTCGCGCCTGCCTCCCATCGACGTCGAGGTTGGCGGATGCCAGGGTCAGGGTGCCTCCACCGAACATGGCATCTTGGGCATTCAACGCGAGGTTCAAGAGCGTCTCCTGGAGCTGGGCGGGGTCGATACTGACGGGTCTGAGCGTCGGCGCCAGATCCACCGTAATCTCGATATCTTCGCGGATCACCCGTCTCAACATCCGCTCGCTGTCGGACACCAGTGTGTTGAGGTCGATGACACTCGGCTGCAGCACCTGCCTCCGGCCGAACGCGAGCAGGCGCGCGGTCATGGACGCCGCCCGTTCTGCGGCGCGCTTGATCTCCTCCAGATCGCTGATGGCGTCGCGATCGTCCCTCAGCCTGTCGACCAGCAGCTCCGTATAGCCGGCGATCGCGGTCAGATTGTTGTTGAAATCGTGCGCGATGCCGCCGGCGAGATGTCCGACCGCTTCCATCTTTTGCGACTGCCGGAGCTGTGCCTCGAGGCTCTTCCGTTCGGTCACGTCCAGTCCGATGGAAATGAAGCTGACGATCCGGCCTTCCTCGTTCAGGGCCGGCGTGATGGTCTCTTCTACGGTGAAGAGGGATCCGTCCTTGCGCCGATTGCGAATTTCGCCGCTCCACTTCCGGCCCGATAGGACCGTCTGCCAGAGCCGGGTGTAGAGGTCGGAGTCTTCGAGACCAGACTTGAGGAGCCTCGGGGTGTGCCCGATCGCGTCGCCGGCCGAGTAGCCTGTCACACGCTCGAACGTGCGGTTGACGTACGTGATCACACCCTCGGGTGTCGTGATGAAGATGGGCCCGACCGCATCCTCCACGATCGAGAGAAGACGCGTGCGCTGTTCCTCGGTCAGACGGCGTTCGGTCATGTCGGTCACCATGACGACCGTGCCGAACCGATATCCCTCGTCGTCGATCACGGGATTCACGGCCACGAGCGCGTAGCACTCCTGCCGGTCGGGGCGCCGCCACTGCAGTTCCGCGCGGTTGGCAGCGTCAGCCGTCAGCCACGCTCGCACGAGCGATCGTTCCGTGGGGTCGGGAATGAAGTCGAGAAACGAGTGCCCGGCGACATTGGCGGCGTCCATTCCCAGCAGCTCCGCCATTTGCCGGTTGGCGTACTCGATACGTCCCTCCGCATTCAGGAGACAGATTCCCTCACTGGCGGTTTCGACGATGCGGCGATAGCGTGCCTCGCTGAGCCGCAAGGCCAGCGTCGTCCGGGCACCCTGAATCGCGACCGACGCCTGCCCGGCCATCGTGACGAAGAAGGCCAGATCCTCGTCGCTGAACACCCGTGGCTGAGTGGTCAGGATGTGCAGGACGCCCAAGCACTTGCCATGCACGACCAGCGGTACCCCGAGGTAAGAGACGAGCTTGTGCTTCTGCGCCATCTCCCGATACATCCGCACGCGGGAGTCCAGCGTCACGTCGGCGATGTACACGGGTTCGCCCCGGTCCTGGAACCAATGAAGGAGATGGTCTGCGATGACGAAGGCTTCCTGTTCCACATAGGTGCCATTGGGCAGCCGCATGACGAAGACGCGCGTCGTCGTCTCCCGTTCGGCCAGGAGACTGATCGCCGCCGCGTCAGCGCCAAGCTCGGCGGGAAGCCGATCGAGGACGCCCCGGAGTATCTGCGATAGGTCGAGCTGCTGGATGATGGAGGTATCCACCTCACGGAGCGCCTGCAGCCGGACCAGGCGCTCGGTCGCCTGCCGGTAGGCGCGAGCATGATCGACCGCTAGGCTCAACGGGACGGCCAGGCGCTGGACGAGGCGCACCTGATCGGCATCGAAGGCATCAACTCGGCGGGCACACAGCAGGAGCGCACCGAGCCACTCCGCAGCCTCGCCGTCCGCCGTGGTAGGGCGCGAGAGCGGCATCGTGACGAGGCTTTGAATGCCCTCTGCCTTCATGAATTCGGGCATGCGATCGTGCTCGCTCAGAGGTTCGCGAATGACCGTATGGGTGGTGAACAGCTCCGGCGCTTCGCCGGCGGGAAAGCTCATGAGATGGGCCCGCAGGCTATCGGGCAAGTGCCGCCAGTCCTTCAGGACAAGACGCTGGTTCTCCACGAGGAACGCCGCGGCAACATCACTTCCGAGTCTCGCCGTCACCTCATCAAGCACAGCGGCCAGCCGCCGCTCCACGGTCGGCACCTCAATCAGCCTTCCCAGGACACGGGCCTGGAAATCCAGCTCGTCCCGCTCGCGCCGCAAGTCGTCCTCACGACGCCGGCGCTCCTCCACCATCTGGTTGAACGCGGCTGCGAGCGTTGCCAGCTCGTCGTTCGTCACAATGGGCACCGGCGCTGAATAGTCGCCGGCCTCCACCTGCAGGGCCCCGGCCTCGAGCAATCTGACCTGGCGAACGATGACGTATCTCGTGGCGACAATACCCCCACCGAGCAGGAGCAGATTGAGCAGGAACGCGCCTGCAAAAACGGCAAGCAAGATCTGTCGCTGCTCGCGGCGCTGTTGTTCAAACCGCGAGAGCAGGTCGTTGAACGCCGACACGATACTGGCGAGTGAAAGGGTGAGGCGCCCGATCGCGTCTCGCCGCTCGGCAAGGGATACCGGCAGCGACAGCAGCGAAGGGCGCAACTCGTCCCACGAGAGGCGGATCTGCCGGACGTCCGGTGCCAGTGCCGCCGGTGCCCGCGGCACGTACCGCCCGTCGACGTCGCCACCGGTCTCGAGCACACGAAGGGCAGTCTCAAACGAGGCCACGGTGGCCTCCAGCCCTCCGAGATCGCCCCCGGAATCCAGCGCCGTCGCGAGCCGGGCGGCCATCTGCTGGCCGAGCAACCGCTGGCGGCCGGCCACGTTGATGAACGAGGGATCGTCAGCCGTCTGGCGGAAATACCAAACGGCCACACCGAGGGTCACGAGCGATCCACAGGTGGCGAGAATCAGCAGGACGGTTATCTTGCGCGCGATCGTGATCCTCATTGTTCCGAAAGCTCCTGTAGGTTCGAGGGCTTGGGTGCCGAAGCGCTCGGCCGGAACCGTGGTGCGATGGTAGCACCTCGCAAATCGAACGGCTGATTTCGAACAGACCCCCGATGCGCGGCGCCCAGTACTGGCAGATCGTCGATGCCGACTTCGCGCGCGCGCCGCGATGCCCAAGAGCGCGCCGAAACGCCGGCCGGTGCTTTTTCATCGACGGCACGGGCGAGTT
>Ga0209343_10004665_pt1 | contig 16877 bp, 15 predicted proteins | sample RifCSPlowO2_02_FD_184026 | JGI IMG/M metagenome (GOLD analysis project Ga0209343, IMG submission 184026) | Groundwater microbial communities from Rifle, Colorado - Rifle CSP2_plank lowO2_0.2 (SPAdes) (version 2) | ecosystem: Environmental > Aquatic > Deep subsurface > Groundwater | place... | reverse complement strand
CCGCTCCTACAACGAGGATCGTCAATGCGCCTGATCAATCGCCACCCCGAACGCAGCGGCCGCTTGATGCTGGTTCTGTTGCCCTTCGCCTTGCTGCTGTTCGCCTACTTTATCGGCTCGGCGCAGCGCCTAGGGGACAACCCCAACGACAAACTGCTGCCCAGCGCCAGCCAGATGAGCGCCGCAGTCGAACGCCTGGCCTTTACCGAGGACAAGCGCAGCGGCCACTACCTGTTCTGGCAGGACAGCGCCGCCAGTCTCAAACGTCTGGCCATGGGCCTGGGCATCGCGGCTGTGGCGGGCCTGTGCCTGGGCATTGCCGCCGGCAGCCTGCCGCTGCTGAGTGCGCCGCTGTCGCCGCTGCTCACCGTGCTGTCGATGGTGCCGCCGCTGGCGATACTGCCGATCCTGTTTATCGTCTTCGGCCTCGGCGAATTGTCCAAGGTGATGCTGATAGTCATCGGCATCACCCCGGTACTGGCTCGGGATCTGGAGCAACGCGCCAGGGAAATCCCGCCGGAGCTGTTGATCAAGGCGCAGACCCTCGGCGCCAGCACCTGGACCCTGATCCTGCGCGTGGTCCTGCCGCAAACCCTGCCGCGCCTGTTGATCGCCCTGCGCCTGGTGCTGGGCTCGGCCTGGCTGTTTCTGATCGCCGCCGAAGCCATAGCCGCCACCGACGGCCTGGGTTACCGCATCTTCCTGGTACGCCGCTATATGGCGATGGACGTGATCCTGCCCTACGTGGCCTGGATCACATTGCTCGCCTGGCTGATGGACCTTGGCCTGCGCCAGCTCACCCGTCTGGCCTTCCCCTGGTATGAGGGGGCCAAGGTATGAGTGATAAAACAAGCAGCGCCTTCATCCAGGTCAACAACCTCTGGCAGCAATATGGCGACCAGGTGGTGCTCGAACGCCTGAATCTATCGGTGAACGAAGGCGAGTTCTGCACGCTGGTGGGCGCCTCCGGTTGCGGCAAGTCGACCTTTCTGCGCCTGCTGTTGGGCCAGGAACGCGCCAGTCGCGGGCAGATTCTGCTGGGCGGGCAACCCCTGGCCGCCGAGCCCGATGCCAGCCGCGGCGTGGTGTTCCAGCGCTACTCGGTATTCCCCCACCTGAGCGTGCTGGACAACGTCGCCATCGGCCTGGAGCTGCCGCGCTCGCCAGTACTCGGCCGGCTGTTTGGCGGTGCCAAGCGCCAGGCTCGCGAGCAGGCGGCGCAGCTGCTGGGCAAGGTCGGCCTCGGCCATGCCCTGGACAAATACCCCAGCCAGCTGTCCGGTGGCATGCAGCAACGCCTGGCGATTGCCCAGGCGCTGATCATGCAGCCGCGCGTGCTGCTGCTGGATGAGCCGTTCGGCGCGCTGGACCCCGGTATCCGCAAGGATATGCACGCCCTGCTGCTGGAGCTGTGGCGGGAAACCCGGCTGACCGTGTTTATGGTCACCCATGACCTCGCCGAGGGTTTTAGCCTCGGCACCCGCCTGCTGGTATTCGACAAGGTGCGCCTCGACCCGCACGCACCGAACGCCTTTGGCGCGCGCATCACCTACGACATCCCCCTCAACAGCGACCGCCGCGCCCAGCGCGCCGCCGTCGACGCCTTGCCCGCGCATCTCAGCGGCAAGCTGCAACCGGCCCTGTAGGAGCATCAGATGACTGCCTCATTAAGCCTGCGCCCCACCCTCTACGAAGAATGCCTCCCCGGCGGTGGCCACACCTCCTTCGTGCTCAAGCGCGGCCAACTGCTGCGCATCACCGACCTGCAAGGCGGCGCCAATGCCAGCCTGCTGCTGCTTAACGCCGTGGAGAAAAGCGAGCGGCTCAATCTGCCGGACACCTTGAAGTGCCAGCACAGCGCCAAGCTGACTGCCGGCCACTGCCTGTACTCGGATATGGGCCGGGTGCTGGCGGCGATTACCTTTGATACCTGCGGCTGGCATGACAGCTTCGGCGGCGTGCTTAACGCCAATGAAGTGCAGGAAAAGTACGGCGCAGGCAACTATCAGCAACTGCGCAACGGCTTCTTCCGCAACGGCGTGGACAACCTGCTGGTGGAAATGGGCAAGTGGAACCTCAATCTGCAAGACCTGCTGATGTGCCTCAACCTGTTTAGCAAGGTGACGGTGGACGGTGACGGCTGCTTTGCCTTCCAACCGGGTAACTCCAAGGCCGGCGACTATCTCGAGCTGTACGCACCGATGGACACGCTGGTGGTGCTCACCGCCCTGCAGCACCCCATGGACCCCAATCCCGACTACGCGCCCAAGCCGCTGCAGCTTTCCTGGCATGCGGTGGCGAGCGACGGCATCAGCCTGCTCTGCCGCACCTCGCGCCCGGAAAACGCGCGCGGCTTCCATAACACCGAACGTCTGTATCTCTAAGGGCCGCCAGCATGTCCTCATTCGCAACCAGCCTGACCCATAGCGACAAGCATCCCGATAACGCCCTGTACCGCGCCACCATAGGCGCCGGCGAACCCTTTATCTGCACGGTGAAAGCCGGCCAGACCCTGCGCCTGCTCGACCTGGAAGGCAACCAGGCGGTCGATACCCTGTTCTACAGCGCCGCCAACCCGCGCGAGCGCTACGACCCGCAGCGCACCCTGCGCAAGCAGAACAGCGTGTACCTGACTACCGGCACGGTGCTCTATTCCAACCTGGGCAACCCGCTGCTGAGCATCAGCGCCGACACCTGCGGCCGTCACGACACCCTCGGCGGCGCCTGCGCCCAGGAGAGCAACACGGTCAGATACGCCCTGGACAAGCGCTATATGCACAGCTGCCGCGACAACTTTCTGCGCGCCGGCCTGCACGACGGCCGCCTGGAGAAGCGCGACATAGGCGCCAATATCAACTTCTTTATGAACGTGCCGGTGACGCCGGAGGGCGGCCTGACCTTCGAGGACGGCATCTCCGCCGCCGGCAAATACGTCGAGTTGCGCGCCCATATGGACGTGATAGTGCTGATCTCCAACTGCCCGCAACTGAACAACCCCTGCAACGGCTACAACCCGACTCCCGCAGAGGTGCTGATATGGGACTGACACGCCTGCAAGCGCTGCGCCGCTGGCTGTTTCAGTTATGCCAGAACCGTTCGGGGCAATGCCTAAAACAGCAGCCCAAGAACACCGAGAATCTGTAGGAGCCAGCTTGCTGGCGATCAGCGGCCTGTCAGACCGCATCGCGAGCAAGCTCGCTCCTACCAGAGCAAAAGCATTTTCCACCGCGGACGACCGCGGTGCAGACCGAATACAGCGGGACGGCCCGCCTGCCCTTTCGAGGGAACTCTCTATGTTCAGCAAACTGCTAATCGCCAACCGCGGCGCCATCGCCTGCCGCATCCTGCGTACTCTCCATGAGCTGCGCGTAGGCGGCGTGGCCGTCTATTCCGAGGCCGACGCCGCCAGCCTGCATATCCGCGAGGCCGATGAGGCCCATAGCCTGGGCGAAGGCCCGGCGGCGAGCACCTATCTGCAGGTGGAAAAGATTCTCGCCGTGGCCAAACAAAGCGGCGCCCAAGCCATCCATCCCGGCTATGGCTTTCTCTCGGAGAACGCCGCCTTTGCCGAAGCCTGCGAGGCAGGCGGCATCGCCTTTGTCGGGCCGACGCCCGAACAACTGCGGGTATTCGGCCTTAAGCATACGGCCCGCGCCCTGGCCAAGCAGCACGGCGTACCCATGCTGGACGGCACTCCACTGCTGGACAGCCTGGACGCTGCACTGCTTGCCGGCGAGCAGGTTGGTTACCCGGTGATGCTGAAAAGCACCGCAGGTGGCGGCGGCATTGGCATGCGGGTATGTCACAGCGCGGAAGAACTGCGCGAGGCCTTCGACGCGGTCAAGCGCCTGGGGCAGAACAACTTCAGCGACAGCGGCGTATTTATCGAGAAATACATCCCGCTTGCCCGCCACCTGGAGGTGCAGGTATTCGGCGACGGTCGCGGTGAGGTGATCGCCCTGGGCGTGCGCGACTGCTCGGTGCAGCGGCGCAACCAGAAGGTGCTGGAGGAAACCCCGGCGCCCAACCTGCCGGCCGGCATGGCCGATGCACTGTGCGCCGCGGCGATCAAGCTGGCCAAGGCGGTCCGCTACCGCAGCGCCGGCACCGTCGAATTCGTCTACGACAGCGAGGCCTGCCAGTTCTATTTTCTGGAGGTGAACACCCGCCTACAGGTCGAGCACGGCGTCACCGAACAGGTGTGGGGCGTCGACCTGGTGCGCTGGATGATCGTACTGGCGGCCGGCGATCTGCCGCCTCTGGCCGAGCTGGCAAAAGACCTGAAACCCAGCGGCCATGCCATTCAGGCACGGCTATATGCCGAAGACCCGGGCCGGGATTTTCAGCCCAGCCCCGGCCTGCTGACCGCCGTGGAATTTCCCGAGGCCGATGGCAAGGCCCTGCGCATCGATACCTGGGTCGAGGCCGGCTGCGAGATCCCGCCCTACTTCGACCCGATGATCGCCAAGCTGATTAGCTGGGCCGCGACCCGCGACCAGGCCAGCGCCGCCCTGGATAAGGCCCTGGCCGACACAGTGCTGTATGGCGTGGAATGCAACCGCGACTATCTGCGCCAGATCCTGGTCGACGCACCCTTCGCCAGCGGCGCACCCTGGACCCGTTGCCTGGAAGGCTTGAGTTACAAGGCCGAGACCTTCGAGGTGCTGTCCGCCGGCACCCAGACCACGGTGCAGGACTACCCCGGCCGCCTCGGCTACTGGGCCGTCGGTGTGCCGCCCTCGGGACCGATGGACGACCGCGCGCTGCGCCTGGGCAACCGCCTGCTGGGCAACGAGATCGGTGCCGCCGCCCTGGAAATCACCATGAGCGGCCCAACCCTGCGCTTCAATACCGACGCCGTGGTGGCAGTCACCGGCGCGCCTATTCCGCTGGCCCTGGATGGCATCGAACAGCCGCTGAATACCGCGCTGCTGATCAAGGCCGGCAGCAGCCTTAGCCTCGGCACCCTCGCCGGTGCCGGCGCGCGTAGCTATCTATGCCTGCGCGGCGGCCTGCAGTTGCCGGATTACTTGGGCAGCAAAAGCACCTTTACCCTCGGCCAGTTCGGCGGCCACGGCGGCCGCGCCCTGCGTGCCGGCGACGTGCTGCATCTATTACCGCTGACCGATTGCAGCAGCGGCGCCAGCCTGCCGGCCGAGCTGTGCACCGCCCTGCCCAACCTGCGGGAAATCCGCGTGATCTACGGCCCCCACGGCGCGCCGGAGTATTTCACCCTGGCCTATATCGAGACCTTCTTCAGCACCGCCTGGGAGGTGCACTTCAACTCCAGCCGCACCGGCGTACGCCTGATCGGCCCGAAACCGGAGTGGGTACGCGATAGCGGCGGCGAAGCCGGCCTGCACCCCTCCAATATCCACGACAACCCCTACGCCATTGGTGCGGTGGACTTTACCGGCGATATGCCGGTGATCCTCGGCCCGGACGGCCCCAGCCTGGGCGGCTTCGTCTGCCCGGTGACGATTATCGAGGCGGATCTGTGGCAGCTGGGCCAACTCAAAGCCGGGGATAAAGTGCGCTTTGCGCCGGTGGATATCGCCACGGCGCGGCAGTTGGCGAAAGCTCAAAACCTTGAATGCGCAAACCTTTGTAGGAGCCAGCTTGCTGGCGATCCTGCGGCATCTCTGATCGCGAGCAAGCTCGCTCCTACCCAGGCAAACGCCCTCATCTCGCCCATAGTTCTCGATATAGGCGAAGCGGATAAACGCCTGGTCGCCCGCCTGTCCGGCGACACCCATCTGCTGCTGGAGATCGGCGCGCCGGAACTGGATCTGGTGCTGCGCTTTCGCGGCCATGCGCTGATGCAGGCCCTTGAAGCCAAGGCGCTGGAAGGCGTAATCGACCTGACTCCGGGTATCCGCTCGCTGCAACTGCACTATCAGCCGGAAACCCTGTCCCTCAACGATCTGCTTGGCATAGTGGCCGGCGAATGGGATGGGGTGTGCGCCGCGCAGGATCTCAAGGTTCCCTCGCGTATCGTGCATCTGCCGCTGTCCTGGGACGACCCGGCCTGCCAGTTGGCCATCGACAAATATATGACCACGGTGCGCAAGGACGCGCCCTGGTGCCCGAGCAATCTGGAATTTATCCGCCGCATCAACGATCTGCCCAATCTGGACGAGGTGTACAGAACGGTCTTCGAGGCCAGCTATCTGGTAATGGGCCTGGGCGATGTCTACCTCGGCGCGCCGGTGGCCACACCGCTGGACCCGCGCCATCGCCTGGTCACCACCAAGTACAACCCGGCGCGCACCTGGACCGCGGAAAACTCGGTGGGCATAGGCGGCGCCTATATGTGCGTGTACGGCATGGAAGGCCCCGGCGGCTACCAGTTCGTCGGCCGCACCCTGCAGATGTGGAACCGCTACCGCGAGGTGGCGGCCTTCGACGGCAAACCCTGGCTGCTGCGCTTCTTCGACCAGATCCGTTTCTACCCGGTATCGGCCTCCGAGTTGCTGCGCATTCGCCGCGATTTCCCCCTGGGTCGTTACGACTTGCGTATCGAACAGAGCGAGCTGGCTCTGGCTGATTACCAGGCCTTTCTCGACCGCGAGGCCGAGGGCATCGAGACCTTCCGCGAGCAGCAGCGTGCCGCCTTCGACGCCGAGCGTCAGCGCTGGATCGCCTCCGGCCAGGCGCATTTCGACAGCGAAGAAGTCGCCCCCGACCTGGGCGAAGACGCGCCCCTGGGCAACGGCAAACAGGGCATCGACAGCCATATCGCCGGCAACCTGTGGCAGGTGCAGGTGGCGGTTGGCGACAGCGTCAAGGCCGGCGATGTGCTGGTGATCCTCGAGTCGATGAAGATGGAAATCCCCCTGCTCGCCCCGCGTGCGGGTCTGGTCAGCGAGGTGCGCGTGCAACCCGGCTCGCCGGTACGTGCCGGCCAGCGGGTGGTGGTGCTGGAGGAAGCCTAGAACCGTAGCCCGGATAAGCCTTGGCGCAATCCGGGGATCGCTCCCGGATTGCGCTGCGCTGATCCGGGCTACAAACAATTCGAACCGTAGGGTGCGCCGTGCGCACCATTGAACACCGCGGTGCGCACGGCGCACCCTACGAGGAACCCGATATGCTCCACGAATTCGACCTACGCCTAAGCGCGTTGAAAACCGCCTATAGCGAAGGCCGCCTGACCCCGCGCCAGCTGATCCCAGCCCTGCGCGAACAGGCCGCGGCGCTCAACCCGCAGTTCAAGCTGTTTATCCATTTGCTCAGCCTGGAGGAGCTGGAACCCTATCTGGCGGCGCTGGACGGCCAGTCGCCGGAAACGCTGCCGCTGTACGGCGTGCCCTTCGCCATCAAGGACAATATCGACCTGGCAGGAATCCCCACCACCGCCGCCTGCCCGGCCTTCGCCTACGTGCCCGAGCGCAGCGCCAGCCTGGTCGAGCAACTGCTCGCCCTCGGCGCCGTGCCCCTGGGCAAGACCAACCTCGACCAGTTCGCCACCGGCCTTAACGGCACCCGCTCACCCTACGGCGAATGCCGTAATAGCCTGCACCCGGACTATCCGGCCGGCGGCTCCAGCTCCGGTTCCTCCCTGGCCGTAGCCCTGGGCCTGGCCAGCTTCGCCCTGGGCACCGATACCGCAGGCAGCGGCCGGGTGCCGGCGGCGCTAAATAATCTGCTCGGCCTCAAGGCGACCAAGGGCCTGCTCTCCACCGCCGGTGTGGTGCCGGCCTGCCGCAGCCTGGATTGCGTCACCTACTTCACCGCCACGGCGCGCGAGGCCAGCCAGTTGTTGGCCCTGACCGCCAAGCTGGATGCCCGCGATGCATACAGTCGCAGCAATCCGCTATGGAACGATGGCAGTGCCTTTGGCCAGCCGCGCCTGGGCTTTCGCTTCGGCGTGCCCCAGCAGCTGGAATTTCTCGGTTGCACGGAAAGCCCGGCGCTATTCGCCGCCACTATCGAGCAGCTGAAAGCGCTGGGCGGCGCAGCGGTGGAAATCGACTTTGCGCCCTTTCTCGAAGCGGCGCGCCTGCTCTACGACGGGCCTTGGGTAGCCGAGCGCTATAGCGTGGCCGGCTCGCTGATCGAGCAGCAACCGGACGCCGTGCTGCCGGTGATCAAAGCCGTGCTGGATCAAGCCCCCGGAATCAGCGGCGTCGACACCTTCCGCGCGCAGTACCGCCTGCAGGCGCTCAAGGCCATCTGCGACCATCTGCTCAGCGATCTGGACTGCGTGCTCACCCCGGCCTACCCGCGCCCGGTAAGCCTGGCCGAGCTGCACGCCGAGCCGCTCAAGCGCAACGCGGAGCTGGGCCATTACAGTAATTTTATGAATATGCTCGACTACGCCGCCGTCGCGGTGCCGGCCGGTTTTATGCAAAACGGTCTGCCCTGGGGCGTGACCCTGTTCGGCCGCGCCTTTACCGACCAGTACCTGCTTAGCCTGAGCGCTGCGTTGCAAGGCCAGCATGGACTGCCGCTGGCCGGCGGCCGTGCCCTAAACCCAAGCGCCCCGACCACTGCCGCGCGCAACGACAGGGCGCGCCTGGTGGTCTGTGGCGCGCATCTGGATGGCCTGCCGCTCAACTGGCAGCTCAAACAGCGCGGCGGGCGGCTGGTCGAGGCCACCCATAGTTCGCCCGACTACCATCTGTATGCCCTGGCCGGCGGCCCGCCATATCGTCCGGGCATGCTGCGGGTCGCCGAAGGCGGCCTGGCCATCGCGGTGGAAGTCTGGGAACTGCCCAGCGCCGAGCTGGGCTCCTTCCTCACCGGCATCCCCGCGCCGCTGGGACTGGGCAAGGTGCAGCTGGCCGACGGTAGCTGGGAAAGCGGTTTTATCTGCGAGCCTTACGGTTTGCAGGGTGCGACCGATATCAGCCACTTCGGCGGCTGGCGGGCCTATTTGCAGAGCAGGACGCATATGTAGGGTGGACATGGCGCAGCCTTGTCCACCGCCCGTTACGCCATGGCGGACAAGCCTTCGGCATGTCCGCCCTACGGGACTGGCGATCATTGCCAAGGTCGCTGGATCGCCAGCAAGCTGGCTCCTACCTCGACAGAAACGCAGACGCAACCCTCAGGCCGCTACGCCAATAACCGCTGATATTTAAGTCGACGAGCACGGCGCGATGGCCGCGCGATAGATGGGGCCAAGCGGGCCTGGCGGGCGCTACACTAGCGCCATAATTTCGCCAGTAGAGCTTCGCATGTCACGCCCTTCACCCGCCGCCCGGCAACGTTCGCTGGTGCTACTGATCCTGGTCTTGCTGGGCTGTGGTTTCCTCGCCACCTCGCTGGTCAGCTACTACACCGCCCTCGACTCGATCCGCGCCGGGATTATCCACACCGAGTTGCCGCTGACCTCGGACAACGTCTATTCGGAGATCCAGAAGGACCTGGTGCGGCCCATCCTGATCTCCTCGATGATGTCGCGCGATACCTTCGTGCGCGACTGGGTGATGGCCGGCGAACGGGATGCCGGGCAGATGACCCGCTACCTGGGCGAGGTGCAGACGCACTACGGCACGGTCACCAGCTTCTTCGTCTCCGACCAGAGCCACACCTACTACCAGTCCAAGGGCGTGCTCAAGCAGGTCAAGCAAGACGAGCCACGGGATGCCTGGTACTTCCGCGTGCGCGACATGCAGGAACCCTACGAGATCAATGTCGACGCCGACATGGCCAACCGGGACCGTCTGACCGTCTTTATCAATTACAAGGTGTTCGACTACCGCGGCAACTTTATCGGCGCCACCGGGGTCGGCCTGACCGTGGATGCGGTGGTCGAGCTGATCGACACCTACCAGCAGCGCTACAACCGCAGCGTGTTCTTCGTCGACACCAGCGGCCGTATCGTCCTCACCGGTGCCCAGGGCGGGCCGATGGGCGCCAAAGCGGGCCAGTCGCTCAGCGAGTTGCCCGGGCTCGAGCAGCTGCTGGCGAAACTGCGGCAACCACAAAGCGGCAGCTTCGAGTACCAGGAGCAGGGCCGCGGGCACTTTCTCAATGTGCGCTTTATCCCCGAGCTCAACTGGTACCTGTTCGTCGACAAGCAGGAGAACGGCGCCCTGGCCGGCCTGCGTCAATCCCTGTACCTGAACCTGCTGATCTGCCTGCTGGTGACCCTGATCGTCATCAGCCTGGTGAGTATCGCCCTGCGCCGCTACCAGGCGCGCATCAATGCCCTGGCCACCACCGACCAGCTGACCGAGCTGCTCAACCGCCGCGGCTTCGACCTGCTGGCCAGCCAGGCGCTGCAAGAGGCGCGGCGCCATAACAGCCCGCTCTGCGCCCTGCTGCTGGACCTCGACCAGTTCAAGGAACTCAACGACAAACACGGCCACCTGGCCGGCGATGAAGTGTTGCGCGGCTTCGCCAACAAGCTGCAGGGCAACCTGCGCCAAGCCGACATCATCTGCCGCTGGGGCGGCGAGGAATTTATCCTGCTGCTCAAGGACACCACACCCGAGCAGGCGCGGGAGCTGGGCGAGAAGATTCGCCAACAGACCGAACTCAGCCGCTTCACGCACAACGGCAGCAACCTGCAGATCACCGTCAGCATTGGCCTGGCGCAACTGCAGGCCGACGATGCGCTCAACCAGCTGATCGCCCGCGCCGACCGCGCGCTGTACCGGGCCAAACAAAGCGGGCGCAACCGCCTGTGCGAAGAGACCGCATGAGCGGCTCGGCCCAGCATTGCCCAAGCTGCGGCCAGCTCAACCAGTGCGCTCAGGCCGGCTCGGCCACGCCGGTGGAACAGTGCTGGTGCTTTAGCCTGAGCATCGCCCCCGAGCTGCTTGACGTGCTGCCAGCCGAGCAGCGCAACCGCGCCTGCCTATGCCCGCGCTGCGCCCAGGGGCTGCCCCCGAGCCCTGCGGATACAGCAGGCGACTGACCATGCGTCTGGATCGTTTTCTTAGCAACCTGCCGCACTGCAACCGCCAGGCCGCCCGCCAGCTGCTGGCCAGCGGCCGGGTGCGGGTGGATGGGCTGATCCAGTGTGACGGCCGCAGCGAAGTCAGCCAGTTCAGCCGCATTCAGCTGGAAGATGAGCTGCTGCAAGCCGGCAAGGCCGCGCGCTACTTTATGCTGCACAAGCCGATTGGCGTGGTCAGCGCCACCGAACATCCCGAACACCGCACCGTGCTCGACCTGCTCGCTGAGCCGGATAAACAGGAGCTGCACCTGGCCGGTCGCCTGGACCTGAATACCAGCGGCCTGCTGCTGCTCACCAACGACGGCCAATGGTCGCGCCGCGCCACCGCCCCCAGCGGCCAGCAGCCCAAGGTCTATCGGGTCGAGACCCAGGACGAGATAGACCCGGCCTGCATCGAGGTGTTCGCCCGCGGTCTGTACTTGCGCTATGAAGACCTGACCACCCGCCCCGCCATCCTCGAGATACTCGCGCCACGGCAGGCGCGCCTGACCCTCTTCGAGGGCCGTTATCACCAGGTTAAGCGCATGTTCGGGCATTTCCACAATCAGGTGATCGGCCTGCACCGCGTCAGCATGGGCGCGATCCAGCTCGATGAGCGGCTCTGTCCCGGCCAATACCGCGCCCTCACAGACGCCGAGATCGCCAGTTTCTGAACCCACTGACACCGATTTCGCCTCGGGTCACATCGTTCGCAAGCTAACCGATAAACGGTAGTGAGCTAATCGAATAAACGCTTGCCAGCGCCCCGGGCGCACTGCTTAAATCCAACCATAAGGTCTTAACGTGACTAGATAGTCACGCAGAGCCATCTAAGCGTTCTTTCGGTTGCTTGCGCGCTGCGCAAATTGGGTTCCTGCCTGGTAATACGCCCTCTCTCCACGCTTGAAAAGGCCGTGGCGAATGCTCTATTACGACCCTAACTGATTGAAAATAAATAACTTATAAAAACATCCAGCCTGACATTAGCTTGTCATGTCCAGGCGCTTTCCTACTGCCCTAGTTAGCCCGGTTTAACGGCCATCCCGTTTTGCCATGCCCACATTTGCGCCAGGAGGAAACGACATGAAGCCAGCCACCGCTGTCGTCGACGTTCACGGGATCTACAAGATCTACACGGAGTTTTACGCAAGCCCTGCAGCGCGCAAGACCATCATCCTGGTCAACGGCTCCCTCTCCACCACCGCCGCCTTCGCGCAAACAGTCAAATACCTGCGCGAGCAATTCAACGTGGTGCTCTACGACCAGCCCTATGCCGGCCAGTCCAAGCCGCACAATAACCACCACCAGCCGATCACCAAGGAAGACGAAGCCAGCATCCTGCTCGAGCTGATCGAGCAGTTCCGCGCCGACCACCTGCTGTCGTTTTCCTGGGGCGGAGTCGCCGCCATGCTGGCCCTGGCGCAGCGCCCGGCGCGTATCGAAAAGGCGGTGATCACCTCCTTCTCGCCGCTGCTCAACCAGCCCATGGTCGACTACCTGGAAGAAGGCCTGCTGCACCTGCATGCCCTGGACGGCGAGCGCCTCGGCCAGCTGGTCAACGGCAGCATCGGCAAGTACCTGCCGTCGCTGTTCAAGCGTTACAACCAGCGCCATATCAGCAGCCTGGACAGCCACGAGTACCGCCAGATGCACGCCCACGTGCACCAGGTGCTGCACCTCGAAGCCCATTGCCAGATGCAGTGCCTGGCGGCCATCGACATCCCCCTGTTGTTCGTCAATGGCGAGCACGACGAGTACACCTCGCCCGCCGATGTGCGCCTGTTCGCCGAACACCTGAACGACTGCCAGTTCGTCACCCTGGACAACGCCGGACACTTCCTCGACATGGAGCACAAAGGCGCCTGGCTGCAGAGCCAGGCCGCGTTGCTGGGCTTCCTGCAGGAGCCAGCACAGCGTCAGCGTGGCTACCGCCCGCAGGTGGACCTGCAGCACGCGCTGGCCGTATAACCCATGGCCAATACCCCCACACTGCACCGCCCGACTACAGATAACAGCGGTGCAGGCTTCATTTCCGCCCAGACTTCCGGTATAAAGGCACCCGCTGCGGGCGTCGTATAATGGTAATACCCTAGCTTCCCAAGCTAGAGCCGTGGGTTCGATTCCCATCGCCCGCTCCAGATGTCTAACGAAAAAGCCCTGCGCATGCAGGGCTTTTTCGTTTCCGGGCTTTAAGCGGATCGAGTGCGCCGCCTTAGGGCTGTAGATCGAACGAGGTCTTGCCGCTCTGCATATCGCAAGGCATGGAGAAGTGTTCGTGCACTATCAGCCAGCGCCCGCCCTGTTGGCGGAAGCACTGAGTCACGCGCATCCAGCTGCTTTGCATCTGGCCCTTGTCGTCGGTGCCGCCGCAGTGCAGCAGGTAGTGCACCAGGGCCAGATCACCACTAAGCAGAAAGCTCGGCTGGTGGATCTCGAACAGCGCCGGACCTCCGCACATCTCCATGCAGGCCTGCCAATGGGCCTGGTAGGCCGCGCGACCCTGAAAACGCAGCGGGCCTATGGCGTCGTAGGCCACCACATCCTCGGCATAGTGGCCGATGATGCGCTCGACATCCCTGGCCAGGCAGGCCTGTACCCAAGAGTCCAGTTGCTGCTGGATCTGCGCCTGTTGGGCTGCTGTGTCGCTCATGCTGGTTCTCCTCTTTGCGCTTTCACACCTTGTTCGCGGCGCAGCAGTCGTGCACTGCTGGCGCTTGCTGGTATTCGTCGTGCAGGCGGGTCCAGTTCAAGCCCTTGCCGTCCAGATCGGGCATGCCGTCCCAGCCTTCACCACGGCCGAAGGGGGTGAGGTCGAGGTAGTGGAAGCTGCCCATCAGCAGCTCCAGGCCGCGGGCATAGCTGGAATAACAGTGATAGACCTGCGCGCCGTCACGCAGGAACACGCTGACCCCGGGCAGCTCGCCCTGCAGGTGAGCGCTCAGGCCCAGGCGCTCCAGCTCGGCCTTGTCGCGGTAGTTGTACTCGACCGGGGCGACCTGCTCGTCGGCGGTGACGTGGTAGTCGTAGTTGAAGCGGCTGCCGTAGGAGCTGTACCAGGGCAGCGTCCAGCCCATGCGCCGCTTGAACGCCTCGAGGTCCGCCAACGGTGCACGGGAGACCAGCACCAGATTGGTGTCGCGGGCATGCAGATGGGCCTGATGGCCGATATTGTCGACCAGGCTGGAGCAGCCCTCGCAACCCACGTGGCGGTCCAGGTGGTACATAAAGTGGTAGACGATCAGCTGGCTGCGCCCCTCGAACAGCTCGGCCAGGCCGACCTCGCCCTGGGGGCCCTGGAAACGGTAATCCGCCTGCACCTTGACCATGGGCAAACGCCGGCGCTCGGCATTCAGCGCATCGCGCTGGCGGGTCAGGGCCTTCTCCTGCTCCAGCAGGGCCTTGCGCGCCACCAGCCATTCTTCGCGGCTGGCAATCTTGGGGTAATCGGGACGACTCATCTTCAGTGCTCCTTTTCCGTTGATTGATCGGCAGCGCCTGGAAGCGGCGCGGCATCAGACTTGCCGGCATCAGACTTGCAATTGACGCACCGGGCGGACTTCCACACTGCCGACCCGCGCCGCCGGGATATGCCCGGCCAGCTGGATGGCTTCGTTGAGATCGCGGGCCTCGACCAGGTAGAAACCGGCCAGCTGCTCCTTGGTTTCGGCGAAGGGCCCGTCGGTGATCGACAGCTTGCCGCCGCGCATGCGCACAGTGGTGGCGGTCTGCACCGATGCCAGTGCCTCGGCGGCGAGCATGCGACCGCTCTGCGCCACATGCTCGGCGTAGGCTAGGCATTCCTCGTCACGCGGGCTGTCGGGCGAGCTGTGCAGTTCGTGTTCGTTGCTGTAGACCAGGCAGAGATATTTCATGCTGTGCTCCAGATTAGTTAAGGGCCGGTTACTCACTAGTCGAGCGGCGGACGCGGCAATCGACAGCGTTTAAAAGAATAGTTGCAGCGCCGACCAACGGTCGCAGCTCCGCCGATCAGCCAGCGGGCAGTTCGCTTAGGCGCTTGTGCAGAAACTGCCGATCCGCGCCCTGCTGGGCCAGGGCCAGGGCGCGCTGGTAGGCGGCGCGGGCCGGGGCCACGCGGCCCAGGCGGCGATTGAGGTCGGCGCGGGCGGCATGGGCCAGGTGGTAATCCGCCAGCTCGCCGCCAGCCAGCAGCGCCTCAACCAGGGCCAGGCCGGCCTCGGGGCCTTGTTGCATGGCCACCGCCACGGCGCGGTTGAGCTCGATCACCGGCGAGGGGGTCAGGCGCAGCAAGGCGTCGTAGAGCCCGACTATCTGCGCCCAGTCGGTCTGCTCGGCGCTGGCGGCTTCGGCATGCACGGCGGCAATCGCGGCTTGCAGGCTGTAGGCACCGAAGCGCCGCGACTGCAGGGCCTGCAACACCAGGGACTCGCCCTCGGCGATCAGCGCACGGTTCCACTGGCGGCGATCCTGCGCATCCAGCAGCACCACTTCGCCGCTGGCCGAGCTGCGCGCGCTGCGCCGCGACTCGTGCAACAGCATCAGCGCCAGCAGGCCCTGCACTTCCGGCTCGGGCAGCAGTTCCAGCAGCAAGCGCGCCAGGCGGATGGCCTCGTCGGACAGCTGGCTGCGGGTCAGGTCCGCGCCGGAGCTGGCGAAATAGCCTTCATTGAACACCAGGTAGATCACCCGCAGCACCGCCTCCAGGCGCTCGGGCAACTCGCTGCGCCCCGGTACCTCGTAGGGGATGCGCGCGTCCCTGATCTTCGCCTTGGCGCGGACGATGCGCTGGGCCAGAGTGCTGGGGCTGGAGAGAAAGGCGCGGGCGATTTCCTCGGTGCCGAGATCGCAGATCTCGCGCAGGCACAGGGCCACCTGGGCATCGCTGGCCAGCGCCGGGTGGCAGCAGGTGAAGATCAGGCGCAGGCGGTCGTCTTCCAGCAACTCGCCTTCTTCCACCTGCTGCTCGCTGGCCAGCTCGACGTGCTCGTCGAGGGGATGGAAACGCCGCTGACGGCGCAGGCTGTCGATGGCCTTGAAGCGCCCCGCCGAGACCAGCCAGGCCCGCGGGTTGGCCGGCACGCCGTCCTCTGGCCATTGTTCCATGGCCGCACGAAAGGCCTCGTGCAGCGCCTCCTCGGCCCGATCGAAATCCCCCAGCAGGCGGATCAGGGTCGCCAGCACGCGCCGCGATTCATCGCGGTAGAGCTGCGCAAGCTGGGCGTGCACGTCAGTCGGCTGGTCCTTGTCCATCATTCCTCCCGCTACAGGCTGAACTGTAGCCCTGGCGCATCACGCGCCGTTTAGCTTTTTAGCCGATAACCGGTTTTAAAGATCCAGCCGACGGCGAGGATGCACAGCAGCAGAAAGCCGAGAATCATCCCCAGGCTGAGCGCCACGTTGACGTCGGAGATGCCGTAGAAACTCCAGCGGAACACGCTGATCAGATAGACCACCGGGTTGAACAGGGTCACCGTCTGCCAGGCCGGTGGCAGCATATTGATGGAATAGAAGGCGCCGCCGAGAAAGGTCAGCGGCGTGACGATCAGCGCCGGCACCACCTGCAGTTTCTCCCAGCCATCGGCCCAGACGCCGATGATAAAACCGAACAGGCTGAAGGTCAGCGCGGTAAGCACCAGGAAGGCGGCCATCCACAGCGGATGCAGTATCTCGAAGTCGACGAACAGCCGCGCGGTAATCAGGATGATCATGCCGAGTATCACCGACTTGGTGGCTGCCGCGCCGACATAGCCGATCAGGATTTCCAGATAGGACACCGGCGCCGACAGCAGCTCGTAGATGCTCCCGGAGTACTTGGGCATATAGATGCCGAACGAGGCGTTGGAGATGCTCTCGGTAAGCAGCGCCAGCATGATCAGCCCCGGCACGATAAAGGCGCCGTAACTGACGCCCTGCACCTGGGTCATGCTCGAGCCTATGGCCGAGCCGAACACCACGAAGTACAGCGAGGTGCTGATCACCGGGGTGGCGATGCTCTGCAACAGGGTGCGCC
>Ga0209343_10004662_pt1 | contig 16879 bp, 18 predicted proteins | sample RifCSPlowO2_02_FD_184026 | JGI IMG/M metagenome (GOLD analysis project Ga0209343, IMG submission 184026) | Groundwater microbial communities from Rifle, Colorado - Rifle CSP2_plank lowO2_0.2 (SPAdes) (version 2) | ecosystem: Environmental > Aquatic > Deep subsurface > Groundwater | place... | reverse complement strand
TGACAGCAATGGATTGCTTTTTAAAAACAACAATATGAAAACCCCTGCGAAACCATTAACTCTGTTAAAAGATAAAAATATTCTACTTATTGAAAACGAATATTATCAAGATTTAGAATTAGCGCAAAAAATACCAAGCAATATACTTTATATCGTGAATAATTTTTCTTCTATATTAGAAAAGAGAAATATATATTCAAAAAAAGCAATTATTAAAAATAATAATTTAATAATTTTTGTTTTGGATATTTTAGATACTGAAAATGATTTAAAAAACATTATAGAAGTAAAATTTTCTTTAGAAAAAGATTTAGATGAACAATTAGAAAAATCATCAACTTTAATTAATTATTTAAGCAATATTGATTTAGAAAAAGTAGAGTATATTGATTTAAGAGTAAAAGAAAAGATATATTACAGATAGTTCCCAATTAAAAAAACTAAGTATGACAACATTATATAGAAAATATAGACCGCAGAAATTTGATGAAATTGTGGGTCAAGATCATATTGTTACAGTTTTGCAAAATGCTTTAAAGCAAGGCAGAGTAGCTCATGGTTATTTATTCACAGGACCTCGCGGAATCGGCAAAACAACAACAGCAAGGATTTTAGCGCGCGAACTTAATTGCAATGATTTAGATTTAATTGAAGTTGATGCCGCGTCTAATAGAGGAATTGATGAAATAAGAGCTTTAAGAGATAGCGCGCGAATTAGCACAGGAGAAAATTCTTGGCGAGTTTTTATATTAGACGAAGCTCATATGTTAACTCCTGCCGCATCAAACGCGCTTTTAAAAAGCCTAGAAGAACCGCCTCCTCAAACTGTGTTTATTTTAATCACAACAGAGCAAGATAAAATAATGCCAACGATTAAATCGCGACTTCAAATACTTCCTTTTAAAAACATAGCGCTTAGCGATATTATTTTACGTTTAGAACAAATTGCTAAAAAAGAAAAAGTTAAAGTGGATAGTAAAGTTATTAAAGCAATAGCAATAAACGCGAACGGAGGCATGCGCGACGCTGAAAGTAATTTAACTAAAATTTTAAGCATTGGAAAGCAAGTTATTTTACTTGAAGATGTTAGACATATTTTAGGCATTATAGACGAACATTTAGTGGTAAAATATATAGAAATGTTATTTAATGGAGATAAAGCAAAAATATTTGATTTTATAAAAAATTTAGTGGACAAGGGGACGCAAGAAAAAATATTCTTAAAATCGCTTCTGGAATATTGGCGAAAGCTTATATTAATAAGCGTTAATCCTGATATAGCAAGTGATATTGCTTCTCAATTGACAAAAGAAGATTTAACAATTATTATAAGACAAGCTAAAAAAGCGTCATCTCAAATTTTAATAAATTGCGCGCAAATATTTTTGCAAAGCTTTAGCGATTCAGAAAAATATCCAGAACAAATGATGGCGCTTGAAATAGCAACATTGCAATGTTTAAACTTATTCAAAAAAACTACATAGCAATCATCATCATAATAATAATAGCGCTTACTTACGCTTTATTTTATAAAAATAATGATAAAATTATTGATTTGGATTTAAAAAACGCTACTTCAACAACAGAAGTTTTTATAAGTAAAGATAATAAAATAACAATAGAGCAACCAAAAGCAAACGAAATTTTAGAAGGTATTTTGGCATTAAAAGGCGCGAGTAAAGAACCATTTACTCTAAATTTAAAAGATAGCGATAATACTATTTTATTAACACTTAATTTAGATGCTGGAACTTTTGAAAAAGAATATGTTTATGCTTCTCCGCAATCAGAAACAGGAAAATTAGAAATCGCGGATTTTTCAATTCCAGTTAGTTTTAATTTAATAAGCGGACAAAAAGTAAAAATATTTTTTTCAAATATTAGCAAGGATCCAGAATTAAAAAATTGCGAATCAACTTATCCAGTAATCAGACATACTTCTGATAAAAACCCGTCTTTAAGCGCAATAATCAGTTTACTTGTGGGTCCTAATAAAGAGGAGAAAATGCAAGGATATTTTACTAATTTGCCTTTGCGAGTAATTAAAATAAATAATTTTGAAATTAAAAAAGGCGTTGTTTATGTTGATTTTTCCAAAGAATTAGGAATTGGCGTTGCTGGATCTTGCAGAGTTGAAGCAATACGATCGCAAATAACTGAAACTTTAAAGCAATTTAAAAATGTAGAAAATGTAATAATATCAATAGAAAAAGAAACAGAGAATATATTGCAACCATAAACTGTTAAAATCACAAAGTGGCTTTTCTTTTTAGTCTTCTTTTTTTAATTTAAAACATTGCCGGGTCGTCTAATGGTAGTGACATTGGGTTTTGGTCCCAAGGATCGGGGTTCGAGTCCCTGCCCGGCAGCCACGAAGTAGAATAATTAATATTTTTCTCAAAAACAGCTCTCTGTAATTCACAGCGAGCTGTTTTAAAAATATTGCTTAAATTCTATTAATATGACAAGATATGAATATGGAAATTAAATCAGCTAAATTTGTTAAAGGGATTGTTGGCACAGATAATATTTTATATGACGGTATTTTACAGATAGCATTTTTTGGTCGTTCAAATGTAGGAAAATCAAGCGTTATAAACTCGTTAGTTAATCGCAATAATTTAGTAAAATCAAGTAATCGCCCGGGTAAAACGCAACGATTAGATTTTTTCTTGGTAAACAATAATACATATTTTGTTGATTTGCCAGGCTATGGATATGCTAAAGTTCCAAAAGAAAGAAAGGATAAACTTCGTAAGCTTATTTTATGGTATTTAATCTATTCAAAAGTTGAAAACAGAAAAATAATTTTAATAATAGACGCTAAGGTAGGACCTACTTCATTTGATATTGAAATGATAGAGCTTTTGCAGAAAAACAATGAAAATATTATAATAATAGCTAATAAAATAGATAAGTTAAAAAAGAACAATATAAAAAAACAAATAGCGTCTATTGTTCAAAAAATCAAAAACGATAATGTAATTCCATATTCCGCAAAAGAAAAAAACGGCAGACAAGAGTTATTATTAAAAATATTTAATTAAGTCAAGTCTCCGCGCTAATTTATTTTATGTTGCTTGTTAAACTTAAAAAAATTATAAAAAAATACCTCGCGCAATGCTCGGATACGCAATAGAGCTTTTTCCAGAAAAACTCCGTTAAGCCTACCTCAAAAACAATATTTAATTTTCCAATGAGTTCAATTAAATTTAAAATCATTAAAAAACTAAAAGGTGCTTTGGCCAGGGCTGGGGTTTTAAACACGCGCCATGGCGATATTTTAACACCAGCTTTTGTAACCGTAGGAACTAAGGGAACTGTGAAATCGCTCTCGCCTGAACAAGTTGCAAGTTTAGGCGCGCAAGTGGTTTTAGCAAATACTTATCATTTATATTTACAACCAGGAGATAAAATAGTAAAAAAAGCAGGCGGAATTCATAAATTTATGAATTGGAAAGGCCCTGCAATGACTGATTCTGGCGGTTTTCAAGTATTTTCTTTAGGCGATGCAATGATAACAAACGCAAGTAAAATTGTCAGCGGAAAACTTTCTGGAAATAAGTTCTTGAAAGTTCAAAAACAGAAAAAATTGGCTGAAATTGATGAAAACGGGGTTAAATTTACATCGCAAATTGATGGAAGTTCGCATTATTTTACACCAGAAAAATCAATTAAAATACAACATAATATTGGCGCTGATATAATATTTGCTTTTGACGAATGCGTTTCATCGCAAGCAAGTTATGAATACCAAATAAAAGCAATGGAACGCACTCATAAATGGGCTAAACAATGTATTGATTATCATAAAAAATCTAAAAATAGCAAAACGCAAGCTTTATTTGGAATTGTGCAAGGCGGAAAGTTTAGAGATTTACGTAAAAAAAGCGCTAAAATAATTTCCAGTATGCCTTTTGACGGTTTTGGCATAGGAGGTTCGTTTATTAAAGAGGATATTGATGCTTTTGTTGGATTAGTTAATAAAATTTTACCCGAAGCTAAGCCTCGTCATCTTTTAGGAATAGGAGAACCGATTGATTTATTTGGCGCAATTGAGCAAGGAGTTGATTTATTTGATTGTGTTGCTCCAACAAGAATGGCAAGAAATGGGACATTATATACAAAAAAAGGTAAAATAAATATTTTTAACGCTAAATTTAAACAAGACTTTAAAAGCATAGAAAAAGACTGTAATTGTTATACTTGTAAAAATTATACTAAAGGCTATATTGCTCACCTTTTCCGCGCTAAAGAAATATTCGCCGCAACACTTTCTTCAATTCATAATCTTTATTTTATAATTAATCTTGTTTCTCAAATCCGCGAATCAATTTTAAACAATAATTTTTACAAATTTAAAAAAATAAATATAAAAAATTTGAAATGCTCGCAATAAACCATTGAGAACTTTGTTTTTAAATAGCTAAGCTAATAAAATTGCTTATCATAGCAATCTTAGATATAAAATTATTTGACAAAAGTAATTCTTTGTATTAAAATGAATATATGGCTCTTAAAGATCAAATTCTTGAAGATTTAAAACAAGCAATGAAAGCGCGTGAATCTGATAAAGTGATTGTTTTTCGCACTCTAAATTCCGCCATAAAAAATAAAGAGATAGAGCTAAATAAACGAGAAAATGGTCTTAATGACGATGAAATAATTTCTGTAATTAAGAAAGAAGTTAAAAAAAGAAAAGACGCTATTTTTGAATATCAAAAAGGCGGCAGAAAAGAATTATCGCAAAAAGAAGAACAAGAATTGAAAATATTGCGAAAATATCTTCCTGAAGAAATGAGCAAAAAACAAATTGAAAATGAAGTTAATAAAACAATAAAAGAATTAAATCCAAAAGGAACAGAGGATTTTGGTCGCGTAATGAAAGCCATAATGAATAAATTAAAAAATAGAGTAGATGGTGCTTTAGTCAATAAAATTATTAAAGAAAAGCTAAATTAATTTAAAGAATTTAGTTTCTCTTTGGTAGTTCTTTAAAAAAAGAGCGGTAAGGTTATTGAGGAGGCACTCTTTCCTCCTCGTTCTACCCCCTCCACTGAGACATTGAAGGGGGGGGATATCTTACCGCACGAATAAAAAGATGGGTAGAGACATTTGTTCTAACAAAAAATACCAAAAATGTTTTTTGGTTATGTTAGAGTCTCTGCCCACTAATAATCGAGTAGGCATTCATAAAAAAAGTGCGGTAAGATTTTTTTGTAGAGGAGTCCCTTTCCTCCTCTACACCCCTCAACTGAAACGTTTAGGGGGCTTACCGCACGAATAAAAAGATGGGTAGAGACATTTGTTCTAACAAAAAATACCAAAAATGTTTTTTGGTTATGTTAGAGTCTCTGCCCACTAATAATTTAATAGGCATTCATAAAAATTATGAATGCCTATTTATATTGACAAATATATTGATTTTCGTTAATAATTAAATAACTTGTTTTTAATAAAACAATGAATAAAAATATATACAAAATAATAGAAATATTAAATAAAGACGGAGTGGTTGTTTTACCAACTGACACTGTTTACGGTCTTTGCGCTTCATTTGAAAGCATAAAAGCTTATCAAAAAATATTAGCTATAAAAGGAAGAGAAATTAAAAAGTTTTTGCCAGTATTTGTTCATTGTATGCGCAAAGCAAAAGAACTTGCTTATATAAATAAAGAACAAGAACAAATATTAAATGTATTTTGGCCGGGAAGCGTTACCTGTGTTTTAAAATCTAAAGTAAAAGATCTTAATACTATAGCCATTCGCATACCAGATGATAAGTTATTATTAAAAATTTTATTAGAATTTAAAAAACCGCTTTGGCAAACATCAGCTAATTTAACAGGATTAAATCCAGCTAAGAATGTAGATGAAATACAAAAACAGCTTAAAAATAACTTTGTAAAACCTGATTTAATTATTGACGGTGGAGAATTACCTAAAAATTTAAGCTCAACAATAGTTGATTTAACTAAAAAACCTTATAGAATATTGCGAAGAGGAAAAAGTTCTATATTAGTCCAAAAAACCTTGGAACGAATATCCGCGTAAAAAATCTTCCCAACTCATATCTCGTTTGCCTTCCGGTCGTATTTTTTTAATTTCTAATTTCTCATTTTTAACCTCAGCTCCTAATATTTGCAACCTTATAGCATTTATTTTGTTGTTATGGGTTTTTATTTTTGCGTATGTAAAAGCTATTGGCCATTCTTTATATGCCCTTATTTTTCGCTCTATTATTTCAAGAGGTTCTTTCCAATTTATTAGCGCATCTTGTTTTTTAATCAATCTCGTATAAGTAGCTTTATTTTCATTTTGCTCAACTATTAAAAGCTCTTTGCAAGATTGCGAATCTGATTTTTTTAATTTCCCTAATATATCAATCAACAAATCAACTCCAATATTAAATAATATTTCTCCTAATTCGCGCGATGTGTATTTTTTATCAATAACAAATTCTTTTTGTTTTATAATAGGCCCTGAATCTACTTTTTCTGTCATTTTAATAATTGTAACAGCAGTGATTTTATCGCCATTTATAATAGTTTGTTGCAATGGCGACGGCCCCCTGTATTTTGGCAAAAGAGAAGGATGGATATTTAAAATACCGTATTTAAATTTTTTAATAACATTTTCTGGAATAATTTTTCCATAACTTGCAACAATGCCAAAAGAGTATTGAGCATCAAGTATTAAATATTTAGTATCTTTGCCAATAACTAAATCAGCCTTAAATTCTGTTTTATTAAGTTTATCTAAAACAATGTTAGAATAATCGCTGTCTCCAAAAAATACAATTTTCATAAATGTTTTAAATTTTATGTTTTATTATATGCCATTTATCCGCTATTAAAACACCCTGCAAATGATCATATTCATGCTGTAATACGCGAGCTAAAAAACCCTTTGCCTGAAGTTTAAATTCTTCTCCTTTTAAATTTTTCGCGCGAATATTTACGCGACGAGCTCGTTTAACCAAACCTTGTTGTTTAGGTATGGATAAACATCCTTCAACTTCATTATTATAAGGCTTAGATATTTTATTAATAACTGGATTTATAAAAACATATCCATTTTTAATATCAGGCGTGTCTATTTTTTCAAATTTATATTTAGATATTTCTCTTTGCGATTCATTTTCAAAAGCAAGTCCATCAACAACAAATAATTGCAAATTTTTTCCTATTTGAGGAGCCGCAAGTCCAATGCCTTTACATTCGCGCATTTTAATAAACATATCCAAAGCAAGTTTTTTTATATTTGGAGTTATAATTTTAATTTCGTTATTTTCAGAACGCAAAATTGAATTTTTTTTACCTATAATTAATGCAAGCATAATTCTATTCTAAAATATCAACTTCCCAATTAAAAGGAATAAATTGAAGCAAATATTTTTTTACATCTTTATTTCCAATTTTAATAATAATTTCATAACGAAACTTTCCTTTTAATTTATATATTAAAGCCGGCATAAAATCAAATATTTTTGTATTTAATTTTTTTTTATCTTTAATATATTCCAGTTTTTTATGCAAAATTTTTGCTTCATTAAGAGCCTTTTTCTGGCTTTTATGAGAAAAAGTCAATTTTATCATTTCTATAAACGGCGGATAATTTAATGCTTTTCTTTCTTTTAATTCATTATCATAAAATAATTTGTAATTATTTTTTTCTAAAGCGTTGTAAACAATATTTTCCTTTATATATGTTTGTATTAAAAAATCATTTTTAGCTAATTTTTTTAATCGCCACAAATTAAAAAAAGTATTAAGAGACGCGTTATAATCAGGAAAATTAAGCTCTAAATCAGGAGCTAACGCCACAACAGTATAAAACTTTAAATCTTTAAATTTAAAAATAGCGCTAGTCGCAATAATAAAATGTTTATTGTTCATTATTCCTTGTTCATTATTCGCTGTTTTTGTTTCAGAATCAATATATAAAATTTTTGCTTCACTAAATAATTCTTTTAATTTTTGTTCAACTTGCTGCGCGCCAAAACCAAAAAGCCCTAAATTATGATAACCGCATTTATCACATATTTTAGGAACATCTGTTTTATATAAACAATAGTGGCATAATAAATACGGTTTAATCGTTTTAACAAGAAAACTTTGTTTTCTAAGAATGTGATAAGTAAGAGTAATACTGCAATTTATACATTGTGGCATAAAACCGCAATCTCTGCAAACAACTAAGCGAGAATGCCCTTTACGATTTATATAAATTAAAGTTGATTTTTTTTCCTGATAATTTTTGCGCAAAACATCAAAAATATTTTTAGTAAAAATATCTCCATAGGACAAATTCTGTAAATCAACCAATTTTACATTGTTATTCTTTTGATTATTCAGCAAACTGTTTCCAATAGCAAGGTATGATGATAAACAAGGAAGAGAACTTTTATTTTCAATTATAGCGCCTGTTAATTTTGCTAACTTTTTTGCCACTTTAATTGCATTGTAATGAGGTTTTTGATCCCAAGAAATATGCGATTGGTCAAGTTCTTCATAAATAACAATTTTCTTTAAATTATTATATGGCGCGAAAAGAGCAGATTTAACTCCGCGGATTTCACTTATTTCTCCATTTTTTATTTTAGAAAATAAATCAAATTCTTTTTTTAAACTTAAACGCGAACTAAGTTCAATCTCGCTTTCAGAATTTAAATTCCTGACATATTTCATAGGGTATAAATACAACACCTGTTCAGTATTTTTACTATTGGAAGTTGACCTTCCAATAGTAAATTTAAAATTTTTAAAAACAAATTTATCTGGATTTTTTATCAAATACAGCGGCACAAATTTTTTTAAAACAATTCCAAGTGAAGTAAAGTAATATTCACTTATCCATTTAGCTAATTCAATTTGATAAAGAAATAATACAGGTTCGTCAATAATTGAGTATTCAATAGGCTTTAGCGCAAATGAAGCGCGTCTAAGAGCGATTTTTTGATGTTTAATAGTATCGCAATATAAAACTAAGCCCGGATATTTTTTATTGCGCATTTTTATTTCTGTTAAAGACCCGATATTTAATTTTCGCGAGCTAAAAAAACTAATTTCTTGAGAATTAGGACGAGGAATATTAGTTAAAGGAACTACTTTAATTAGAAACATAATATTTAGTTATAAAATATTAATTATAACATTTAAAAATATTAATTATTATCTTGACATATTAATTTATATATTGACTTATTGTGAGGCGAAATCGAACAACAAAGTTATCAATAAATTCTTAACGAACAATAAATAAAATTCGGAAACTAAGTTTCAGACAGTTAAATTGCTTAAAAAAATAAAAAAGAGTATAATAAGATATTTTATGAATATATTTGGCGTTAAAATTCGTCCTATATTAGAGAAAAATGTTTTAAAACTTAATTTTAAGAAACAGCTTTTTTTAATTACTCTTAATCCGGAAATTTTATTGAAAGCTTATTATAGCGCTAATTTTAAACAAATTTTAAATTATTCCACTTTTCATACTATTGACGGAATAGGACTTCAGCTAATCGCGCGTTTTTTATATAAAAAAAAATTAAAACGCGCAACAGGGTCAGATTTATTTATAAAACTCTTAAATAAAATAAATATAGAAAATAACCACAAAATATTTTTATACGGCGCAAGCGAGAATAATTTGAATAAAGCGCTAAACCGTATTCGCTATAATTATCCCAATATAATTATTAACGGCATTCACGGCAATATACCTAAAAAAGAAGCTGTTAAAATGATAAATCAAAAAAAACCGGAAATACTTCTTATAACACTTGGCGCGCCTAAACAAGAAGTATTTTTATATAATTATCTTTTTAAAATGCCTTCAGTGAAACTTGCTATTGGTATTGGCGGAGGAATTGATTCATTTGCCTATCCATATCTAAGGGGTCCTTTATTTATGCGTAAAATTGGTTTAGAATGGTTTTGGAGGCTTTTAGTTCAACCTTGGCGAATGCCTAGAATATTCCGAGCCACAATTATTTTTCCAATTAAAGCAATAATAGAAAAATTTAAAAACAAATGATAAATTTAAACACTAAAAAACGCATTCACATGATTGCTATAAAAGGCGCTGGAGTATCAGGATTAGCGCAGATTTTAAAAGGATTAGGGCATAATGTGTCTGGTTCTGATACTGCTGATACATTTTTTACTGACAAAATTTTAAAAAAAACAGACATTTGTGTTAAAACTCCTTTTTCTGTTAAAAATATTCCTCAAAATATTGATTTAGCAATTTCTTCAATGGCTTACTTAAAAAGCGATAATATTGAAATAAAAGAGCTTAAAAAACGAAAAATTCCAATTTTTGGATATGCAAATGCTTTGGGAAGTATTTTTAATCAATATTACGGCATAGCCATAGCTGGCACGCATGGTAAAAGCACAGTATCAGCAATGATCGCATACATTTTAGAACAAGCAGGTTTAGAACCTTTTGCTTTAATAGGCGCGGAATTGCTTAATTGGAAATCAAACGCCAGAATTTCTAAAAAACTACAAGCTAATCAGCAAATTAGCAGACCAAAAAATATATTTCAAATTAAAAGCAAGAAACAAGATTCTTATTTCGAGCAAAGCAAGAAACAAGATTCTTATTTCGAGCAAAGCACGAAACAAGACGAAAGTTCTTATTTCGAGCAAAGCAAGAAACAAGATTCTTATTTCGAGCAAAGCAAGAAACAAGAATCTTATTTTGTTATAGAAGCTGATGAATATAAAGAACAATTTTTAAATTACAAGCCTAATATAATAGTTTTAACTGATATTGATTTTGATCATCCAGATTATTATAAAAATAAAAAAGCTTATAAAAATGCTTTTAAAAAGTTTATTAAAAATATAAAAAGAAACGGTGTAATTATAAAAAATAATAAATTAATAAGTAAAAATTATGATTTACAGTTAATAGGCAAGCATAATCAAAGAAATGCTAATTTAGCGTATTTAACTTGCAAAAAATTAGGAATACAAGACAAAGTTATTAAAAAAGCTCTTATTAAATTTAAAGGAACGCGCAGACGTTTAGAAAAAGTAGGCAAGTTTAAAAATGCCACTGTGATTGACGATTACGCTCATCATCCAACAGAAGTAAAAGCATCTTTATTAGCCTTGAAAAAAGAATATCCAAATAAAGAATTAGTTGTATTATTTCATCCTCATACATTTTCGCGCACTAAAGAATTTTTAAAAGAATTCGCAAAAAGTTTAGAAATTGCTGATAAAATTTATTTACTTGATATTTACTCGTCCTCTCGAGAGAAACATTCAAATATTACATCGGATGATATAATAAAAAATATTAAAAAAGAAGCTAAAAATTTAAAAACAATACTTTACGCTATAAAATTTTTTAAAAAAAATTTATCATCAAAACAAGTGTTAGTAACAATGGGAGCAGGCAATGTTTGCAATGTTGCTTATTCGCTTTGCTCACAATTAAAACCTCTAACAAATTCTAAACTCGCTATTGCTCGTTAAGTATTTGTTGATAACCTTGTTTTTAATGATTACATTAAAAATTAGAACATCTAATTATTCGTAAGCTCGTTTTACTAGCAAACGAATAAATTGATAACCTTGTTTTTAATGATTACATTAAAAATTAGAACATCTAATTATTCGTAAGCTCGTTTTACTCGCAAACGAATAAATTGATAACCTTGTTTTTAATGATTACATTAAAAATAAAAACCTGCTTCGCAGAACTTTGTTTTTAATGATTATATTAAAAATTAAAAAATGAAAATTGAAACATATAAAAATATTGGCAATGTTTGCCAAGTTACTGTAAAACCTAATTCCAAGCAAAAAAAACTTATTAAAATTAACCAAAACGAATTTGTGGCTTACATTAAAGCAAAACCAGAAAAAGGAAAAGCAAATATTGAATTAATAGAATTATTATCAGAAAAGTTAAAAATCGCTAAAAATAAAATTTGGATAAAAAACGGATTAAAATCAAGATATAAAATAATTTATTTAATAACCTAATAATATATGCGTATTGGAATTGATTGTCATTATACACACTCTAAACCTCGAGTAACTCAATATGTTGTAAGCTTGCTTTTATCATGGAAAAACGCTGGCTATTTTCGCACAAGGGAAAATAGAATTTTTTGTTATTTTAACAAAAAAGACGATTTAATAAATAATTTTCCTGAAGAAGTAGAAATTGTTATAAGTAAAAACAAAAACAATGCTTTATTTGAACAAATTGCGCTTCCAATGGAAATATCTAAAGATAAATTGGATGTATTTTTTTCGCCTTATCTTTTGCTGCCGTTTTTTTCATTTAAAAAATCAATTATCACTATATATGATATTTCTTTTGTGAAATATCCCAAAGAATCAAGCTGGAGAAATTTCTTTGATCATAAATATCGCAAATATTTATCTAAACGAGCTGCTAAATCTGCAATTGCGATTATTACGCCTACAGAATTTACTAAAAAAGAACTAATGAGTCTATGGAGTATTCCAGAAAAAAAAATTTATGTTTTACCATTGGGCAGTAATATTAATTTTCATAAAACGCAACTTTTAAATTTTCCGCGCCAAGAATTTATTTTATTTAAAGGATCTATTTTAACAAGGAGGTTTCTGCCGCAAATAATAAAAGTTTTTTATGAAATAGCAAAAAATCATCCCGCGCTTCGCTTAGTGATAATTGGAAAAGATTTAACTAATCCTCCGCAAAATATAGATAAACTAATAGAAAATGTAAATTATAATCTTATAAGAAAAGCTATTACTCGCTTTGACAAAGCATCGGAACAAGATATGATGACTTTTTATTCTCAAGCAAAAGTATTTATTTATTTATCAGAATACGAAGGATTTTGTTTATCCATAATAGAGGCAATGAACTTAGGCTTACCAATGCTTATTAATAAAGCTAAATGCTTGGAAGAAATAGCTGGAAACGCAGCATTGTATATTGATAGCCCTAATAACGAGGCTGAACTTTATACTAAATTAAATCGTATTTTAACTGACAGTAATTTGCGGCAAGAATTAAAAGAACGTGGAATCCGACAAGCGCAAAAATTTTCATGGCAACAAAGCGCTAAAAAAACTTGGGAAATAATTCAATCAATGAACAATGAAAAATAAAAAATCAAGAAACAAGTTTCTTTGCGAAGCAAAAGTTATTATAATAATTATAAATTATAATACTGAACAAGAAACAATAAGGTGCTTGCGATCGCTTAAGAAATTAAAATACAAAAACTTTGAAATAATCTTAATTGACAACAATTCAGATAATTTTAATAAAATAAAAGATTTTACTAAAAAAAATTGCGAACTGCGAATTAAAAATTACGAATTAAATAAAAATACTGGTTTTACCGGAGGAGTAAATTTCGGTATTAAAAAAGCTCTTAAAAATAAAACAAACATAGATTATATATGGCTTTTAAATAACGATGCTTTAGTTGATAAAAATACTTTAACAGAACTTGTAAAAACAGCAAAAGAAAAAAATTCCGCTGTAACAGGAGCCAAAGTATTTTCTTTACCTAAAAATCTAATAAAGCTAAAAAATTTAGAAGCTGATGGAGGAACTTTTAATTGGATTCAAGGCTCTTTTCCTAAAGGCGCAATAAAAAATCCTAAATGGATAACTGGAACTTCAATGTTAATTAAAAAAAATATATTTGAAATTATCGGCTTATTTGATGAAAAATTTTTTCTTTATTACGAGGATGTAGATTTTTGTTTTAGATTAAAAAAAAATGGCTTTAAATTATCTGTGTCTGAAAAAGCCTTTGTATCGCACAAAAAATCATCTTCAACAAATATGCTTGGCAAAGATGTAATTTTATATTATCATTATCGTAACTTAATGCTTTTAACAAAAAAACACGCTCCAAAAATAATTAAATACATAATATACCTTTGGAATTATTTTTTGATTTTGCGTTATCCATTTTCCAAATACATAAAATACGCGATTTATGATTTTCACAATAATAAATTTGGGAAATTCAATCATTAATTTAATTAAATATGAAAAAATTAGCAAAATTTATTTATAAAATGGCGCCTCCTAAAATAGCGCGCGCTCATTGCGATATTCCTTGTGGAATTTATACATCAGATGGAGCTATAACAGCTGCAAAAACTGTAAGTAAAATGATTGAAAAACTGAAAAATTTAACTCCTCCTAAAAATCGCGAAAACAAACAAGAAATGCTTGAATTTTTAAGCTCTATTACTCGTTTTACAATAACAAAAGAAGAGCATGCGGAAAAATGCAAAAAAGAACTTTTAATTTTATGGACTGATTTTTTCAAAGAAGAGCATTTAGAAATTTTTCCAGATCTTCATAATATTTTTTGGAAAGCGACTAAACTTTGTTCAAAAACAAAACGCGAAGTTTCTTTAGAAACCGCTAAACAATTGGAACAAAAAGTAGATGAAATAGCAAAAATATTTCACAAAGTAAATAATGAATAAACAAAGAATATTAAACAATTAAAAGCTATATAATATGATAAATAAAAAAAATCTGCTTATAATATCTCCTATAATATTATCCCTGTTTTTTTTAGGAGGTTTATACATTGGCGCTAATTTAGATTATTTAGTTTCTAATCCAACAGATCCGGGATTTAAAAAATTAAAACAAGTATACAAAGAATTAACGCAAAATTATTTAAATAAAGATGATATTATTTTTAAAAAAGCAGAATACGGAGCTATTAAAGGATTTGTTGATTCAATTAACGACCAGTATACATATTTTATGGAGCCAGATGAAACAAAAGATTTTTTAGATTCTATAAACGGCAGTTTTGAAGGCATAGGAGCTGAAGTAGGATTAAATGAAGACAAACAAATAATTGTTATAGCTCCTTTGGAAGGAACTCCAGCGCAAAAAGCAGGATTATTGCCGCAAGATATTATTTTAACTATTAATGAAACCTCTACTGCTGGAATGACTTTAGAAAAAGGAGTTAGTTTAATTAAAGGTAAAAAAGGCACAGTTGTAAACTTAACAATTAAAAGAGAAAATGAAAAGGAACCAATTATAATTTTAATCGAGCGGGGATTAATAAAAATTCCTGTATTAAAATTAAATATTATAAACAATAGCATTGCTCATATTAAGCTTTTTAATTTCAATGAAAACGCGAGCGAAGAATTTAACAAAGTGGCGCAGCAAATATTATCTCTTGGCATTGATAAAATAATTTTAGATTTGCGTTATAATCCAGGAGGAATTTTACAGGAAGCAGTTGAAATAGGAAGTTGGTTTATAGAAAAAGGAAAAATTATCGCGTCTGAACAGTATTCTGACGGAACTTTAAAAAATTACAATAGTCTTGGAAATGGCCAACTTGCAAATCTCAATTTAGTTGTTTTAATAAATAAAGGTTCTGCTTCAGCATCAGAAATTTTAGCTGGCGCGTTATTTGACCATAATAAAGCTCCTTTAGTAGGGGAAACAACTTTTGGCAAAGGAACAGTTCAAGTATTAAAAAACTTTAACGACGGCTCTACGCTTCGCGTAACAGTATCTAAATGGTTATTGCCAAAAGGAACTTCTATCAATAAAGAAGGCGTTAAACCAACTATTTTAATAAAAATGGATAAAATTCCAAAAAATGATAAACAAGATTTGCAACTTCAAAAAGCAATAGAAATACTTACAAAATAATTAGAACTTTTTACTTCACTTGAAATTTGACTTATGCTAATAATTATGCTATAAAAAACTATATTATTATGAAAATTATATTAATAAAAGATGTTCCTAAGGTGGGGCAGAAAGGAGAAGTTTTAAGCGTTAAATTCGGTTTTGGCAAGAACTGGCTAATTCCACAGGGTTTAGCAACATTAGCTACGCCTTCTATATTAAAAAAAATTGAATATAAACAAGGCAAATTAAAAGAAGCGCTTGAAAAAACACTAAAACAATTCGCAAAAACAATAGAGAAACTTAAAAAATCTTCTCTTGTTATTGTTGCTAAAGTTACTGAAAAAGATAATTTATACTCGCATATTACTGCTAAAAATATTTCAGATGAAATAAAAAAACAATATAAAATAGATATAAATGAAAAACAAATAAAATTATCGCATGAAATAAAACGAACAGGAGAGCATAAAGTAATAATTGAATTAACGCCAAAGTTAAGTTATGAGTTAACAGTAAAAATAGACAAAGAATTAAATAAAAAAGAAGATAAAAAGAAAAAAACTATAAATCAAAAAACAGTTAAAAAAACTGCTTAATAGTTGATTTAGTATTAAAAATTTATTTCTGGTCTTAAAGGAAAATATTTAAAGAATATATATCTCGCACTCCTTTTGTAGTTTCTACATTTTAATAAACTCTCTGCTTTTTTTTCAAAAATGCTAATCACCTCCCTTCATTTACTGGCTTTACACTTTAAATCAAAAAACAGTTAAGTGTAAAGCCAATTCCAAATTATACAACATTCACTATTTTAGCTATTCGCGTTCCGCCACTAAATAATTTTTTGCGGAAAGTTTTAAATTTAATAATACCTTCTTTCATCGCGAAAATAGTATCGTCGCGACCTCGTTTGGTGTTTTTACCTGGAACAATTTTTGTTCCTCTTTGACGCACAATAATATTGCCGGGATTGACTTTTTGCCCGTCAAATAATTTAACTCCTAAATATTTAGGATTTGATGATCTCCCAAGTTTTGATGATGCTTTACCCGCTCTATGCGCCATATTTCAAATTAAAAATTAGAACATCTAATTATTCGTAAGCTCTTTTTACTCGCTAACGAATAATTGATAACCTTGTTTTTAATGTAATCATTAAAAATTAAAACCTCTAACAAATTCTAAACTCGCTATTGCTCGTTAAGCATTTGTT
>Ga0209343_10004659_pt1 | contig 16884 bp, 17 predicted proteins | sample RifCSPlowO2_02_FD_184026 | JGI IMG/M metagenome (GOLD analysis project Ga0209343, IMG submission 184026) | Groundwater microbial communities from Rifle, Colorado - Rifle CSP2_plank lowO2_0.2 (SPAdes) (version 2) | ecosystem: Environmental > Aquatic > Deep subsurface > Groundwater | place... | reverse complement strand
TTATTTTGTCTTGCTTATTTATATTGGCATTATGATTAACTCTGTATGTCCTTACCATCTTTAAAATATCTCCATGCAGTCCTATAACTTATTCCCAGTTTCTTTGCATATTCTGATAATTTCATACGAATATACTATCATATATGTCTATAATTGTTACTAGTCTAATTGAAGTTTAGAAATACTCGTACCAAGCGGGAAATAGAAAGTAGAAAACTAAAATTGTGCATCGTACTTTAGTGATATTATCTCTTCTCCTGATATATGTGTGACATACTCCGAAGATTAGTTACTACATCCCCGAATACTTCGAGAAAGTAATCTGTCTCCTTATCTGTATTATCCTTGCCCAGTGTTATCCTGATTGAACTCCTCGCATCTTCATAAGAACGCCCGATTGCTGACAGTACATGGGACGGCCCTTTCATGGATGTTGTACAGGAGGAACCCATAGATACGGCTATCCCTTTAAAATCGAGATTGATTGCCATGGTCTCACCATCAACAAAATCTACTGTTATATTTATATTATTCGGTAATCTTTTATCAGGATGACCATTGAGTCTAACACCCTCTATCTGAAGAAGCTCTTTTATAAGTTTTTCACGCAAGTTCGTAAGATAGGTTGTTTGTGCATCCATTTCAAGCATTGCAAGCTGAACTGCCTTTCCTATGCCAACAATTCCAGGGATATTCTCTGTCCCTGCCCTCAGTTTAAACTCCTGGTATCCACCATGTATATGCGGGGAAATACGGGTCCCTTTTCGCACATAAAGTCCGCCAATACCTTTGGGGCCATAGAATTTATGACCTGAAAAGGAGAGGAGATCAACGTTCAGTTCATCTACATTTATTGGAATGTGTGAGAAAGTCTGTACTGCATCAGTATGGAAATATACATTCCTGCCTCTTGCAATAGTCCCGATCTCTTTTAATGGCTGTATGGTGCCAATCTCATTGTTGGCATGCATTATTGATATTAATATCGTTTCAGGTGTAATTGCATCCACAACAGCTTCCGGATTCACCATACCGTAGCTGTCAACCGGCAGGTATGTAACCCTCCACCCTTCTCTTTCCAGGAACCTGCATGGTTCAAGGACTGCATGATGTTCTATCTGGGATGTTATTATATGATTCCCCCTGTCCCTGTTTGCATAAGCAACACCGAATATTGCCAGGTTATCAGACTCAGTGCCACCACTGACAAAGACAATCTCATCCCCTTTTGCACCAATCAGGTGAGCAATTTTTTCTCTTATCTCTTTTATTGCGATTAGTGTTTCCTTACCGAAATGATGAAGGCTTGAGGGATTTCCAAAGTATTGACCCCAAAAAGGGTGCATGGCCTCTATAACCTCAGGCCTTGTTGGTGTTGTTGCCGCATGGTCGAAATATATACGATTCATAATCCCTATCTGATGAGCATCTCTGCTATCTGGACAGCATTAGTTGCTGCGCCTTTTCGAAGATTATCCGCAACTACCCAGAGGTTTAATCCATTAGGAACAGATTCATCCTCTCTTATCCTCCCGACAAATACCTCGTCTTTTCCTGACACCTCGAGAGGTACCGGATATATATTCCTCTTTGGTTCATCATATACAACAATACCAGGTGCTGCTGATAATATCGCCCTCGCCTCATTGGCTGACAGCTTTTCCTCTGTCTCGATATTTACAGACTCGGAATGCCCTATATACACAGGCACACGAACTGTCGTTGCTGTAATCCTGATACTCTCATCTTCCAATATCTTTCTTGTCTCATTGACCATCTTCATCTCTTCCTTTGTATAACCATTATCAAGAAAGGCATCTATGTGAGGTAAACAGTTAAAAGCTATCTGATAAGGGAAAACCTCCACCTTAACATCCTGAAAACCAAGGATAGCCCTTGTCTGTTCATAGAGTTCATCCATGGCCTCTTTACCCTTACCGGACACAGACTGAAAGGTCGTAACAACGATCCGTTTTATCCTGGCCCTGTTGTGAAGTGGTTTCAATGCCACTACCATCTGTATAGTCGAACAGTTCGGGTTTGCAATTATCCCCTTGTGCTTTTTAACAGCATGTGGATTGACCTCAGGCACTATAAGAGGGATATCCGGCACCATCCTGAATGCAGAGCTGTTATCAATCACCACGGCACCGGACTGTACAGCCTTTGGTGCAAAATCCAAACTTATCTTCTCTCCTGCTGAAAAGAGGGCGATATCAATCCCTTCAAAGACATTTTCCTGAAGCAGTTCAACCTTGTAGTCCTCATCCCCGTAGGGGAGTGTATCCCCTGCTGACCTCTCTGAGGCAAAAAGCCTGAGGTTTGCAACAGGGAATCCCTTATCTTCCAATACCTGTATCATCTCATTACCAACAGCACCGGTTGCCCCTACAATCGCAACATTATATTTATCTTTCCTAACCATAATCAGACTATCCTGTATTTTTCAGCGTCAACTAGTTTCCTGTTGTAAACATCCATATATACGGAATGAGTACAAGGTCCTTCCCTTCTTTAGTCTTTCCTTCCCTTATTATACACTGATATGTGGTATTAGGTTCAAGAGGTTTATACGGTCTGAACGCTAATACTGTATTTGTGTCCAGCCACCTCTTTGACCCATCTATTCTCATCCCCTTTGACAGCGCCTCAAAACCAGCCTCAGTAGCAGGATCCATTATATCACTGAATTTCACATTAATATCTGTGTATCTCGAGATATTAAAATCCCCTGAGGACGGGTATGTGGACACAATATAAGGACCATCCTGATACTGGCTCGTGTCAACAGTTGCACAACCGGTGAAACAGAAAACAAAAAAAATAGCAGCAATAAATATTAGTCTATTAATAATCAGGTTGTCAATACCAGTGTATATTGTAATTTGCAATTCAGACACTGGACATCAGACTTTAAGTTTAATGTCTGATGTCTATGGTCTATTGTCTGCAATCTTAAATAAGTTCATCCAGTATAAGGTCTGTCATCTCTTTAGTCCCCACAAGTTTGTTCCCCGCGGAATAAATATCTGCAGTCCTGTATCCCTTGTTTAAAACCTTATTAACAGCAGCATCAATATCCGTGAATACAATCTCCATTCCAAAAGAGTATTTAAACATCATGCCAACAGAGAGTATGGTGGCAATAGGATTGGCCTTGTTCTGCCCTGCAATGTCAGGAGCGCTGCCGTGAATCGGTTCATACATCCCCACTTCTCCACCCAGGCTTGCTGAAGGAAGCATACCTATAGAGCCTGTCAGCATCGCTGCCTCATCACTCAGGATATCACCAAACATATTATTGGTTAATATTACGTCAAATTGTTTCGGGTTTCTGATCAGTTGCATTGAACAGTTATCAACGTACATGTGTGATAATTCAATATCCTGATAATCTTTGTGAACAGTATTCACAACGCGTCTCCATAGTTCAGAGGATTCAAGGACATTGGCCTTATCAACAGAGCAGAGTTTCTTACTACGACCGCGGGCAACATTAAAGGCAAGCCGCGCTATCCTTTCTATCTCATGAGTTGTGTATACCTCAGTATTTACCCCTCTCTCCTGGCCATCTGCCTTCTCTATGCCCCTTGGTTTACCAAAATAGATCCCGCCTGTAAGCTCACGGATAACAACAATATCTATACCCTCGATTACTTCCCTCTTAAGGGTTGATGCATCCACGAGTGCTGAAAAGAGCCTTGCAGGTCTTAGATTTGCAAAGAGCCCCAGTTTTTCTCTGAGTCCGAGTAAGGCACGCTCAGGCCTGATTGAATAATCCAGCCCCTCCCATTTTGGCCCACCAACAGCGCCGAGTAACACAGCTTCACTATTCAATGCAAGCTGGAGTGACTTCTCAGGCAGCGGTATCCCGTATTCATCGATTGCACTGCCGCCTACAAGCGCCTCTTCGAGATCAACCCCGATATTATATTTATTCCCAACCTCTTTCATCACCCTTACAGCCTGAGGTACTATCTCTTTACCGATCCCGTCACCAGGAAAAACCGCAATCTTATATGTGGTTGACATGTCTCACCTTTTAAGCATCCCTTCCTGTTTTGCATACTCAAATATACTTCCTGCCCTCAATATCCCTTCCACATCTCCCAGGGGCTGGAGTTTATATTCCTTATCTGAGGTAATATCCCGCAGGAGACCTTTCCTTACATTCAGCTCAATCTCATCTTCTGTTCTTACCTCTTTATATAAGTGATCTGCTGTTTCAAATGGTATAAAAAATCCACCGTCTACTACATTTCTGTAAAATATCCTTGCATATGATTCAGCTACCACAGCCTCCACACCTGCGATATTAAGTGCAACAGGAGCATGCTCTCTTGACGACCCGCAGCCAAAATTCTTACCTGCAATAATAATATTGAATTGTGATTCACTCATCCCTTCTTCAACAAATCTTATATATCCCTTTGGTAGTCCTGCATATGAATCAGGGACACTCGATAATGCATACTTTCCATAGAGTTTTCTCTCCTCCGGGTCACTAAGACTATAGACGAGGTGCTGTGCCGGTATTATCTGGTCAGTGTCTATATCGTTACCGAGGACATATGCTTTGCCTTTGATTATATCTTTCATATAAAATCCCCCCCTCCCTATCCCTCCCCCTCCAAGGGGGGAGGGGAAGGGTGGGGGTGTTTTTATTCTTCAAGATCTCTCGGATCTGTTATCTCACCTCTTATAGCAGATGCTGCTGCAGTAAGCGGAGATGCGAGGTATACCTGAGATTGCTTTGACCCCATCCTCCCTGGAAAGTTCCTGTTTGTAGTTGATATACAGACCTCATCCCCAGTTAGCCTTCCGAATGTATCAGGCGGCCCTCCAAGACATGCAGCACAGGATGCATTGTCTGATATCTTTGCACCGGCCTTCTCGAAGATTGTATAAAGGCTGTCCCCATTGATCATTTCTTCTTTAAGTCGCTTTTCCACCTCTGTAGTAGCCGGCACAATATATGTTTCGATTTTAACATGGTTCTTCCGGAGGATCATTGCAGCAGCCCTGAAGTCTGTCAGTTTGCCTCCTGTACATGAACCGATGTAACACCTGTCTATCTTTGTACCCTTTACCTCTGATACGAGTGCCTTATTATCCGGTGAGTGGGGCTTTGCAACAACAGGTTCAAGGTCCTGTAAATTATAGACCCTCACAGATTCATATCCGGCATCATCATCTCCATAAACAACCTCAAATCCCTTTTTGCTCCTCTGTTTTACAAATGCGAGTGTCTTATCATCAGCCGCTATTATTCCGCTCTTACCGCCTGCCTCTATCGCCATATTGCAGAGGGTCATACGCTCTTCTACAGAGAGCATTGATATACCTTCCCCTTCAAACTCCATTGCCTTGTATGTAGCCCCATCCACACCAATATCACCAATGATATGCAGGATAAGGTCCTTTGCCATAAGGTATGCCGGCATCTCTCCGTTGAAGATGAATTTCACTGTTGGAGGCACTTTAACCCAGAGCATCCCTGTACCCATAATAAAGGCAGCATCAGTGTTCCCAATACCAGTAGCAAATTCACCAAAGGCCCCTGCTGTACATGTATGGGAGTCTGTACCGAATAAAACTTCGCCCGGTCTTGTATGACCTTCCTCAGATAGTGCAACATGACAGACACCTTTATACTCAGGAGAACCAACATCATAGAAATGTTTTATCCCCTGTTCTATGACAAATTCCCTGAGTATATCAATATTACGCCTGGCATAAATGTCTTCTGTAAATATATAATGATCAGGGATTATAACAACCTTTTCTCTATCCCATACCCTGGCATCGCGGCCGAATTCCCGTTTAAATATCTCTATTGTCCCAGGACCGCAAACATCATGTGTCATAAGGACATCTACATCTACCCATACATTGTCACCCGGAGATACTGTCTTCTTTCCGGCATGCCTTGCAAGGATCTTTTCTGTTATTGTCATTCCCATAGTCGTTACTTATTTCTTGTGTGCCAGTTTATTTAAAGCATTAAGATATGCCTTTGCACTGGCAACTATAATATCTGTATCAGCACCCTGACCCACAACAGTCCTGCCATCCTCTTCCATTCTCACAGTCACCTCTCCAAGGGCATCTGTCCCGCCTGTGATTGCCTTTACTTCATATGACAGGAGGTGACCCGCAGCATGAGTCATGTCCTTTATAGTCCGGTATGTGGCATCCACAGGCCCGTCTCCGGTGGATACGTTCTTCACACTCTTACCATCTATCTCAAGTTCAACTGTTGCCATTGGTGTAACATCACTTCCGCTCTCAACATGTATATGCTTTAAAACAAACTTTTCAGGTATACGATAGATTTCTTCTGTAATTATAGCATCGATATCCTCTTCAAAGACCTCCTTCTTCTGGTCAGCGAGCCTTTTGAACCTTTCAAATGCCTTTTTTATCTCGTCATCCGAGAGATTATAACCCATGTCAACGAGCTTATTCTTAAAGGCGTGACTGCCGGAGTGCTTCCCCAATACAAGTTTGTGTGTTGTGATACCAACTGATTCAGGCGTCATTATCTCATAGGTCCTCTTATCCTTTAAGAGGCCATCCTGATGTATACCTGCCTCATGGGCAAATGCATTTGCACCAACTATTGCCTTATTTGGCTGAACCACCATACCTGTAATTGTACTTACAAGCCTGCTCGTTTTATGGATCTCCTGTGTAACAATATCCGTGTCTGCATTGAAAAAGTGTTCCCTTGTCTTGAGTGCCATTACAACCTCTTCAAGGGACGCATTACCCGCCCTCTCCCCGATCCCGTTGATAGTGCACTCCACCTGACCTGCACCTGATAATACGGCAGAGAGGGAGTTTGCAACAGCAAGCCCAAGATCATTATGACAGTGAACACTTATAACTGCATCGCCAACATTAGGTACATTGTTCATAATTGTACGGATAAGCTCACCAAACTCAGAAGGAAGTGCATATCCAACAGTATCAGGTATATTTATGGTGCCGGCCCCTGCCTTAATAGCTGCCTCAATTATCCTGCAAAGAAAATCCACATCACTTCTCGATGCATCTTCAGCAGAAAATTCCACATCGTCCGTGAATTGTCTCGCAAGCCGCACTGCTTCAACAGCGGCTGCAAGGACATCCTCCTTATCCATCCTGAGTTTTCTCTGCATATGTATTTCAGAGGTTGCTATAAATGTATGTATACGTAACCTTTCAGCAGCCTTTAACGCCTCTCCGGCCCTTTCAATATCCTCTTTCCTTGCCCTTGCAAGGCCGGCAATCACAGGACCCTTTACCTCGCCTGCTATCAGCCTGACCCCTTCAAAATCGTCCTCTGATGCAATGGGGAATCCCGCCTCGATTATGTCAACATTCAGCCTGGCAAGCTGTCTTGCAACAGTAAGCTTTTCCTCTTTGTTCATGCTTGCCCCTGGACATTGCTCACCATCCCTGAGTGTTGTATCAAATATTCTAATCTTGCGTGACATCTGTCTTTCCCAAATGTAATTTTTTACTAATACCCTTAATTGCAGGTATAAGAAATCTTTCTGCAGGACCTGAAAATGCATAAAGAGAAAATAATCCAAAGAGCATAATCTGAGGTTCTGCAACAACAATAATAAGTATCATAATAACTGCTATAAGGGTTGATAATGGCTTCCTCTCCCTCAGATGGATGTCTTTAAAACTCCTGTATTGTATGTTGCTCACCATCAGATAGGCAACTATATATGTTACTACCAGGATTACAATCGGCCTTACCTCTTTCCCCATGCCAAGTATGTGGTTATCAAATATAACAGTTGATGCAATCAGACCCGCTGCAGCAGGAATAGGGAGACCTGTAAAATGTTTGCTTTCAACATTCCCTGCCTGTGTATTAAATCTTGCAAGCCTCATGGCACCGCATACAACGAATAAGAACACAGCAAGCCATCCAAGCTTCCCATAACCATTTAATGCCCATGTATATATGAGCAGTCCTGGCGCAACACCAAAAGATACGAGGTCTGCAAGTGAGTCATATTCAACACCAAAACGGCTTGCAGAGTTTGTAAGCCTTGCTATCTTCCCATCAAAGGCATCAAAAAGCATTGCGAGCAGGATGGTAATTGCAGCAGTTGTATAATCCGACTTCATTACTGAGATAATAGAATAGAAGCCGCAGAACAGATTTGCCGAGGTAAACAGACTCGGCAGTATAAATACACCTATCTTCTTAGGGGATTTATTATTCATTTTATCTTTTTAAAAAAGCGAGGACACTCTCCCCTGCCTTTACCTTTTCTCCCAATGAAACCTTTATATCTACTCCGTCAGGAAGATATACATCGACCCTTGAGCCGAATTTTATCAAACCAAACCTCTGACCTTTTTCAACATTATCACCCTTTTTTAACCAGCAGACTATACGCCTTGCAATAAGCCCTGCGATCTGGACAAAAAGGATATTATCACCATTAGATGTCTCAAGTAATACTGCATTCTGTTCATTCTCAAGGGATGCCTTATCCCTGTTGGCTGATATGAATTTACCATGATTATAAAATATGCCGGAAATCTTTCCCGAGCATGGTATCCTGTTTACATGTACATTAAATATATTCATAAATATACTGATCCTGACCATCTTCTTCTTCAGTATTCTGCCTTCAACCCCTTCACTTATATCAATTATCTTCCCATCAGCAGGAGATATTACAACATTGTTCCCCCCTGGTACCCTTCTCTCAGGGTTTCTGAAGAACCATATAATAAACAGAGTCAGTACAGAAAATAAGATAGCCGGTATGGTCCAGTCAAACAGATATAATAGGATGGTCACAAACCCTGAGACTACTGCATATGGGATCCCATCTACAGCTACAGGGATCCGGTTTCTATCCATCTATATATTTATTCCCCCATTCCAAAGCTAATTCTTTTCCCTGTCCACCAGCTTATCCCTGGAAAGCCATGGCATCATGGAGCGGAGTTTTGCCCCCACTTGTTCTATATGATGTTCTTCCCCTCTATTAGTAAGGGCATTAAACACAGGGCGGTTGGCCTTATTCTCCAATATCCATTCCCTTGCAAATTTTCCACTCTGTATTTCTTCAAGTATACGCTTCATCTCCTTTTTGGTCTCATGGTTAATAACCCTCGGGCCCCTGGTAAGGTCACCATACTGGGCAGTATTACTAATAGAATATCTCATGTTAGAGATACCCCCCTGATAGATCAGGTCTACTATCAGCTTCAGTTCATGGAGGCATTCAAAATATGCCATCTCAGGGGAATATCCTGCTTCAATAAGGGTCTCATAGCCTGCCATTATCAGGGCTGTTGTGCCTCCGCACAGGACTGCCTGTTCACCAAAAAGGTCTGTCTCTGTCTCTTCGCGAAAGTTGGTCTCAATTATACCGGCCCTCCCGCCGCCAATGGCAGATGCATAGGCAAGGGCAACATCCTTTGTGTTACCGGAAGGGTCTTGATATACTGCAATAAGGGTAGGTACACCGCTCCCCTTTGAATACTCATGTCTCACGAGATGTCCAGGCCCCTTTGGTGCTGCCATAAATACATTTATAGATGAATCAGGTACAATCTGCCCGAAGTGTATATTGAACCCATGCGCAAACGCAAGATACGACCCGCTCTTTAGATTCGGGGCTATCTCCTCCTTATAGAGGTCACCCTGAAGCTCATCAGGCACAAGTATCATTACAACATCAGATAGTTTAACAGCCTCAGCAACTGAAAGGACTTTAAACCCGGCAGCCTCTGCCTTCCTCCATGACCTTCCTTCCCTCAAACCGACCTTAACATCAACACCTGATTCCTTGAGATTATTTGCATGGGCATGCCCCTGGCTGCCATACCCTATTATTGCGATCTTTTTCCCCCTGATATGTTTAAGCTCAACATCTTTATCGTAGAATATATTCATTCCGCCTCCTTTGATAGTAAACTGCTGCCTGTATTCATGCCTTAACCCGTCTCGCCTCCTGAATCACAGGGGCCTTCATCTCTTCCCTTGCTATCGCTATCTTGCCTGTCCTTACAATCTCCTTAATCCCGAGAGGCCTCAACAAGTTTATTATGGCGTTTATCTTATTCTCATCACCGGTAATTTCAATAGTATATGTGGTCGGAGTAGTATCTATAACCTTTGCCCGGAATATCTCAGTAATCCTGAGCGCCTCACCCCTGTCCTCAGACCTGCTCGTATGTATTTTGATCAGGGCGGTCTCCCTCACTATATAATCCTTTTCTGTAAGGTCAACAACCTTTATTACATCTATAAGTTTATTCAACTGTTTTATTATCTGCTCTATAATACGATCCTCTCCCTTTGTTACTATGGTTATCTGGGAGGTTGACGGATCTAAAGTCGTTCCAACGGATATACTCTCTATATTAAATCCCCTTCCGCTGAAGAGTCCGGAAACCCTTGAAAGGACGCCAAATTTATTCTCAACGTGTACACTGATAATATGTTCCATAAGTCCTTAATCTCCGGAAAGTTATGCAAGAAGGATAGAGTTTTTCTTCTCCTTCTTACCTGATGACCTGGCTTTCTCACTCTTTGATGGTTCTGAAAAGATCATCTCTGCATTAGCACCACCGGCAGGTACCATTGGAAACACATTCTCTTCAGGGTCAACAACAAAGTCCATTAACACAGGCCCTTTAATACGGATTGCCTCTTTTATAACACCCTCTACCTCTGATGGCGATTTGGCCCTGAGCCCTGTTGCACCATATGCCTCAGCAAGCTTAACATAATCCGGCGACACACCCAGATTAACGCCTGAATAGTGACGGTTAAAAAACAATTCCTGCCACTGCCTGACCATGCCGAGGTACCCGTTGTTAATAACAGCGATCTTTACAGGTAGATTGTTAGTCACAGCAGTTGCCATCTCCTGGCTATTCATCTGAAAACTTCCATCACCAGCCACATTAAAGACAAGCTTATCCGGGCATGCTGCCTGGGCACCTATCGCAGCAGGCAGACCAAATCCCATAGTGCCAAGACCACCTGATGTAATAGAGGTCCTTGGACAGTTAAATTTAAAATACTGTGCCACCCACATCTGATGCTGGCCTACGTCAGAGGCAACAATTGCATCACCGCCGGTTAACTCATATATCTTCTCAATAACATACTGCGGCTTAATAACCTTGTTACTCTTTTTGTAACTTAGAGGGTGTTCATCCTCCCATGCCTTAATCTGTTTATACCAGGGTTCTCTCTCCTTGAGCCACTTTCCCCTATCCTCCTCCATACCCTTTAATTCCTTATTCAATTCAATAAGGACATTCCTGACATCTCCAACTATGGGTATATCTACATGGATATTTTTCCTGATATTGGTCGGATCAATGTCTATATGGATAAACTTGGCCTTTGGTGCAAATTCTGATACCCTCCCTGTAACCCTGTCATCAAACCTTGCGCCAATAGCTATCACAAGGTCTGAATCGTGAACAGACATGTTGGCTGCATAGGTACCATGCATACCGAGCATGCCTAAAAATAATGGATGTGTACCAGGAAATCCGCCAAGCCCCATCAGTGTAAGTGCAACAGGAATCCGGTTAAATTCTGAAAATATCTTCAACTCTCCAGAAGCCTCTGAGAGGACAACACCACCGCCTGCATATATAACAGGCCTGTTTGCCCTTGCAATTGCCTGTGCTGCCTGTTTGATCTGCCATTTATTCCCGAAATATGTGGGATTATAACTCCTCATGGATATCTTTTCCGGGTATACAAATTCGGTCCTTGCACCGGATACATCCTTTGGAAGGTCTATTAGTACAGGCCCGGGCCGTCCTGTCTTTGCAATATAGAATGCCTCTTTGATAGTCTGGCCGAGTTCATCAACGTTCTTAACAAGAAAGTTATACTTTGTACACGGTCTTGTTATTCCAACTATGTCAGCCTCCTGGAAGGCATCATTTCCAATCATCCGTGTTACCACCTGACCGGTAATTACAATAAGAGGTATGGAGTCCATGTGGGCATTGGCAATCCCGGTAACTGTATTGGTAGCACCGGGTCCTGAGGTCACAAGTGCAACACCTGGCTTTCCTTTTGCCCTCGAATAGCCATCTGCAGCATGGGTAGCACCCTGCTCATGCCTGGTGAGTATAAATCTTATATCCTTAAAATTATAGAGGGCATCAAATATCTGTAATACCACTCCGCCAGGGATGCCAAAGATGGTATCCACCCCTTCCCTCTTTAATGATTCCAACAGTATTTCTGCACCAGAAATCTTCACAAATCGCCCTTTTAATATGGTTTAAAAATGTTCTAAATAGTAACACAAATCATGAGGGAGCGTCAACAGACAAGAAATCTATTCAAAGACCTCATGAAGTGGGATAGAAAGGCCATCGATAAGGGGGGAGGTTAAGGTATCTTCTTTTAAAAATATCCCGTATAACTTAACTCCTTCTCTACTGAGGGTCATGACTTCTATAGATTTTGTTAATGGGTCAACTATCCAGTACTCCTTTACACCATAACAGGCATAAATGTTGCGCTTGACCAGTTTATCCCGCTCCTGTGTAGAAGGTGAGAGAATTTCTATCACCAGATCAGGAGCACCGGCGACATTTTTCTCGGTTATAATGTGTCTTCTTTCATTGGATATGAATAGTATATCAGGTTGTAGTACATCTTCAGGCGACAGTAATACATCTACAGGGGCATCTACAACTATTCCAAGGTCATTATTCTTCACAAAATCCCATAGCAGAAATTCTATATTCCTTGAGATAATCTGGTGATAAAAATCCGGGGCAGGAACCATGTACAGATCTCCTTCAATAAGTTCATAACGTTTTTCATCAGGGAGTGCTGAGTAATCTTCGTAGGTCAGCCTTGTCTTTTCCTTAAGCATTTAAAAACCTCCTGGAAGGATAAATATATCCTATCAGATGGTTTACTGGTGGTCAAGGAAATTAGTCGTGAAATTAGTCATAAAGAAGTTGATTATTACTTTTGAAGAAGGAAACATTTTATCGCAGGGCGGATTTATTTATCGCTTTAATAGCTTCAAGTCTGTAGTCATAGTCCTTGCCTTTTTGGACATTTCTGTCGGTATAGGTGAATCGGAGTATCTGGCCCGTGACGCCCTCGATACCGGTCCCGATGTACGGGATCGGGGTCTTCGTAATCCTCTGATAAGTGTTGTCTTTCTTTGTGCCGCGGAGGATATGGAAACCCTTCACAGGCTCCTTGGCATACCAGGTGAGGATGACCCGGTCGGCCTCTCGCTTCGTATGAAGGGCAGGATCGCTCCCTCCTCCAGCTATATCCTTTCCCTCCCCTGCATTCTTCATCCCTCCCCCCCTTGTGGGGGAGGGTTAGGGTGGGGGGGATAGAGGTGAAGCTCGCCACCGCCACCTCATTCCCCTCCGCATCAATGATCCTGAAGCGGATGGATGTGGGAGATGCGGGGATGCTCCCTGCCACATCATCTCTCTTTTCACCCTCCACATCATTCTCCTCTCCCCTCTGGGGAGAGGTTAGGTGAGGGGGATCCAACACCTGACTCCTGATTGCCTGAACCGTCTCTTCATCCACCACCTCACCGGAGAGAAACTTTGCAGGACCATCCGCATAGGCCACAAGGGTGTAGACAGGAGTTGGCGCTGCCTGAGGTCGCAGGCTGAAGCCTGCGGATACATCTTCCTTTTTCCCTCCCCCTTGATGGGGGAGGGTCAGGGTGGGGGTGACCCCTGCTGGCTGATCACTGCTACCGGCTCCTTCTCCTGCCACCGCGGCCATCGGCCCATACTGCACTAAATTCCCCCTCGCATCCACCTCCTCAAGCTTGTAGTAATAGCTCTTGCCTTCCTCGACGGCCGAATCCACAAAGCTATACCTCCCTCCGGAAAAGGGACTGCCGGTACTCGCTATCATAGATGGCGTGATCCTGCTATAAGGCCCGCCGGGCGAAGTACTACGGAGGATGTGGAATCCCTCAGTCTCTATCTCAGTGCCGGTAATCCAGACGATGAGGTTCTGCCCATCCTTCTGTGTGACGTTGAATGAGGAAAGGCGGATGGCGGTGGGCTTTTCGCACTTTTTACAGGACATGTCTCCAGAGTAAAACACCCCATCCATTACATCACAGCATTCTTTGCTTGTAGGTACAAAACATTCCTCTGAAGTTTTACAACAGCCTTTCGGATCACACACCGGCCCCCCACAACTGGAGCAAATTCCCTCCTGTCCAAGAGCTGTTGATACAGGCAAGAAAAGAATCATTGACAGCAACGCCAATAGGAAGATATTTGTCAAAAATTTAATTCGCCTCATTATATCACCTAACCTCTTTCCTAATTCCTTTTAAAGAGAATATGGGAAGTGTCCCCATTATTATTCCCTTGGGTTCCCGAGAAAAATAAAGTTTCCTTTTCTCACTGTCGTGTAAACGTCAAGAATCAAGACCTGTCCCCTTTCCCTTTGCTTTCACTTCGCCCACGATGGCTTACCCCCAAAATACTTTTGCCAATAATCTATAGGAGGACCTGTAGTAGACGGTGGTGTAGTCTGTGTTGGCCCTTGAAGAACGTTGGATGTTATAACAACACCTGCGAATATACCTTGCGAAGTGTGACTCTCTTTAAATTCAGTCGCCGCTGACACACCTATATTACAACACTCAGCAATACATCCGACAGCCTTTAGCGTTTGAAATGCCATACTAGCTGCCTTACCACCCTGCTTAACCAGCTTCGAATGCTTACCGGTTCCATACCTTTTATCCTTATCGATATATTTCTTTTTAACCCATACACTCTGCTCACCCAAAGTAATAACAATATTGTCTTTAGCCCATTCTATTGCGATCGGTACACCCGATAGTAGTGCGTTATGCTCCATGCCATACTCAATTACATCTCCTGCTCCTGTCAGACATAAAGCCAGGCAGCCCCATGTATCTTTCTTCCATTCGTCGAATGTCTTTTTAAAAAGGTCTCTATAAGCACTTACCAGCTTTTTTTCCTCATCTTCTAACGTCAATCCCACATTAGCCTTAAAATTTGCCCAAGAAGTATCAATAAGGCTTTGTATCTTTGCACATATAATGCACGTACTTGTCGTTGTATACGGGGATGTAGCCATCCCCCACCCATACCCTCGGCCTCCGCCGCCACCACTAACCTCGTCAGGTGGTCCCATAACCGGATTACCCGCACGCTGCAATCCTAGAGAATCAACAGAATTGGCAGCATTCCCCCGCACATACTCATACAAATTCATCCCATCCACATACCCCAGCGGGTCTCTCTGCAAAAATCTACCCCATACCGGGTCGTAGTACCGGGCGCGATAATAATAGAAGCCAGTCTCCGGGTCATACTCCCTACCAGTGAACATATAGGGGTTGCCGATGGCGGAGCCTATGAGGGACGTATAGCTCCCATCAAAGACGGAGACATTGCCGTAGGCGTCGTATTCGTAGCGTTCCACAACGACACCAGCGCTATTGGTCACAGCGGCGACAGAGCCGAGGGAGTTCTGGTGATAGTAGTAGATATTGCCGCCCCGGTCCATGGTAAGGATCTCATCGATCCAGCTTCCAAAGACATAGGTGGCGACGGTCACATCGCTTCCATCCCGTTCCTCGATGACCCTTGCCCCATCGAAGAAGTATCTCGTTATGGTTCCGGAGACATTTTTCTCAAGCCGGCGGCCGAGCGGGTCATATTTGAAGGCTATGCCCCCGGGCGATACACTCACGAGCCGGTTCTCATAGTCATAGGAAATATGGGAAGTGTCCCTATGATATACCCTGTTCTTATCAACGGCTGTTACTATAGTTATCTTATTACTCTCCTTATGAAAAGTCACTTTGAGGTATTTCTTTATCACTCCCCATTGATGGTAGCAGATGGTGGGGTCAAAGATGTATTTAGTCACGTTGGTCTGCTTGAGGTTTACGATGGTGATCAGATTGTAAGTTGTGTTGTAGGCGGTGATGGTAACGTCGAATGTGCTTTTTATTCTTCTTTTAATAAAATATTGAACCCCATTTGTTCGAAATGGTGGTCATTCGTAAAGGCTACTGTTATTGCATAACGCTTCATAACCACAAAACTTCCACAATCTGTCAGTCCCCACTCTTTATCCGTTCTGTTAGAATATAATCCCCATGCCTCATTGTAAATTTCTTTGTTTATTTTCACCACTCTGATATTTTCTGATAACTGGATAGAATTGATAAGTTGTATAGCAGAAGACCTCCACGGAATTTTACTTAAAGAATTGGCTACTTCAACAATCACATAATCTGTAACTATAAATTGTATATTATCTCGCAAAAGAATATCTCTAATATTTTTAGCTTTCACATGGAAAACATCCGATTTGTTAATTAAAGCCAGCCATGCTGATGTATCTACAAAAACAATTTGATTCATTTTTTAGGGGTACCATACAGATAATGATCGTGCTGATATGAAAGGTCAGGAATTCCTGTCTCGATAACAAGCTTGTCCATATCTGAAATCGCATTTATATCTTTTGACTTTACTTTTTCAGGCATGAAAATTTCTTCCCTCATGAAATGTACTAACTTTAATATTTTTTCCTGAGCATCAGAAGGTAACTCTTCTATCTCTTTTATAAGCTGTTCTTTTATAGTTGTTGACATATTTACCTCCAAATATTTGCTACAATTAATTTTACAATCAATGTATCATAGAAGGGAAAGGTATGACAATAAAATATAACTGTCTATCCCATTTTATACTCTTGAGGTTCTTGCAAAAGTCTTTGCGAAACCCGTTTAAACCTTCCCTGCATATAGTTTCGCAATTTAAAAATCACCTATTGTGCAAACTGAGACGTTAATTTACTTCTTTTTGCTCATCCACACATTT
>Ga0209343_10004657_pt1 | contig 16898 bp, 12 predicted proteins | sample RifCSPlowO2_02_FD_184026 | JGI IMG/M metagenome (GOLD analysis project Ga0209343, IMG submission 184026) | Groundwater microbial communities from Rifle, Colorado - Rifle CSP2_plank lowO2_0.2 (SPAdes) (version 2) | ecosystem: Environmental > Aquatic > Deep subsurface > Groundwater | place... | reverse complement strand
CCTCTCCGCCGAGCTCCCCGTTGAGCCGACTGTGGTCGCAGATGTCGTAGCCGTGTGTGCTGCCAGGACTCGCCGCCAACACCGGCGAGCAGTAGCAGTCGCTGACGCCGAGTCGCGCCAGGTACGGGACTATCCGGGCCGCGTCAGCGAACCCGAAGGAGGCGTTCAGTTGCAGCCGGTAGGTGGCGACCGGTGGGCGAGCAGGCATGGGAGCAGGCATCATCATGATGTGTGAAGCACGACGGCGCCCGGGCGCGCGAAGCGCACGACCGGCCCGCTCGCCTCGATCGCGATCGGCTGGGGTCGCGGTGCAAACGGTGGGTCTTCGGTCGTGAGCAACGGCACCCACGGGCGGTCGGTCGCGGTGGCGGCCATGGCCACGTCGCGCGCGTTCACTGTTCCGGCGCCCCGAAGCTGCACGACGACGAGCAGTGTGTCGCCGGGACCCGCGGTCCGTGAGACGACGAGGGCGGCGTCGCTGGCCGGCGCGGCGTCACACTGCCCCCCATCTCGCGCCTGGATGACGGCGTCGGTGCGGCGCAGGCGGAGCAGCTCGCGATACAGCCGTCGCACCGACGCGTGAGGCTCGTGCTCGATTTCCGGCCATCGAAGCCGACTTGCGTCACACGTCGTCGCGGCCTGCGGATCCGGAATCCGCTCGCGTCGCGCGGAGTCGGCAAACACCGAGAACCGCTGAAACTCCCGCCGACGCCCTTCGGTCACCAGCTTCCCGAGCTCCGGCTCATGATCCGTGAAATACAGAAACGGCGTCGTCGCGGCCCACTCCTGGCCCATGAAGAGAAGCGGCGTTTCAGGTGCGGTCAGCAGCAGCGTGACCAGCGCTCGGTACACCGCCAGATCGACCTGATGGTGCAGTCGCTCCCCGAATGCGCGGTTGCCGACTTGATCGTGATTTTGCAGACAGATGACGAAACGCTCGAGCGGGAGGGCCGAAGGGTCGCTTCCGCGGGGCGCACCCTTGTACGCCGAGGACTGTCCACAATAAAACCACCCCTGCCGCAACGTTGTGGCGAGATCGGTTGTCGATCCGGAGAAGTCCTGAAAGTACCCGTCCGCGTCTCCCGCAGCAAGTCGCCTGACCTGGTGATGGAAGTCGTCGGCCCAGACCGCATCGAGGCCCCAGCCGCCGCGCTCGGGCGGCGTGATGATCGTGGCCAGGTTTCGAGAATCTTCCGCGATCACGAGCACATGGCGATCGGCGATCGACGCCCGAATTCGTCTCGTCAACTCGTGGAGGAAGTGATCGGCGCTCTCGTCCACGATCGCGTGCGTGGCGTCCAGCCGGAGGCCATCGACGCGGTACTCGTGCAGCCAGTGGAGCGCATTCTCCGTGAAGAACGCCCGCACCGCGTCCGCATGCGGGCCGTCGAGGTTGATGCCGGCGCCCCATGGAGTGTGGTGCCGCTCTGAGAAATAGTACGGACTGAAGACGGAGGCGTACGCGCCGTCGGGGCCGAAATGATTGTAGACGACGTCGAGCAGCACCGCGAGGCCGGCACAATGGGCGGCGTCGACGAGCCGGCGAAGGTCGTCCGGCGTACCGTAGCAACGCGCGGGCGCAAAGAGGGCCACGCCGTCGTACCCCCAGTTGCGAGAGCCCGCAAAGTCGGCGATCGGCATCAGTTCGATCGCGGTGATGCCAAGATCGACGAGATACGGCAGCCGCTCCAGCACGCCCGCAAATGTACCCTCGGGCGTGAAGGTCCCGACATGCAGTTCGTAGATGACCAGGTCACGCAGGCCGATGCCTGTCCACGATTGACTCGACCAGGGAAACGCGGCGGGGTCGACGACGAGCGATGGGCCATGGACGCCGTCAGGTTGACAGCGCGAGGCCGGATCCGGAAACGGACCTTTGCGGTCGAGCCGGTACCAATACCGATCGCCGGGCCGGACGTCGTCGAACACACCGGTGAAGCTGCCGTCGGGAAGGGGCGACAGGGGATGGATGGACGGCGACCCGGGGCGCTCAACGAGCACCTCGACCTCGTCGTGCGCTGGCGCCCAGACGCTGAACCTGGTGGCGGCGCCCTCTCGCCACGCCCCGAGCGCTGGAAGCCATGCTGCCCCGGTTCGTGTCGCGCGAACGTTCCCTCGAGCGTCCATGGCCGGCGGGCTACCCGGCTCGTTTGACGTGAGGCTCGGGTCTGTTGACTTGAGCCGGCAACAGATCGCTCACACGCCCCACTTCGTCCTTCAGGGCCTGCTCCACGTGCTCCAGACGAGCGACGATGTCGCGCATCGACCTTTCGGTCTCGGCTCGTGAATCCGCGCGCCCGAACTGGAGCAGCGCTTTCGTTTCGAGCCAGACGAGAAAGAGCAAGTACAGGAGCGTCAGCACCGCCACGGCGCCGAGCATGGCGACACCAAGCGGCGCGGTCACTTGCGCCACGATGAAATCGAGAGCAACCGGGGCCATCAGCGCCTGCCAGTTTACGATAGAGAACACACCGAGCATGGCAACAACGGCCACCCACAACGTTACCCAGAGACGCATACAACCTCCTTCTCCTCGCCACGCCTTTCGTTGGGAGCAAGTTCCGAGCCAGACATTCGGCGCGGAGTGAAGGACAGCTCCGACCAAGGTCGTTCAACCCCGGACTTGAAGCAAAAGCGGGCGACTATTCGTGCCTTCACGTCATATCGCCACCTGCCAGCAATATTTTGTCAATCGCCGGTCCAATCGTGTCGGACGGAATGTACTGAAGCATCTGGCGTCGCTCTCGCCGCAGCGCTGCCTGGTACGCACGTTGCCTAATCAGGTCCCAGGAGGTGTGGCTTTGAGGGCAACAACCGTCGAGAAGTCGCAGCGAGGCGTCGCATCGTCGGACGTGTGGGCTCACCTCAAGAACCGTGGTCCTCCGCGCCCATCTCGGGGCGCCCGCTGCCGATCACGATGCCGTTGATCGCACTCGCAATGCAAGACGCCGGAGAGCATTCGAGCTGCGAACCTTCGAGACCACGCCTCCGCCAAGTCTCTTTGGGTTCGCCACCTCGAGACGCGTGGAATGGTTGCCTGCGCCGAGGGAATCCCACACTTCTCACCCCGTTCACAACAGGAAGGGCCAATGCTCGAGAACCTACTCAGTCAGGATGTGGTGGAATGGGTCCAGGCGCTTGCGGCGCTGGCCGTGGTGGGCGTGATTGCCTACACAGTGGCTGAGCTCGCCGCGCGCATGACGCGCACGCTGCTCGTGGCCCTCTCTGGAGGCGACGCGGCCGTGGAATTCCGGAGCCCGATCGTCCGCCGGCCGATCCGGATCACTCGGACCGTGATCTTCGCCGTCGTAGTGGCCGCGCTAGTGGCGCCCGCGCTCGAGATGGTTGGAGTCCGTCTACCGATCGGCGTGACTTCGGTTGAGCTCACAGGGTGGCTTCTCAGGTCAGGGTTGCGAATCCTGATCATTGCGCTCCTGACGTACTTGATCGTTCGTGTGATTGCGGCAGCGTCGCGGCGCCTCGAGGACATGGTCAGCCACGAGGGCAGTCCCGATGTGCAGGAGCAGCTCAAGCGCGCGCGCACCCTGAGCCGGCTCGTGCAGAATGCCCTCACCGCCTTTGCGATCCTGATTGCGACGCTGATGATCTTGCGGGAACTGGACGTCGACGTGATGCCGATTCTGACCGGCGCCGGGATCGTGGGTCTGGCTGTCGGCTTCGGCGCGCAGACGCTCGTGAAGGATCTCATTTCCGGATTCTTTCTGATCCTCGAGAACCAGGTGCGGATCGGCGATGTGGCGCGCATCAACGGGACAGGCGGCCTGGTGGAGGCCATCAACCTCCGCACGGTCGTGCTGCGCGATCTCGAGGGGATTGTGCACATCTTCCCGAACGGCTCGATCGAGACGCTCGCCAACCTGACGAAGGATTTCTCGTACGCCGTGATCGATGTCGGCGTGGCGTACAAGGAAGACCCGGACAAGGTCATAGCCGTCCTGGGCGAGATCGGCGCCGAGCTGGCCGCCGATCCCCACCACCGCCTCAACGTGCTCGAGCCGCTCGAGATCCTCGGCGTCGACGCGTTCGAGGCGTCGCAGGTGACGATCAAGATTCGCGTCAAGACGCTGCCGCTGAAGCAATGGGAGGTGGGCCGCGAGCTGCGGCGGCGGATCAAGAGAACGTTCGACGCGCGCGGCATCGAGATCCCCTTCCCGCACCTGTCGGTGTATTTCGGCGAGGCGAGCCGCCCGTTCGCACTCAGCCAGGTGAGCTGACGCGTCAGTCTTGGGGTCGCGGACCATCGCGCGTCCGAGCGCCACGCGCTGCCGCTGCCCGCCGGACAGTTGCGCGGGACGACGGTCGAGCAGGATCTGCAGGTCGAGCGCCTCGGCCACCGCAGCCACCGTGCCGGCCGATGTCGAGGCGCTCTTCGAGCGCGCTCGCGACCTCGCGCAGCACGATGTGTTCAGGCGGCCCGCTTCAGCAGCAGGCTGGCCAGAGCATACATCTGCGCGTCTCCCGAACGCTCGGCTGGCGCCGTTTATGCACGATCGCCGCACGCACGGGTAATCGATCGAGATCGCGAGCAGCGGCGTCGAGCTCCGTGAGTGATTCTCAAGCAGGCGGCCTGAGGCGGCGCTCGTCGATTGACGACCGCTATCATCAAACGAGCGAAGGGACGCGCATGAGACGAGATTTCGTCAGCGTCTCAACATTTGGTCATTTCGTCGCTGCCCAACGGGCGGCGCCTTTGCATTGGAGGCCACCTCGGACGCGCGGGGTGAGTTCCTCCTCCACCGCGAGCTCGAAGCTCGACCGGGCCTCAGGTCGCAGAGTGGCGATTCGTCATTCGATCGCCTCCCCGGCCGCATTGGCCGGCCGCGAGAGGACGCGCGCCGTCTTTCACTGAAAGGAGCCCTTCATGGACAGGTTCGACAACTTCGACAAGTACGCCGTCGAGATCGACGAATGGCGAAGGCGCGCCCGGCGTTCGGGCCGTTCGATCGCGGTCGCCGCCGCCGGGGTGCTGATTTTGGCGTTGCTCTTCAATGCGCTATACCAGGTGCAACCCGAGGAGGTCGGCGTGGTGCTCCGCCTCGGCCGGTTTGTCCGTACCAGCGAACCTGGCCTGCGGGTGAAGATCCCGCTCGTCGAGCAAGTCCAAAAAGTCTCGGTGCAGCGGCAGCTCAAGGAGGAGTTCGGGTTCCGTACCGTTGAGCCCGGCGTGCGCACCGAGTATAGCACTGCCGATTTCAGTGACGAGGCGGTCATGCTGACGGGGGATCTCAACGTCGCCGTCGTCGAATGGATCGTGCAGTACCGCGTGTCGGATCCGTATCAATACCTGTTCAAGGTGCGCAACCTGACCGGTACGTTCCGTGCCATGAACGAGGCCGTGATGCGAGAGGTCGTCGGCGATCGCACGGTGACCGAGGTGCTGACGATCGGGCGCCAGGAGATCGAGTCCCGGATGGAAGAGCGCCTGCGGGTGCTGTCGCAGCAGTACGAGATGGGGATCACGATCGAGCAGGTTGTGCTGCAGGACGTCAATCCTCCCGATCCGGTGAAGCCCTCATGGGACGAGGTCAACCAGGCGCAGCAGCAGCGCGACCGGATGATCAACGATGCGCGCGCCGAGTACAACAAGGTAATTCCCCGCGCGCGCGGCGAAGCGCAGCAGGCCGTCCTCGAGGCCGAAGGCTACGCGCTGAACCGAGTAAACCGCGCCGAGGGCGAGAGCGCACGCTTCCGGTCAGTGCACGAGGCCTACCGCCGGTCGCCCGAGGTCACGCGTCGCCGCTTGTACCTCGAAACGATGGAGCGGGTGCTGCCGCAGATGGGCGGCAAGCTGTTTCTGGACAAGGACGCGCAAGGGGTGATCCCGCTGCTTCCGCTTGACGGTCTGAAAAGGGCCACGCAGCCGGCCACTACGCCGCAACCGGCTTCGGGGACTGGAGGCAACCCATGAACACCAGATCTGCGATTCAACTCGGCGTCCTGCTGGCCGCGCTCGTTGTCCTGTTCGGCGCGACGTATCAGGTCACCGAAAGCGAGCAGGTGATCATCACCCAGTTCGGCGACCCGGTCGGCGATCCGGTGACCGAGCCCGGCCTGCACTTCAAGGTGCCCTTCATCCAGAAGACGAACCACTTCGAGAAGCGCTTCCTGGAATGGGACGGCAATCCCAATCAGGTCCCCACGAAAGACAAGCGGTTCATCTGGGTCAACACGTACGCGCGGTGGCGCATCGTCGATCCGCTGAAATTCTTCCAGCGGCTGCGCGACGAGCGCGGCGCCCAGTCGCGGCTCGACGACATCCTGGACGGTGAGACGAGAAATGCGGTCGCCCGCTACGATCTCATCGAGCTGGTACGGAGCACCAACCGCGACGCCAAGGACGTGCCGGTGGAATCCGAGGAGGAACAGGCCATCCTGAACGTGATCGACAAGGGGCGCGAGCAGATCTCGCGCGAGATCCTGGAGCGGGCCGCCACGCGGACGGAGGATCTCGGGATCGAGCTGCTGGACCTGCGCATCAAGCGCATCAACTACGTCGAGGAAGTCCAGAAGGACGTCTTTGCGCGGATGATCGCCGAACGTCGGCGAATCGCCGAGCTGTTCCGTTCCGAGGGCCAGGGCGAGGCGGCGCGCATCGAAGGCGAACGGGAGCGGGATCTCCAGCGGATTCAGTCCGAGGCGTTCAGGACCGCCGAGGAGCTGCGCGGGAAGGCCGATGCCGCCGCGACCGATGTGTACGCGGGCGCATACGGCCGCGACGCCGACTTCTACGCCTTCACGAGATCGCTCGAGAGCTACGAGAAGGTAATGGATCCCAGCACCATGTTCATCCTGGGCACCGACAGCGAATTCCTGAGATACCTGGCGAATCTGCAGACGCGAGCGCGGTGAAGCTGGACGCCAACGGTCAGCCGGCTACGGGTTCAGGCCCCCGTTTCTTGTCGTGAGCGTGCCGACCCGCTATCCTTGAGCCCGTGACTCGGCCGGCTCCCGCGAACGCCAAGTACATCTTCACGTTAGCGGCGGTGTCTGTGCTGATCCTGCTGCTCGGATCGCTCGTTCGTCCACGGCCCCGCTCAGCGGATCAACCTCAGCCGTCGGAAACCGACCTGGCCCGACTGACGCGCCTCACCGAGCGGCGGTCCCTCGACACGAGAGCCGGGTACTTTGCCCAGCTGGCCGACGATGTCGCCACGTCGGTCGTCCGGATGCCAGATGCTGGCGCGAGTGGTGTCGTGTGGACGACCGGCACGATCGCGACGGCGCGCTTCGAACCGAGATTCCCCACAGCAACACTCGTGAGGATGTTGGACCGGGATGTCCGCGCATCCGGAGCCGTCTGGGCGCCCCATCTACCCGTGGCCGGTGTCCAGGTGCCGGACGTGGCTCAACTCGTTCCCGCGCATCGCGCGGTTGCGCCCCGATCGGGCGACTGGCTTGTTGCCGTCTGGAGAACCGATCAAGGACGTGTGTTCGCGCCCGCCAACTTTCTCGACGTGGCGCCCGTCTCCTGTGATGAGCTACCGAGCAGGGAGACGCTGTCAACGCTTGTGTTCACCAGATCAATGGCGGGTGGGGGGCTGTTCGACATCAACGGGAATCTCATGGGGCTGATCCTGCCCTGCGGCGAACGGTATGCGGCCGTCGTTCCTGAGCAGGTGGACGCGATGCTGAGCGAAGCGGAATCCTTCGGGAGCCGACTTCTCGCGAGATACGGTCTGGCCGTCGGCCCGATGACCGATGACGAAACCGAGTATTTCAAAGGGGCTGCGGGCGTGATCGTTCGCGAGGTGTGGATCGGCTTCTCAGGGGAAGTGGCGGGCCTGAGGCCCGGTGACATCATTGTCGCCCTGAATGGGGCAGTCGTCGCCAGCGCGGACGATCTGCGCCCGGTGGTCGCGCAGACCGAGCGTGAGCCACCGGTGCTGTCCGTGCAGCGGGACACGGCTCGCCTCGAGATCACCATCAGGGCGGACGCAGACACGACCGCACGGGAGACCGACCGGCAAACAACGGCGGGCCTGATGTGGGAGTCGCCTCAGAAGGGCTATCGCATCGATGCGGTCCTGCCCGGCAGTCGTGCCGCGACGGCTGGAATCAGGCCGGGCGACCGCCTTCTTCGGATCGGGCGCACCGAGCTCCGCAGCCTGGACCAGATGCGGCGCCTGCTTGCGACCGGCCGCACCGCAGCCTTTGTCGAGATCGAGCGCGACGGTCGCCGGCGGGGAACGCTCCTGAAGCAGGCTGAGCCCTGATGGATCAGCTGACGTCGCTCGGCCTGATCCTGCTGCTCGCCTTGCTTGCCGGGCATCTCGTTCGGTTCATCCGCGTTCCGGAGGTGACGGGGTACATCTTGGCTGGCGTCGCGCTTGGGCCTTCGCTGCTCGGGTGGCTGAGCCAGGAGAACCTCCTCGCCATGAGCGTGTTCAGTGAGGTGGCCCTGGGACTCATCCTGTTCTCGGTGGGGTCGGTCTTCGAGTTCTCGCTCTTTCGGCGGATCGGCCGACAGGTGCTGTTGCTGACTCTCGCAGAGTCCACGCTCGCGGCTGCGGTCGTGACAACGGGAATACTGTACTTCGGGCAGCCCTGGCAAGTAGCGCTCCTGCTCGGCGCCATCGCGATCGCGACGGCGCCCGCGTCAACGCTGATGGTCATCCGCGAGTCCGACAGCGCAGGGCCGCTGACTGACACGCTGCTTGGCATTGTCGCGGTCAACAACCTTCTCTGCATTACCGCGTACAGCCTCGTGGCTGCCGCGATCGAGTTGCTCACCCCCGCCGGTGGCGCGGCGTCGTTCCTGGAGACATTCTATCGGTCAGGGTTCCTGCTGCTCTGGCAGCTCGTCGGCTCCGTCGCGCTGGGATTTCTGGTCGGCCTTCTGCTCGCCGGCTGGTCGTCGCAAGTGACCGAAGGCGGAGAGGTGCTCATCCTGCTGGCCGGGGCGATTCTGCTGTGCGTCGGCCTCTCCCATCTGCTCGACCTCTCTCCGCTCGTCGCTAGTCTCGCCGTGGGGGCGACGATGGTGAACCTAGCGGAACGCAGCCGGCACGTCTTCGGCGCCCTCTCGGCGACGGATCCCCCGTTCTACGCCATTTTTTTCGTCATCGCGGGCGCCGAGCTCGATGCGAGGCTAATCCCGGCCATGGGTGCGTTGGGAGTGGTGTATGTCCTCGGTCGCGCCATCGGCAAGTTCGCCGGCGCCAAACTCGCCGCCCGGCGGCTCGGTCTGAGCACGGAGGTGCAGAATTACCTGGGATTCGCACTGCTCGCGCAAGCGGGTCTGGCCGTAGGGCTGACGCTCGCGGTCAACAGCCGATTCACCGGCTTCGCGCCGGTGGTGTCGACGGTCGTGCTCGCGTCAGTGACCATTTACGAGATGATTGGCCCGGTCAGCACCCGCTTTGCCCTGACCCGGGCGGGCGAGGTCGGTCTCGCCAAGGCGGCCCACGATCCGATGCTGCCTGACCGACGATAGCGCGGATGCGCGCGCGACGCTGGTGAGGCTCTTCGGCGCCCTGCAGCCGAACCTCGAGAATTCTCGCGATGTTCAAGGGCGAGCCGTCTGCACGGCTAGTGTCGCGTCTCAGAAGTTCGTTGTCGCACCGAGGGCGGCGAGGCGCCCGGCTGGCAAGGCGCGAGGAGGGAGAATATCGGGAATATGCGACCGACGAGCAACGCCGCCAGGCGGGATGCATCGCCGGCCGAATGCAAACGAACTTCTGAGACACGACACTAGCTGGACAGCGAGATCATTCGTCTCCCCCGCTGCGGTTCACGGCTCGTGGGCACCTGCTATTGGACGATGATTGCGCCGCGCTTGCGTAAGGCATCGAGGAAGAATCGTGCGGGCTCGTCGACCCCGACAGACGGGTCCAACCGGATCTCCACGGAGACAGTCGCGGACTCGAGCGCCGGCCCGCAGGCACGCTCAAGACGGCGAAGATCGGATGCACGCAATGGGCCGCGCACCGCGATCCGATGGGTGCCGCGGCCGCGCACAACCCGAAACTTCGCCACCTCTCGCGGGAGAGCAAGCTCTGGGCCACCTGCTTAACCGCTCTGGCGGCGCGGTCAGCCCGCGCCGGGCGCGCGCCTCGCAATATATCGTTTCATGTGACCAAATATTGCGGCCCGTGCCTCAGGTGAAACGATCAGCCCGAAGGCCGACGGATCCCGAGTTTCTTCATCTTGGCGTGCAGGGTCGTCGGCTTGACGCCAAGCTGCTCGGCGGCGCCCCCGGCGCCACTGATTCGCCAGTGGGTCGCATCCAGCGCTGCGCAAATCGCCTGGCGTTCAGCATCCGCGAGCGACTGCGGGTCAGCGCCGCGGGTCGGGCGCTCCTCGCTGACCTGCCGAGGCAGGGCCAATACCCCCACTTCGAGACGCGAACCCGTGGCGAGAATCACGCCACGCTCAACGACGTTCTGAAGTTCGCGGATATTGCCCGGCCAGTCGTACCTCACCAGCTCGGCCAAAGCTGCGTCGTCCACGTCGGTGACGGAACGTCGCAGCCTCGCTGCGAAATGTTGAATATAGTGCCGCACAAGTGCGGGAATGTCGTCGCGCCGATCGCGGAGCGCTGGAAGCCGAATCGGAAACACACTCAGGCGATAGTAGAGGTCGGACCGGAAGCGTTTCTCGGCAACGGCGGCATCCAGGTCGTGATTCGTGGCGGCAATGAGCCGAACATCCACGCGCGTGGCTTGCGTGCCACCGACCCGCTGCACCTGGCGGTCCTGCAGGACACGCAGCAGCTTCGCTTGCGCGTCCGCAGGCAGGTCGCCAATTTCGTCGAGAAACAGCGTGCCGCGGTTCGCGAGCTCGAATTTGCCCGACTTGGAGGCGACCGCCCCCGTGAAGGCGCCTCTCTCGTGGCCGAAGAGCTCGCTTTCCACGAGCGATTCCGGTAACGCGGCGCAGTTGACCGGCACGAACGGGCCTGCCGAACGTCTGCTCCGCTCATGAATGAGGCGGGCCACCACCTCTTTCCCCGTCCCCGTTTCCCCGAGTAACAGCACGGTTGTGTCGCCCGGCGCCACCAACTCGGCTTGACGCACCACGTCGGTCAACCCCGCGCTGGAGCCGACGATGTCCCCGTCACGGAGGGTCGACCGGATCTCCTCGTGCAACTGGCGCACCTGCCCGCGCAGCTGGCGACGCTCATCAATCAAGGTTCGCAGCCGGGCGCGATCGCGTTCGCTCGCCTCGTACCGTCGAGCGTTGGTGATCGCGATCGCCGCCTGCGCGGCAAACGCTTCCAGCCGGCTGATGTCGCTCTCCCGAGGCGGTGTAGCGGACGTGAACAGTGGCGAATCGAGTCCGATCACGCCGAGCGCGACGTCCTCGAAGACGAGCGGTAGCATGAACAGGGAGCGGAGGCCTGACGCATGAACGCGGGCCGCGTCAAACCAGCGCTCCTCCGCCTGCACGTCGGCGACGAAGACCACCTCACGATTCGAGTACGCCAGACCCATCAGCCCGACGTTGGGCGGGAGTGAGAAGTGGCTATAGACGGTCGCGGCTGTACCGCGCCACACCTGGGTGCGCAGCGTGCGAGTCGCCTCGTCGTACAAGAGCACCCAGCTAGCGGTCGCGCCAAACACCTGTTCGACCGCATCGAGCACCGCCGTGCAGACGCCCGACACGTCAAGCCGGGCGGTAAGCGCGCGCGCGGCTTTGATGAGGGCCGCCTCCACCCGATCGCCCCCAGGTTCTACGCGCGCCGCCTGCGGGGACGCGTCCGTCGAGGGGTCAGAGGCGTGCATCACCAGCAGTGTATCAAGGGCCCCCTCGAAACGGGGCCATCCCGTTCCCGCGCCCGCGGCGGCGCGGCCGGTGGGGCACAGACATGGCCTCTCGCGATCAAGTGATGATACCGACGGATGGTGACGGTGTTCACAACCCGTCCGATCAACAGTGCGTCGCCGCTCTGGCCGAACAGAAACCGGACGCCCTCGCGACGAAACAGACGAACGGGGTCGATCGTTTCGTCGCGGTCATGGTGTTTCCCGACGCGCAACTGCTTGTGATGTCGGCCCGCGTGAGCTCGCTTCATGGATTGTTCCTCACCCAGACGAACAATGACCCCCGCGATCAGTGATCGGCACGAGCGCGCCGGCCAGCAATCCGAGTGGCGAAATCGCGCCATCGAAGAAGCGGCCCAACAACGCCTGGCCAGCCGGGTTCGGCGCATTCGCGATCACAGTCAAACCGCCGCCGTCGAAAGGAGAATCGCGGTGATGGCGACGTGCGTCGTTCTCCGTGCGATGTGCTGAGATTATAGCTGCGGCGTCGGCGGCGTAGCGGGTGGAGTCGCGGGCTCGACTGGCGCCGGAGTGGCGGGTGACTGCGCGGCCGGAGTCTGCGCGGCTGGAGCTGTAGGCGCCGATGGCGTCGTCGTCGGAGTCGTCGGTGCGGGCGATGGCGTTGCCGGGGCTGCTGGGGCCGCCGGCGCCGCGGGCGCGGGCGTGCCGCCGACGACCGAGCCCGGGCCTCGCTGGCCGATGATCGCCAGCCCGAGCGCGAACACCATGAACAGCACCGAACACACGGCCGTCACTTTCGACAGGAGCGTCGCGCCGCCTCGCGCGCCGAACGCCGTCTGGCTGCTGCCGCCGCCAAACGCCGACGCCATGTCGCCGCCCTTGCCCTGCTGCAGCAAGATCACCATCAGTAGCAGGAGGCAGACGAACACGTACAGTGTCGTGAACAGGTAGTACAGCATGATGTCAGGCTACAGGCTTCAGGCTCCAGACGGGATCGTCCGCTCCCCGCCGAAACAGCAATTATACCGCTGGACGGCTGCGTGTCACGAGTTCCCCGAAGCTCCGGACCTCGAGGCTCGCGCCACCCACGAGCGCACCGTCCACATCGGGCTCCTGAATGAGGTTGGCAATGTTGTCGGGCTTCACGCTCCCGCCATAGAGCACGCGGCAGCGATCCGCGGCCTCCGCGCCGAACCACCGGCGAAGCCGCGTGCGAATGTGCGCGTGCGCCTCTTCGGCTTGCGCGGCCGTCGCGTTCCGGCCTGTCCCGATCGCCCACACCGGCTCGTAGGCCACCACGAGCTCGCCAACCTGGCCCGACGCGAGGCCATCCAGGCCGTTCTTGATCTGTCGATCCAGCACGGCCAGCGTCTCGTTGCGCTCGCGCTCGTCGAGCGTCTCGCCGATGCACGCGATAGGCGTCAACCCCACGCCGATCGCCGCCACGATCTTCCGGTTGACCGTCGCATCCGTCTCGCCAAATAGCCGACGCCGCTCGGAATGCCCGATGATCGCGTACTCCGCTCCGGCCTCCTTGATCATGCCGGCCGACACCTCGCCGGTAAACGCGCCTTCTTTCTCCCAGTACACGTCCTGCGCCGAGACGGCCACGTTCGCGTTCCGGAGCGCCTCGGCCACGGCGTGAATCGCCGTAAACGGCGGCGCGACGATGATGTCGACGCCCGAGATGTCCTTGACGAGGCTGCGAAGCTCTTTCGCGAAGACGACCGCCTCGGCGACCGTCTTGAACATCTTCCAGTTACCAGCAATCAGTGGCGTGCGCATGCTTGTCCTGTCACGACGATCAACGCAGAGTGCGCAGAGCGCGCAGAGAAATTCTGTTCAGCCTGAGCCAGAATTGAGAACTCTGCGATCTTAACGGTCTCTGCGTTGATCGTCGTCTTCTTCGTCACGGCTTGTCGCCGAGCGCCGCGACGATCTGCGTAGCGCCGCTGAGTCCGGAGAGAAACCGTCGATCTCTCTGCGATCTCCGCGGTCTCTGCGTTGATCGTCGCGGGCTTTTCACGGCTTCTCGCTCAGCGCCGCGACACCCGGCAGCGTCCTGCCACCGAGAAACTCGAGCGACGCGCCGCCGCCCGTCGACATGTGCGTGATCCGGTCGGCGACTCCCGCCTTCTTCACCGCGGCGATCGAGTCGCCGCCGCCGATGATGGTCGTGCCCTTCACGGCCGCCACCGCGCGCGCCACCGCGTTGGTGCCGGCCGCGAACTTCTCGATCTCGAACACGCCCATCGGCCCGTTCCACACCACGGTCTTCGCGTCCGCCAGCGCCGCTTCGTCTAACGTGATGGTCGCCGGTCCGATGTCCAGCCCGAGCCGATCGCCGATCCCGGCGTCGCCGACGGCCAGCACGTCGGTGGCCGCGCTCGCATCGATCCTGTCGGCGACGATGTGATCGACCGGGAGCAGGAGCTGCACCGTGCGCGCGGAGGCGTTGACCTCGATCTGGCGGGCCGCGTCGAGCTTGTCGTCTTCCACGAGCGACTTGCCGACGGCGACCCCGCGCGACTTGAAGAAGGTATACGCCATCGCGCCGCCGATGATCAAGCGGTCGACCTTCGCGAGCATGTTCTCGATGACTTCGATCTTGTCCGACACCTTCGCGCCGCCGAGGATGGCGACAAACGGCCGCTCGGGCGACTGGAGCGCGTGTCCGAGGTACTCGAGCTCCCGCTCCATGAGCAGCCCGGCGGCCGCGCGCGGCACGTGACGCGTGATGGCCTCGACCGACGCGTGTGCGCGATGCGCGGCGCCGAACGCGTCGTTCACATAGACGTCGGCCAGCGACGCCAGCGCCGCGGCGAACGCCGGGTCGTTCTGTTCCTCTTCAGGGTGAAATCGAAGGTTTTCGAGCAGGACGACACTGCCAGGGCCGCCCGGGCCGCCGCCGGCCTTGTGCGCCTCCGCGACCGTCCTCGTGGCGGCGTCGCCGATGCAATCGTCGGCGAACGCCACGGGCCGGCCCAGGAGCTCCGCCAGTCGGGCGGCGACTGGCTTCAGGCTGTACTCGGGCGCTGCCTTGCCCTTCGGCCGCCCCTGGTGGCTGGCGAGGACGACCGTGGCGCCGCGCTCGAGGGCGTACTGAATCGTCGGCAAGGTCGCGCGGATACGCGTCTCGTCGCCGATGACGCCATTCTTCAGGGGAACGTTGAAATCCGCGCGAATAAAGACGCGCTTGCCCGGAAGGTCCAGATCTCGAATCGACAGCTTCGGCAAGATGTCAGATCCCCAGCTTCACGAAATCCTCAAATCCTCAAATCCTCAAATCCTCAAATCCTCAAATTCCGCGTTTCACCAACAGGCGAAGCAAGTCGACACATCGATTCGAGTATCCCCATTCGTTGTCGTACCACGACAGCACCTTCACGAAGTCGCCGTCCATCACCTTGGTGTACGGCGCGTCGACAATCGACGAGTTCGCATTGCCCTTGAAGTCGATCGACACGAGCTCGTCGGTCGAAAACGCGAGGATGCCCTTGAGCGGCCCGTCGGCTGCGGCTTTCAGCGCGGCGTTCACTTCGTCTCCTGTCGTCTTCTTGTCGACAATTGCCGCCAGGTCGACGACCGACACGTTCGGTGTCGGCACACGCAGGGCGAAGCCGTCCAGCCGGCCCCTGAGGTCGGGCAGCACCTCGCCAACCGCCGAGGCGGCGCCGGTCGTCGTGGGAATCATCGACAACGCGGCGGCGCGGGCGCGCCGCAGATCCTTGTGCGGCAGGTCGAGCAGCTGCTGGTCGTTCGTATACGAATGGATCGTCGTCATCCAGCCCTTCCTGATGCCGAAGCTTTGATGGATGACTTTTGCGAGCGGCGCCAGGCAGTTGGTCGTGCACGACGCGTTCGAGATGATGTGGTGCCTGGCCGGATCGTAGGCGTCGTCGTTCACACCGAGGACGACCGTCAGGTCGGGCCCTTTCGCCGGCGCGGTGATGACGACCTTTTTCGCGCCGGCCGTGATGTGCTTCGCGGCGTCGTCGCGTTTGGTGAAGAGGCCGGTCGACTCGAAGACGATGTCGACGCCGAGATCCTTCCACGGCAGCTGGGCAGGGTCGCGCATCGACAGCACCTTGAAGTCGTCGCCGTCGACTGAAATCACGTCGCCCCTGGCCTCGACCCTCGCGTGCAGGTTGCCGAGCACCGAGTCGTACTTCAGCAGGTGCGCGAGCGTGGCCGCGTTGGTGAGGTCGTTGACGGCGACAAAATCTATGTTCGCGTCGCCGAGCGCCGCGCGCATGATGTTGCGGCCGATGCGGCCGAACCCGTTGATCCCGACTTTGACGGACATCGAATCTCCTCGCCGGACGGTTGGGGTCCGGCATGCGCTGGAATTCTAATGAACACCCTTGCGGAGGGTCAAACCGGACGGCTATACTTCTACTCGCTATCCTAACCGTCACGCCTCTCGGCACTTACCCTTATGTACCTCGTCTATAGCCTGGTGACGCTCGTCGTCTTTCTCGCCGTATCGCCGTATTTTCTCTATCAGGCGATTCGCCACAAGAAGTACATCGGCTCTTTCGGCCAGCGGCTCGGCTATCTCCCGGTTTCCCTGAACATCGACGGCGAGGAATCGATCTGGATTCACGCCGTGTCGGTCGGCGAAGTGCTGACGGCACGCGCGCTGGTGGCCGACCTCAAAGCCAGGTATCCGCGGTTGCGACTGTTTCTGTCGACCACGACCATCACCGGCCAGCAGGTGGCGCGGCGCAGCGTCCAGGACGTGGACGCGTGCTTCTACTTCCCCTTCGACTTCGCGTTCATCGTGCGCCGCACGCTCGGCATCATCAAGCCGCGCGTCTTCGTGATGATGGAAACCGAGATCTGGCCGAACCTCCTTCGCCTGTGTCGGGCCAGCGGCGTGAAGACCGTGGTCGTGAACGGCCGCATCTCGTCGCGCTCGTACCCGCGGTATCGGATGATTCGGCCCTTCTTTCGGCGGGTGCTGGCCAACGTCGATCGCTTCTGCATGCAGAGCGAGGAATCGGCGCGGCGTCTGACGGCCCTGGGGGCCGATCCGGCACGCGTCACGGTCACGGGCAGCCTGAAGTTCGACTCGCTCGACATGCCGACGCCGACCTCGCACGGCAAGCAGCGCGAGCGCGTGCTCCGCTTCTTCCGACTGGCGCCGAACCG
>Ga0209343_10004654_pt1 | contig 16904 bp, 15 predicted proteins | sample RifCSPlowO2_02_FD_184026 | JGI IMG/M metagenome (GOLD analysis project Ga0209343, IMG submission 184026) | Groundwater microbial communities from Rifle, Colorado - Rifle CSP2_plank lowO2_0.2 (SPAdes) (version 2) | ecosystem: Environmental > Aquatic > Deep subsurface > Groundwater | place... | reverse complement strand
ACTTTAGCTTCATTTTCTGCATTAACCTACCTTGCTTTAATTGTGATTTGTATAAGAAAGTTGATATAAAAACTTTAATCCTTCAAAGGAGTTTAATTACCCACAACTATAGTTTTGAAACCAGTTCGATTAATGACAGTGTATTTATCAATCATGTGGGGCTTGGCCGTTTTGAACAACATTTGGGCGAACAGAATAAAAGATTAAGATTTTTGCCAAATGGCTGGAGGACTTCTGTCTCTGCTTTGCTTTCTCTGGCACTTACAGCTTTGGACATAAAAAGCGGAAAAGAGGTTTTAAATCTTTACACCATTACTCCCCCAATTGGTCAGGTTCCGGCTTTTCCCAACCAAGTACTTTTCAGTGATAGCATAACTCACGCGCAGGTAACAAATATTCAAGGACTGGTCAGAACCCTGCTTTACTGGCAAAGAGGAAAACCCGCTCCAAATGGAGCTATGGCGCAAGATCAGGGTCCTCAATTTTCCGACGAAGTGAGAGATAATTCTTTATGGCTTGATGGAGATACTGTCCCTTATATGCTTCAAGGGGCTTTGATTAAAAGAACATCCTATGGCATACCCATAGTGGCAATAACTTAAATTAGGGTATAATCATGATATATGAAAATAGTGGTAACAGGCGGGGCGGGGTTTTTGGGATCGCACTTGTGCGATAAATTACTTGAACTTGGACATAAGGTAGTTTGTATTGATAATTTATTAACCGGGTCTGAAAAAAATATAGAAGGGCTTAAAAATAATCCAAATTTTAAGTTTATTAATCAGGATGTAACTGAAATAAATCAGGATGATATTGATCAAATATATCATTTGGCCTCTCCTGCCTCCCCCAATAAAAACAATCCCAAAAGCTATATGAGCTTGCCTTTTGAAACTATGCAGGTTAACTCTATTGGCACCTGGAACTTGTGTGAAGAGGCTTTGAAGCGGGGAGCAAAATTCCTGTTTGCCTCAACTTCCGAGGTATACGGCGACCCGCTGGAACACCCCCAAAAAGAAACTTACAACGGCAATGTGTCAACAACCGGTCCGAGGTCGGTTTATGACGAGTCAAAAAGATTTGGGGAAACCATAGTTTCGTCTTTTATCAGGCACAAAAATTTAGACGGACGAATTGTCCGGATTTTCAATACTTATGGCCCCAGAATGCCGGAAGACGGGCGGGTGGTAATAGAATTTGTCAAAGCCGCTTTGCAAAATAAGCCTTTTCCTGTTTTTGGAGACGGCACCCAAACCAGGTCTTTTTGTTATGTTTTAGACTTGGTGGAAGGAATTATAGCTGCTATGGAAAAAGGGAGTAGCGGACAAATTTACAATTTGGGTAATCCGGATGAGTTTACTATTTTGGATCTGGCCCAAAAGATCAAGGAGCTGACAAATTCTACATCTGAAATTTCTTTTGCCGACCGCTTGCCCCAGGATGACCCCAAAAAAAGATGCCCTGATATTACCAAAGCCAGACAAAGCTTGGGTTGGGAGCCAAAAATCTCTCTTGAAGAAGGGTTGCAAAAGCTAATTGCTCACTTAAAGCGGTAGGATCCTGTTTTTGAAAATAAAATCTGCTATTTCACGGCTTATAAAATCTATTCCTGTTACTGAAGGATGAATAAAATCATTAGTATTTATGTAATCAATATTCCCTCCTCCCCTTGCGTCAATAACAGGAAGCTTGTGTAATTTGGCATAATCAATATGGTTTTTGATATAGGTTATTCGCTCCTGCGCCCACTTTTTTCTTTCCTCTGTTGTTAAATTAGCCACTCCTTCTGCATATCTCTCGGCATGGGGTTCAATAGTAGCCAGAAGCACTACCCGGGCCCAAGGCTGCCTTTGTTTGATCATCTGCCTTGCCTGATCCATCACTTCATTGTGCTTTTTTAAACCCTTTTCCAAAGAATATTCGGATAAAGGATTGTGGCCGAATGACTCAATTAAAATCAGGTCAAAATCAGTATTTAAGATCGGTTCGGAAATCCTAGCGTTATAATTGGTGAGATTTTGCAAACGGTCAGGCAAAGTCAGAATATTGGTTGAACCAACGGAAAAATTAAGTATGTTAATTTGTTTATTGGGGTAATAATTTTTTAAGTATTTTTTAAGTTCCACCCCTGAACCAAGATAATCAGTCATGGAATCGCCAACTAAAACAATAGTGTAGGTACTTTTAGGAGGCACCAGTTGGGCATTGAGTATTTTTTTAACCTGGTAAATCGGCCCAGCAAAAGTTCTTTCCAAAGAAAGTAAAGGATTAAACAGAAAAAAGCTGAAACAGCAAAGAACAATAAAATTCACTTTTTCATTATGGCATAGAAGTATAAAAATTGGTAAACTATGCATAGTTGCCCCCATAGCTCAGCGGATAGAGCAACTCGGTTCTAACGAGTAGGCCAGGGGTTCAAATCCTCTTGGGGGCGCAGGCTATAAACTAATGCTTATTTCCTGATAAGGCTTTATTAAAATAGGCAGTTTTATATTATAAATTTTGTCCTTTTGGGCAGAGTAACTAAAGACTTTTGAATACCTGTCCTGGTATTTATTTACCAGAAAACAATCACTTTTATTTTTTAGGACTATTTTAGGAAATACCTGGAAATAAATCCCATTTATATTTTTAACAGGTAATGCTTTGGATACTATTTTGCTTTCAATATCACGGTTAAAATAACATTTTTCACTCTCATATTTTTTCAAATCAACTACTTCAATTTTTTGATCTTTGTGGATTATTAAATAATCAAGTCCTAATCCTCTCATGGATTTTAAGCTATCCTCATCCAATTTATTGAATAGGTTAGCCATATTGATCCAATCAGGAGGGAAATATCCGCTGTAACCATTAAAAATTTTCTCGCCTGTTAAAATGCTCCAGGTTAGGTATCCTGCGCCGGTACTTAAATCGTCAGACAAAATGGGGTAATGTATGGTATTTTTCCCTTTGAGGTATTTGTAGGCAGATAGGTTATTATTCAGATAATTAAAAATTCCGGATGTAGAATCATAATTCTTCAGATTGATATTTTCCAGAATTAGCAAAAAAAGCAGGATAACTAAAGAAATATTTACCCATCTTTTAGATGAGTTGATTAAGTATAGAATTCCCATAGCAACAAAATAAGCAAAAGCCAGATAAAAATAAATCTGAAAACGGCTTGGGACTCTAATGCCTTGAAAAACAGGGGAAAGTTTATGAAGAGGTTGATAAATAGTGCCAAAAGTAAACAGGAAAGATGATAAAAGCAAAACCAGAAAACAAACATTGATCAGGTTAAACCGTTTTAAAGAATAAAAGATGCCAAATAATGCAAGAATCAATGGAATGAAATTTAAAAAAAGCGTATGTTCAGAATAATTAAAGCCATTGTTAAATTCCCTTGGCTCTCTTAACAAATCAAATTCTTTAGATACCTGGCCATAGAGCATATTTGAAGGGTATGGTATAATCCAGTCTATTGCCCTTGCAGAATAAAACTCCATTTCTTTAGCTTGCCTTATAAACCCTTCTTTTTTAAAGAAATCAAGATAAGGAAGGTTAAAATATAACAGAAATGGTAAAAAGATAAGGCCAATTAGTGAGAATTTGAAGATTTTAATGATCAAAGCATATTTTCTTGAATGTAAATAATTAATTAAAATAGGTAAAGAAAAAATAGGCAGTAAAGCTAAACTAAATACTTGCAGATAAATGCCGGATAAGGCATTTACGGTGAAGCCAAAGAAGAATAAGCTGGCAGTTTTTAAAGACGGCACTATTAAATATTTCACCCAGGCCAAAAACAAAAATGGAATAAAAAACCTGCCTAAAAGGTGGGTGTGTGAGGGAAAATGAGAAAAGACCATTGGGTTAAAAGTAAAAACCATACTGCCAAAGAAACTAGCCCAGGAATTCTTAACAAAATACTTTAAAACAAAAAAACACGAGGTAAATGATAGAACAAAGGTTAAAAAGGTGTAATAATTGACGCTAAAAACAAGGTGTTTGGATAAAAGATAAATCGGCAAAAAAATCAACGATGGTATAAACATGTGCTCCGAATAAGCCAAAGAGTAAGGCCAGGGATAAAATTGGCTTGCATTAAAATAACTTAACTGGTCAAAAATTCTTCCACTTAAAATGGAATCAACATTGTATGCCAAAATCCAGCCTACCAGCGGGTAATCTCCTAAATCTGCATACAAAGTATTTAAATTTGGCAAAAAGGGCCAGGTGAATATCGAGGTTAAAATAAACCCCAGAAGAATTACTACAGGAAAACTCATGATATGTTTTTAGCATATGCAGTCTGTAAAAGACAAGGATTGACAAGATGTTTTTTGTCTGTTAAGGTAAAACTATGACTAAACTTTTAGCTCTACTTGTAGTATTTAGTCTGGTATTTATATCCACCTACGCGGCTTACGCCAAAGAATCTACCGAAACCGCAGCGCCCAGAAAAGAAAAAATACAGGAAAAAATTGAAGTTAGAAAGGAAACAATTAAACAACGGGTTGAAACCAAAAAAGAGAACATGGCCACCCGTGCGGCCGCATTGAAAGATAAGCTTAAAAACTTCCGAGATCAGAAAAAGGCTACTGCTGCAGCTCGGATCAGTGAAAATTTAAACATGATTAATGATAAGCAAACCTCCCAAATGTTAAAACATTTGGATAAAATGACCTCTATTTTAAGCAAATTGGAAGCTAAAGTCAGTTCGGCAAACATTGCAGACGCTAAAGCTAAAATTGCCTCCGCAGAGGCTGCTGTTAAAATTCAAGCGGAAAATGATTATAGTTTAGTTTTAAGTTCAGAAAGTAAAGCCAAAGTAGAAGCACAAGCCATCAGACAAAAGCTGCACACGGACCTTAAAGCTGTCAGGCAAACAGTCATAGATGCCAAGCAATCAGTGGCAGCGGCTATAAGAGCGGCCAGGGAAGGAGCAAAAAATGGAACAACCAGATAAAGTTATGCCTCAACCAGAGCCAGTAATAATGCAGGTTCCTCCGACCCCTACTCCTGTCAAAGGGAAAACTATGTGGCTTATTGTTGGATTGGTAGTAGTGCTTCTGATAATTGGAGGCATTTATTTGCTGCAAAGCAGGCAAAAAGTAAGTCAATCCTCAAAAGTTTCTCCTTCTCCGGTAGCTACAGATAATCTGGAGCAGGATTTAAATTCAGTAGATGTTGGAGACTTGGAAACGGAATTTGATGCTGTTGATCAGGATTTGCAAAGCCTCTAGATTAGTGATTAAAAAACTCTTAAAAATTTCTTTGATAATTATTACGGCGTATTTTCTTTTGGCATTTATTTTCTCCGGGGAAGGATCGTATTCTTTCACTTTTGAAAGAGCAAGCCTTAAAAAAGAAGTAGAAAAGGTGCTACAAAATACCGGGGGAAGGTATGGAATATTTATTAAGAATTTGTCAACGGATGAAACATTTTTACAAAATGAGGAATTTGAATTTCAACCAGCCAGCCTTTACAAGCTTTGGGTTATGGAATCTGTTTTTGAGAAAATTAAAGGAGGAAGCATACAGGAGGATGATCTTCTGGTGGCAGATGTTGCGGCTTTAAACAAAAAATTTGATTTGGACAAGGATGAAGCTGAATTTCAGGATGGGGAAATTAATTTTTCCGTTAAATCTGCCATAGAGCAAATGATTACTATTTCCCATAATTATGCGGCATTGGCATTATTGGACAGATTAGGCAGTTCAGAAAATATCCCTGCAAAAACTACAGCCAAAAATACGGCAGATTTTTTTGAAAGGCTTTACCTTGGAGAAATTATTGATAAAGAATATTCCCGGAAAATGATGGATATTTTGCTAAGGCAAACTATAAATGACCGTATCCCCAAGTATTTGTCTGCTGGAACAAAGATAGCCCACAAAACAGGGGATATTGGTTTTTTTGAAAATGACGGGGGGATAGTTTTTTCTCCAAAAGGAGATTTTATAATAGTTGTTTTATCTGAAACAGAAGATCCGGCAAAAGCCGGAGAAACAATTGCCAAAATTTCCAAAGCAGCCTTTGAGTACTTCAACCCATAGTTACTTGACAACTGTCCTATAATCTGCTATACTTCTTGGTTCAATGAAACTAAAAGCCTTATTTGCTACTATATTTTATGCCTTAATCGGGGTACTTATGCTTTTTCAGCTTAATGTCATGAATGTTCTCGCAATTGATGCTGATAATCCTATAACTGCTGCTATCAGTTCTGTGATTGGTAATTCTCCGGAAGCCCCCTCGCCATCACCAAGTCCTATTGCTACATCTACTCCTACGCCTACTCCTGTACCTGTACCTGTATCAGCTCCTATTATCACACCCTCTGCTTCTCCAAGCCCTTCTTCTTCTCCAATCCCTTTTTCTACTAATGGTGGTTACAAAATTAGCCCTTATTTAGTCTATCCTGCAGATAAACCTCTTTATCCTGCTTATGAAACTGCCTTAAATTCTTATTTGATTGAATTGCAAAAATGGTATATGGAAAAAATTGGGAAGACTTTTGAAATAAATCCTTTACAGGTAGTTAAAAGCGAATACAGCTACGATACAATGCGCTGTGATCCTGATCCTTTTGATTCGGTTCCGCCTTCCTCTCAATGTCTAAATGATCCCAAAAAACTGGAAGGGGATTGGATGTTATATATGTATCTGGCAATTTACGGCTTAGAAGAAGGGTTGAAGGATCAAAATGTGGATTTGATTTTTAGCGCAGGTGGAGGAGGATTTGCCGCGGGAGACAAATTAGAAAATAACGATGTTGGATTTGCTATAACCGGAGATTGGGTCTTGGAACCAATTTCAGGTGTGGCAAATTCCTGGGGGATACCATGCAATTTAAGCGACGGATGGCAATGTACAGGAGGAGTACCTAAGGGAACTCCCGCGCATGAGCTGGGCCACGCATTTGGACTGGGGCATCCTGATAATGGGCCGAGTATTATGAAATGGCATGGAGATTATCCAACAGTAGGCTTTTTGCCTCAAGAGGTTGAAGCTTTGAAAAAATCACCCTTTTTCAAAGTTTCTCCAACAGCATCACCTACTCCTGTACCCACTCCGACACCAAGTCCCTCTCCTTCATCATCGCCATCGCCTTCCCCAGTTCCTGTTATTGCACCAATTATAAATAGTAACTCACCTGTTTCTCCCACCCAAGGAACAATTGTGACTTTAACAGGCAGCGGCTTTACAAATTCTTCCAAGGTGTATGTTGGAGGGGCATTAATGCCTGACAATTACAATGAAGTATTAAATAATGGTACTACTATTAAATTCCTTTTAACAACAGAGGTTTTGTTTGCATCGAACAATTCCTACCCGGTCCAGGTGAAAAATGGCGATGTAACAAGCAACCAGATAACTATAACAATTGCGCCATCTATTATCCAGAATGTCCCACCTGTAGGCGCAAAACAAGTCCTGATTGCTCCTGCCGTAACCTTGGATAACACTTCTTCCGAAATTGTAATGGCAAGCTCGAATTTCAATTCAACTGTTACTATTCCGGCGTCAGTTAATAACCCAACCTTAAATTTCTCCAATTTGTTGTCAACTTCGGCAAATTCATCGTCAGCTTCATTTAATAATATCCTAACAGTTAATGCTACAACATCAATAGGCACAATCAATATTCAGATTCCGGCTGCCACTACTCTTTATGGACCTGTTGGCTGGAATGGAATCATTAACGCTCCCAGGTTAATGAGTAATTCTCAAGTTACTCCATCCTCTGATCCGGGGTTTAATTCAACTACAGAGTCAGTTTTGGAAATTGGACTGGGCGATGTGTTGGTAACTTTTGATAAAGCAGTTAGGATCCTAATTCCAAATCAGGCCGGAAAATTAGTAGGATTTCAAAGGGGTGGCAGCTTTTACAAGATTACCCAAAGCTGCAGTAGCGATTCTCAAAGCGCAGGTGATAACTTGCCAGCAGGTGCAGACTGTTATATTAGTTCAGGTAGCGACTTGGTTATTTGGACAAAGCACTTTACCAAGTTTGTCACCTATACTCAAAGCAAACCTTTAAGTCAAGCTTCAGGAAATGTTCCGGCTCCTGTATGCGGAGATCAAAAACCTCAGAACGCTCCTAAGTTATTGTCAGCCGTTGCTACAGGCAAAAATCAAGTTACCTTAACCTGGTCTAGCGCTTTAGGTCCTGTAACTTATTATTTGGTCAGTTATGGGGGTAAACCCGGATCTTCGGATTATGGTAATCCTAATATCGGAGGTAGAGAGACCACAAGTTATGTGGTTAAAAACTTATCAGAGAGTCAAACATATTATTTTAAGGTAAGAGCAGGAAATAATTGCGCTCCGGGAGAATTCTCCAATGAAATAGCTGTTAAGGCAACAGGGGATAAATTAATAGGTCCGGCCAAGGGATTTAAATCAGGCTCTTTGGGTTTATCAGAAACCAAATTTAAACCAATTAATATCACAAATCCTAACCATATTACCCAGAGCGGCGCAACCTGGTTTGAGAAAATTCTTAGTTTTTTTTCCCGCCTTCTAAAAATCAGATCCGCTTAAAATCTGATAAGATAAAAAGGTGAGTTCATATATTGTTATCTTCCTACTTTTTGGCTTGTACCTTGTTGTTATACCTTTAGGCATATCTCCTTTTGAGGCGCCCAAGGTGATTATTGCTGAAATACTAATCGATTTTCTTTTGCTTGTTAAAATCCTTAAATTCAAAAAGGATGATCTTAAACATTTTATTTCTCCTCAAACAATTTTTCTTGGCGTATTATTTTTGCTGGCACTAGATCAACTGCTCATATTTCATCCTCCCGAAGCCTTTTTTGGCAATCCTTTTAGGCTTCAGGGCTTGTTTCTGTTTTTTCATCTTTTGATTTTTTCCTTTATTTCTAGGAGTATTAGTTTGCCTACCAAGGAATCAAAGTTTTTTTACTTCTTATCATTTTTTTGCCTAATTATGGGAACAATTATCCTAGGTTTTAATGAAAATAACAGGGCTTTTGGGACTTTGGGGGAACCAAATGCTTTGGCTGCCACAGCTTTATTCATCTGGCCGTTTGTATATTTTAAAGGAGGACGAAAGATCAAAATAGCTTCTTTTTTAGCGTGCCTACTGGTAATTTTTTTATCAGGCTCAAGAGCAGGTTTAATAGGATTTATAATTGAAAGTATCTTTATAAGTCTTGTAAATGTATTTAGGATTGTTCCTTTAAAAGCAGTGCTGGTAAGTTTAGTCTTAGTACTTTTAGCTTTAATCCTTCCTTTTACCGAATCAACAGGATTGTTTGAAATAAGAGGCCAAATTTGGCAAGTAGCAGTCTCTGTTGGTTTAAAATCTCCTATTATTGGCTATGGCTTCGGCAATATTCAGGATCCTATCTATCAAACTGCAGTAGAGCTTAAAAGCAGCATTCAATATTCGATTATTGATAGCGCCCATAATTTTTTGCTTGATTTTTGGATACAAGGTGGCGCTGTTGCAGTAATCTCAATGCTTTTACTAATTTCTCTAACAATTTCGGGTTTGGTAAAAGCTAAAAGAATAATTGAACTGACTGCTTTTTTGGGGCTCTTAACTGCCATGCTATTTAATCCGGTCAGCGTAGTCAATTTAATGGCTTTTTGGTGGCTGATTGGACAGGGCGAATCTTGAGGATTTTGTCGTCACCCGGTTTGGGGTTACCTCTTCCATCCAGATTGGAAGTAGATACATAAAGCACTCCTTCTTTTTGATCTGCCAGTACCCCCCGCAGTCTGCCATATGTATCTTTGATAATAGTTTCACGAGCTGTTACCTGACCATTAATAATCTCTACTCTTTCCAGAAGCTGACCGCGCAGTCCTGCAAAAAATAAAGAATTTCCCAAAAAGGCAGCTCCAGACGGGGCCCAGGTTTGTTCCCCTGAACAAAGTATGGGGGAGGTGTATTGCGGATCGTCGGAAAAGCATTTTTTAACTATTGGCCAGCCATAATTGCCACCCTGCTTAATCAGATTAATTTCATCATAGGCTGCTTGTCCGTGTTCCGTTACCACGGATTCTTTTGTCAGCGGGTGAAAATCTAGGCCTTGGGGATTTCGATGGCCCAAAGAATAGATTTCAGGATCGGAACCGTTATCATTTATTCTTAAAACTTTGCCTCCCAAAGACTGCATATTTTGAGCAAGATCCGCGTGCCCGCCATCTCCTGTTAAAACCCAAAGTTTATTGTCAGGCCCAAAACGAAGCCTGCCTCCGTTATGAATATTGCCTCCGGGCAGCTTATCCAAAATTATCTGCTCGTCGGATAAACTGTCATTTCTGAAAGTAAACCTGGAAACTCTATTAAAAAGCTCTCCTCCTTCTCTGTAGCTATAATAAAGATAAAGATAGCTGTTTTGAGAAAAATTAGGGTGAAGTGCCAGACCGGTTAAACCGCTTTCTCCAACAGAGGCTACTTGAGGTAAGGTTGCTACTATCTTAACCTGTCCATCTTTAGTCAAAAGTTTAAGTCTACCCGGCCGCTCCGTGATAAAAATATCCTTGTTTGGGGAAAGCGCCATATCCCATGGCACCTCCAGATTACCAGCCACCTCTGTGATTTCCCAAGCATAAACAGGGACTTCTTGAGATTTAAGTTTCTGCTGATTTTTCTGCAAATAAAATACCGCCAAAAAGATAAGTAGTAAAATTATGCCTACATAAATAAAATCCTTTTTAATCGGCATGAAAGAGCGGGTGAGGGGAGTCGGACCCCTTACGTCCACTTTGGAAAAGTGGCATTCTACCGGTGAATTACACCCGCATTTGGTTATTTTAACTAAAAAGTAGCAACTTGACAAGGAATTTATTGAATTTCGTAACTTAGGGTAACAACAAGACTTATTTCAGATGATCCTGGTTCAACTTGAGTTGGAGTTGCCTTGTCTAAAACGCCTCCGCCCACCAACAGCAGCGGTCTTGGCATACTGTTAAAGCTTTCGGTATAATTTACAATTCTGCCCAATCTGAAACCGGCTATTTTTGCCGCATTTTCTGCTTTTTTCTTGGCCTCTGCTACAGCTTTTTCCCTAGCTTTGTTTTCCGCTTTTTCCTTGTCTGACACTTCAAAACTTAAACCCCCAATTTGATTAGCCCCGTTTTGAGTGGCCACATCAATGATGGCGTTTATCTTGTCAATATCTCTTGCCAGAATAACTAAATTTGCCTGCGCGCTGTAACCAATGATTTTCCGGCTTGATCCGGAAAAATCATAGTCCGGATTAATACTGTAGGCTTCGGTCTTAATATCTTTAGGATCAACGCTCAAGTTTTTGATAGCCTGGGAGACTTGATTGATAGCAGAGTTAAGCTGATTTTGAGCTTGCTTGACAGTTAAAGCCTGCGAAGAAACGCCAACATTTACTTTAGCCGTATCCGGTACAACAAACACGCTGCCTTCACCGCTTACATCAAAAGTTACATTTTTCTGGGTGGCGACCATATTGATGGAAAGGGGAAGAGACCCAAAAAATCTGGTATAGATAAAAAGGATGACAAAAAATGTTAGGACCCAAGTGACAGGCGCAATTAATTTAGACATGGATGTGGCGCTGACCGTTACCGTTTGTTTTTAGAACACCACTCTTTCTTAAAACATCAAGATCATGCTGAATTGTTTTCATTTGGTGTCCAATATGTAGCAAGACCTTGTGGGCCTCTTCTTCTTCGGTTACATCTTCCTGAATGTCCTCAATATCCTCTTCCACTTCCTCCAGGCTTTCGGTGTTTCTGTTAACAGACATTTGAATAAAAATTGCAAGGTATATTGCTTCTATAGATAACCAGGTAGTAAACATTAAAAGTACTGAACGGAGTTCAAAACCCAATAGGGCAAGGGCAGGAACTGCCAGAAAAAGAAGGGTGTGAAAAATTACAGAGTAGGGAGTACCAACCCATGCTATGAGTTTGAAGGATACTTTTTCCAAAGGAGCAAATGTTTTAGACATAATAAATTTCTCCTTAAACCAACAAAAAAATCCCTGCACCCGTCTGGTAATAGAGATTTCTACTTCATTTTCCACCCAATACTACCTCGTGTCAATCCCCCAAAATAAGGCTAAAATTAGTCTGTCGACCTTTTTAAAAAAATCCGAACTCGCTTCAAGTCGAATCGGTAGGCGCGCTATGCGTGCCATCTTATCCGCTCGGCCTTCGGCCTCGCTCTAGTATTTTTTGCAAAGACAGAAAAGCAATGCGCGCGATTTTTTTATTTATAGTCCCGCTGTTGCGGGACAGGACAAAACTCAAATGTTTTCTTGCTCCTACCCACCCAGCGCGAAAACTTTTCTTCTCCCATTTTAGCAGCTTGATGAATTCTTATCAAACTGAGGGGGAAAATTTGATATACTTTAGGGGATTTAAATCCGCTGCCTTATTTATAAAGAAAACTATATGAAGATTTTTTATGCGATGCCATTTACGGGCAAGACTTATGAACAACTGGTAAAAGAGAAAAAAACCATACAAGAGCTTGTAAATTCTTTTGGGCTAGAACTAAATGAACAATTTCTAGGAGTTGAATCTAAAAACGAATTTGAAGACCATGCATATGGTCCACTTTTTATTGCGGAAAAAGACCATAGTTTAATCCGGAACTCTGATATTTTAATCGCTGATTATTCTAGACATTCCATAGGTCGAGATTGTGAAATTGTTATTGCAAAAGAGATTTTTGATAAGAGAGTAATCTCAATAGTTCCCAGTCGTGGCATGCAAAATCACCCATGGATCAGGCTTTATAGTGATTATATTGTCGGCAGCCAAAATGAAGCGTTGAATCTTGCGCAAAAACTTTCTTCATTCAGTTTATCCAGTAATATTTCAAGCCTTTCCAGAGAACAAAAAGATACAATCGATATTCAGGTTAATGAATTAGTTAAAGAAAGAGGCATAAATTATGTAACCGAACTATTTCCTACAGAGCTTAAAAGAAGATGGCAAAAACTTTTTGGAAAAGAATATAGAATAATTTTAGATTATTGTTTTAAAGCTTTACCAAAAACTTTAAGAGCAAATACAGTGAAAGCAAATGTTCAGAAATTTAAAAAGTTTGCAAAAAAACAGGGATGGAAGTTAAAAACTTTGGATTTTTCAAATATCGCTTTCCGCCTGCATCCTAACTTACGTCCTCACTTTAGTGAAATACCAGAACATCAGAAAGGTCTATTTTATGTTCAAGATTTTGCATCAATGATACCTGCGATTATTTTAGATCCTAAATCAGAAGAAAAAGTTCTAGATATTGCTGCGGCTCCAGGATCTAAAACAACACAAATAGCACAGCTTATGGAAAATAAGGGCTATATTTTAGCTAATGATATTTCTACTGAAAGACTAGATGTTGTTAAAAAATCCTGCAAGAGATTAGGTATAAAAATTGTCAAAATAAGTTTGGGAGATGGCGTTAAGTTGGGAGAAAAATACAAAGAAGTATTCGACAAAGTTTTAGTAGACGCTCCTTGTACGAATGAAGGTATCCTAGGGTATAAAGTGCATAAATTTTTTGAATGGAACTTACTTTTGTTATATCGCATTACAAAAGTTCAAAAGGACTTGCTTGAATCGGGATTTAAGGCTCTTAAGGTTGGAGGAACTCTTGTTTACTCTACATGTTCATATGCTCCTGAAGAAAATGAACAAGTAGTAGATTTTTTATTAAAAAAATACCCAAATTCAGATGTAAAAATAATTAAGCTTAAAGGAGTAAAAACAAGGAGTGGACTAACAAAATGGGAACATTTAGAATTCGATCAGCGTCTTATGCAAACAGCTAGAGTTTTTCCTCAAGATAATAACTCTATTGGTTTTTATGTAGCTAAGATTATTAAAAAGAAATCCAAGATTTGAGTGTTCAATTCTCGTCTTCTTGTATTCCAAAGTCTTCCTTATTGACAAAAGATGTAATGACCTGTTTATATGGATATATGGGGTTATCCCCATAGGTGCATTAAATGGTAAAAATAAAAACTCTAGAAATAGCTACCATGAGATATGTTAGAGGTTCCCTGGAAGCTTTTTTGGATGGGAAGAAAGAACTTAATTGGGTAAAAGGAACTATAAAGAATTCTGGAATACTAAATTATAAAGGCATGTTGCAAGAAATATTTGACGGTTTGAGAAGATACTCCAAATTAACACGTTATCAAAGTATTCTTAAAGAATGTCAAAAAGAAGGTTGGCTAAAAAGTTGATAAGTGTAAATGTTCTTTAAAATTTTTGCGTTTTTTGTCCGCCTTTGGCGGAGTTCGAGCCGACAGTTTAAGAGCTTCGGCCGAAGGCCGAGCGGATAAGATGGCGCGCATAGCGCGCCTACCGATTCGACTTGAAGCGAGTTCGGATTTTTTTAAAAAGGTCGACTGAAAGTGAATCCGCAAAGTTGAGTCTGGATTGGCTCTGCGTGGGAAGGGGCGCGCAGAGCTCTGCAAAGCCCTTTTTATACGAGACTGCAAGTTGCCGATTAGTTAAAAAGAACAAAAAACGGAAGGACGCGAAAATTTTTGGGATTTCTTTTGAAGAAATCCCTGCTCGCAAGCTCGCTTAAAGAACTTTTAAGAGAAAGAAAATAATTTTATGAAATATATTGCGTACTGTAGAAAATCCAGGGAAGAAAAAGATAAACAAATTCTGTCCATACAGGCTCAAATTGCCGAGCTAAAAGAATACGCTAAAAGAGAACATTTAGAGATTACCGAATTTATTGAAGAAGAAAAGACGGCTAAAATTCCAGGCAGAGAAAAGTTTGCTGAGGTTTTGAAGAAAATAGAAAAAGGACAAGCAAGTGGAATTATTGCGTGGCATCCTGACCGATTAGCAAGAAATAGTATTGATGGTGGAAAAATAATTTACCTTTTAGATACTGGAAAATTGAAAGACTTAAAATTTCCGACCTCTTGGTTTGAAAATACTCCTCAGGGTAAGTTTATGTTAAATATAGCTTTTGGTCAGAGTAAGTATTATGTAGATAATTTATCAGAGAATGTTAAGAGAGGGTTACGTCAAAAACTCCGAATTGGTGTTTACCCTGGTAAAGCACCTTTTGGATATATCAATAATCCAAAAACTAGAGGGATAGATGTTGAACCAGAGAAGTTAAAAGCAATTAAAAAGGCTTTTGAATTATTTGCAGAGGGAAATAAAACATTTACCGATATCGCTATTTTTCTCCATAAATTCGGTCTTAGAAGAAAAAATCAAAAACCACTTCATATAAACGAAATCCGTAGAATTTTAGCAAATAGATTCTACGTTGGCATTATGGAATATAACGGAGAATACTATGAAGGTACTCATAAAGTAATAATCTCTAAAGAGCTTTTTCAGCAAGTCCAGAGACAACTTGAGTTTAAAGACAGACATAAAAAGAGAAGATATAACTTTGCCTTTATGGGATTGATGAAATGCGGAGAGTGCGGAGCCACCATCACTGCTGAATCTCACAAAAAATTCTATAAAGGAACTAACAGAACAGTTGAGTATGTTTACTATCGTTGCACTAAAAAAATAAAACCTTGTAACCAACCTTATATATCCGAACCAGAACTTGAACAACAATTTAGAAAAGCCATTAACAATGTAGCACTTTCTGAAACTTGGGCTAATGATTGGTGCAAGTGGCTAGAAGAAGATGAAAAACTAGACATTATATCCATTCACGAGAACATAGAAAAGTTAGAGCAAGAATTGAGAGCATTAGATGAAAAATTAAATAAACTTCTTGATGGTTACTTAGATGGAGTTATTGAATCTGAAGTTTACAAAACTAAAAAGAACGAAGTTTTTGAACAAAAACTTAAAATTACTGAAGAATTAGAACAAATAAAACAAAATGGTTCGAGTTGGCTCGAACCTTTCAGAAACTTCATTGGTAGCGCACTATTGTGCGCAAAAATCGCGCGCGCAAAAAATACATCCGAAGAAATTGCTTTCTTCGGAAAAACTGTCGGCTCGAACTTCTTTTTAACTAATCGGCAACTTGCAGTCTCGTATAGAAAGGGCTTTGCAGAACTCTGCGCGCCCCCTCCCGCGCAGAGCCAATCCAGACTCAACTTTGCGGATTCACTTTCAGTCGGGGTGAGAGGAATTGGACCTCCTGCTTCTCGGTCCCAAACCGAGCGTTCTACCGATGAACTACACCCCGATATTAATTCCATTTAATTCAAGCTTAAGCAAATTCTGCATCCTCTCAAAAACACCTTTATCATATACTCTTATCTTAAATGTTCCTTTTGTTTTTCCTGGTTTATTACCTTTATTTCTAATTATTGTTTTGTTGAATTGAGTCAAGGGTATATCTGTAACTTCTGACCAAAATAACTCTACCTCTTTCTGATCATCGTCTTTATGAATCTGCACTTGACCATGAAATTTTTTATCTGGTACTTCTAGGTTATTCCTCAAAAAATCAACAAAAATTTTTATAATAATTGGGTCAGTATTTGTTACTTCGATTGCGTGAGAACATGCATTCTTCCATCTTTTATCTTTTCTAGATTTTGTTCCTTCACACATCCAAATTATCAGTGCAATTAATTGTCTCTTTTTATTCACATTCTAAATGTACAAAATTATGATTTACATAGCAACCGGTGCCGCGGGAGAGAGTCGAACTCTCACACCCTTGCGGATAAAGGCTCTTAAGGCCTTCGTGTCTACCATTCCACCACCGCGGCAATTTAATAACCTAATTTTACCTTAAATGTGATATTTGTTCAACTATTTAAGTTTTATTCGTGTGGAGGGGGTTTGGAGCCTAAGACTTTTATAGAATAATCCAACAGCTCCTTCATTTCCTCTCGGCGGTTGCTGCTCCCCAACAATACTCCGATGATTCTATGGTTTTCGTGTTCCAAATATGTAATCAGACAAAGCTCCGCCTCAGGCGTGAAACCAGTTT
>Ga0209343_10004650_pt1 | contig 16907 bp, 10 predicted proteins | sample RifCSPlowO2_02_FD_184026 | JGI IMG/M metagenome (GOLD analysis project Ga0209343, IMG submission 184026) | Groundwater microbial communities from Rifle, Colorado - Rifle CSP2_plank lowO2_0.2 (SPAdes) (version 2) | ecosystem: Environmental > Aquatic > Deep subsurface > Groundwater | place... | reverse complement strand
CAGGCGCAGCCTTGATGGCTGCGCCTGGATTCGTCGGCCCTACGAAGCGGCCTCCGTGGCCGTCTCCTCGTACTCGGCGTACGCCTGCAGCACGAGATCGCGGATCCGCTCCTGTGCGCTCGCGTCCCACCGACATCTTTCGAGAGCCTAGCCAGGATGCTCTCAAGAACGGCTGTTTCGACCTCCATTAGAAACCGTTCGGCTGGCGCCTCCTCGCCGTTCGCGAATTCAACTCGGGCGAAGCGAGTGAAGGCTCGGAGTCCTGCCCCAACGCACGCGATGACCAAATCGGCGCCAGAGATGCCCAGATCCCAAAGGGTCGATACGCGTTCGCTCACGATGTCATTAAGCTCGCCGCGCACGTCCTCTTCGTAGTTGCCGGCACGCATCTCGGTGCGTTTTCTTGCGACGAGAAAGATGCTTGAAGCGAGGGCTGCATCTCCCTGATGAGCGACCCGACCTTTCGTCTCGGTATCCAGGGGCCAGGCCTCCGTGACCATATAACCGGCTCGGCGGAGAGCGTCGACGAGAGTGGACCAGCCAAGAGTTGTCTTGTGGGCATAGACGACGACGAGGACGCCACCGGCCTTCGTGACGCGGTGCGCCTCTTCAAGCGAGCGGAACATGCAATCTTCGTAAAACGTGCGCGCGGCCTCTTTTCCACCCTGCCGGTATGCAGCGGCGACGCACTCCTTCTTCTTCGGCGTCAACTGTCCGGCGAAGTGTTCTGGGTAGAGGAAGCCAATTGCTGGCCGCAGCCACACGTAGCACGCGTCCGATAATTCCGAGTAACTTTCATTGTCGTAGTACGGTGGATCGGTAATGACTGCGTCAAAGTAGTCTCGTTCGTATGGGAGTTCCGTTGCGGAGCCTCGCACCACCTGAACAGGATTGCCGGATACGGACTCGCGGCGTACGACTGCGGTGATGTATTCCAGACTGCTCTGCGCGTTTCCCGAAGCCTCACCGAAAACGTTGACTTCGGGAAAGTCCCACATCATGGCAAACCGCTTCATGTCGGTGAGGCCTTGAATAACCTCGCGAGCACTGTTCCATCGACAGAGCGAATTGCAGCGGTCGACCATTCGGCTTGTCCACAGTCCAAGGTAGGTGCTGATAGCTTTTGCGCGCTCCTGATCGACCCCCTGCTCCAGCATCTCGGCATGAGCACGACGGACCTCCCGTGCCATAGATAGAAGGATGAAGCGCTGCCGAGGTGTGAACGCCTGGCGAAACGTGCGTATCCCGTAAAGGTAGCTGTTGCCGGTAGCGAGACCTGCGTTCCCTGTTGGTTGGATTTCCTCGTCCAAGCTACTCAGCCCGAGTTCGCGCTCGATCTCGATGGCGCGTTGCTCAGCAACGGCTTGCCGCTCTTCCTCGCCGTTTGCAAGTGCCTCGTCCGTGAGATACAGCTTGCCGCTGTCGTCGGGATTCAGACATCGTCGGCGAGGCCTCACGCCGCGGAGTGTTTGTGGTCGCGATGACGAATTTGCCGGCTCATTTCAAAACGGGGCTGGCGTACGTGCGCCATTGGCCTCACGTACGGTTGGCGCTGGGACTGCATCCTCTCGCCTCAGAAGACCACGAACGCGAGATCCTGGAATTCGAGCCGTGTCTTTCGCAAAGCTCCTTCGTCGGCGAAATCGGCTTGGATTTTTCCAAGCAGGGAAAAGCGAGCGCCGAGCGCCAGCTGCACTCCTTCCGTCACGTCGCACGATTGCTCGCTCGTGCGCCAAAGTTCGTGTCGCTGCATTCGCGGGGTGCGGAGCGAGAGGTGCTTGAGATCCTCACAGAGAATGGCGTGAAATGCGCCGTGTTCCACTGGTATTCGGGACCAGTGACTGTGCTTGATAGTCTGCTCCAGGCCGGCCACTCGCTATCGGTCAGCCCGGCGATGACCCTGTCGACGAAAGGACAGGAGATCATTAGGCAACTTCCGCGTGACAGGGTGCTCAGTGAGTCAGATGGTCCTCATGCCCGGGTTCACGGTGCTCCGGCGCGGCCCTGGGACGTTCAGCTGGTTGAGAAGCACCTTGCAAGTATTTGGGGGACCTCCACCGCCGACGTTCGAGCACAAATATCGGCGAATTTCCAAGGGTTGGTGAACCGGACTCGGGTCAATGAAACGCCACCGACGTTTGGTGGGGAGGCTAACAGGTCAGCATTCGTTCGGGACGAGCGCCGGTAATGTCGGCGAACAGTGTGCACCGTGCGGCGTCCTGCGCCGATCTGACGATCTGCGATACCTTACGCGGGGTGTGCCACCGGGGTTCGTGGCCGAGTCCGTTGTGGTCGGAGATTGTGACGGCCTTCCCGGAGACTCAGTAACGTTCGTTGAGGCGTTGGGCAAATGCCGAAACGGTCTCCATGACCTCGGCGAATGGTGGAACGGCCCCCATGATCATGCCGGCCATCGCGTCGTAGTCGCGTTCGAGTGGTTCCAGCATCGCGGGCGGCGGCACGAGCGTCAACGTTCCGGGCACGGCGTGGTCCAGATCGAAGTCAGGGCTGCTGAAGAACATCCGTGCGTGCCGCGCGCAATCGACGGCCAGCGCCCGATCCGCCACGGCGGCTTCACCGATCGGTGATCGCAGCATGCGGAACACATCGTAGTAATGGCGCGACACGCGCTGACCTTCGTGGCGCAGTTGGCCGCGGCGGTCGAACCAAGTGCGGAGGCCGTGCAGGATCACGACCTTGTCCCAAAACGTGCGCTGCGGTTCAACGGTTGTGATTCCGGTGACCTGAAGATCGAAGTCCGGCAGGTCCTCGGCAGCGTACGGGCGCACATCGGTTAAGACGTTGGGATCGAGCGCGGACTTCGCTCCCGCTTCAATCTTGACCGCCGATCGGATGTAGTCCTCTGGAGCAGCCGTGACTGCGGGGTACCAGAAGAGCAAGGTTTGCTTGTCCGCGTCTGCCGGATCGGACTCGGCGCGATAGCGTGTTGTGGAGATACGGGCCGACGTCATGACGTCGGTCATTACGCCCGTGAAGTTGTCCAGGAGCGGCCCGCTGATGAAGCCCTGGCAGGCTGCCTTGATCGCGTCGAGTCGAGCACGCCGCTTCTTGCCGCTGAGTACCTCGAGTTCCTCGATCGACGCCGGTTCGCCAAGGTCGTTGCGGAACACTGTGATGTCGATGTCTTCGGAAAAGCGGTCGATCAAGCCGAACGACTTCGAGAGTGACGTGCCGCCCTTGAAGAGCAAGCGTGGGTGATGGTCACCAAGACCGTTGAAGAGCACGTCAAGCGTCCAGCACACCCAGAAGTCTTTCTCGACGTTCTGGACGGCTGTGCCCAATCGACGAGCAGTTGTCAGGAACACGTCCCGGCGCTCGTCGTCGCTGGCGGCAATCACACGGCGGAACGCATCGTTCATGACGAACGAGAGGCCGCCATCTTTCTGGCAGCCGGCTTCGCCGATACTCGGGCACGTCGACTGCGCCTTAAGGTGACCGGGTGATCACGATCCGTGCTGAGTAGCTCGCGCACGATGTCCTGCATCCACGCGGGCAACGTCGCGAGCCCTGTGCGGAGATCGTCGCGAAGCCCCTTCCCGTACCGAGGGTCGGCCAGGATGGAGGAGAGCCGGGCCACGATCTGGTCGCGGTCAGTCGGCAACGTGTCCTTGAGCCACTGCAGGGCCTGCACGATCCGCATCGCCGGCCGACCGGCCCAGTACAGCTTGCTTGGGGCCGTGCGCTTGAAGTCGATCGTGAGATTGTCGAGGGTAATCGCCCGCCGGCGCGCGTCCGTGTGGATCACGACTTTTGCCGGCACTGCGGTGGTCAGGCCCAAGTCGTTAGCGGCGGTCAAACCGTCGACCAGCATGCGGACCTGGTCGCGTCGAGCGAGAGCGTCGACGATCTGTCGATAGTCGGTCACGGCCGGCCGCTTCGTCAGGCTATTGAGCCTCGGACTGTCGTACAGCCCGCGATCGATGCGGCGGAGTTGGCCCCCGTGAACCAAACGCTGAAGCGCCTTGTCCACAGCATCCCGGCTCCCGAGGTCGAGGAAATCGACCGGCGTCCATACCTGAGCTTTGGGTGCGTCGGCGATCCGGTCGGCGACCAGTCGTTTGAGATCAGCCACAGTCCGATATGTGTACACATTTTTCGGACAGACGCAACTTCAACGTGTCCGATATATGTATCCAAACTTCGGACAGGTCGCCACTGCGTCATTGGAGCTCAGAGTGACCCGCGTGGCAGCCCAAGTCGCTCAAGGATGCTGGCGAGATCCTGGGGCAGCCAACTGTGACGTAGCACGAGAGCGACCGCAATGGCCTGCGGGTATCGGCGTTTCTGCAGCTCTCGCGGCCGGCTGCCGAGTACCTCTTCGAGGCTGCCATCCACGTACAGCTCCTCGAACAGAAGCTCCAGCAAGGCGGGCGACCAGGGGAGAGATTCTGTTGCGACGACTGCCGAACGGAGAATCTGTGGCCGAACCTCGCGGCGCCAACGCTTAGTGGTCGCCCGTCTGCCGCCGCTTTTTGTGCGGTTCGCGTCCGGGCGCGCCGCCGTTGAGACGAGTGTAGGCGCGGGTGTAGCGGGAGACTTTCGACGGGCTGGCATGTGGTCGTTCCCTCGGAATGGAGGCGTCCGAAGACTGTCTAGTTCACAGCCAGTGCCATCCTTCAGAGTCTCCACCTGCACGAGATTACGGCAATTTGTTGCGCACGTTCGCGTCAGCGCAAGACAACATCGGGTATCTGGTACCCAGAACGTAATCATCGGGGAAGCCTGTGCGCGTCGCTGGAAGCGCAGACTGGCCTAGTGAGCGCAATCCGTGATGTCGGCGATCCGAGTCAGGCCAGCCGCTGCTTCATCCAAAGCAGATGACGGCTCTTGAGCAGCAGGGCGATGCCGATGGTGATCGCGGACAGCGAAGCCAGATGCGCGACGGAGAAGATGCCGACAACACGCTCGTTCACTCGCACGAACTCGATCGCGAAGCGGATCGCGCCGGCCAGCAGCAGGTAGAAGCCCAGGACGAACGTGTCCGGGCGACCCTGTCGGCGCCAGCGAAATAGCAGGACAGCGAGTCGTCGCCGACGTGGAAGCATCCGATCCTGCCGATCGCGTGTCCGACGGCCAGCGCGGGACTCGCGGCGGCAAGCATGGCCACTTTGGGAAGTCGCTTGAGCTGCATGACCAGTAGCCCAGCGACGACGCCACCCCCGAACCCGCCGAACCAGCTCATACCGCCGCGGCTGAGGAGAAGGTCGACGGCCGGCTCTTCGCCAAGGTGCTCAAACACCCAGAGCACCTTCGCTCCGGCCATGCCCCCGATAATTCCCGCTACGGCAGCGTCGAGGCCTTCATCCGGCAATCCAGATCGACGCAGCTCGCGCCGGAACAGCCACAGCCCAACCAATGCGCCGACCGCAACAAGGACGCCAAAGCTCGTGACCTCGAATGTACCGATACGAAAAACAACAGGGTAAATTGGCTCCTCACTCTCGCATGCGCAACATGACTACTGGAGCTTCGTGACCGCCGCGGGGCGACGGTCGCTTGCAGGACCGACCCAATCCGCGACCGTGCCGTCCGCGAAGTGCTGATGTGCTTTCCACAGCACCTCGGCCCCGCTCGATGGGTTTCGCGCGCGAAACGAGAATTCTGAGGCTTCTTTCGGTTTGATTTCCTTCTTCCACGTGATCCCCACGATTCGATCGCCGCGTTTCTCTGTCTCGAATGTTGCTCCCTCTGTCTTCTCGACTTCCAGTACCGTGACTCCTTCCGGAACGTCGATGCGAACGGACGTCGTCGCCACGGCCTCCTCGGTTGGCACACGCACGACATAACGCTCCTCGGCGCCCAGCTTTGACTCGCGAGGGCGCACGCTCACGTGCGCCCTCACAATAGATTGGCGCGTGAGGGCCGCTTGCCTTTGTCCGCAGGCGTCTACCGAAGCGCACTCACCCTCTCGGCCGCGAGCGCCCGATCCTTCGGCATGCTCACGTAGCCGCGGATGCGATCGTGGTCGACCGCGGTGACGACGAGCTCGTACCGAAGCTTGTCACGACCGACAAGGAACGGCACGGGCTCATTCATCGTACGGTCCTTCTTCTCGAGCTGCTTGTCTTCGACGTGGAGGACGGCGTCGTACTTGGACCGCCGCTCGTCGGTCTTCTTCAGCTCGACCCGGACGCCGGCCACGGTCCACGCTTCTGGGCTCGAGCCCTTTCGGATGTCGAACTCGGCGAAGTCGCGTTCGCCCCGGCGACGCAGCTCGGAGAGGTCGCTCGCGTTCTTCCCGATCTGTTCGGAAAGCGACGTGGTCACCGTCGTGACGGAACTCACCTTGCGCGTGTTGTCCGCCACGTCGAGGCGTGCGGCTGCCAGTCCGGTGGCGACGGCCTTCACGTCGTTCGAGACGCCAGCAACCTTCGTGTCGACCTCCGCCACGCGGGCTTTGCTTTCCTCGCGAACAGCTTTCACTGCGGCCGCGTTGGCCGCGGCGGTTCTCGCTGTTCTGGCGTGCTCTCGCGTGAGAGTGTCCGTCACCCCGCGGGTCGTATCCAGCGCCTGAACGGTGGCGCCAACGCGATCCGCGACGACGCCAACGTCTGACACCACTGACGCGTGTTCGCTCTTGATCGTCTGCAGCTGACTGGTCAGCTGGTCGGCGGTGAGGCGCTCCAGGTTAGCGATCCGCTCGCTGAGGGCCGCGCGCGTCGAGTAGCCGTAGTAACCGATGCCGAGTATGGACACAACGCCAACGACCGCGGCCAACGTGGCAAGGCGAGCGAATGCACCCGGCTGGTCTTGGGGTGTTGATGAGCGGCCTTCGTCCGTTATCAGCTGTGACATTGATATGACCTCCATCGATGTGAAGGGCAAGAGTCGGGCCAGTCAACTGGACGCTATGTCGGCCTTCCCGCGGGCAATCGATCCAACATGTGGTCAAGCCACGCGTCTTCTGACGATATGTCGTTAGACGTCGGCGACGTAGCCTCCTCGACCAGCGAGGTCCGATCGAACATTGCGGTAGGTGGCCTTGACGTCGGCCACCGCGCCGGCCGCCTCCTGACCGATGGTCTCCAGCGCCCGTTCGCCTCGAGCGCGTATGTCAGCCATCGCGTCACGACCCTCGCTGACGGCCCGCGAAACGTGATCCCGTTCGTCTTCGACGAGCACACGAGTCCGGTCGACCGCGGCCCGCCCTCGATCCAATGCTTCCGAAGTCCGCTCGCGGCCCCGACGGGCCCCCGCGACGAATCCCGCGCGGATGTCGCGGCCCCCCGCAGGCGCGAGGAGGACAGCCAGTCCTGCCCCGATCGCGGCGCCGGTGAGAAACGAGCACGTCAGCGACCATAAGCGGCGATCGTGTTCATGAGTGTTGTCAGTCGACGTTGTCGGCTCCTCAATCATTGACCCCTCCTGGCTTGTCGCACGCGGCTGACTCTATCCCGTGACGCGTGTGACCCGTCCGTCGTTGGTTATCTCACAACGGTTCGGACGTATTGTGCGCCTCTCGCACGTTGCAGAATTCCATCGTGCACGAGTGCGTTGACGATCCGCACGCACGCCTCACGTTGAAGCACCAGCAACCGTGCTGTCTGCGCCGCCGTCAACGACATGCCGGGCATCTCCTCGTACTCCAAGAGGAGGCGCCGTACGAGCGCCTCCCCCGGGCGAGGGCATCCCGGCGATCTACTCCGTCGTACGCGGCCGCAAGTTTTGAACTCGGCGTTTCGCGCACACGGAGCATCACAGGCCTGATGTGGTCAAGCCGAGGTCGCCGTTGACGCGGCCATTTGTTCACAGTTCAAACTCCCCAGGACGATCGAGCAAGTACCATGCCCGCTTGTGCGGTAAACGACCGATCAACTTGAACCTGCATCCCTCATTGGCCGACGACACATCGACGCCGAACTTCGCGGGCAAAGGAGCAGCCCCCCTTCACCGCGTGATTTGCGGTGTGTCCCTCTGCATCGTCCTCGGTGCTTGTCCTGCGCGCTCAGGAACACGCATACGGGCCATGGCAACGTCCGATCCAAGCGGACACTGGCGATTTCCTCGAGTTCCTGTCAACCGCGCCTCGGTGCGCTGACGAAATGTCGTGGAACTCGCATCTATTTGGATGCGCTGGAGTCTTGCCACCTGGCAGTCCTGCTTCCCAGGAGCGAAACGGACGCTGGTATTGCTGTTGCGTTAGCAGCTGAGCGCTATGAAGTCGTCTCGCGCTTTCAGTCGTCATGAGCTCGGCTGCCATAGCTGCGTCGTCCACCTGCCGCCGGCTCGCTGAGGTCCGCACGCCGCGTTCGTGCCGGCTCGACGCCAGCGGTCGGGGATCGGTTCCCGCGGCCATCGAAGTAATCTCGTGACAGAACCTGATGGCTACTCCGTCGAACCCCGCTCGGCGCCGGACTTCACACCGATGGCTCCTGGCCTCTGCGAGCGTGGTCGTCATCGCTGCGCTCCTTGTTGGCGTGGCCCACACGCCCTTCGTGCGCGCGCGCGTCCTCTCCTGGCTCGTGACGCGTCTTCGGACGGATGCGGGCCTCCGCGCCGACGTCGACCGTCTCGACTACAACCTTCTTACGCTGAGCGCGACCCTCAACAACGTCACGATCGCCGCCGAGGGCAAGGACATTCCCTTCCTACGGGCCGACGCGATTCATGTCAACCTGCCGTGGTCGGTTGTGCGCGGACGGGTGCGCGTTCAATCGCTCGACATCACCCGTCCTCGTCTGGCGGTCGTTCGCCGGGCGACTGGCGCGCTGAACCTGCCGGGGACCGGGGGAGCGCCGCGGGATGGCGCGCGGTCCGGCGCGATCGGTCCGATCGAGATAGGGCGCCTGGTTGTCCGCGATCTGGAGCTTTCGTATACGGACCCATCGCAGGATCTTTCCGTGGATGGCCGAGGCATTACGCTCGACCTCGCGCGCGCGACTGGCGCAGTGCTCCGCGGCGACCTCTCGATGTCTGACCGCGTGACGATTCGCGCCGGCCGCGGCCGGCAGACCACGATTTCTGAGCTCCGGGGCCGGCTCGCGTTCGACGGCACGGCGCTCGCTTTCGAGGAACTCGCCCTCCAATCGTCCGAGGCACAGGTGCGATTCGACGGCAAAGTGGACCTGCTCTCGTCTGAGCCGCGTGCGGAGGTGCAATATACAGGAGGCGTCGACCTTGGGCGCCTCGCCCCGTGGCTGGCCGTGCGGCCTGCGCCGAGCGGCCGCGTCGCGTTCTCCGGCCGGATCGATGGTCCGCTCGGCCAACCGTCGGCGACCGTTCACGTCAGCGGCGATCAGCTCGCCTGGTCGACGCTAACAAACATGTCGATTGCGGCGGACGGCGTCGTCTCCCCCACAGAGGGCACGGTGGAGTCATTCTGGGCGACCCTCGCGGGGGGCGAGGTCACGGGCGAGGCACGTCTCCCGCTGGGGCCGAGCGGGCTGGCGCGTGCGCGTGTCCGTTGGCGCGGCCTCGACGTTGGAACGCTCGCCGGTGCCGTCGCCGCCGACCTCCCTGTCCATCTCGCCTTCGTCACCGATGGCACGGCGACGCTCGACTGGACCGGCCAGGAGGTGATTTCCGCACGCGGATCGGTCGAAAGCTGGCTCCGCGCGCCATCCGCGCGCCGTGACGGACTCACGGTCGACGGGCACGCCGAGCTGAGACTCAATGCCCGTGACTGGCGACTCTCGGTCGATCAGCGCATTGGCGAGGCGATCGTGCTGCGCGGTCTTGCAGGTGGACGCCTCGATGCGAGCGACTTCGGTGCATCGACAGTGCAGGGAGACGCTTCGCTGCAGGTGGCCGATGTCCATGACGCCCTTCAGCGGTTGGGTGCGGCCGGCATCCAGGTGAAGGCGGAGGACCTGCAGGCGTTGCAGGCGAGCGTTGACGCGAAGGTGGCACTCGCCGGGACGTTTCGGTCGCCCCGGGGCACCGGCACCCTAGAGGCCAGCAACCTCCGGTACAACGAGATAGGCCCAGGCAGCGCCCGCGCGAGCTTTGCCGCGACCGCGAGTCGCCTAACGGTCGATCCCATGCGCATCGAGTTGGGACCAAACATCGCCGACGCCCACGCGGTGGTCGACATCGATGCCCATACGCTGGCAGGAGCGTTGACTGCAGATCTGAGTCAGGTCGCCCTGCTGGCGACCATCCTTCCGAGCGAGTGGAGGCCCGAAGGATCGGCACGCGTGGAGGCGCGTGTCACCGGGGCGCTCGACAATCCCACCGTCGACGCCACGGTGTCCTCGGACGATCTTCGTCTGGCCGGTCACAGCGCTGTCCAGCTGCGGGCGACGGCGCGCTTGGAAGACCGCTTCATGACCATCGGCCAGTTCGAACTGGCCCAGGACGAGGGGCGTCTCAGTACGACGGGACACTACGCGATCGCCGGCCGGCGCTACGACTTCGAGGCGGTCGGCAGCGACCTGGCGATCGCGCCGGTCGTCCGCGGTCGTCAGACGCCGCCGTCCGCCACGCTGAGCGAGCCCGACGCTGAGGTCATCCCGATCGATGCCCGATTCGATCTCCGTTTCAGTGGGGCGGGCACGCTCGCATCACCGGAGGCGCGGGGGTTCGTCCGGTTCACGCGACTCGCGTGGGGTCGCTACCAGCTGGGCACAGCACGCGTCGACGCCGTGGTGGAGCACGGCGCTGCGCGCCTGACGGTCGGCCTGCCGGAACTGCCGGCGTCAGTGGAGGCCGTGATCGGGCTCGACGCGCCGCATTCCTTCACAGCGACTGCGTTGTTGCGAGACGCCAAGCTGTCGCAACTGACTGGCCCATCGGGACCAGCGGCCACGTCGGCGCCGGAAGCCGAGCGGCCCTCCACCTCGACCACCGTCGCCGGCGCGCTCGCGCTACGCGCGCAGGTGACCGGACAGCTCGACGACCTCGCCGCGGCCAGCGCAGACGTCGACGCGCGTTTCGTCGATGTCGCCGTCAACGGCACGTCCATCCGCCTCGATCGCCCAGCACGGCTACGCTACGGAAAAGGCTCGATCGTCGCCGACGATGTCGAGATCCACATCGGCGGGACCACGTTGTCAGCGTCGGGCCAGCTCGGTGGTCCGGCCAGCGGAGCCGAGGGCCTGCGCGTCAAGCTGGCGGGTTCGCTGGCCGATTTAGGGCCCATCGCACGACTCGCGCCTGGCTTCGCCGACGTCCATGCCACCGGCTCAATCGACGTCCAAGCCCGCGTCGCGGGCGCGCTCGACGCACCTGAGATCGACGGGAGCTTCTCGCTCGACTCCGGGTCGTTCACCGTGGGAGCGCTGCCGCCTGTGAGTGATGTCGCCCTGCACGCGTCCTACGCTCAAGGCCTCTTCGATCTCCGCGACATGCGCGCCACATGGCAGGGCGCCACCGTGACCGGCTCGGGGCAACTGCCAGCGACGATCCTGGGGGATCGGCTGCCCGAGACCTACAGGAACACCCTCCCGGACCTGCCTGATCGTGCACATGCCACGGTGAGGATCGGTTCGATCACACAGACCCTGCTCTCGCCGTTTGTGGATCTGGAGGCGATGGGTGAGGTGGCCGGACGATTTGATGCGGTTGCGGTCGTCGAGGCCGGTTCGGTCGCCCTGAAGGACGTCACCGCCGACGTCACGTTCGAGCGCGCCGAGCTCGAGTTGGGCCGCGTCCCCCTCGGGCAGGCACGGCCGACCCGCTTCCTGCTGGCTGACAACCGTCTGGAGGTCGTCGAGTGGAGCTGGACGGGAGGCGGGAATCGATTCAACGTGGCGGGCAACGCCCTACTGTCCGGCGAGGCACCGATGCTGGATGTCGCCGTCGCGGGAAGCCTCGATCTCCGGATGCTCGGCGCGTTCTCCCGGGACGTGGTCACGGGCGGAATCGCCACGCTCGAAGTCAAGATGACGGGAAGCGCACACGATCCGCTCATCACGGGGCAGGCCGCGTTCAAGGGCGGCAGCCTGATCGTGCGCGACCCGCGTCTCGCCGTCTCAGATATCCAAGGTGTCGTCGACATGACCCGGGATCGCCTCCAACTGCGCGATATCACAGGGAACGCCAACGGCGGCACGCTCCGCATCGCCGGGGACGTCCAATACCAGGACTTCACCCTGACCGGCGGGATGATTTCCCTTGCCGGTCGCGGCCTCGCATTCGAGATTCCACGTGGCCTGCGAACCGAAGTCGACACCGATCTCCAGCTCGCACTGGCGCAGACGATGCCGTCCTTGAACGGTCGCGTCACCATCCTGCGGGGATCGTACCGGAGTCCCATCAGCCTTACTGGACAGCTACTGTCGGGCGTCGAGGTGCGTTCGGCGGCGCCACAGGATGAGGCTGAGCCCGGCCTCGCCAGTCGGCTTCTGCTCGGCCTCACTGTGGTGTCCGCCGAAAACATTGTCGTCGACAACAACTACGGCCGGCTTGAGATCGGCAGCAATCTCAGGGTCGTTGGCACGCTTGGTCGGCCCGTGCTCGCTGGGCGATTGACGTTTCAGGAGGGCGGAGAGGTGCTCCTCGGCGGGCGAACCTACCGCGTTCGGCGCGGGACGGTTGATTTCACGAACGCGACTCGGACTGAACCGCACATTGACCTCGCTCTCGAAACCCGCGTGCAGCGCTACGACATCACGATGCAGGTCAGCGGCACGCCCGACACGATTGAGGCGAGCCTGACGAGTCCAGGGGTGAGCCAGGCCGACGTCGTGTCCCTGTTGCTGACCGGGCAGATGGCTGACAGCGTGAGCGTGGTGCAGACCGAGGTCGCCCGCAGCCAACTGCTGATGTTGCTGTCCGGCGAGCTGCTCGGTTTTGCGGGCCGAGCGGTCGGTCTCAATACCCTGCAAGTCGGTCGGGGATTGGGCGGGGCCGCTTCCGATTTCGACCTGCTCGTCACTGATACCGATCCCAGCGCCCGGCTGACCATCGGGAAGAACCTCGGCCGAAACGTCGAGGTCGTCTTTTCTCAAAGCCTTCGCCAGAGCGGCGACATCACCTGGATCGCGATTTATCGGCCGCTGCGCAATCTCGAAGCTCGAGGCACGACCCAAGACGACGGCAGCCGCTCCTACGCGTTCCGGCACGAACTCCACTTCGGCGGTACTCGGGTGGAGCGCCCGCGGGGGACGGTCCGCGAGCAGACCGAGCGCGTGACGGCCGTACGTATCGCGGGAACGCCGGGATTCGACGAACATGAACTGCGTGACAGGCTGCGACTCAGGGCCGGCGACCGGTTCGACTTCTATCGCTGGCAGCAGGATCGCGAGCGGCTCGAGCGCCTTTACTACGAGCGCGGCTTCCTCGAGGCCCGAATTTCGGCTCGTCGCAGGGAAGCCGACGACCCGAGCGCCAAGGCGGGCGTCGCGCTCGAATATGACATCGACCGAGGGCCGCGGACGACGCTCACGATCGACGGCTACACGCTACCGAACGACGCGATCGAGAGCATGAAGGAGGCCTGGGGAGGGGCCGTCTTCGACGGCTTCTTGCTCGACGATCTCGGGATGATGGCGCGGCGCCAGCTCCTGGAGGAAGGCTATCTCCAGGCCGAGGTGCAGGGGAAGGTTGCTGCGGGAGCCGGCGGAGACGTCAAGGAGATCGCGCTGCACATCGTTCCGGGATTGCGGTTCGACCAACGCCGAATCAGCTTCACCGGTCACGAGCGCCTGTCGGCGGTCGCGTTGGCCGCCGTGGTACGCGCTCGTGGTCTCGAAGCCACGGCATGGATTCAGCCACAGGAGTTGAAGGTGGCGCTCGAACGCCAGTACCAGTCGCTGGGCCACCTCGGCGCCGCCGTCACGGTGGACGCGCCGGTCTTCAGCGGCCGCTCGGCCACACTTCCCGTGCGCATCGCGGAAGGCCGCCAGTTCCAGGTGGGTAGCGTGAGCGTACTCGGGACCAGTGCAAAGTCCGAGGCCGACGTGCGCAAGGCGTTCGATATCACTACAGACTCGGCGTACCTCCCGTCGCGGGCCGAGCGGGCACGGCGCGCGGTCGAGGTCGCCTATCTCCGCGACGGGTACAACGATATCCGCGTGTCGGTGACGACGCTCGTCGATCGGGAGAGGGGCCGCGCGGATGTTACGCTGAACGTCGACGAGGGGCCGCAGCAGGTCTTGTCCGGCATCGAGGTGAGCGGTGCTGAAGTGACGGCACGCACCGTCATCAATCGAGCGCTCGACCTCGAGCCGGGTCAGCCTGCCAATCTCACTGAGACCTACCGCGCGCAGAAGCGGCTGTACGACACGGGGGTCTTCCAGACCGCAGACATCGAACTCAGGCCCGTCGAAGGTGCGGCCACGGACCCCACCCAGCCGGTGCGTGCACTGGTGACGCTGGAGGAGCTGCCGCGTTACCGATTCCGCTACGGGTTCAGGGTCAACGACCGGATGGCACCGACTGAGGCAGGACGCGAAGTCCGACCAGGCCTGGTGGCGGATCTCCTCAGGCGAAACCTGTTTGGCCGCGTCGTGTCGACCGGCGTGGCGGGGCAGCTCGAGGCCGACCGCCGGCTCGCGCGCGGCGTCGTGTCGGTACCGCAGCTTTTTGGCCTGCCGGTCACCACGAACTTCTTCCTTTCCGGCTCACGTGAAGCCTACACGCCGGCGGCCTCCACGCCCTTTGTCGAGGACAAGTCCGAGATTACGGCCGAACAGCGATTTCGTCCGGCCAACCGCATGGCGGTCAGCTATGGCTACAGCTTCACCCGTTCGCACATCTTCGAGCCCGACCCGATCCCAGGCCTTCCCGTCTTGGAACTGCAGACGAACGTCGCGCGACTCACCGGCACGTTCGCCTGGGATACGCGCGACGATCCGTCCAATGCACGGTCCGGCTGGTTTCAGTCATCCGGCCTCGAACTGGGCACCGCCTCGCTCGGCTCTGACCTGCGGTTCATCAAGTACTTGGCACAGCAGTACTACTTCAAGAGCGCCTGGCGCGGACTCGTGCTGGCTTCAGCGTTCCGCCTGGGCGTCGGTCGCGGGTTCGACCAGGATCTCATTCCCAGCGAGAAGTTCTTCGCCGGCGGTGGTGCCAGCGTGCGTGGCTTCGCCGAGGACAGCCTTGGAGAACGCGACTTCTTCGGCGATCCGAAAGGCGGGAACAGCCTGCTGGTCCTCAACCAGGAGTTGCGCGTTCCGATTTTCAAGTGGGTGTATGGCGTGAGCTTCATCGATGCCGGGAACGTGTTTCCGCGCGCAAAAGACATGTCGGCGAAGGACCTCGAGGCCGGCGCCGGCTTCGGGCTGAGGATCAACTCGCCATTTGCGCTCGTTCGCATCGACTACGGCATGCCCCTGACGCGCCGCAGTCGCGAGCCGTTCGGCCGCTGGTACTTCGCGATCGGCCAGACGTTCTGAGCGGCAGCCGGCCTACCGACCTCTGAGGGTACGCATCAGCGCTTCGAGAGCAGGCCGCTCTGGCGCATTGGGCGCAAGCTTGAGGAAGCGTTCGAAGTGTTCCGCGGTCCGGTCAGCGCGCTTGATGCGCGAATACGAGAGCCCGGCGTAGTAGTGCGCGTAGGCGAAGCCGGGGTTGAGCTCGGCGGCGCGCCTGAAGGCGTCGGCGGACCCGGCCCAGTCGTCGACCCGCGCTTTCGCGAGCCCGAGCTGATAGGACGCGTAGAACTGATCCGGCGCCTCCGCAACCGCCTTTGCGGCCGCGTCAAGCGCGCGCTGGTTGTTGTTGTCGAGGATCGCCAGCGCAGACTCGCCGATGAGCGCCCACGCGGGATCGGCGGCCTCAGTCAGCCTCGCGAACTCCCCCTTGGCGCGGTCGTTCTGGTCCATCTTCACCAGGATCTGTCCCGCCAGGAAGGCGTCGCCCGGGCCCGCGGCACCGCGTTCGCGCTCCTTGGCAATCTCCCGCAGTGCCGGGTCGTACTGACCGGCCTCGAATAGTTGCTGAGCGGACAACATCTCCTGAGCGGCCGCCGTCACCGCGGCAGCGAGCAGTACGACACAGACCAAGACAGCAGTACGCACCGGGCACCTCCTCTGAGCTCCGTCGGTATCCCTTTATCGTAGGTTGCAACGTCTGTGCCTCATCAGCCGAACCGTCACGGCTGCGGAAACGGGACCGCCCGTTTGCGCCGGGGCCCTTTGATACACTGCTGGTGATGCACGCCTCTGACCCCTCGACGGACACGTCCCCCCAGGAGGCGCGCGTAGACCCTGGGGGCGATCGGGTGGAGGTGGCCCTCATCAAAGCCGCGCGCGCACTCACTGCCCGGCTTGACGTGTCGGGTGTCTGCACGGCGGTGCTCGACGCGGTCGAACAGGTGTTTGGGGCGACTGCCAGCTGGGTGCTCTTGTACGACGAGGCGACGCGCACGCTGCGCACCCAGGTGTGGCGCGGCACAGCCGCGACCGTCTATAGCAACTTCTCACTCCCGCCCAACGTCGGGCTTATGGGTCTGGCGTACTCGAATCGCGAGGTGGTCTTCGTCCCCGACGTGCAGGCGGAGGAGCGCTGGTTTGACGCGGCCCGCGTCCATGCGTCAGGCCTCCGCTCCCTGTTCATGCTGCCACTCGTCTTCGACGACGTCGCGCTCGGCGTGATTGGACTCGATTCGCCGCGGTTCACGTCAGGTACGCCGCCGCGGGAGAGCGACATCAGCCGGTTGCAAGCGTTTGCCGCGCAGGCGGCGATCGCGATCACCAACGCCCGACGGTACGAGGCGAGCGAACGCGATCGCGCCCGGCTGCGAACCTTGCTTGATGAGCGTCGCCAACTGCGCGGGCAGGTGCGCCAGTTGCACGGGGAGATCCGGTCGGCCCTGGGTGACGGGGACATCGTCGGCTCCAGCGCGGGGTTGACCGACGTGGTGCGTCAAGCTGAGTTGGTGGCGCCCGGCGACACGACTGTGCTGGTACTCGGGGAAACGGGGACGGGGAAAGAGGTGGTGGCCCGCTTCATCCATGAGCGGAGCAGACGATCGGCAGGCCCGTTCGTGCCGGTCAACT
>Ga0209343_10004649_pt1 | contig 16907 bp, 18 predicted proteins | sample RifCSPlowO2_02_FD_184026 | JGI IMG/M metagenome (GOLD analysis project Ga0209343, IMG submission 184026) | Groundwater microbial communities from Rifle, Colorado - Rifle CSP2_plank lowO2_0.2 (SPAdes) (version 2) | ecosystem: Environmental > Aquatic > Deep subsurface > Groundwater | place... | reverse complement strand
TCATGCTGGCTTTTGCCGCAGAAGGAGCAATAAAGCAGCTTGCCGTTGTCCTCGCCATTGCGGGTGTCAGTCATTCGATCAATCCAATACGGTAGGCTTAAAACACAAGATGAAGGCAATCGCGGGCATTTTCAAGCCCGCAGAGCGGCTGACCAGCTGTCAGCCGCGCGATCGGCGTCGATTAGTTGGAGGCCTGACGCTTATCAAGCACCTTATCGATAAGGCCATAGGCGACTGCCGTCTCACCGCTCATAAAGTTATCGCGATCGGTGTCACGGGCAATCACGTCGATGGGCTGACCGGTGTGATCAGCCAACACCTTGTTCAGGCGCTCGCGGATGGTGAGGATTTCACGGGCGTGAATCTCGATATCCGAAGCCTGGCCCTGGAAGCCGCCCAGCGGCTGGTGAATCATCATGCGCGAATGCGGCAGGCAGAAACGCTTGCCCGCGGCACCGGCGGTCAGTAGCAAGGCACCCATGCTGCAGGCCTGACCGATACAGATGGTCGACACATCCGGGCGGATAAACTGCATGGTGTCGTAGATCGACATACCGGCAGTCACCGAACCACCTGGCGAGTTGATATAGAGGTGGATGTCCTTATCGGGGTTTTCCGCCTCGAGGAACAGCAACTGAGCCGCCACCAGGTTGGCCATATAGTCTTCGACCGGGCCAATCAGGAAGATCACGCGCTCCTTGAGCAGGCGTGAATAGATGTCGTAGGCACGCTCACCGCGAGCCGACTGCTCAATTACCATAGGAACCAGGCCACCAGCGGCTTGGATATCAGGCATCTGTTGCATAAAAGGATTGCGGGACATGCTTGCACTCGCTCCCTAAATAGTCATGTCACAAATACGCATAAGCCAGCACTGAGGCTGGCTTATGGCGTGTTCGAACGAGGTAAAGAAATCAGGCGGCTTGAGGTGCTTCTACCGGCTTGACAGCTTCTTCGTAAGAGACCGCTTTATCGGTCACATTGGCCTTCTGCAAAACAGTATCTACAACTTGCTCTTCCAGCACAACCGAACGCACTTCGTTCATCTGCTGTTCGTTCTTGTAGTACCAAGCCACAACCTGTTCAGGCTCTTGGTAGGCCGAGGCCATTTCCTCGATCATGGTGCGGATGCGCGCTTCGTCCGGCTTGAGTTCGGACTGCTTGACCACTTCAGCCACGACCAGACCCAGCACCACGCGGCGCTTGGCTTGTTCTTCGAACAGCTCAGCCGGCAATTGCTCAGGCTTGAGGTTGCCGCCGAACTGCTGAACGGCCTGTACGCGCAGACGGTTCACTTCGTTACTGATCAGCGCTTTCGGCACTTCGATCGGGTTGGCAGCCAACAGACCATCCATCACCTGGTTCTTCACCTTGGATTTGATGGCTTGGCGCAGCTCGCGCTCCATATTTTTACGAACTTCGGCGCGGAAACCGTCCATGCCGCCTTCTTTAACCCCGAACAGCGCGAAGAAGTCGTCATTCAGCTCAGGCAGCTGAGGTGCGGAGATGCTGTTGACGGTAACGCTGAACTCGGCAGTTTTGCCAGCCAGGTCGAGGTTCTGGTAATCAGCCGGGAAAGTCGGGGTGATCACGCGCTCTTCACCGGCCTTCACGCCCACCAGTGCATCTTCGAAGCCCGGAATCATGCGACCGGAGCCGAGAACCAGCTGAGTGCCCTTGGCGGAACCGCCAGCGAAGACTTCGCCATCGACCTTGCCGACGAAATCGATATTCAGCTGGTCGCCAGTTTCGGCGGCACGCTCAACGGCTTCGAAACGGGTGTTCTGCTTGCGCAGGATTTCCAGCATGTTGTCGACATCGGCATCGGCCACATCGGCCTGCAGGCGCTCGATGGCGATGGAGTCAAAGCCTGCCACCTGGAATTCCGGGAAGACTTCGAAGGTCGCGATGTATTCCAGATCCTTGCCTTTCTCGAAGGACTTCGGCTCAACGGCCGGCGCGCCAGCTAGATTGAGCTTCTGCTCAACAACGGCTTCGTAGAAAGTGGATTGGATCAGATCGCCCAGGGCTTCCTGACGCGCAGCGTCTTCGTAACGCTGACGGATCACGCTCATCGGCACTTTGCCGGGACGGAAGCCAGGAACCTTGGCGCGACGGGCAGTCTGCTGCAGACGCTTGTTGACTTCAGTCTCGATGCGCTCAACGGGAACGCCAACGGTCATGCGGCGCTCAAGAGCAGAAGTGTTTTCAACAGAAACTTGCATGGATATTCCTCGTTGCACAGACATAAGCCGGCCGTTTACCGGCCCCGAATCAAGGGCATGCATTCTAGAGGGTCAATTTGCAGAAGTCACCCTAGATGCAGGCGGCAAACGGGAGGGAAACTAAAAGATGGTGCGGACGGAGAGACTCGAACTCTCACGCCTTGCGGCGCTGGAACCTAAATCCAGTGTGTCTACCAATTCCACCACGTCCGCGAGGTAAGACTTTTGAAACAAAAACGCCAGGCGGTTAAGCCTGGCGCCTTGGAATATGGGGTGGACGATGGGAATCGAACCCACGACACCAGGAGCCACAATCCTGTGCTCTACCAACTGAGCTACGCCCACCATATTGCATTTTGCTTGTGCCAAGACTGCCAAATGGCACGCCCGGCAGGACTCGAACCTGCGACCATCCGCTTAGAAGGCGGATGCTCTATCCAGCTGAGCTACGGGCGCCTATCCATCTGCAAGCGCAGACTTAAAGCTTTCGGCTTCGGAGAAATCTTTTCAGCTTCCACCTTTGCCGTCTTACCCAGCGACTGGCTGTGCTCGACAAGCGGGGCGAATGTTATAGAGGTGATTCCAGGTCGTCAACAGGGAAAGTGAAAAAAATTCAGCGATATAAAGGAGTTACGCGAAAACACTGGCGTGCGCCTTTGCCCCACTGCATGGGCATGCGAGAATGCGCGTCCTTTTTCAATCCTTTCTCTATGGTTAACCAAGCGCAATGACCGCACAACTGATCGACGGCAAAGCGATTGCCGCCCGCCTCCGCCAGCAGATCGCGCAACGTGTCGCCGAAAGGCGCCAGCAGGGCCTGCGCGCGCCAGGGCTGGCTGTAATCCTGGTCGGCAGCGACCCGGCTTCCCAGGTCTATGTCTCGCACAAGCGCAAGGACTGTGAGGAAGTCGGCTTTCTCTCTCAAGCCTATGACCTGCCGGCCAATACCAGCCAGGACGAGCTGATGGCGCTGATCGACCGCCTCAACGACGATCCGAGCATCGATGGCATCCTGGTGCAGTTGCCACTGCCGGAACATCTGGATGCCTCGCTACTGCTTGAGCGCATTCGCCCCGACAAGGATGTGGATGGTTTCCACCCCTACAATATCGGCCGCCTGGCTCAGCGCATGCCACTGCTGCGCCCCTGCACCCCGAAAGGCATCATGACCCTGCTCGAAAGCACCGGCGTCGACCTGTATGGCATGCACGCAGTAGTGGTCGGCGCCTCCAATATAGTCGGCCGGCCGATGGCTATGGAACTGCTGCTGGCTGGCTGCACCGTTACCGTGACCCACCGCTTCACCAAGGACCTGCCAACCCACGTCGGCCAGGCCGACATAGTGGTGGTGGCGGCGGGCAAGCCGGGCCTGGTCAAAGGCGAATGGATCAAGGAAGGGGCCATAGTCATAGACGTGGGCATCAACCGCCAGGCCGACGGCAAGCTGATCGGCGACGTGGTGTATGAAACCGCCCTGCCCCGCGCCGGCTGGATCACCCCGGTTCCCGGTGGCGTCGGCCCCATGACCCGCGCCGGCCTGCTGGAAAACACCCTGCATGCGGCGGAACACCTGCATAACTGATAGCCCCAGAGCATTAAACGCACTGAGCACGCACTAGCAGAGAAACGCCCCGACTGGTTCGGGGCGTTTTCTTTATAGAGCGATAAGCGGGCGGCTCGTACCGCACACGGCCACGCAACTGGTTTTTTATGCGGGTGACGCGCATCTTGCTTGCTCAGGCTTTATCATTTCGCCAGATTTTCCTGCCGGGTTTTCCATGAAATTCGCCATCGCCCTGTTCTCTCCGCCCCATGCCCCCTCCTCGCGCCGCGCCCTGCGTTTCGCCCAGGCGGCTATTGCAGGCGGGCACCAGATAGTCCGGCTGTTTTTCTATCAGGAGGGTGTGCACAGCGCCTCGAGCAATGTGGTCAGTCCTCAGGATGAACTGGATTTAACTGGCGAATGGCGCGACTTCGTCCATGCGCAGCAACTGGATGGCGTGGTATGCATTGCCGCTGCCCTGCGCCGCGGCGTGTTGAATGAACAAGAAGCGCAGCGTTATGCCCGCGCGGCGGCCAACCTTGAGGCGCCCTGGGAGCTTTCCGGGCTTGGCCAATTGCATGAGGCGGCGCAACTGGCCGACCGCCTCATCTGCTTCGGAGGGCCTTGAGATGAGCAAATCCCTGCTGATTATCAGCCGCCAAGCACCCTGGTCCGGCCCCGGAGCCCGCGAGGCGCTGGATATCGCCCTGGCCGGCGGCGCCTTCGACCTGCCCATCGGCATGTTGTTTCTCGATGACGGGGTGTTCCAACTGGCACCAGCCCAGCAACCCGGCGCCCTGCAACAGAAAGACCTGAGCGCCAACCTGCAGGCACTGCCGCTGTTCGGCGTGGAATCGCTCTATGTTTCCGCGCGCAGCCTGCAAGAGCGCGGCCTCCACGAGCAGAGGCTAAGCCTCGCCGTAGAGCCGCTGGATGATGCCGCCCTGACGACCCTCGTGGCTCGCTACGACCAGGTGATAACCCTCTGATGGCTACCTTGCATATGCTTTCCCACTCGCCATTCAGCGACAGCCGCCTGAGCAGCTGCCTGCGCCTGCTTGGTCCAAGCGACGCCCTGCTGCTGTGCGGCGATGCGGTCTATGCCCTGCAACCCGGCAGCGCGCAGCGCCAGGCCCTGGAGCTGATGCCCAGCAGCATCGGCCTGTTCGCCCTGGATGAAGACCTCAACGCCCGCGCCCTAGACGGCCCACAGCGCCTGCAGGTGGTCGACTATGCGGGCTTTGTCGAACTGAGCTGCCGCTTCGACAAGGTCAATAGCTGGCTATGAGTACCTTGCAGATCGATGGGCGCAGCATCGCCCTGGATAAGGACGGCTACCTGCTCGATCTGGCCGATTGGTCGGAACCAGTGGCCGAGGCCCTGGCCCAGCGGGAAGACCTGCAATTGAGTGACGAGCACTGGGAAATACTCCTGCTGCTGCGCGAGTTTTATCAGGAATTCCAGTTGTCGCCCGCCAATCGCCCGCTGATCAAGTACGCCGCCCTCAAACTCGGCCCGAGCAAGGGCAATAGCCTGCACCTCAATCAGTTATTTAAAGGCACTCCCGCCAAACTTGCCGCCAAGCTGGCGGGCCTGCCCAAGCCGACCAATTGCCTATGAACCTTGTAACCCCAGCCGAACACCCTTTCGCCCAATTCGTCCGCGCTATAGGTAAAGGCAAGCGCGGCGCGCGCAACCTGACCCGCGAAGAAGCCCGCGAAGCCATGGGCATGCTGCTCGATGACAAGGTCGAAGACACCCAGCTGGGCGCCTTCCTGATGCTGTTGCGGCACAAGGAGGAAAGCGCCGAGGAAATGGCCGGTTTTGCCGAAGCGGTGCGCGCGCGCTTGCAGGCACCGGCGATCCAGGTCGATCTGGACTGGCCCAGCTATGCCGGCAAAAAGCGCCACCTGCCCTGGTTCCTGCTGGCGGCCAAAGCCCTGGCCGACAGCGGTGTGCGCATTCTGCTGCACGGCGGCGGCGCCCATACGGCCGGGCGCCTGTACAGCGAGCAGCTGCTTGAACAGCTGCATATTCCCCGCTGTCACAACTGGGTCGAGGTGGGCCAGACGCTGGACCAGCAGCAGCTGGCCTTTATTCCGCTGGGGGATTGGATGCCGCAGCTGCAGCGCATGATCGACCTGCGCAATATCCTCGGCCTGCGCTCCCCCATTCACTCACTGGCACGCATCCTCAACCCGCTGGGCGCACGCTGCGGCCTGCAGAGCATCTTCCATCCGGGCTATCAGGCGGTGCACCGTGAGGCCAGCCAATTGCTCGGCGATTGCGCCCTGGTGATCAAGGGCGAAGGCGGCGAGATAGAAATCAACCCGGACGCCACCAGCCACCTCTATGGCACGGCCGATGGCGAGAACTGGGATGAGGACTGGCCGGCGCTGTCGCCACAGCGCCATGTCAAACCCGAGTCGCTGGAGCCGGCGTATTTGGCCGCCTTCTGGCGCGGCGAAGTGGCCGATGACTACGGCCAGCTCGCCGTGCTCAGCACTATGGCCCTGGCCCTACGGGCGCTGGGCGAGCCGCGAGATACGGCCTTTAGCCGCGCCGAGCAGATCTGGGCGGCGCGTCAGGTCTGAACGTCAGCTCTGGGCGCCTTCGAACCAGGCCAGTTTTTCCCGCAATTTCACCACCTCGCCGACTATCACCAGGGTCGGCGCATGCACCTGATGCTCACCAACCAGTTGCGGCAAGTCGGCCAGGGTGCCAGTGAAGACCCGCTGCTTCTGCGTGGTGCCTTGCTGGATCAGCGCGGCCGGGGTTTCGGCCGCACGACCATGAGCGATCAGCTGCTGGCAAATCAGCGGCAAGCCCACCAGGCCCATATAGAACACCAGGGTCTGGCTCGGCGCCGCGAGCTCGGCCCAGGGTAGATCGCAGCTGCCATCCTTGAGATGGCCGGTGATGAAACGCACCGACTGGGCATAGTCGCGGTGAGTCAGGGGAATGCCCGCATAGGCCGCGCAACCGCTGGCGGCGGTGATACCCGGCACCACCTGGAAGGGGATGCCATGGGCCGCCAGCTCTTCGATTTCTTCACCGCCGCGGCCGAAGATAAAGGGATCGCCGCCCTTCAGGCGCAGCACCCGCTTACCCTCTTTGGCCAGACTGACCAGGCGCTGATTGATCTGTTCCTGGGGCAACGCGTGCTCGGCGCGTTGCTTGCCGACATAGACACGCTCGGCATCGCGGCGACACAGCTCGATAATAGCCGGGGCCACCAGGCGGTCGTAGAGCACCACATCGGCCTGCTGCATCAGGCGCAGGGCACGGAAAGTGAGCAGATCCGGATCACCCGGGCCAGCGCCGACCAGATACACCTCACCCAAAGCGCGCGGCGCAGTGCCGGCGATCTTCGCCTCCAGCAAACGTTCGCCTTCCTGCAGCTTGCCGGCGAATACGCTTTCGGCGATTGGCCCCTGGAACACGTCCTCCCAGAACACCCGACGCTGCTGCACATCGGGAAACAGCCCGCGGACCCGAGCACGAAAGCGCTTGGCCAAACCGGCCAGCTGACCGTAGGTCGCCGGAATCCAGGTTTCGATCTTGGCCCGAATCAGCCGCGCCAGCACCGGCGCGTCGCCGCCACTGGTGACCGCCACTAGCAAGGGGGAGCGGTCGACTATGGCCGGAAAGATCACGCTGCACAGCTTTGGCGCATCCACCACATTGACCGGAATACCCAGGGCCTGGGCCTGCTCGGATATCCGCGCATTTAGCGCTTCGTCATCGGTGGCGGCAATCACCAGGGCCACGCCTTGCAGATCGGCCTGCCGATAGTCACGCAGCAACACTTCACCGCCGCCTGCGACAGCCATCTCGCTCAGCTCATCACGGACGCCGGGGGCCACAACCCGCAATCTCGCACCGGCATCGCTCAGCAAACGCGCCTTGCGCAGCGCCACTTCGCCGCCACCGACCAGCAGCGTCAGGCGATCCTGCAGTTTGTGGAACAGGGGAAGGAAATCCATGGATCAATCTCGCCAGGGTAAAAAAACGGGGTGGCACTCGCCACCCCGTATTGTGCATCCGAATAGCGGCTTAGCCGATCAGCTCGATGCCACCCATATAGGGTTTGAGCACTTCAGGCACACGAATGCTGCCATCGGCTTGCTGATAGTTTTCCAGCACCGCGACCAGGGTACGGCCGACCGCCAGGCCGGAGCCGTTGAGGGTATGCAGCAGTTCCGGCTTGCCGGTTTCCGGGTTGCGGTAGCGGGCCTGCATGCGCCGCGCCTGGAAGTCGCCACAGTTGGAGCAGGAGGAAATTTCGCGGTACTTGTCCTGGCTCGGCACCCAAACTTCCAGGTCATAGGTCTTGGTCGCGCCGAAGCCCATGTCGCCGGTGCACAGGGCCAGCACGCGGTATGGCAGTTCGAGCAGTTGCAGGACTTTCTCGGCGTTGCCGGTCAGTTCCTCCAGAGCCTGGTAGGAGGTGCTCGGCTCGACTATCTGGACCATCTCGACCTTGTCGAACTGGTGCTGGCGGATCATTCCGCGGGTATCGCGGCCCGAGGCACCGGCCTCGCTACGGAAGCACGGGGTATGGGCGACGAACTTCAGCGGCAGCTGCTTGGCGTCGAGAATCTCGCCGGCCACTATATTGGTCAGCGACACTTCGGCGGTCGGGATCAGGTACAGATCGGCCTCGTTTTCACGGCTGATCTTGAACAGGTCTTCCTCGAATTTCGGCAACTGGCCGGTGCCCTGCAGCGCCGGCGCCTGTACCAGATAAGGCGTGTAGGCCTCTTCGTAGCCATGCTCGCTGGTGTGCAGGTTGAGCATAAATTGCGCCAGGGCGCGGTGCAGGCGGGCGATAGGCCCGCGCAGCAGGGCGAAACGCGCGCCAGACAGTTTGGCCGCGGTTTCGAAATCCAACCAGCCGTGCTGCTCGCCGAGGCTGACGTGATCCTGGATGGCGAAGTCGAAGGCCTTGGGCGTGCCCCAGCGGCGCACTTCGACGTTGTTTGCTTCATCCTCGCCCACCGGCACGGACTCGTGCGGCAGGTTGGGAATGCTCAACAGCAGGCTGTCCAGCTCGAGCTGAATGGCGTCCAGCTCGCGCTTGCCCTCTTCCAACTCGCCACCCATGCGATCGACATCGGCCAGCAGCGGCGCTATGTCTTCGCCGCGCTGCTTGGCCTGGCCAATCGCCTTGGAGCGGCTGTTGCGCTCGGCCTGCAGTTGTTCGGTACGGGTTTGCACATCCTTGCGCTGGGCCTCGAGGGCTTCGAAACGCGCTACATCCAGCTGAAAACCACGGCTAGCGAGGCGCTCAGCCACTTCGTGGAGTTGGCTGCGTACCAGTTTGGAGTCGAGCATGTTCAGGTCTCAATACATGTACAAAGAATTGCATGGCCGCAGCCATGTCGCGCGATGCCGCGCAGTTTAAGGCTTAAGGCCCGTGCAGCGCCAATCCACAAGCCGGCAGGCGCACTCAGTGACACAGGCGCGCCAGCGTCAGCCCCAGCCAGGCGGCCAATAGCCCGCCCAATAGGCTGCACAACAGGTAAGCCATGGCCTCGGCCATGCGCCCGTGCTCCAGCAAATTGAGCATTTCCAGGCTAAAGGAGGAAAAGGTGGTCAACCCGCCGAGCAGGCCAACCGTCAGGCCGGTGCGCAGTTCCAGGGGCAGATCGGTGCGCAACAGGAACAACCCCGACAACAAGCCGATCAGCAGACAACCCAGCAGATTCACCGTCACGGTTGCCAGGTAGTAATGCCGTGGCCAGTGCGCCACCACCCAACTGGCCGTGAAAAAACGTAGCACAGAGCCCACCGCACCACCGGCGGCTACCGCCAAGGCCACTCGAATCATGGTTTCCTCCGCTGTTTCGGGCTGGCGCGATCTTGGTTTTTCAGGTGCTGCAGCTTGTCGCGAATCTTCAGTTCCAGGCCGCGCGGCACCGGCTGGTAATACTCGCGCGGCTCGAAGGCCTCCGGGAAGTAGTCTTCCCCTGCCGCATAGGCATCCGGCTCGTCGTGGGCGTAACGGTATTCATCGCCATAGCCCAGCTCTTTCATCAGCTTGGTCGGCGCATTGCGCAGATGCAGCGGCACTTCCAGGGAGCCGTGCTCGGCGGCATCGCGCATGGCCGCCTTGAAAGCGCTATATACCGCGTTGCTCTTGGGCGCGCAGGCCAGGTAGACGATCGCCTGGGCCACCGCCAACTCGCCTTCCGGGCTGCCCAGGCGTTCCTGCACATCCCAGGCATTCAGGCACAGGGTCAGCGCGCGCGGATCGGCATTGCCGATATCCTCGCTGGCCATGCGCACCACCCGGCGGGCGATATACAACGGGTCGCAGCCGCCATCGAGCATGCGCGCGAACCAATAGAGCGCACCATCCGGGCTGGAGCCACGCACCGACTTGTGCAGCGCGGAAATCTGGTCGTAAAAGGCCTCGCCGCCCTTGTCGAAGCGCCTGCGACTGTCGCCGAGCAGATCCAGCAGCAGCTCGGTGCTGATGGCGCCGCCATCCTCGGCCAGGTCCGCGGCGTTCTCGAGAAAGTTGAGCAGGCGCCGACCATCGCCATCGGCGGCGCTCAGCAGAATCTTGAAGCTTTCTTCCGGCAGGCTGAGCTCGCGCTCGCCCAAGCCCTTGGGATCTGTCAGGGCGCGACTGACCAGCTTGCGCAGCGCCGCCTCGTCCAGGCTCTTCAGTACATAGACGCGGGCGCGCGAGAGCAAGGCGTTGTTCAGCTCGAAGGAGGGGTTTTCCGTGGTGGCGCCGATAAAGATCAGGGTGCCGTCTTCCACATAGGGCAGGAAGGCATCCTGCTGCGACTTGTTGAAGCGGTGCACTTCATCGACGAACAGTATGGTCTGGCGGCCATATTGGGCGGCGTGCTGCTGGGCGATTTCCACCGCCTGGCGGATTTCCTTGACCCCGGAGAGCACCGCGGAAATCGTCTCGAAGTGCGCATCGGAGACCTGCGCCAGCAGCCGCGCCAATGTGGTCTTGCCCACGCCCGGCGGACCCCAGAAGATCATCGAATGCAGCGCGCCCTGCTCCAGGGCTTCACGCAGCGGCTTGCCGCGCGCCAGCAGGTGTTCCTGGCCGACGTACTCGTCCAGGCTGGCCGCGCGCAAACGAGCGGCCAGGGGTTGAGCGACGGGGACTTTGCGAAACAGATCCATGACCGCGTTGGCGCCTCTTACTCTTGGCTCTTTATTCTTGAATCACATCCGCGCCTGGCGGGATCTCGAAGGTGAACAGCCCGTCATCCAGTTTTTCGTTCATCTGCACATTGAGAAACAGGATATTGGTGCGCTGGCCGATGCTGTCGATCAACTGCATGTCGTTCAGCACCTTGTTGCGAAACGACAGACGCAAGCTGTCGAACAGGCTGTCTTTCGACTTGGGCTTGAGAATGAAGTCGACCACATTGCCACCCTCGGTGTGGGTGATGGCGAAGTTCTCACGAATCTTCGATACATCACCAGACAGCAGCAAGGCCGGGGTATGGGTCAGGCGCTGATCCAGGGTCTGGATGGTGACCTGCTCGAGGTCGGGGTCATACAGCCAGACTTTCTCGCCATTAGACACCAGCAGCTGCTCCATGGGCTCATCGGTGTGCCAGCGAAACAGCCCCGGCCGTTTCAGGGACAGTTGCCCGGCGGTTTCCTGCAACTGGGTGCCACTGCCATCCAGGGTCAGCTGGGAAAAACGCGCGGTGATGGTCTGCGCCTGGTTCAGCAACTCGGTCAGACGCTGCACCGCCACTTCATCGTCGGCCACCGCGGCGACGCTGGAAAAACTCAAAACTGTCAGCAACAACATGCGAATCAGGCGCATGGGACTCCTTATGGATGGGGCTAAAGCGTTAATCGCGAATCGGGCTTGGTGCTATGACCTCACGGGAGCCGTTGGTGTTCATCGAGGTCACCACGCCGGCCATCTCCATGGCTTCGATCATCCGCGCCGCGCGGTTGTAGCCGATCTTCAGCTTGCGCTGCACCGCGGAAATGGAGGCGCGGCGGCTTTCCAGGACAAAATTGACCGCCTCATCGTAGAGTGGATCTGCTTCGCTACCCTCGCCGCCACCTTCACCGCTGCTGCCGTCGAAACCGCTGCCGGCCTCTTCGACGCCGGCCAGGATGTCTTCGATATAGTCCGGGCTACCGCGTTGCTTCCAGGCCTCGACCACGCGGTGCACTTCCTCATCGGACACGAAGGCGCCGTGCACGCGGATCGGCAGGCCGGTACCCGGCGGCATATAGAGCATGTCACCGTGGCCGAGCAGCTGTTCGGCGCCGCCCTGATCGAGGATGGTGCGCGAGTCGATCTTGCTCGACACCTGGAAGGCCATGCGGGTCGGGATGTTGGCCTTGATCAGGCCGGTGATCACGTCCACCGACGGCCGCTGGGTCGCCAGGATCAGGTGAATCCCCGCGGCCCGGGCTTTCTGGGCGATACGGGCGATCAGCTCTTCGACCTTCTTGCCGACAATCATCATCATGTCGGCGAATTCGTCGACCACCACCACTATGGTCGGCAGGGTCTTCAGCAGCGGCGCCTCGTCGTGCATGCTTTCGCGCTTGTACAGCGGATCGCTAAGCGGCTCGCCCGCCTCCTCGGCATCCTTGACCTTGCGGTTGAAGCCAGCCAGGTTACGCACACCCATCTTCGACATCAGCTTGTAACGCCGTTCCATCTCGGCGACCGACCAGCGCAGGGCGTTGGCGGCCTCCTTCATGTCGGTCACCACCGGACACAGCAGGTGCGGAATGCCCTCGTAGATCGACAGTTCAAGCATTTTCGGGTCGATCATGATCAAGCGCGCCTCTTCCGGCGTGGACTTGAACAGGATCGACAGAATCATGGCGTTGACCCCCACCGACTTGCCGGAGCCAGTGGTGCCGGCCACCAGCAGGTGGGGCATGCGCGCCAGGTCGGTAATCACCGGCTTGCCGCCGATATCGTGGCCCAGGGCCAGGGTTACCGGCGATTTGGCGTCATCGTACTCGGGGGACGACAGCACCTCGGAGAAGCGCACTATCTGCCGGTCTTCGTTGGGGATCTCGATACCCACAGTGGTCTTGCCGGGAATCACTTCCACCACCCGCACGCTGATCACCGCGAGCGAGCGCGCCAAATCCTTGGCCAGGTTGGAGATACGGCTGACCTTGACCCCGGCCGCCGGCTGAATCTCGAAACGGGTAATCACCGGGCCCGGGTGCACGGACTCGACCAGCACTTCGACGCCAAACTCCTTGAGTTTGATCTCCAGCAGGCGCGACATGGCTTCCAAGGATTCCGGCGAGTACTTCTTCTGGATCTTTTCCGCCACATCGAGAATGGAAATAGGCGGCAGGCTGCCGGCCAGGGCGCTGTCTTCGAACAGGGTGACCTGCTTCTCTTTCAACACACGCTTGCTCGGCTCAGGCGCTTTCGGCGCGGCCGGCGGCGTGATGACAGGCGCCGGGCGATTGGCGCGTTCGCTCATATGCTTGCTCAGCGCTTCTTCGCGTTCGATCAGGCGCTCTTTGACTTTGGCCTGCTCGCGGCGGTCGAGCACTATAGGTGCGGACACCTCGGTGACGCGTTCATCGACCTCACGCAACTGCGCAACCAGCTGTTTGCGCTCAACCCGGGCATTCCACCAGCGATTGCTCAGGCCTTGGATCAACTCGAACAGATCCAGGGTGATCTTGCCGGTCAGGTCCATCACCTTGAACCAGGAAAGATCGGTGAATACCGTCAAACCGAAGAGAAACAGGGCGATAAACAGCAGGGTACTGCCCTGCACGTTCAACGCATTCACGGCCAACTGGCCGAGACTCTCGCCCAGTGCGCCACCGGCAGACGCCGGCATGCTGGAGCTGGCATGGAAATGGATATAGGCCAGCGCAGCGCCGGAAAGCACCAGAAACACCAGGCCGATCAGGCGCCAGGAGAACAGCCAACCGCTCCACTGCCACGGCTGGTGGCGGGCGCGGAACACCTGCAGCGTCTTGACGCCCAGCAGCAGGGGGAACAGATAGGCGAAATAGCCCAAGGCCATAAACAGGATGTCGGCGAACCAGGCACCGGCGCGCCCGGCGGCATTCTGCACCTGCTCGACATTGCTGGTATGGGTCCAGCCGGGATCGGCCGCATCGTAAGTCAGCAGGGCCATCCACAGGTAAAGGCAGAGAGCCCCCAGACCAATCAGCGCCCCTTCCTTGAGTCGGTAAGGCAATTGCTGACGCCAGATGGGGGCTTGCGCGGTTGGGCTAGAGTTTTTCAAAACGCATCTGTTCCTGCGCCAAGGGCGCCGAATAATTGATTAACGGCAAAATATGCGGCGATTGTACGGCTTTAGCCGCTGCGCGCCAGGTCAGCGAGCAAGCGCACCGAGGCTGCGGCGCTCGACTCCCGCTCTCCCCCGCTTCGGTGTAGCATATCCGCCAACATCTTCCGTGCGGCTCAATTGGAGCATGCATTCTCTTTTGTGACAAAGGCTTATGAGGTGTTTTTATGAGCGAAGTCAAGCATTCACGCCTGATCATCCTGGGCTCCGGCCCCGCCGGCTACAGCGCCGCCGTCTATGCCGCCCGCGCCAACCTCAACCCCCTGATGATCACCGGCATCCAGCCCGGCGGCCAGCTGACCACCACCATCGAGGTGGACAACTGGCCAGGTGACATCGAAGGCCTGACCGGCCCGGTGCTGATGGAGCGCATGCAGAAGCATGCCGAACGCTTCGATACCGAGATCGTCTACGACCATATCCATACCGCCGAGCTGCAGCAGCGCCCCTTTATCCTCAAGGGCGACAGCGGCACTTATAGTTGCGACGCCTTGATTATTGCCACCGGCGCTTCCGCCCAGTACCTCGGCCTGCCTTCGGAAGAAGCATTTGCCGGCAAGGGTGTATCGGCCTGCGCCACCTGCGATGGCTTCTTCTACCGCAATCAGGTGGTCGCGGTAATCGGCGGCGGCAATACCGCCGTGGAAGAGGCGCTATATCTGTCCAATATCGCCAAGGAAGTGCACCTGGTTCACCGCCGCGACAAGCTGCGCTCGGAGAAAATCCTGCAGAACAAGCTGTTCGAAAAAGCCGCCAACGGCAATATCCGCCTGCACTGGAACCAGAGCCTGGACGAAGTGCTGGGCGATGCCTCCGGCGTGACCGGTGCGCGCCTGAAAGACACGCAGACGGGCGCGACCAAGGACCTGCCGCTGACCGGCGTGTTTATCGCTATCGGCCATAAACCCAATACCGAGCTGTTCCAGGGCCAGCTGGAAATGCGCGATGGTTACCTGCTGATCAAGGGCGGCAGCGAAGGCAATGCCACCGCGACCAGCATTGAGGGCGTATTCGCCGCCGGCGACGTCGCCGACCATGTCTACCGCCAGGCCATCACCTCGGCAGGCGCGGGCTGCATGGCCGCGCTGGATGTTGAGAAGTTCCTCGACATCGGCCACTGAGCCCGGCAGGTGGGCGCCTAGCGCCCACCTCTGCCCCACCCTCTCGGTCCTAACCCAGCATGCTGACCTGGCTACAGCGCGATTCCCTGGACTTCCCCCCTCTCGACAAAGCTCTGCGCGAGCCCAACGGCCTGCTCGCGGCCGGCGGCGACCTGAGCGCCGAACGCCTGATCCAGGCCTACCGCCACGGCTGCTTTCCCTGGTATCAGGGTGGTCAGCCGATCCTCTGGTGGTCGCCAGACCCACGCACCGTGCTGCTACCCGACGAGCTGCATATCTCCCGCAGCCTGAGCAAAGTGCTGCGCCAAGGGCACTACCGAGTGACCTTCGACCAGGCCTTCGCCGAGGTCATCCAGGCCTGCGCCGCGCCCCGCAGTTACGCCGCGGATACCTGGATCACTACGCCGATGCAGGCTGCCTATCTGGAGCTGCATAGGCGCGGCATCGCCCACTCGGTCGAGGTCTGGCGCGAGGGCGAATTGGTCGGCGGACTCTATGGACTGGCCATGGGCCAAGTGTTCTTCGGTGAGTCGATGTTCAGCCGTGCCGACAACGCCTCCAAAGTGGGCTTTGCCACCCTGGTGCAGCACTTGAAGGCCTGGGACTTTGTGCTGATCGACTGCCAGATGCCGACCCAGCACCTGCACAGCTTTGGCGCCCGCGCCATTGCTCGCGAACAGTTCGCCGCCTACCTGAGCCGCCACCTGGATCAAGCCAACCAAGCCGATTGGCTTGCCTAGGCGAGTTTCCCGGCCTGGCATACACTTGATGGAAGACTGATCCCGAGAGTCGATCATGACCGAGCTGGCCCGCCTGAAGTTTTATGCCACTCAACCCCATCCTTGTAGCTATCTGCCCGAGGAACAGGCCACCACCCTGTTCCTCGACCCTAGCCAGCCGATGGATGCGCAGGTGTACGCCGAGCTTTCGGAAATGGGTTTCCGTCGCAGCGGCGAGCACCTTTATCGCCCGCACTGCCAACGCTGCACCGCCTGCGTGCCGGCCCGCATCCCGGCCGCGCAATTCAGCCCCAATCGCCAACAACGACGAATTATCAAGCGCAACCTGGATATCCAGGTGCGCCCGGTACGCCCGGCCTTTAGCGAAGAGTATTACGCGCTTTACGTGCGCTATATCGAGCAGCGCCACGCCGATGGCGACATGTACCCGCCCAGCCGCGAGCAATTCTCGACCTTTCTCGTGCGCGATCTGGCCTTTTCACGCTTCTATGAATTCCGCCAAGACGGCCGCCTATTGGCCATAGCCGTCACCGACGTGCTGCCCAACGGCCTATCGGCGGTCTACACCTTCTACGACCCCAGCGAAGAAAGACGCAGCCTGGGGCGTTTCGCCATACTCTGGCAAATCGCCGAAGCCGCCCGCCTGGGCCTGCATGCCGTCTACCTCGGGTACTGGATCAAGAACTGCCGCAAGATGAACTATAAGACCCAATACCGGCCGATTGAGCTCTTCGTTAATCAACGCTGGGTCAGCCTTGACTGAAGCCCTTGGCGCAAACCCCAATTTTCGGGCACAATGCACGCCGCTTTTGCCTGGCGCCAGTTGCACCGGGCCATTCATTGGATACCGAGGGCTTTACTGCATGTCGAAAGAAGACAGCTTCGAAATGGAAGGCACTGTCGTCGACACCCTGCCCAACACCATGTTCCGTGTGGAGTTGGAAAATGGGCACGTCGTTACTGCGCAC
>Ga0209343_10004645_pt1 | contig 16910 bp, 4 predicted proteins | sample RifCSPlowO2_02_FD_184026 | JGI IMG/M metagenome (GOLD analysis project Ga0209343, IMG submission 184026) | Groundwater microbial communities from Rifle, Colorado - Rifle CSP2_plank lowO2_0.2 (SPAdes) (version 2) | ecosystem: Environmental > Aquatic > Deep subsurface > Groundwater | place: Rifle... | reverse complement strand
TCCTCCTTTACCTCACTGCGCTGAGCGCCACGCCGCCCTGCGTCGGCCAACATGGCTGGCCACGGCCTCCACAAACCTGTGCCAGCAAGGTCTGGCGGCCACATTTCGCCTGAAACGGTACCCACAGTTGCTATATTTTTAGTAGCTTCTTGCGCACATTCCACGGGGCTTGTAGCCATATTTTGCTTGAAAAAAGCGGGGAACCTCCAGCGTGTGTTTGCAGGTTTTTGCTGATCAGGAGATTTCCTGCTGGCGCACAGATTCTTGGTCGCACGATTTGGTGGTCATGCTGTACCCCACCCCACGCACCACGCGCAATGGCAGGCTGAGCCCGGTTATCCGTTCCACTTTGCTGCGCAACCGGCTGACAATAACCTCGGCCCGGTGTTTGCTGAATTCTTCTGGGTGCAATTCCAGCGCGGTTGCCAGTTCGGCATGATTGCAGGCCGAGCCGGATTTGTTCATCAAGGCACGCAATATTTGCCCCTCGCTCACAGATATCCGAACATTCATCCCATTGGGGGCGGTGATGAAGCCCGTGCCCGGCTCGATGGACCAGTCGCCTGTGGCGAAGTCATCCTGCCGTCGTATCGGATGAGGGTGAAGATCAAAGCGAAGCGCCAGGCGTTTGAGTATCAGTGCCAATTCCTCCATATCCACCGGCTTGACCAGGTAGGCGTCGGCGCCCGCGGCCAATCCGGCCAAGCGGTCTTCGCGCAGCCCCCGTGCCGTCAAAAATACAATGCCGATCTGGGTGTCGTGCGCACGCAAATAGTGGCAAATCGACAAACCGTCTTCCCCTGGCAGGCCAATGTCCAGCACGGCAATGGTGCGGGGGCGTACTGCCAGATAACGATAAAAGGCGGGCGCTGAATCAAATGTTTTTACCGAAAACCCCATGTGGTCTAACTGGAATGCTATTTCCTGGCGCAACACCGGTTCGTCTTCCACGATGGATACGGTGAAATCCGGGCTATGGGCTTCTGAGGGTGACCAGGATGCAGGTTTCATGATGCGCAGAGTCAAGAAGAATGGCGTGAGGGTTAGTTGGGCTGCAAGGGGTTTGTCTCAAGCAGTTTGATGACAAACGCGGAGCCGCGAGGGGTGTTGTCAATAACAGTGGCGGTCCCGTTGTGGGCACGGGCTACGAAGTGGACGATTGACAGGCCCAGGCCGTCGTTCGCCCCCCCCTTGGAGCTGTAAAAGCGCTGGAAGATCTTTTCTTTTTCGTCATCCGCAATGCCCGGCCCCTGGTCCGCCACCTGGAGTTCGACCCACTGGCCGGTCGCGTCGCTGCATTTTTTCAGAGATATGCAGATCGGTGCGTCAGGCGTGGCATGGTAGCGCAGGGCATTGTCGATGAGGTTGTGCAGCGCAATGTCCAGCAGGGTTGCGTCGGCATTGAACAGCACGGGATATTCCGGTAACAGGACCTGCAGTGCGTCCTGAGTCGGATATTGGCTCACGACCTCGTGCACCAATTGCTTGAGTTCAATGCTCTTTTTTGTGTGTGTGAGAACAAGCTCCTGCAAACGGTCGTTGGAAATCAGGTTGTTGGCCAGTTTGGTCAGGCGCTGGCTGGCCAGGCCAATGTTTTCCAGGCGCTGGGCTACTTCGGGGGGGATACGGTCTTTCAAAATGGACAGGGAATCCAGCGAGGCTTTGATCATGGCGGCCGGCGTGCGAAATTCGTGGGAGGCCATCGAGAGCAATTGCCGTTCCTCGGACTCCGCGCGTTCCAGGTGTTGCAGTGTCTGGGCGAGGGCGGCTTCGTTCCTGCGCCGTTCAGAGATGTCGCGCGTGACACCCTGAATTTCAACCTTGCCGCTGTGTCGGTCGATGCAGTAGTGTGTGACCACCTCGGTCCATACGCTGCCCCCATCTTTTCGCGGCTGCTCCAACTCGTTGACAAAAACATTGTCGGATTCCAGCGTTCCGGCCCGCAGGTCGGAAGCGCGTTTGGCGATCAGCGCACAAACTTTCTGCCGCTGCTGGGGAGCGAGGGCCGCCTCGATGCCCACGGCCATGACCTCGGCTGGCGTGTAGCCCCGCAGTTTCTGCACAGAAGGGCTGACATAGGAAAAGCGCAAGGTGTCGGTGTCCAGTGTCCAGACTACTTCAACCATGGTTTGGGTCAGTGTCCGGTACTGCGTTGAACTTTGCCGCAGGCGGCGATTGAGATGGTGGATGTAAATGCCCATGGCACCGACAAGGACCAGGAAGGCGGCGAGCAGGTACAAAAACCACAGCTCAGACGTCAGGTAGGCAGGGGCGGCCTTGGGTTGCTGAGTGACGGATTCCGCAGCACTGGCAATGCCCGCCGAGATCAGCAGCACGCAAGTCAGCATGGTGCGAAATCGCCAGCGGCATCGTGGTTCAGTCATGCGGTGTTGTATGGAAATGGGTCGGTATGGTCCATTGTCAATTAACCCAGCGAAAACAGCGGCTTAAACGGCTGGGGTTTACCCCAATTTCGACGGGTTTTGAGCCCCTCCTCCCAAGCACTGGTGGCCTGTTTTCAAACAACTCTCAAAAGTTGAGAGTTTTTGAGAGTCAAAATTTCGCTGAAACCGCTAGATTCTGATTCATATCAACTTAGATTCATTTAAACCGTCAACGGGGGGAGTTGAGCAACATGAAAAATCCGTCCGCTTTGGCGCTCAGCCTGCCCTCTTCAAAGCAAATGGACCATCCCGTGAACAAGTCAAACACGTTGCACACACCGCATGCCGCGGTGTGTGCCATTGCCGTTGCGCTGGTGGGTAGCGGCATCGCGAGCGCACAGACCACGCCGGATGCGGGGGCATTGCTCAAGCAGATTGAACAACAGCGCCCGGTGCCGCTGCCACCCCAGTCGGTGCCGCAGTTCATGCCACCCCCGCCCCTGCAATCATTGGGGGGCGCCACCGTCACCGTCACCGCGTTCCGCTTTGCTGGCAACACACTTCTGAGCGCTGAGCAGCTGGTGCCATCGGTGAGTGATTTTTTGAACCGCCCCTTGGGATTTTCTGAGCTGCAAAACGCCGCCATTGCGGTGGCTGCGGCATACCGCAAGGCCGGTTGGGTGGTGCGTGTCTATTTGCCACAGCAGGACATTCAGGATGGCGTCGTGACGATCCAGGTTGTGGAAGCCGTGTTGGGCGCCGTGCAACTACAGGGGGAGAGCAAGCGGATTTCCGCAGCGACATTGAAAAGCATGGTCGAAGCCACGCAGCCGCTGGGTACGCCGGTGAATGGCGATTTGCTGGACCGCGCCTTGCTGCTGATAGATGACCTGCCCGGCCTGAATGCAAGCGGCCGACTCAGCGAAGGTCAAAACCAGGCCGAGACCGATCTGGTGCTGGATGTGGCCGATAGCAGCCTGATCACGGGTGAGATCACTGCCGATAACACCGGCTCCCGATCCACCGGATCAGACCGAATTTCTGGCAACGCGAATCTGAACAGCCCTTTGGGCTTGGGTGATCTGGCCAGTGCCAGTCTGATTTACACCCAAGGCAGTGACTACCTGCGCGCCGCGTATTCGTTGCCGGTGGGCAACCAGGGCTGGCGCTTGGGTGTAAATGCCTCGCACCTGTCATACAAGGTGGTGACGCCAGATGCCTCGGCGCTGGATGCACAAGGTACATCCACCACGAGCGGTGTGGATGCGAACTATCCGCTGGTGCGCTCACGGCAAAACAATCTCTATTTCGCATTCACGTTTGATCAAAAGAGCTTCGATAACCGGTCGGCCGGTGCAAGCACCACGCGCTACAAAACCCAAATCGCGAGCGTGGGCCTGAACGGCAACGTATTCGACAACTTAGGTGGTGGCGGAGCCAATACCGCCAACATTGCGTTCGTACAAGGCCGTGTGGACCTTTCCGGCTCGCCCAATGAAGCTGCCGACGCAGCAAGCACCCAGACCGCCGACGGTTTTAATAAGCTGCGCTTCGGGGCATCCCGGCAGCAGGTATTGACCGATACCGTTTCCTTGTTCGCCGGATTGTCAGGGCAGGTAGCCAGCAAAAATCTGGATTCTTCAGAGAAGTTCTACCTGGGCGGATCGAGTGGTGTACGCGCCTACCCGGCCAGCGAAGGTGCAGGCTCGGAAGGGCGTTTGCTGAATCTGGAAGTCCGCACGCGGTTGCCTGACAACTTTACCCTGACTGGGTTTTATGACTGGGGTTCTGTGCTGGTCAATAAAAACAACAACATCGCCGGCGCCGCCGCGCTTAACAGTTACGACCTCAAGGGGGTGGGCCTGTCCCTTAGCTGGGCATCGACCTTTGGCCTCAGCGTAAAAGCCAGTTTGGCGCATCGCATTGGCGATAACCCCAACCCCACACCCAACGGCAATGACCAGGACGGCTCGCTGAACGTCAACCGTTTCTGGCTGCAAGCCAGTATGCCGTTTTGAAACCTGCATCCAAGAAGAAATCACCCATGTCCTCTTTGCTGTTCTACCAACAAGTTGTCACACTCGACCGCGAGTTGCATGCCAAGCTCAAGCTGCGTCCCCTGGGTAATATGGCCTTTGCCGCGGGCTCGCCCGTGGTCCCGTTGCTGTGTGCCGAGTTCGCTCAAGCGGCTCGGGAATATCCCATTGTGTTCCTGCGCAACGCTGATCAGAGGCTGGTTCCCGTCGCGCTGACGGGGGCACCTGGCGGGGGTAACCTCTATATTGATACTGCGGGTCAGTGGAATGCCCAGTATGTGCCGGCCTATGCAAGGCGCTACCCGTTTGTGTTTGCCGAAACGGCACCCGGCCAACTCACCGTATGCTTTGATCAAACCTGTCCGGCATTGAATGACACCGAGGGGGTGGCCTTGTTCGAAGACAACGGCGAACCCAGCGCGACGCTGCAGCAGGTGGTACAGCTCTTGAGTGACTACCAGCGCCAGGCACTGCTCACACAGCTGTTTATTGATCGCCTCGAAGCCGCCGACCTGTTGATAGACGCCCATGCCCAGGCTGATCTGAGTGATGGACGCAGCTTGGCCCTACAGGGGTTTTTGATGGTTGACGAAGCGCGTTTCAAGGCGCTGCCGGAAGCCACAGTAAAAGACTGGTTTGCCAGCGGCGAGTTGGGTTGGATCTACGCCCACCTGTTGTCGCTGGGCAATCTGCTGGGGCTGTTGCGGCGCCAGCCGCAGGCCTCACCGGCGCAAGCTGCGCCGACTCCCAAGCCATCCCGAAAAAAACGAACCAAGACGTAGACCGTCCCATACGCCGACATTGAATAACTCATTCACCGAAAGCATCCTATGAGCGCACACGCAAGCATGAACCGCATTTTTCGCCTGGTTTGGAACGAAGTGCTAGGCATCTGGGTCGCTGTGTCGGAGATTTCACGCGGCCGTGGCAAACGCAGTGTGCGAGCCGGTGTCTTGCTCGCGCCTTTGCTGGCTGCTTTGGGTCTGAGCCTGCCTGCACATGCCGGGCCCCCTGGGGCGGTCCCCGCCGACACCCAATTGCCGACCGGCGGCGTGGTGACGGCCGGCGCTGCCGTGATCAACCCCGGCACTGTGCCCGGCAGCGCGGTGCTCAATATCGACCAGAGCTCGCAGCGTGCGGCCATCGACTGGAATACGTTCAACCTGGGCAGCGCAGCGCAGGTTAACTTTAACCAGCCCAACAGCAGTTCAGCCACGCTCAACCGGGTGCTCGACACCAATCCGAGCCAGATCTTTGGCAAGATCACTGCGCCTGGTCAGGTGTTTTTAAGCAATCCCAACGGGGTGCACTTTGGCAAAAGCGCGTCGGTGGACGTGGGCAGCCTGACGGCCACGACGCATGGCATCAGCAATGCCGACTTCATGGCGGGCAAGGCCACCTTTGCCCGCAACGGTGCCACCGGCAGCGTGGTCAATGAAGGTGAGCTGCGCGCTGCACTCGGCGGTTATATCGCTCTGCTGGCACCGGAGGTGCGTAACGAGGGCGTCATCATCGCGCAACTGGGCACGGTGGCAATGGCCTCGGGCGAGTCGATCACCCTGAACTTTGACGGTAACAATACGCTGGCATCGCTTACCGTCCAGCCCTCGGCCATCAAGGCTTTGGTGGAAAACAAGGGCGCGGTGTTGGCTCCTGGCGGCCTGATCGTCTTGTCCGCCCGTGCCCTGGATCGCCTGCAGGGCGGCGTGGTAAAAAACACGGGCCGACTGGAGGCAACCGGCTTGTCCCTTAAGGGCGGACGCATTGTGCTGGAGGCGAGTGATCGCATCGAGAACACCGGCACCATCAGCGCCAATGCCGGAGCCGACGGCAGCCCGGCCGGCAGCATCACGATGAGCGCCCCCGAGATTGTCAACAGTGGCATCGTGAGTGCCGTATCTGTGCAGACCGTGGCGGAACCGCCGTCGTCTGGTGGCAGTATTGCGCTGACTGCCACTAACATCGTCCAGACGGACCGTGGCACGCTTGACGTATCGGGTCCGAATGGCGGCAGCATCACATTGCAAGCGGGGCAAAACATCACCCTGGGTGGCAACATTGCGGCTGAATCTGTGTCCGAGGGGCAGGGTGGCAGCGTTGCCATTGTGGCGGCAGACAATGTGACCGTGCAAGATGCTGCCATTAGCAGCTCTGGAGCTGCGGCCGGTGGAACCATTCGTATAGATGGTGGCACCCAGGCGCCGGTAAACACGCCACTGGCACCAGAGGCACCAGACCATCGTCCCACGGTCGCCTTGCTTGGCTCCACCCAATTGCGCAGCTCCAGCCGGCGTGGCCAAGGCGGTAGCGTCACCCTGACTGCCGATCATGTGGGACTGTTTGACGGTGCCGCCATTGATGTTTCGGGTGCCACCGGTGGCGGTTTTGTGCTGGTGGGGGGGGACTACCAGGGCAAGAACCCTGATATCGCCAATGCCAGTGCGACCTATGTGGGTTCAAATACCACCATTCATGCGGATGCCACAGAAAACGGTGAGGGTGGCAAGGTGATTGTGTGGGCTGATGGTGCTACCCGATTCTTAGGGCATATCAGTGCCCAAGGTGGGGCTAGGGGCGGGGATGGTGGCTTTGCCGAAGTTTCGGGCAAAGGGGTACTGGACTTCCTGGGGACGGTGGATTTAAAGGCCCCGGTGGGCGAAGCGGGGATGCTCTTGCTGGACCCGTACAACCTCACGATCAGCACAGGGAGCGATACCAATGTCAGTGGTGCAACCCCGTTCGATGCCACTGGGACCGGCTCTATTTTGAGCGTCACCACCCTGCAAAATGCGCTGGCCAGCGGCAACGTCACGGTGACGACCGGCAGTTCTGGCGCGGAGAGTGGCGATATCACCGTCGCCAACGATATCGGCTGGTTCTCCACTTACACACTGACGCTTGCAGCTTACCGAAACATCGATATCAATGCCAGCGTCTACGCCTTCAATGGCAACTTGACACTGACCGCGGGTACCGGTGGTGCCAGCGGCGCCATCACCCTGGCCAACAGCAAGCAGATCAACTTGCTGGGCGGCAATCTCGTCGCTTCTGCGTATGGCGACATCATTGAAGCTGCAGGCGTGACGCAGGGTTATATCCAGGTTGCCAGTACGTCATCTTTTAGTTCCAGCCACGGCAGCGTTACCCTGGGCGCGGTGGACAACAAGTTGAGCGGCGCGGTTTCCATCACCTCGGGTGACGCAGGAAGCGTCTCGTTTTACAACAATCAAGCCACATTGCTGGGCACCGTCACGGGTACGGGCACTGGTGGCGTCAACATCACCTCCAATGGACATCTCACCGGTTCGAGCGCTTTGCATTCGGCGGGCACCGCCAGCCTGACCACCAAGGCCGGTTCGGCGGGCAATATCACGCTGACGGGTGGGATTTCGTCCGTCGGCGCGGTTTCTATTTCCGCTGATGGTGTGGGCGGGGCTTCGCTTGCCGATCTCAATGGCAATCTGACCTTCGCAGCGGTCAGCGCCGGCGGCGCCATTACCTTGGGCAACGACGGCACAGGGGCCATCACCTTTGATTCGGCCAGCGGCAATGTCATCAGCGGCAACGCGGGGGCAGGCGGCCAGGCCAGTGGTATCGTCACCGTCAAGGGCACATTGATAACCATCAACGATGCGATCCGCACCAAGGGCGGCAATATCAGCCTGACCGCTACAACAGGGGCGGTCACGGCGAATACGGGCGCCAATATCACCACAACCGCGGACACCGATACCGGTACGGCTTCGGGCACGGTCACGGTGACGGCTGCCAATACCATCACCCTGCAGGACACCACCACCACGGGCGCCAGCAACTCCCTGGGCGTTGGCAGCAACGCGGCTGCGGTCACGCTGTCTGCCAGCGCGGGCGATATCAATGTCGGCGCTATTACCACCACGGGCGGCGCTGCCACCACTGGTGCGACCACCAACCGCAACGGGGGCAATGCAGGTAGCATTCTCATTGGTGCGACCAGTGGCACCAACATCAATCTGAACGGCGACCTGAATGCCATTGGCGGTGGTTACGTCGGTGCAGCCACCCAAGGTTTGGGTGGCTATATTGAGTTAACGACGCCGGTGGTTCTGACCGCCAACCGGGTGGTTTCTTCCGGCGCCACCTCGGGCAATATTTCTTTCCTGTCAACCATCAATTCCGACGGAACATCCCGCAGCCTGACCGTCACGGCGGGTACCGGCGATGTGTTGTTCGACGGGACGGTTGGCGGCCTGGCGGTGTTGTCTTCCTTGGCCGTATCGTCATCCGCCCGTGCCGACATCGAAGAAAATGTGACCACGAATGCAGCTTCGGGTGTCAGCGTCGTCGCCAGCAGCCAGATTCGCCTGGGCGACGACGATGTTGCCAATGGTTCCGGCGCCATGACCATCCATACACTGGCCGGTAACGGGACGGTCAATCTGACTACCCCCAGCGTCTACCTCGACGATGCCATCACGTTCACCCGCGGCACTGGGGCCATCAGTATGTCGCAATCGCTGTACAGCAAGAATACAGAACGCAACAACCTTACCTTCAATGGTGCCGGTGGTGGTGCCATTGCGGTGAGCCAGGATGTGGGGGGTACCGGTGCCAGCGATGCAACCAAGCTGGGTGACATCCTGGTCAGCACCGGCACCGATCTGACAGTCGGCCGTTACATCACAGCCAAGAGCCTGACTGCGTTAAATAACACGGGACAGCTATCCGTTGGCAGCAGCACCTATTCTCAATATTACGATGGTGCCATCGGGTTGCAACTTGCAACCACCGGCTTGGCCAACAACTACAGCAATGACCAAAACATTACCCTGAATTCAAATGTTGTCCTGGCCCAGGCAAGCGCCCCCATTTATGTCAGTGCACCCAACGGCGCCATTGGTTTCTACTCCGATGCAAATCTAACAACCGCTGGCGGTGAAATTTTGCTGAATGCAGGTGCTGGCGCGCTCACCTTGGGCGCCACCACCGACATGACCAGTAATGGTGGCCTGATGACGTTGACAGGCGTTGGTGTGACGCAGTCACTCACGGACAGCGTTCTCAACGCAGGCAGTGGCAAGATTCGAGTCGATGGCGGGGGCAGCGCGGTGCAGCTGTATGGTCGTTTGCTCACCACCAATGCGGATACCCTGAATACGCCTGCCGTGCTAATCACCCATGCGGGCGGTGGCGGCAATGCCGTTAGTCTGCGTTCACTAGAGGCGCAAACCGGCACCTGGCAGGTGGGGCTGGTGGCGGGAACCGGTGCCATCGGTTTTGCGCAAACATTGAGTGGTGCTGGCGCGGTGCAGCTAGTGTCTGCGAACCTGCGCTTGCGCACAGCCCACACCGTTACCTTGACTAGCGCCGGTAACGACAGCACCGTGGGCTTCACCGTGACAGGCACCGATGCGGCTGGTAACCCCCTGGTGGAAAACATTGCAGGAGCCAATGTCGGTACGGTCACGACTACCGGCGTTTTCAAGACCATCACCAGCATCACCGCCAATAGCGCTACAGCCAGCACGGTATCCGCCGGCTTGGCAACCGACGATGCAGTCAATGGCGCGTTGTACCAATATGTTCCGAATTGGAGCTTGGACGAGATCGACATCAAAACCCTGTCGGCCGCGACAACGGCGGCCATCACGGTCACCAGTACCAACAACATCATTGACCAGTTGGGCAGCTTTTCTGTGGGTAGCAGTCTGGATGTGCGCGCCAAAGGGCGCACCGCTGGCATGGCGCTCACTGGCAATGTCAGCGCCACCACGGTCACATTGATGACCGGTAACGGTGCGCTGGTACTGGGCAGCAGGAACATTACCTCGACTGCGGGCGATGTGTTACTTCAAGGGAAAGGGGTAACTCAGGGGGCTGGCTCCGCTGTTACTGCAACGGGATTTGTCACCATTTGGGGGAGTGACTACGCCAATTTAGGCCTCCGTGGTGATGTGACGATGGCAGGGGCGATTGTTTCTGCGAGCACAAACGCCAGTGCCGTGACTTTGGCCGACTTGAATGCACTGACGCTGCCCAACATCACCATTGGCAGCAGCGGTGCACGTGGTGGTCTGCGCCTGGGTAACCATGAGCACAACGGTGCAGCTTACCGCAGGGCTTACGGTGTTATTGGACAAACCGCCGGCACGCAATTGAAAATCGGCGCGCTCGACATCCGCCAGAACAGCGGTTCCGGCGTCGTCGATCTCTCGCTTGTCAATAACGAAATCCTATCGGTAGGGTATGTCGAACGCGGCGGTGCCATTACGATCTATGACAAGGACAGTGAAGTCAATGGGCTGAGCTTGACAAGCATTTACGATGGCAGTTACGACACCCTTTTAAAGGCCACGACGGAAGGCGCGATGACGCTTTCCGGCACCAACCGCGGTAAGGGCATGGAGCTGACCGCAGGCGCGGCGGGCTTTACAGGTTCCGGCTCCATTGAGGGCCACTACGGTGGCGCCGGCATTGTGAAGATCACGGCCACTGGCGCGCTGGCGTTGACCAGCGGAACCATGTATGCCAAGGGTGTGCAACTGACCTCGGGCGCGGGGGGAATCACCAGTGCGGTTGACATCCAATCTCACCACAGCGGTGGTGGCGACATCATTCTCGATGGCGGTGGCGGCAATATCACCCTCACCAACCGTCTCTATAACGATGGCGTTGGCAATGACATCTTCGTCCAGAGCGCCAACAACGTTCAACTGCAGCGGGTGGAGGTTTACAGCACCGGCAGGCTGATTCTTGGTGGCTCCCTCACCACGCCCGGTACCGCGCTGACGGGCAACGTGACCCAGACCAGCTACATCACCGCAAACAGTGATGGCGTCAACCTGATCGGCTCGGTGGCGGGGTCTGTGACGCTGAACAACACAAATCAGATTTACCGTATTGGCGCTTTCACCTCTGGCGGAAACTTCAGTATCTACAACCAGGACCGTACCTTGGTTGTGGAAGGTGCACTCCTTTCAACGGGGGGCGATATCAGTGTCGAAAGTCGCCGTGCATTGACCGTCAGCAGCACCGGCACGGTGACAGCCTCCAATGTCAGCAAGGGTGTCACACTCAAGGCGAGTAGCGGCGAGTGGGGCTATACCGCCACCATCCAGGGCGCTGTCTCGGCCGGAACGGGGGGCATCAGTCTCACCTCGCCGTACGGCTACGTGAGCACCAGCGGCGCGGGTACGCTGACGACCACTGGCGCGCTCACGATCAGCTCCGCGCCCAATTACAGTTCTGGCGGGACCGACTACAGCACCACGGTGAATGCGGCGGTATCTGCGGGCGCATCGGGCATCACGATCAATTCTGCGGGCACCTTCAGCAACAACGCGACCGGCACGCTGACTTCATCCGGCCTTGTCGCCATCAAGACTTACTGGGATGGCACCAACAACCGCAACCTGACCCTGGGCGGCGCAGTCGCGGCCGGTGCCAACGGCATTAAGCTCACATCCAGCGGCACCATCAACCAGACCGGAGGCATCCTGACCACCACGGGCACCTTGTCTGGCCCCAATCAAAGTGGCGCTACCTCGCTGACCAATGACACCCCCAGCGCGCGCGGGGCCATTACCTTGAACCAGGACAATGAAATCGGCAGCCTGGGCCCGTTTTATCTCTACAACGCCAGCGCCGCTGCTTTCAGCCTGAGGGATATATCGGGCGGATTGACCCTGGCCGGAACCATCGAGAACTCGCACGGTGCAATAACCATTTCCACGGTGGGTGCAGCCCTGGATCTGGCCACCAACAATGTCTATGCTGGTGGCCAGGCCAGTGGCGGCGCCAATATTGCGTTGACCGGCCGCGGCATTTTGCAGTCGCCGGGCACGATCAACGCCACTGGCGGTGCATTGAATCTTCCCCGATCCGGCACCAGCGGCGGCACCATCACGCTAACCGGGCACGATGGCACGCAAGCGGGCCTGATGACCCTGTTGGGCACCATCCAGACCGCCAGCAACAGCACTTCGGCTGTGATGATTCGCGGCACCAGCAATCTGGCGCTCCCCAGCATCACCGCATCCAACGGCAGCCTGCTGCTGGGAGACGACACGGCGACCATCGGCCAGATCGCAGGGAACATCACTCAAAGCAACGGTACGGCGCTGGATATCAAGACGCTCAACCTGGGCACTGCGACCAATGCCATCAGCGGTTCTGCTGTGTTGGCCAATGCCGGCAACAAGATCGTTCAGTTGGCCACCGTAAAGGTCGGCGATGTCGTGGGAACCCAGTACGACCTGGATATTTACGATTCCACCTCTGGACTGAACCTCACCCAGAACCTGATCAGCGCGGGCGGCATCCGGTTGCGCACCACAACCGGCGATGGCGCCACCGGCACGCTGGCGCTGGGCGCTAACAGCGTGTTAGCCGCCGGTGATATTTTTCTCGGCGGGCAAGGCGTCAGCCAGTTGAGCGCTTCCGTGGTGAATGCCGACAATGCAGGTGCGGGCGGTGCGGGTGGCAGCATCCGCATTGATGGCGGCGGTGGCGCGTACAACATCGCCGTCAGCGGCACGCTGACGACCGACAACGCCGGTGCCAGCGCCATTGAAATCGTCAATGCCACTAACGCTACGCTGAATGTGATTTCGGCCACTGCTGGCACCGTATCCCTGGGGATGGATGGCCTGGAACTGACCGGAACGGTCAGCCAGACGCCGACCACTGGCGTCATTTCTGCCACTACGCTCAAGGGCGATGCCGGAGTGGTGACGCTCAATCTGAGCAATATCAACAACCTGGGCACCTTCACCACCAGCGGTGCCATGACCCTGAAGGACCAGGGCGGCACGGGAACTGCCGGCCTGAAGTTCACTGGCACGGTGATCGTGGGAAGCACCACCGAAATCCAATCGACCGATGGGGTGCTGGATCTGGACGTGCAGACCCTGAATGCCACCGGCCAGGCGATCACCTTGCGCGGATTGGGGGTGGAACAGGAAAGTTCGTCGAGCATCCTGTCATCGACCGCCGCCATTTATGGCGGCGCTGCGAATATCGATCTGTTCAGCGCGTTGAATAATTTCACCGGCCAGGTCACGGTCAACACGACCGGCAGCCAGGTGCGCATCCAGGATGCCAACCAACTCAGTATGAACGCGCTGACCAACGAGTTGGCGGCAAGTACCTCCATCACCGCCTGGGCGGGTACCACACTGGTGCTGGCGACGGAAAACATCACCACCAGCAGCGGTAACATTGAGTTCCGTTCGCTCGACGGCAACCTCAGCACGCCGGGCAACCTGACCACCACTACCGGCAATATCGCGCTGTACGCCAACACGACGACGAATACCGGCGATGTGCAGGTGAACAACACCATCATCACCGGTTCCGGCAACGTGCAGGTGAATGCAGAGGAGGAAGTCATCCTCTCGAAGAGCATCGTTTCCACCTCGGGGAATATCGGCGTGGTGGGCGCCACCGTGACCCATTCCACCGGTTCATCTGGTTCTCCGTTGTTATTGCAAACCGGCAGTGCGGGCACGATTTCCATGACTGCCAGCGGCAGCAACGGTCTGGTGATGGGGCAGTACTTCAGTTACCAGTCAGATACCGGCGCCATCACGATTGTCTCCGGCGGTACGGCTGACCTGTCCAATATCAGCACCAATGGAACCCTCTCGGTGAATGCAGTGGGTGCGGTCGAGCAAGTGGGCAGCGGCTCGGTGCTGGCTGCGGATTCGATGGCCGTCACCACCGCCGGTAACGGCAGCATCACCCTGACCAATGCCAGCAACGACGTCAACAAGCTGAAACTGATCAGCCGCAATGTGGCGAATAATGGCGTGGGTTCGGGCACGATTACCTATGGCGATGCAGATGATGTGGCAGTGAGCCAGATCGAAACATCCGGCGCCGCCAACCTGACCGCAAAAGGTGCGATCTCCACCGACATCACCTTTGGTACCGGTGCGGTTGTCGCAGATACGCTAACGGTCAAGTCGCTGAATAACAGCGGCGCTGCCATCGTACTAACGGCAGCGGGCAATGATGTCAACACGCTGGTGCTCAAGGTGCGCAATGCCGCGGACACGGCCAAGGTCGGTGCTGCCACCATCAGTCGCTTTACCGATAGCGATACATTGGTGATCAGCAGTATTGAAACTGCCGGAAGCATGGTGTTGGCAGCCGGCAATGCGGTGACCCAATCGGGGGCAATCATTGCTGACAAGCTCGGCCTGTCCGGCGTTGGGACGTTTACCCTCAATGCGACAAGCTCCGGCATTCCGCTCAACGAAGTCAGCACTTTCGCATCCGACGCCACCGGCGCGGTGAACTTCTCCAGTAAGCTGGGCTTGAGTATTGGCGCAGTGAATCCGACCGGGATCACGACCGGAGGTGCCAGCATCACGCTGACGGCGCCGAGTATCGACTCCAGCGGCCAGACCATCGATACCCGCAGTACCAGTAACGGCACTGCGGGCGGTGCGGTCATTCTGAGCACCACCGGTACTGCGGCGGACGGCAACCTGAGCGTAGGCGGCATCGTCACATCCGGGACCGATGCAACGGCCTCGTCCGGCACCAATGGCGGCGCGGCGGGCAACATTACCCTGACCACGGCAGGCAACACGCTTACCGTGGCCGGTACGGTGGCCGCGCGTGGTGGGGCGGGTGACGGTGTCGGTGTCCGTGGCGCCGATGGCACGGTCAAGCTCCTGGCTGCCGCCGGCGCGGTGATGCAGGCCAATGGCACGAACGAAATCACCGCAGGGAAACTGCTCATCAGCGCGCTCAACACGTCGAGCTTGCTGGATACCGGCAACGCGGTGGATCTGGTGGCAGCAAAAATCACCGGGGAGGATAAAAACTTCACCTACCGTAGCGGTGCCAATTTCGGCGTGGGTGGCGGGGAGAGTGGCATCATTGGCATCACCACGCAGGGCGGCGATATCGACATAGGCGCCAGCGACGTGAATGTGTCGGTGGATGAGGCGATTTCAACCCGGGGCGGTGCTTTCTCGGCCACTGCGGTACGCAGCTTCAACTCGGCCGGTGTGACCATTTCCACTCTAGGCGACGTGACCTTTGGTGCAGGTGCATACAAGAACGGTGGGGCCATCAGCATCAACACCACCGCCAACAGCGGCGCGGTCAACACCGGCACGCTGGTTAGCAGTGGTGACGCCACTGCCGCCGAAGCCGTGGCGGGTTCGATCACCCTGCTTGCCCATGGCATCTTGAGCATCGCTAGCACCACCGCCCAGGGAGTGGGAATCGGCGCGGGCGGCGCAGTGAGCTTGACTGGCAGCGAAATCCGCATCGGCGGCGCGGTGGATACCAGTTCGACCGGCGCCGCCGGCGGCACGATTTCGGTCAATGGCCCCGCTGTTTTGCTCGGAGGCGACCGCGTGATGAGCACTGGCGCGGGCTTGGGTGACATTACCTTTTCAGGCACGCTAAACAGCGATAGCGTGGGTACACCGCGCGGGCTGACGTTGACTTCCGGTACCGGGGATATCACTTTCAGCGGCTCGGTTGGCGCCAACGCGGCGTTGGGGGCGCTCAACATTGTTTCGGCAGACGCGGTGACGGCAGGTGTGATGACTGCGGCCAGTCTCACCCAGCAGGTGGGTGCAATCACCACGCTGGGCGGTGTTGTGAGTTTGGGCGGCAACCTCGACTTCAACGGTAACGTCTTGAATGTGAATGCCGCCATCAATGCCGGCGGCACGGTAGAAATTAGCAATGCTGGCGTGTTCGCCACGGCTGCTGCGGGCGACATCACCGCAGTCGGCGGTTTTACACAGAACGGTGTCGGCGCCAACGAGCTGGCTGGTGACATTGCGACAACCAACAGCCAAATCGCTTTCGCTACGTCGGTTACCCTCAAGGGTGACGTGGCCATGGGTACGGATACCGGTATCGGCAACATCGTATTCGCCGCTAGTGTCGATAGTGATACCACCGCGCGCGACCTGAGCTTGACATCAGGCACAGGGAACGTCACGTTCACGGGTATTGTCGGCGCAAGCCGTGCGCTGGATGTGTTGACCGTCAATAGCAGCGGTTTGAGCAAGTTCAGTGCAGCGGTGACCGCGGCCAGTGTCACCACCGATGCTCCCGGGACGGTACAGATCAACGGCGGCAGCGTGACGACCAGCGGTGCGCAGACCTACAACGACGCCATCACGCTGGGTGACAACACGACGCTGACAGCCAGCACCATGACCAGCAACGGCACGCTGGCTGGCGCGAGCCACAGCCTGTCTATCGTCGGTAACGCCGTATTCGGCAATGACGCAACCGATGCCGTCTCCAATCTGACCACCTTGTCGGTCAGTGGCACAACCGTGATCAACACCAGCGCCATCACCAGCACCGGCACGCAGAGCTACACCGGGGCAGTTAGTGTCGGCAATGACAGCACACTGACGACCACCGACAGTGCGGTGGTGTTTGCCAGCACGGTGAACTCCCAGGCCACGGAGGCCAACGACCTGAGCGTGACGGTGGGCACGGGCAACATCACCTTCACCGGTGTGGT
>Ga0209343_10004644_pt1 | contig 16910 bp, 14 predicted proteins | sample RifCSPlowO2_02_FD_184026 | JGI IMG/M metagenome (GOLD analysis project Ga0209343, IMG submission 184026) | Groundwater microbial communities from Rifle, Colorado - Rifle CSP2_plank lowO2_0.2 (SPAdes) (version 2) | ecosystem: Environmental > Aquatic > Deep subsurface > Groundwater | place... | reverse complement strand
GCCAGCAAGCTGGCTCCTACGGGAGCGAATGCTTTCAGCGATCCGGCAGGGTGATATTGAGTTCCAAAATCGAGCAGCTGCCCTGGTTTTCCAGGGCGACCTGTACCTGGTCCGAATCGATATTGACGTACTTGCGAATCACCTCGACCAGTTCTTGCTGCAGGGCCGGCAGGTAGTCCGGCTGGCTGCGCTGGCCGCGCTCGTGGGCGACTATGATCTGCAGACGCTCTTTCGCGATGGACGCGGTGCTTTCCTTCTTGCGCTCACGAAAGAAGTCGAAAATATTCATTAGCGCGCTCCAAACAGGCGTTGCATCAGTCCTTTCTTCTGCACGTCGAGGAAGCGGTGGGCCACTTCCTTGCCGAGCAGGCGGTCGACGGCATCGCTGTACGCCTGGCCGGCGTCGCTCTGGTCGTCGAGTATCACCGGGACGCCCTGGTTGGAGGCCTTGAGTACCGCTTGCGACTCCGGAATCACGCCGAGCAGGCGGATGGCGAGGATTTCCTCGACGTCTTCCACGCCGAGCATTTCGCCGCGGGTCACGCGCTCGGGGTTGTAACGGGTCAGCAGCAGGTGTTCCTTGATCGGCTCTTCGCCTTTCTCGGCGCGGCGCGATTTGCTTGCCAGGAGGCCGAGCATGCGGTCGGAGTCGCGTACCGAGGAGACTTCCGGGTTGGTCACCACGACAGCCTCATCGGCGAAGTACATGGCCAGGTGCGCGCCTTTTTCGATACCGGCCGGCGAGTCGCAGACCACGTATTCGAAGCTTTCGCGCAGTTCGTTGATGATTTTTTCCACGCCTTCCTGGGTCAGCGCGTCTTTGTCGCGGGTCTGGCTGGCGGCCAGCACGTAGAGATTTTCCAGGCGCTTGTCTTTGATCAGGGCCTGGGTCAGGGTCGCTTCGCCGTTGACCACGTTGACGAAGTCGTACACCACGCGGCGCTCGCAGCCCATGATCAGGTCGAGGTTGCGCAGGCCGACGTCGAAATCGACTATGACAGTCTTATGCCCGCGCAGGGCGAGGCCGGTACCTATGGCAGCGCTGGTGGTGGTTTTACCGACGCCACCCTTGCCGGATGTAACTACGAGGATCTTGGCCAAGGTGATTCACCCTAAAATGTATAAAAATGCAGGTTTCCGTGGCCCTTTTAGAGGCTTCCGGATGCCCTGTTTGTGTCCTTGAAAAGTGCCGGCAGTATCCGTTAAAGGCGGGTGATGTTCAACACGTCACCCGACAGGCTGACATGTACGGCAGCGCCCCATAATGGGTCGCGGCGCAAGTCTTCGGCGACCTTGTACTGGCCGGCGATGGACAGCAGTTCGGCGCCCATTTGCTGGCAGAAGATCCGCGCCTTGAGATTGCCCTTGATTCCGGCCAGGGCGCGGCCGCGCATGGGCGCGTAGACATGGATATTGCCATCGGCGAGAAGTTCCGCGCCGGCGCTGACCGGCGCCAGGACTATCAGATCGCCGCCCTGGGCATACACCTGCTGGCCGCCGCGCACCGGGCTGGTGACTATCTTGCTCGGTTTGAGCTCGGGTTCGGCGGGCTTCTCCGGCGCTTTCGGCGCCGGTTCGATCAACCGTTCGCGCGCCCCGGAAGGCGGCAATACCGGCAGGTCCAGGGCCTCGGCGGCGGCGATATCGTCTGCGCGGTTGGCCCGCACCGCCAGGGTGCGCAGGCCATGTTTGCGACATACGGCCATCAGTTCGACGAGATCGAGGGCGCCTTCGCCGTCCGGCAGCTTGTCCAGGGCCAATACCAGCGGGGTATTGCTGAAGAAGTTCGGCGCCTGGGCGACTTTCTCGGTCAGTTGCTGGTCGAGGCGGGCGAGGTCGTTATGCGCCAGCTCCATCACTGTGATGGCCAGCATGCTGCCTTTGAGCTGGAATACGGGGTCTTGCTCGAGGAGATCGGCTTGGCTCATGGTCTGCCTGGGGCGGCCTTATGCGGCTGTATAGAAGTAGCCCGGACTTATAGCGAGAACGCCGCGCGCTCGCAAGCCGGCGGCAAACTACTGATAGAATGCCGCGCCTTATGATCTGCCCGGGTCTGTATATGGATCGTCCTGTTTTTCGTGCCGAGTTTCTTCATCCACGTTACTGGCCGTTATGGCTGGGCTTGGGCCTGTTGTGGCTGGTCGCCCAGTTGCCTTACCGCGTGCTGCTGTCGTTGGGGCGCGGCCTGGGGGCGCTGATGTACCGCCTGGCCAGTTCGCGGCGCAAGATAGCCGCGCGTAACCTGCAGCTGTGTTTCCCGCAGATGCCGGTTGCCGAGCGCAAGGCCTTGCTCAAGGAAAACTTCGCCTCCACCGGCATCACCTTCTTCGAGATGGCCATCGCCTGGTGGTGGCCGGCCGAGCGCCTGCGCCGCCTGGGCCGCATCGAGGGCTTGGAGCATCTGCGCCAGGCCGAGGCCGAGGGCCAGGGCGTGATCCTCATGGCCTTGCACTTCACCACCCTGGAGATGGGCGGCGGCCTGCTCGGCATGGCCCAGGACATGTACGGCATGTACCGCCCGCACAAGAATCCGCTGTTCGACTATATGCAGCGCCGTGGCCGCGAACAGCGCCTGCTCGGGGTGATCGGCCGCGATGATGTGCGCGGCATGCTCAAGCTGCTGCGTGGCGGCGGGGTGGTCTGGTACGCACCGGACCAGGATTACGGCGCCCAGCGCAGCGTCTTCGTGCCCTTGTTCGGGGTGCCGGCGGCCACCGTCACCGCCACCAGCAAGTTCGCCCGCATGGGCCGCGCCCAGGTGATTCCCTTTACCCAAGAGCGCTTGCCCGATGCCCAGGGCTATCGCCTGTGCATTCACCCGCCGCTGGCCGATTTTCCCGGCGACAGCGAGGAGACCGACTGCCTGCGCATCAACCAGTGGATCGAACAGGCGATCAGGGATTGCCCCGAGCAGTACCTGTGGGCGCACCGGCGCTTCAAGACCCGTCCGCCGGGCGAGACCAAGCTGTACAAGAAACGCACAGGCTGAGCCTTTGCGCTGGCTTGGCCCTGGGGCCGGGCCGTTAGCCGATCTTGGCGGGCCGCGTTTCCTCTGCCCTGGGGCCCTCCTATACTGGCAATAAACCTCGGGATAAGCCTATGCCGCAGTTCGTCCCCCCCAGCCAGCCGGTGACCGGGCTGATTCTTTCGGGCGGCGGCGCGCGGGCGGCTTATCAGGTGGGGGTGCTGGCGGCTATTGCCGATCTGCTGCCGAATGCCGCGCACAATCCTTTTCCGGTGATAGTGGGCACCTCGGCCGGGGCCATCAACGCGGTGGGCCTGGCCTGCGGCGCCTTGCACTTCACCGAGGCGGTGCGCCGCCTGACCAGCGTCTGGCAGGGCTTTCATACCCATCAGGTGTACCGCAGCGATTGGCCCGGGGTGCTGCGCCAGGCCAGTCGCTTTATCGGCCATAGCCTGCTGGGGCTGGGTGGTGAGATACCGGTGGCGCTGCTGGACAGTTCGCCCCTGGGGCAGTTGCTGGGGCGTGAGCTGGATTTCAGCGGCATAGCCGCCGCGGTGCGTCATCGTCAGCTGCGGGCGGTGGCGGTGACCGCCTTCGGCTATGCGAGCGGCCAGGCGGTGACCTTCTATCAAGGGCGCGCCACCATTGACCCCTGGTTCCGCCATCGCCGCGTCGGCGTACCCACCCGTCTGGCCCTCGAACACCTGCTGGCCAGTGCCTCGATTCCGCTGATTTTTCCGCCGGTGAAGATCAATCGCGAATACTTCGGCGATGGCGCCGTGCGCCAGTCCGCGCCGATCAGCCCGGCGCTGCACCTGGGCGCGACGCGGGTGCTGGTGGTGGGCGTCAGCGGCAATCCGCTGGGGGCGCAGGCCAATATTCCGGTGGTGCGGCCGCTGCAGAGCCGTCCGCCGAGCCTGGCGCAGATCAGCGGGCATATGCTCAACAGCACCTTTGTCGACAGCCTGGAAAGCGATATCGAGCTGCTTGAGCGCCTCAACCAGATGGGCCGTCTGATTCCGCCCGAGTTGCATCCCCGTGGCTCGGGCCTCAAGCCGGTGGACGTGCTGGTGATTTCCCCGAGCCGGCCGCTGGATGTGATAGCCGGGCGGCATCGCCATGAGCTGCCGAAGACCTTGCGCCTGTTCCTGCGCGGGCCGGGGGCGACCCGGGCCGGTGGCGCGGGCGTGCTCAGCTATCTGTTGTTCGAGCCGGGCTACTGCAACGAGCTGATCGAACTGGGCTATCAGGACGCCATGGCGCAGAAGAGCGAGTTGATCGAGTTCCTCTCGCTCAGCAGTCCGCCGGTGCCGACTGTGCTGCCTGTTCCGGCCTGACCGAGCCTTCGATAAATCCGCGCCAAGCGGGCTGGCTGCATTTAAACTGCGCCTTCCCGATGCTTTCTGTCGCATTTGCGAAAGCAGCGGATTTCCTCGGGTTGGCGCTATAAGAAGTTGTCGCATGGCGGCAATGCCAGTCTCGAATCAGTCCCTACAATCCTTCACATCGCCTGCCACTCAATGCAGGTGTTCCTTGTCAGGAGAGCTCAGATGTCCGTTCAGCACGACCCGGTGCAACGCGCCGATTTCGACCAGGTGATGGTTCCCAACTATGCCCCCGCCTCCTTCGTTCCGGTGCGTGGCCAGGGCTCGCGAGTCTGGGATCAGAGTGGTCGAGAGCTGATCGATTTCGCCGGCGGCATCGCCGTGAATGCCCTGGGCCATTGTCATCCGGCCCTGGTGGCGGCGCTGACCGAGCAGGCCAATAGCATGTGGCATATTTCCAACGTGTTCACCAACGAGCCGGCCCTGCGCCTGGCCAAGAAGCTGGTGGACGCCACCTTCGCCGACCGGGTGTTCTTCTGCAACTCCGGCGCCGAAGCCAACGAGGCCGCGTTCAAGCTGGCCCGCCGGGTGGCCTTCGACAGGTTCGGCGCCGACAAGTGCGAAATCATCGCGACCACCAACAGCTTCCACGGTCGCACCCTGTTCACCGTCAGCGTCGGCGGCCAGCCGAAGTATTCCGATGGTTTCGGGCCGAAGATCCAGGGCATCAGTCATGTCCCCTACAACGATATCGAGGCGCTGAAGGCGGCCGTATCCGACAAGACCTGCGCCGTGGTGCTGGAGCCGATCCAGGGCGAGGGCGGCGTGCTGCCGGCCGACCTGGCCTACCTGCAAGCGGCCCGCGAACTGTGCGATGCGCACAACGCGCTGCTGGTGTTCGACGAAGTGCAGACCGGCATGGGCCGCAGCGGTGCGCTGTTCGCCTACCAGCATTACGGCGTGACCCCGGACATCCTCTCCAGCGCCAAGAGCCTGGGCGGCGGTTTCCCCATCGGCGCCATGCTCACCACCGAGGAGCTGGCCAAGCACCTGGCGGTCGGCACCCACGGCACCACCTACGGCGGCAACCCGCTGGCCTGCGCGGTGGCCGAGGCGGTGATCGACACCATCAACACCCCGGAAGTGCTGGCGGGCGTCAAGGCCAAGCACCAGCGCTTCAAGACCAAGCTTACCCAGATCGGCGAGCAGTACGGCGTATTCACTGAAGTACGCGGCCTCGGTCTGCTGATCGGCGCGGTGCTCAGCGAGGCCTGGAAAGGCAAGGCCAAGGCGATTCTCGATGCCGCGGCGTTGGAAGGCGTGATGGTGCTGCAAGCCAGCCCGGACGTGGTGCGTTTCGCCCCGAGCCTGGTGGTGGAAGACGCCGATATCGATGAAGGTCTGGCGCGCTTCGAGCGGGCCGTGGCCAAGCTGACTCAAGCCTGAGTCGGCCGCCGCGGCTGAGCCTTGGCGCTCGCCCGCGGCGGCGCGTGCTCGACCCAGGGAGGGGTTGAGTCAACTTTAGGGATGACTGTCTCTGTGTGTGCTGCGGCCCTGGGTCGCGGCTTTCTCTAAGCGGTTCGCTCGAACGGCTTGGAGTTTTTCTCAAAAGGAGTGACACCATGCTGGTGATGCGCCCCGCGCAAATGGCCGACCTCGCTGAAGTGCAGCGTCTCGCCGCGGATAGCCCGGTTGGTGTGACTTCACTGCCGGACGATGCCGATCGTCTGCGCGAAAAGATCGCGGCGTCGGAGTCTTCGTTCTCCGCCGAAGTCAGTTTCAACGGCGAGGAGAGCTACTTCTTCGTCCTCGAAGACACGGAAAGCGGTCGTCTGGTCGGTTGCTCCGGCATAGTGGCTTCGGCCGGCTATTCCGAGCCCTTCTACAGCTTTCGTAACGAAACCTTCGTGCACAACTCCCGCGAACTGAAGATCCATAACAAGATCCATGTGCTCTCGCTGTGCCACGACCTCACCGGCAACAGCCTGCTGACCAGCTTCTATGTCGAGCGGCCGCTGGTGAACACCTCCTGGTCCGAGCTGAACTCGCGCTCGCGCCTGCTGTTTCTGGCCAGTCACCCGGAGCGCTTCGCCGATGCCCTGGTGGTGGAGATAGTCGGCCAGAGCGACGAGGCCGGCGACTCGCCGTTCTGGGATGCGGTGGGGCGCAACTTCTTCGACATGAACTACAGCGAGGCCGAGCGCCTCTGTGGCTTGAAGAGCCGCACCTTCCTCGCCGAGCTGATGCCGCATTACCCGATCTACGTGCCGCTGCTGCCGGACGCCGCCCAGGAAGCCATGGGCCAGGTGCATCCGCGGGCGCAGATCAGCTTCGACATCCTGATGCGCGAAGGCTTCGAAACCGATCACTACATCGACATCTTCGATGGCGGCCCGACCCTGCATGCGCGCACCTCGGGCATTCGCTCGATTGCCCAGAGCCGCGTGGTGCCGGTGCGCGTGGCCTCTGAGCAAGAACGCGAGCCGGCCAAGGGCGGTCGTCCCTACCTGGTCAGCAACGGTCAGCTGCAGGATTTCCGCGCCCTAGTCGCGGACCTGGATTGGGTGCCGGGTAAGCCGGTGACCCTGAGTTTTGCAGCCGCCGAGGCCCTGGGCGTCGGCGAAGGCGTCAGCGTACGCCTGGTTGCGGTTTAAGGAGGCAGTATGATCGTTCGTCCCGTATGCAGCGCCGATCTTCCGGCCTTGTTCGACCTGGCGCGCAGTACTGGCGCGGGCCTGACCACTCTGCCGGCTAATCAGGAGCGCCTGGCGCACCGGGTGGCCTGGGCGGAAAAAACCTTCCGCGGTGAGGCCGCGCCCGCCGACGCCGATTACCTGTTCGTGCTCGAAGACGACCATGGCGAAGTGGTCGGCATCTCGGCGGTGGCCGGCGCCGTGGGTCTGCGCGAGCCCTGGTACAACTACCGGGTCGGCCTGACCGTCAGCGCCTCCCAGGAACTGCAGATCCACCGGCAGATCCCCACGCTGTTCCTGGCTAACGACCTGACCGGCAACTCCGAGCTGTGCTCGCTGTTCCTGCGCAGCGACCAGCGTACCGGGGTCAATGGCCGCCTGCTGTCCAAGGCGCGCTTCCTGTTTATCGCCGAGTTCCGCGAGCTGTTCGGCGACAAGGTGATAGCCGAGATGCGCGGCATGTCCGACGAGAATGGCCGTTCGCCGTTCTGGGAAAGCCTGGGCCGGCACTTCTTCAAGATGGAGTTCAGCCAGGCCGACTACCTCACCGGGGTGGGCAACAAGGCCTTTATCGCCGAGCTGATGCCCAAGTTCCCGCTCTACACCTGCTTTCTCTCCCCGGAGGCACGCAACATCATCGGCCGCGTCCACCCGGACACCGAACCGGCGCTGGCCATGCTCAAGGGCGAGGGTTTCAGCTACCAGGGCTATGTCGACATCTTCGACGCCGGCCCGGCCATCGAGGCGGAAACCGCGAAGATCCGCGCGGTGCGTGACAGCCAGACGTTGATCCTGGCGATCGGCACGCCCGGCGATGACGCCACCGCCTACCTGATGCACAACCGCAAGCGCGAAGGCTGTCGCATCACCGCCGCACCGGCGCGTCTGGCCGCCGGCAGCCTGGTGGTGGATGCACAGACCGCCAAGCGCCTGCAATTGTCGGCGGGCGATCAGGTGCGTGCGGTGCCGGTTTCGGCCCGCGGCTGATTTTACCGCCCGGCGCAGCCGAGTTGCGCCGCTCGCTCGCATGGCGCCCCCGGCGCCCGGGCACATATTTCGCTGGGAGTGATAGAACAATATGAGCACTCATTACATCGCAGGTAGTTGGCACGCGGGCCAGGGCGAAACCCTGGAATCGTTCAATCCGGTTAGCCAGGACGTGATCTGGCAGGGTCGCGCGGCGACCGCGGCGCAGGTCGAGGCCGCCGTGCAGGCCGCCCGTGGCGCCTTTCCGGCCTGGGCCTCGCGCCCCTTGGATGAGCGCATCGCCGTGCTTGAGCAGTTCGCCGCGGCCCTGAAGAACCATGCCGAGGCCCTGGGCCATTGCATCGGCGAGGAAACCGGTAAGCCGCTGTGGGAAACCGCCACCGAAGTCACCAGCATGATCAACAAGGTGGCCATCTCGGTGCAGAGCTACCGCGAGCGTACCGGCGAGAAGAGCGGTCCGCTGGCCGATGCCAGCGCCGTGCTGCGGCACAAGCCGCATGGCGTGGTGGCGGTGTTCGGCCCCTACAACTTCCCCGGTCACCTGCCCAACGGCCATATAGTGCCGGCGCTGCTGGCGGGTAACTGCGTGGTGTTCAAGCCCAGCGAGCTGACCCCGAAAGTCGCCGAACTGACGGTCAAGTGCTGGATCGAAGCCGGCCTGCCGGCAGGCGTGCTCAACCTGCTGCAGGGCGCGCGCGACACCGGCGTGGCCCTGGCCGGCAATCCGGGCATCGACGGCCTGTTCTTCACCGGCTCGAGCCGCACCGGCAACCTGCTGCATAACCAGTTCGCCGGGCGCCCGGAGAAGATCCTCGCCCTGGAAATGGGCGGCAACAACCCGCTGGTGGTGGACCAACTGCAAGATATTGATGCGGCGGTCTACTGCATCGTGCAGTCGGCCTTTATCAGTGCCGGGCAACGTTGCACCTGCGCGCGCCGCCTGCTGGTGCCCCAGGGCGAGTGGGGCGATGCCCTGCTGGCGCGCCTGGTGGCGGTGGCGGCGAGCATCAAGGTTGGCGCTTTCGATGCGCAACCCGCGCCCTTTATGGGCTCGGTGATTTCCCTGGGCGCCGCCGAACAGCTGATCAAGGCGCAGCAGCAGCTGCTGATGCACGGAGCCAAGGCGCTGCTGGCAATGACCCAGCCGCTGCCAGGCGCCGCCTTGCTGACCCCGGGCATCATCGATGTGACCGACGTAGCCAACCGTCCGGATGAAGAATTGTTCGGCCCGCTGCTGCAGGTGATCCGCTACGCCGATTTCGACGCGGCCATCGCCGAGGCCAACAACACCCAGTACGGCCTGGCCGCTGGCCTGTTGTCGGACTCCAAGGCGCGTTATGAAGAGTTCTGGCTGCGCAGCCGCGCCGGCATAGTCAACTGGAACAAACAGCTGACCGGCGCCGCCAGTACAGCCCCCTTCGGTGGCGTCGGCGCGTCCGGTAACCACCGCGCCAGTGCCTATTACGCGGCGGATTATTGCGCCTACCCGGTGGCCTCGCTGGAATCCGAAAGCCTGAGCCTGCCTGCAACCCTGACTCCCGGAGTAAGCCTGTGAGCAATGCATTTGAAGTGAATTTTGATGGCTTGGTCGGGCCGACCCATAACTACGGTGGCCTGTCCTACGGCAACGTCGCCTCGCAGAGCAACAGCCAGGCGGCCTCCAATCCGAAGGAAGCGGCCAAGCAAGGCCTGGCCAAGATGAAGGCGCTGATGGAGATGGGCTTCAAGCAGGGCGTGTTGGCCCCGCAAGAGCGTCCCAACGTCGCCGTGCTGCGCAGCCTGGGCTTTACCGGCACTGATGCCCAAGTGATCCAGAAGGCGGCGAAAGACGCCATGCCTTTGCTGGTCGCCAGTTGCTCGGCCTCCAGCATGTGGACGGCCAACGCCTGCACCGTCAGCCCCAGCGCCGATACGGCCGATGGTCGCGTGCATTTCACCGCGGCCAACCTCAACTGCAAGTTCCACCGCTCCCTCGAGCACCCGACCACCAGCCGCGTGCTGGGGGCCATGTTCGCCAACGACCAGCACTTCGCCCATCACGCGGCGCTGCCGGCAGTCGGCCAGTTCGGTGACGAAGGCGCGGCCAACCACACGCGTTTCTGCAAGGGCTATGGCGATGCCGGCGTGGAGTTCTTCGTCTTCGGCCGTAGCGCCTTCGACAGCCGCTTCCCGCAGCCTGGGCGTTACCCGGCGCGGCAGACTCTGGAAGCCTCGCAGGCCGTCGCGCGCCTGCATGGCTTGAGCGAGGAGGGCGTGGTCTACGCCCAGCAAACCCCGGAGGTGATCGACCAGGGCGTGTTCCACAACGATGTGATAGCCGTGGGCAACGGCGAGGTGCTGTTCTATCACCAGGACGCCTTCCTCGATACCGACAAGGTGCTGGCCGAATTGAGCGAGAAACTCGCCCGTCGTGGCGGCAACTTCCAGGCCGTGTGCGTGCCGCGCGAAGCGGTCACAGTGGAGGATGCGGTCAAGTCCTACCTGTTCAACAGCCAACTGCTGACCCGCGGCGATGGCAGCATGCTGCTGATCGTGCCCGAGGAGTGCCGCAATAACGGCAATGTGTGGAACTACCTGCAGCAACTCACCGCGGGCAACGGCCCGATCCGCGAAGTGCAGGTCTTCGACCTCAAGCAGAGCATGCAGAATGGCGGTGGCCCGGCCTGCCTGCGCCTGCGCGTGGCGCTCAAGGAACACGAGCTGGCGGCGGTCAATCAGGGTGTGATCATGACCCCGACGCTGCACGACACCCTGAATCTCTGGGTCGACAAGCACTACCGCGATCGCCTGAGCGAAAACGACCTGGCTGACCCACAATTGCTCAATGAATGCCGTGCGGCCTTGGACGAACTGACGCAGATCCTTAAACTGGGCGCGGTTTATCCATTCCAATTAGCTTGATTGAGTACTCATTACCATGTCCGACGCCCTGCAACTGATTCTCGAAGATACCGACGGCACCCAGCTGGAAACGTCCTGCACGCGCTTTGCCGTGATCTGGCAGGGCCAGGAAATCTGGTTCCAGCAGGTTGGCAATAATCAGTTGATGATCGGCGTGGACGTGGAGGAGGGCGCTGCCGAATACGCCAACCTGTTGCTGCGTCCGCTGGCCACCAACCTGGTCAGCCTGGAGCTGGAAATGGAACCGGCCGAACTGGGCGACGACGACCACGTGCACGGCCCAGACTGCAACCACGAGTGAGGTAATAGCTATGCTCGCCCTCGGTAAACTGCTCGAACTGACCCTGGCTGGCTTTGAACCGGCAGCGAAGATTCAGCTGACCCCCGAGGGCGCGCGCCTGCGTTGGCTGGCCGAAGGGGCGTTGGAAGTGACGCCGCCGGCGGCCAGCGACAATGGCCAGGACCTGCTGCTCTCGGCGGGTATCCATGGCAATGAAACCGCCCCCATCGAATTGCTCGACCGCCTGCTGCGCGGCATCGCCCGCAACGAGCTGAAACCGCGGGCACGCATTCTCTTTCTGTTCGGCAACCCCGAGGCCATGCGCCGCGGTGAGCGCTACCTGGAACAGGACATCAACCGCCTGTTCAATGGCCGGCACGATCAGCATACCGGCACCGAAGCGCTGCGCGCCTGTGACCTGGAACATCTGGCGGCGACCTTCTTCAATAAACCGGAACGCACCCGCCTGCATTACGACCTGCATACCGCCATTCGCGCCTCGAAGATCGAGCAGTTCGCCCTCTACCCCTTCCAGGAAGGCCGCCCGCGCAGCCAGCGTGAACTGGCCCGACTGAACGCCGCCGGTATCGAGGCGGTGCTGCTGCACAACAAGAGCTCGATCACCTTCAGCGCCTACACCTATTCCCAGCTGGGAGCCGAGGCCTTCACCCTGGAGCTGGGCAAGGCGCGCCCTTTCGGGCAGAACCAGCTGGTCAACCTGGATCGTCTGGAGCAGCACCTGCAGTGCCTGATCGAAGGGCGCGAGGCGCAGGATGCCAGCGCCGATCTCGGCGAGCTGAAACTCTTCGCCGTGGCGCGGGAAGTGATCAAGCACAGCGATGCCTTCCGCCTGCACCTGCCGGCGGATATCGAGAACTTCAGCGAACTGCCGGTCGGCTATCTGCTGGCCGAAGACCTGGCCGACACCCGCTGGGTGGTGGATGAGCCCGGCGCGCGCATCATCTTCCCCAACCCCAAGGTGAAGAACGGCCTGCGTGCCGGCATTCTGGTGGTCCCGGCCGAGAATGTGCAGCTGGTCTGATCAACTGTTCTGTGCCGATGGCCCTATGTTGGGCTTCGCCTGGCTCAGCCCAACCTACACAGTTCTAGCTGTACCTTGTTCCCCTGCCTAGGGCGCCTTAGCATCGGGGTTTCGCCTCTTTCTAAGGACAACCGCCCATGCCCGTTATCGACCTGCGCAGCGACACAGTGACCTTGCCGACCCCGGGCATGCGCGAGGCCATGCAGGCCGCCGAGCTGGGCGATGACGTGTATGGCGAAGACCCCACGGTCAACCGACTGGAGCAGCACCTGGCCGCCGAGCTGGGCTTTGCCGCCGCGCTGTTTGTGCCCACCGGCACCATGAGCAACCTGCTCGGGCTGATGGCCCATTGCGAGCGGGGCGACGAATATATAGTCGGGCAGCAGGCGCATACCTATAAATACGAAGGCGGCGGCGCCGCGGTGCTCGGCTCGATTCAGCCGCAGCCGCTCGAAGGCGAGGCCGATGGTTCGTTGGACCTGGCCAGGGTCGAGGCGGCGATCAAGCAGGACGACTTCCACTTCGCCCGCACCCGCCTGTTGGCCCTGGAAAACACCATGCAGGGCAAGGTGTTGCCGCAGAGCTACCTGGCTGCGGCGCGCGCCCTGACCCGTAAGCACGGCCTGGCCCTGCACCTGGACGGCGCGCGCCTGTATAACGCCGCGGTCAAGCTGGGTGTGCCGGCGCGGGAGATCACCCAGCATTTCGATTCGGTCTCGGTGTGCCTGTCCAAGGGCCTCGGCGCCCCTGTGGGCTCGGTGCTCTGCGGCAGCAGCGAGCTGATCGACAAGGCGCGGCGCCTGCGCAAGATGCTCGGCGGCGGCATGCGTCAGGCCGGCGTGCTGGCCGCAGCCGGTTTGTATGCCCTGGAGCATCAGGTGGCGCGCCTGGCCGACGATCATGCCAATGCCGAGCGTCTGGCCGCAGGGCTGCGTGAGTTGGGTTACGCGGTGGAGCCGGTGCAGACCAATATGGTCTATGTGCAAATTGGCGAGCAGGCCGGTGCGCTCAAGGCCTTCTGCGCCGAGCGTGGGATCAAGCTGAGCGCGGCAGCGCGTCTGCGTATGGTCATTCACCTGAATATCTCGGCTGAGGCTATCGAGCGGGTGATCGAGGCATTTGCCGCCTTCGCCCGAGCCTGATGTAGGGCGGACATGGCGTAGCCTTGTCCGCCAGCAGATTTTCGCGCGGTGCGGCGCTTATAGCGGCCATCTGGCAATAAAGGCACTAGCCCCCTAGCGCAGGCCCGATATAATGCGGCCCTTTGCCGGCTTTTGCCGTGGCCGCCTGTTTGCCTGGATGATCCTATGAAAAGCGCAGAAATCCGTGAAGCCTTCCTGAGCTTCTTCGAAGAGAAGGGGCACACCCGTGTCGCTTCCAGCTCCCTGATTCCGGGCAACGACCCGACGCTGCTGTTCACCAACGCCGGGATGAACCAGTTCAAGGACTGCTTCCTCGGCCTGGAAAAGCGTGCCTACAGCCGCGCCACCACCAGCCAGAAGTGCGTGCGTGCCGGCGGCAAGCACAACGACCTGGAAAACGTCGGTTACACCGCGCGCCACCACACCTTCTTCGAAATGCTGGGCAACTTCAGCTTCGGCGATTACTTCAAGCGCGACGCCATCCACTACGCCTGGGAATTTCTCACCGGCGACAAGTGGCTGAAGTTGCCCAAGGAAAAGCTCTGGGTCACGGTCTACGCCAGCGATGACGAGGCCTACGACATCTGGAACAAGGAAATCGGCGTGCCCACCGAGCGGATGATCCGCATCGGCGACAACAAGGGCGCGCCGTACGCCTCGGACAACTTCTGGGCGATGGGCGATACCGGCCCCTGCGGCCCCTGCACCGAAATCTTCTTCGATCACGGTGAACACATCTGGGGCGGCCCGCCCGGTTCGCCCGAGGAAGACGGCGACCGCTATATCGAGATCTGGAACAACGTCTTTATGCAGTTCAACCGCACGGCTGACGGCGTGATGCATCCGCTGCCGGCGCCGAGCGTGGATACCGGCATGGGCCTGGAGCGCGTCAGCGCGGTGCTGCAACACGTCAACTCGAACTACGAGATCGACCTGTTCCAGAGCCTGCTGGACGCCGCGGCCAAGGCCATCGGCTGCGCCAACGAGGCCCAGGCTTCGCTGAAAGTGGTGGCCGACCATATCCGCTCCTGCGGCTTCCTGATCGCCGATGGCGTGACCCCATCCAACGAAGGCCGCGGCTATGTGCTGCGCCGCATCATCCGTCGCGCCTGCCGCCATGGTAACAAGCTGGGCGCCAAGGGTAGCTTCTTCTACCAGATAGTGGCCGCCCTGGTGGCCGAGATGGGCGAAGCCTTCCCGGAATTGAAGCAACAGCAGGCGCATATCGAGCGCGTGCTGAAGACCGAAGAAGAGCAGTTCGCCAAGACCCTGGAGCAGGGCCTGAAGATACTCGAGCAGGATCTGGTCGGGCTCAAGGGCAAGACGATTCCCGGCGAGACGGTGTTCAAGCTGTACGACACCTACGGCTTCCCCTACGACCTGACCGGCGATATCGCCCGCGAACGCGGCCTGACTCTCGACGAGAGCGGTTTCGAGCGCGAAATGGCCGCCCAGCGCGAGCGCGCGCGCTCCGCCAGCTCCTTCGGCATGGACTACAACGCCCTGGTCAAGGTCGACAGCGACACCGCGTTCCTCGGCTACCAAGGCACCAGTGGCAGCGGCAAGGTCGTCGCCCTGTTCGCCGATGGCCAGGCGGTGGACAGCCTGCAAGAAGGCGAGGAGGGCGTGGTGGTCCTCGACCAGACGCCGTTCTACGCCGAATCCGGTGGCCAGGTCGGTGACTGCGGTTTCCTTGAGGGCGCCGGCGTGCGCTTCGAGGTGCGCGATACCACCAAGGCGGGCGGCGCCTTCCTGCACCACGGCGTCGCCATCAAGGGCGGCTTGAGCGTCGGTGCGTCGCTCATGGCCGAAGTGGATGCCAGCGTGCGCCAGGCCACGGCACTCAATCACTCGGCCACTCACCTGCTCCACGCCGCTCTGCGCCAGGTGCTGGGCGAGCATGTGCAGCAGAAGGGCTCGCTGGTGGACAGCCAGCGCCTGCGCTTCGACTTCAGCCACTTCGAGGCCATCACCTCGTCGCAGTTGAAGATGATTGAAGAGATAGTCAACCGCGAAGTGCGCGGCAACACTGAAGTCGAAACCCTGGAAACCGATATCGAAACCGCCAAGGCCAAGGGCGCCATGGCGCTGTTCGGCGAGAAATACGGCGACCAGGTGCGCGTGCTGAGCATGGGCGGCGATTTCTCCGTCGAGCTGTGCGGCGGTACCCATGTCGCCCGTACCGGCGATATCGGCCTGTTCAAGATCACCAGCGAAGGCGGTGTGGCGGCTGGCGTGCGGCGTATCGAAGCGGTCACCGGCGCGGCGGCTTTCGCCTATCTGAATGGCGCGGAAGAGCAGTTGAAAGAAGCCGCGGCGCTGGTCAAGGGCAGCCGCGACAACCTGCTGGACAAGCTGGTCGGCGTGCTGGAGCGCAACCGCCAGCTGGAAAAAGAGCTGGAGCAGCTCAAGGCCAAGGCCGCCAGCGCGGCGGGCAATGACCTGGCCGGTTCGGCCGTCGAGGTCAAGGGCATCAAGGTGCTCAGTGCGCGCCTGGATGGCCTGGATGGCAAGGCGCTGTTGACCATGGTCGACCAGTTGAAGAACAAACTCGGCAGCGCGGTGATACTGCTCGGCGGCGTGCAGGACGACAAGGTCGTGCTGGTGGCCGGCGTGACCCAGGACCTGACCGCCAAGCTCAAGGCCGGCGAGCTGATGAAACAGGCGGCTGCAGCCGTGGGCGGCAAGGGCGGCGGTCGCCCGGACATGGCCCAGGGCGGCGGCACCGATGCCGCTGCGCTGGATGGCGCCCTGGCGCTGGCGCAGCAGTTCGCCGAACAAGGTCTGTAAGCACCCACCTGGTTGGGCGTGATGGTCAGGGCCCGCATTACGCCCGGCGGGCCTTGGCAGTGCATCGAGTTGTATGTTTAATGGGCGCCCTTCACGGGCTGAGGCGGCTTTGAAATGGCTTTGATCGTACAGAAATTTGGCGGCACCTCCGTCGGCACTGTTGAGCGTATCCAGCAGGTGGCCGCGAAGGTGAAGAAATTCCGCGAAAACGGCGATGACATTGTGGTCGTGGTGTCCGCCATGAGCGGTGAAACCAATCGCCTGATCGACCTGGCCAAACAGGTCAGCGATGATCAGCCGGTACCGCGTGAACTCGACGTGATGGTGTCCACCGGCGAGCAGGTGACCATTGCCCTGTTGGCCATGGCGCTGATCAAGATCGGTGTGCCGGCGGTGTCCTACACCGGTAACCAGGTGCGCATCCTCACCGACAGCGCGCACAACAAAGCGCGCATTCTGCAAATCGACGATCAGAAGCTGCGTGCCGACCTCAAGGCCGGTCGCGTGGTGGTGGTCGCAGGTTTCCAGGGGGTGGATGAGCACGGCAATATCACCACCCTGGGTCGTGGCGGCTCCGATACCACGGGTGTAGCCCTGGCGGCGGCGCTGAAGGCCGACGAGTGCCAGATCTACACCGATGTGGATGGCGTCTACACCACCGACCCGCGCGTGGTGTCCCAGGCTCAGCGCCTGGAGAAGATCACCTTCGAAGAAATGCTGGAAATGGCCAGCCTGGGTTCCAAGGTGCTGCAAATCCGCTCGGTGGAATTCGCCGGCAAGTACAA
>Ga0209343_10004643_pt1 | contig 16910 bp, 12 predicted proteins | sample RifCSPlowO2_02_FD_184026 | JGI IMG/M metagenome (GOLD analysis project Ga0209343, IMG submission 184026) | Groundwater microbial communities from Rifle, Colorado - Rifle CSP2_plank lowO2_0.2 (SPAdes) (version 2) | ecosystem: Environmental > Aquatic > Deep subsurface > Groundwater | place... | reverse complement strand
CTGGTGTTCGCAGAGGATATGCGCCAGGGTCTGCAGGGTCTTGCCCAGGCCCATGTCGTCGGCCAGCAGGCCGCCGACTTCCAGCTCGGCCAGCGCCTGCATCCAGGCCAGGCCTTGCAGCTGATAGTGGCGCAGTTCGGCCTGCAAGCCGGGCGGGGCCTGAATCTGCCCGGCATTCAGCTGCTGCAGGCGCTGGGCGAAGTCGCGCACCTGGCTGCCGCCGCGCCACTGCAGCGCCGGGCCTTGCTCCAGCTGGTGCAGGCGCGCGGCATCCAGGCGCGACAGGCGCAGGCGCTGGCTGGATTCGGCGGGTTCGCGGAAGAACAGCTCGCCCAGGGTCGCCAGCAGCGGCTTCAGCCGGGCCAAGGGCAGGGCCGCGCGTTTGTGGCTGCCCGGCAGGTTGACCAGCAGCACCTCGTCATCCTCGCGCTTGCTCAGCGCCTCGCCATTGAGCAGCCAGGGCGTGCGGCGAATCGCCTGGAGCAGGATAGGCAGCAGGCTCAGGCGCTGGCCTTCCACCTCTATGCCCAGTTCCAGGTCGAACCAGTTCCGCTCGGGGTCTTCCTCCACCTCGGCGTACCAGTCATCGACCTGCGCCAGGTTGAACTGGAACTCCGGCTGCATGTGGATCTGCCAGCCTTCTTCACGCAGGCGCGGCAGCTGCTCGCGGACGAACAGCAGCCAGGCCGCCTCGCTGGGCTGTTCATAGGCCTCGCCGGCGCTCTCCGGCAGCGCCTCGCTCTGGCGGAGCGCGACCTGCAGGCCGGTCTGCTCCAGGCGCTTGCGCAGCAGGCTTTCACCGCCTGGATCACGCACGATGCGCAGGCTCTGGCCGGGGCCCTGGCGCACCAGCAGATCCTTGGCGGGCTTGCCCACGGCCAGGTGGCCCCGGTAGTCGAAGGCCAGGGCCGCGCGGTGCTGGGTCTGCTCCTGCATGCGGCCCTTGCGCGCATCGAAATGCACCCGCACCAGGCTGCCAAGGCTTAACACCGGGCTGGGTTGCACGCCTTCGAGACGCTCTTCCCGGGACTCTTGGTTCGGCACTATCAAGGGCGATAGATCGACGCCCTGATCCTGCTGGTTTTGCAGGGTCAGCAGGGCGCTGGCCACATGCTTGCAGTTAAAGCCCACCGGGCAGCTGCAGCGGCCGCTGACGCTCCAGCCCTGGCCGTAGGCTTTGAGCGTGATGCGCTGCTGATAGGTCTGCGCCCCCGAGCCGCGGCAGCTGGCCAGCAACAGGTCGCCCTTGAGGCTGAGCAGGGTGCTGCGCCCTTGCGCGGCATAACCCAGGCCGCGCTGCAAATCCCCCGGGCCGAATTCCGCGCGCCAGTCTTCCTGGCGGATATGCAGTAGGTCCAGGGGCATCAGTGGCACCCTGCGGCGGAAAACGTGCGGCTTGGCATGACGGCGGCGTATCTAAAGGACAGCCGAGGATTTTTACATAGCTTGGGGCGGAGCGGGCGCTTAACCGCCGAATGCCTGGCGATACTGCCCCGGCGTGGCCCCCAGGGCCTGGCGAAAGCGGTTGCTGAAATGGCTGGCGCTGGCGAAGCCACAGGCCAGGGCGACTTCGCCCAGGGCCAGGGCGCTGCTTTGCAGCAGCTGCTGCGCGCGCAGCAGACGCTGGGCCAGCACGTAGCGGTGCGGCGGCAGGCCGAAGCTGAGCTGGAACATGCGCGCGAAGTGGTATTCGGACAGGGCGCAGAGGCTGGCCAACTGGCCCAGGCTCAGGGGCTGGTCCAGGTGGGTGTCGATAAATTCGCGCAGGCGGCGGCGCTGCACGGGCGCCAGGCCGCCCGTCAGGCGCAGGCCCTCGCGGCGGCCGACCTGGTTCAGCAGCGCATGGCTGAGCAGGCCATGGGCCAGGCTGCTGCTCAGCAGGCGTTCGGCCGGCTCGTTCCAGTCCAGCGTGCTGAGCCGGCGAAAGCGCTGGGCCTGCTGCGCATCGTCGAGAAAGGTGCCCTCGCGCAGCTGCAGTTCCCGTGGCTCGCGATCCAGCAGGCCGACCGCCGCCAGGGCGAACTGCTCCTGGCTGATATACAGATGGGCCAGCTGGATCTTGCCGTTTATCACCCAGGCCGACTGATGCCCGGCCGGGAGGATGCACAGCTTGTCCGGGGCGCCCTTGCTGTGCGGGCTTTCGCGCCTGAAGGTGCCGGTGCCGCCGGCCAGGTAGCAGGACAGGGTATGATGGCTGGGGGCCTGGTAGTCGCGGGTATCGTGCTGGTTGCTCCAGACAGCCGCGGCCAGCCCGTCACCCAGCTCGGCACTGCGCAGCAGACGGGCGTTGGGCGAGCTGTGCATGCTCTGGAAAACCTGTAGATGCTCGAGTTGCGACATGGACCCTCCTCGGGAAGGCTCATGCTACGCCGGCCAGCATGGGCTGCCAGCCCCCGGGCCAAGAAAAGCGCAAGTTTAGACAAGTGGCGCGCTTGCCCTGTCGCGCGCATTGAGCGCTGCCTGGGTCGGCTGGCAGCTGATCCGCTCAACAAATATTTATTTGCCGATATATACGGAAATCAATATATTCGCCAAACCGAATTTGCTGATGCCGCCCTAATGACTCAGAAAGCCCGTGTGCTGTTCCTCTGCGTGGCCAATGCCGCCCGCTCGCAAATGGCCGAAGCCCTGCTGCGGCATACCGACCCCGAGGGCTATGAGGCCTTCAGTGCCGGCACCCAGCCGGGTGAAGTCGACCGTCGTGCGCGTCTGGCCCTGGAACAGTTGGGGGTGAGCACCGATGGGCTGCGCAGCAAGCCCCTGGAAGACTTCGCCGGCCAGCAGTTCGACTATGTGATCACCCTGTGCGACAAGTCCGCCTTCGAGTGCAGCACCTTGCCGGGGGCCGGCGAATATATCGCCTGGGACTTCGAGGACCCGGTCAGCAGCCAGCAGGCCAATGCCTATAAACATTGCCTGCAGCAGATTCACGAACGCATCAAGATGTTCGTGCTGGTGAAGAGCAAGCGCGAGCGCACCCTAAGTGAAGCCCTGAGTCCGGTCACCTTGTTCAAGTGTCTGGCCGATGACACCCGAGCGCGTATGACCCAGTTGCTCGTCCGCGAAGGCGAGCTGTGCGTCTGCGAGCTGACCGTGGCCCTGGAACAAAGCCAGCCAAAGATCTCCCGCCACCTGGCGCTGCTGCGCAGCAGCGGCCTGCTGGAAGATCGCCGCGCCGGGCAGTGGGTCTACTACCGCCTGCATCCGCAGCTGCCGGCCTGGGTCGTGCAGACCCTGGAGCAGGTGCTGAAAGCGGGTGACCCGCAACTGACCGAAGACAGCCTGCGCCTGCACAACATGCGCAACCGCCCTGATCGTCCATCGCTCTGCGGCTGAGCGCCTAAGGCGTCCGCCGAGCCGCTGTCCAAACGGGTCAATCAAATCGCCATCTGACACTTCCAGGATTATTCGCCATGTCCCATCCCTTCGATATTCTCGGCATTCCCGGTCGCCCCGGCCGCTTGATCTTCACCCCCTGTCCTGGCCTCAAGGACAGCAGCGTCGCCAGCGCCCTGGCCACGCTCAAGCAGGCCGGCGCCGAGGCCGTGCTGACCCTGATGCCGACCGCCGAGCTTGAACTCAATGGCGCCAGCGAGCTGCCGGCGCGGTGCGCCGAGTTGGGCCTGACCTGGCTGCAGTTGCCGGTGGCCGATGAGCAGGTGCCCCTGGCCGACTTCGATGCGGCCTGGCCGGCGGCCATCGCGCAGATTCGTGAGCTGCTGGCGGCCGACCAGGCGCTTGCCATCCACTGCAAGGGCGGCTCCGGGCGTACCGGGCTGATTGCCGCGCGCATCCTGATCGACCAGGGCATCGCCCGCGCTGAGGCCGTCAGCCTGGTGCAGACGTTGCGCCCGAAAGCCATCCAGCACCCGGCCCATGCGGGCTGGATTGCCCAGTTCGACGCCTGAGGCGGCCATGCTCAACACCCTGGGGCTGTTCATGCTCACCGCCCTGGCCGAGATAGTCGGTTGCTACCTGCCCTATCTGTGGCTCAAGCAGGGCAAGAGAATCTGGCTGCTGCTGCCGGCCGCGGCTTCGCTGGCGCTGTTCGCCTGGTTGCTGACCCTGCATCCGACGGCGGCGGGGCGGGTGTATGCCGCCTACGGCGGGGTGTATGTGGCGATGGCGATTGTCTGGCTGTGGCTGGTGGACGGCATTCGCCCGACTCATTGGGATCTGCTGGGGGCCGGCGTGGCCATGCTCGGTATGGCGATCATTATCTTTGCGCCGCGAAATTTGTAATTACTGGAACGAGAGAGTCCATATATGGCTATCAAAGTAGGTATCAACGGTTTTGGCCGCATCGGCCGTCTGGCCCTGCGCGCCGCCTGGGGTTGGCCGGAGCTTGCGTTCGTGCAGATCAACGACCCGGCCGGCGATGCCGCGACCCATGCCCATCTGCTCAATTTCGATTCGGTGCATGGCCGTTGGCAGCATGAGGCCAGTAGCGAGGGCGAGTGCGTGCTGATCGACGGCAAGCGGATCAAGGTCAGCGCCAATAAGGCCATTGCCGACACCGATTGGAGTGGCTGCGATCTGGTGATCGAGGCCAGCGGCAAGATAAAGACAGTCGCCATGCTGCAGGCTTATCTGGACCAAGGCGTCAAGCGCGTGGTGGTCTGCGCTCCGGTGAAAGAGCAGGGCGCGCTGAATGTGGTGATGGGCGTCAACCAGCAGCTGTTCGACCCGGCCGAGCACCGCATAGTCACCGCGGCCTCCTGCACCACCAACTGCCTGGCCCCGGTGGTCAAGGTGATCCACGAGAGCCTCGGCATCCGCCACGGCTCCATCACCACCATTCACGACCTGACCAACACCCAGAGCATCCTCGATACGCCGCACAAGGACCTGCGCCGCGCCCGCGCATCTAGCATGAGCCTGATCCCCACCAGCACGGGTTCGGCCACGGCCATTGCCGAGATCTTCCCCGAGCTGCGCGGCAAGTTGAACGGCCACGCGGTGCGCGTACCCCTGGCCAACGCCTCGCTGACCGACTGCGTATTCGAGGTGGAGCGCGCCACCACGGTGGAAGAGGTCAACGCCTTGCTGAAAGCTGCGGCGGAAGGCCCGCTTAAGGGCATTCTGGGCTATGAGGAGCGTCCGCTGGTGTCCATCGACTACCGCACCGACCCGCGTTCCTCGATCATCGATGCGCTGTCGACAATGGTGGTGGGCGGCACCCAGGTGAAGCTCTACGCCTGGTACGACAACGAGTGGGGCTACGCCAACCGCACCGTGGAACTGGCGCGGCTGGTGGGGTTGGCCGGCTGACCGTAGGGTGGACATGGCGAAGCCTTGTCCACCACTGGCGGCCATATGGCGGACAAGCCTGAGGCATGTCCGCCCTACAGATTGAGATCCGTAGGATGGGTTAAGCGCAGCGCTACCCATCAAGCCTTGCAGCACAACAGGATTTTTCCGATGCACGCCTTATCCCGCCTGGCCCCCGAAGTTCGTCAGTACCTGCTGGTCACCGGCAACTACTGGGCCTTTACCCTGACCGACGGCGCGTTGCGCATGCTGGTGGTGCTGCATTTCCATAGCCTGGGCTATACGCCGCTGCAGATCGCCGCGCTGTTTCTGTTCTATGAGCTATTTGGTGTGGTAACCAATCTGGTGGGCGGTTATCTGGGCGCGCGGCTGGGGCTGAATCGCACCATGAATATCGGCCTGGGCCTGCAGGTGGCGGCCTTGCTGATGCTCACCGTGCCGGCGGCCTGGCTGACGATTCCCTGGGTGATGGGCGCGCAGGCGCTGTCTGGAATCGCCAAAGACCTGAACAAGATGAGCGCCAAGAGCTCGATCAAGTTGCTGGTGCCGGGCAATCAGCAGGGCACTCTGTATAAATGGGTGGCGCTCCTTACCGGCTCGAAGAATGCGCTCAAGGGTGTGGGCTTCTTTCTGGGCGGCGCGCTGCTGGCGCTGCTCGGTTTTGCCGGCGCGTTGTTGGCCATGGCATCAGTGTTGGCGCTGATCTGGCTGGCCAGCCTGCTGTTGCTGAAAAAGGATCTGGGCAAGGCCCGCGCCAAGCCCAAGTTTCGCGACATCCTGTCCAAGAGCCGGGCGATCAATAGCCTCTCGGCCGCGCGGCTGTTTCTGTTCGGCGCCCGCGATGTGTGGTTTGTCGTCGCCTTGCCGGTGTACCTGTCCAGCGTGTTCGGTTGGGACTTCTGGCTGGTCGGCGGCTTTCTCGCGGCCTGGGTGATCGGTTACGGCATGGTCCAATCTTTCGCTCCGGCGCTTACCGGCAAAATCAGCGGCAAGGCCCGCGGCCAGCTGCCGGATGGTCGCGCCGCCTTTGTCTGGGCGGCTTTGCTGGCGGGCTTGCCGGCGGCCATCGCCCTGGGCCTGAGTAGCGAGCTGTCGGCGCACTGGGTGCTGCTCGGCGGGCTGATGCTGTTTGGCGCGCTGTTCGCGGTGAACTCCTCGCTGCACAGCTACCTGATCCTCAGCTACGCCAAGGAAGATGGCGTGTCCCTGGACGTGGGTTTCTACTATATGTCCAACGCCCTGGGCCGCTTGCTCGGCACCCTGCTGTCGGGCTGGGTCTATCAGGCCTATGGGCTGCAGGCCTGCCTATGGGTTTCCTCGGCCTTCGTGTTGCTGGCCGCGCTGCTTTCCCTGGGCTTGCCCAGGCATGGCGAGGCGAGTGCTGCCGGCTGATCAGTCGCAGCCCGGCGCACAGCCGCCTTCCGGCCCCGGATAGACCGGGGCGAAGCCGCCGCCCGGGGTGCGGAAGTTGGTGGTCTGGCCCTGGTACAGGCGCGCGGCCAGCCACTGCACCTGGCTGTCATAGGCATAGGCGCGCAGGTCGAACTTCAGCGCCGCGCTCTCATGGGCCATCACCCGTTGCCCCGGCAGTACCAGGGCCTGGGCCACGTAGTCGCCGGCGAGAATCTCCTGCCACACCCTTTGCGTCAGCTTGTCGCCGCGGTAAGCGGCGCGGCTGCCGTAGCCGGCGCAGGGCTTGAAGAACAGCTGCTTGCGCGCACGCCACAGGCGTTCGGCATTGGCCGGGTCGACCACCTCGGTATGGGGTATGGCCGCCAGCAGCAGCGCCTGAGTGGCCTGGGGCACGCCGAGAGCGGTCAATTGCTGGGCATCGCTGAGTAGCGCCAGATTGCGCTTGTCGGCATACAGGGCATGGGCCTGCGGGTGCGGGGTGAGCAGGCTGGCGCGCTCAACATAAGCCTGGCGCAGGTGGGCATGGGCCGGGTCGTCCAGGGCGAAATCGGTCAGGCGGTTGTAGACCAGATCGATGGCCAGCTCGCCATGCCAGAGCCTGCCATCGCGCAGGCTCAACTCGCTGGGATCGACAATCACCGCCTGCAGGTCATGGCGCTGGAACAGCTGCTGAAACAGCAGGAATTCCGGGTACAGGTACTGCTGCTCGGGGGCCTCGTCGACTATGGCGATACTGCGCAGCGGCCGCTCATGCCCGGTCAGGGCCCACTCCTGGCGGAACATGGCGATGATGCTGGCTTCCAGGCTTTCGGCCCGCAGCGCCGGCGGCAGCAGTTGCTCTATGGCCGGGCAGCAGGCCCGTTGCGCCCGCGCCAGCACGGCGTTGAGCATGGCGCCGCCGGCATTGCTGTTGATCTCGATCAGGCCGAAGCCGTCCTCGGTGATATGGAAGTCATAACCGAAGAACACCCCCTTGGCCCCCGGGTCATGCCGTGCGATAGCCGGCGAGCGCGCCAATACCAGCTCGCGGTAAGCCGGCAGGGCCACCACCGATTCGATGGCGCGAATCAGCTCGGCCATGCGTGCCAGCTGGACCGGGGCGACGAATACCGGGTGGGCGGCGAACAGATAGGGGCAACGCTCGCGCACCAGCTCGAACAGGCCGGGCTGGCCCAGCGTCGACTCCAGGGCGCCGCGCAACGCCTCATGGTCCAGGCTGATGCAGAAGCAGCGGCTATTGAGCGTCTCAATCGACACCTCGGCCAGGGCGGCGCTGGCGCTGGCCGAGGAGAGGTAGGCAGCGTCCTTGTCACTCAGGGGCAGCAGCGGCTGAGTCATGGCGGTTTCCGCGTGATTCTGGGGTGGGCTAACAGACCCTAGGTTGTACCAGGCTGCCGACTGCAGATCCAAGACAAAATCAGCGCGGGCGAAAAGTGCGCAACTTTATGCAAGTGGCGGCGGCCGCTAGCGCGCAGACTTTTGTCTATCCACTGGGAGCCCGCTAATGAACCTGTCGCTCTATCTGTTGACCGTACTGATCTGGGGCACCACCTGGATCGCCCTCAAACTGCAACTGGGCGAGGTGGCGATTGCCGCTTCCATCGCCTACCGCTTCGCCCTGGCGGCGGCGGTGCTGTTTGCCATTCTGCTGCTGAGCGGGCGCCTGCAGAAAGTCGATAAGCGCGGCCAGCTGATCTGTCTGGTCCAGGGCCTGTGCCTGTTCTGCATCAACTTCCTGTGCTTCTACAGCGCCAGCCAGTGGATACCCAGCGGCCTGGTGGCGGTGATCTTCTCCACCGCGACCTTGTGGAATGCGCTCAACGCGCGTTTGTTCTTCAAGCAGAAGATCGCCGCCAATGTGCTGGCCGGCGGCGCCCTGGGCCTGGGCGGCCTGGCGCTGCTGTTCTGGCCGCAGCTGGCCGGGCAGGAAGCCAGCCGCGAAACCCTGCTGGGCATCGGCCTGGCGCTGATCGGCACCCTGTGCTTTTCCGCCGGCAATCTGCTCTCCAGCCTGCAGCAGAAGGCCGGCCTCAAACCACTGACCACCAATGCCTGGGGCATGCTGTATGGCGCGCTGATGCTGGTGACTATCTGCCTGGTCACGGGCACGCCGTTCGACTTCGAGTGGAATGTCCGTTATGTCGGCACCCTGCTGTATCTGGCGATTCCCGGCTCGGTGATCGGCTTTACCGCCTACCTGACCCTGGTCGGGCGCCTGGGCCCGGAGCGCGCGGCCTACTGCACCGTGCTGTTCCCGGTGGTGGCGCTGAATATCTCGGTGTTCGTCGAGGGCTACCAGTGGACCGCCCCGGCGCTGTTCGGCCTGCTGCTGGTGATGCTGGGTAATGTGCTGGTGTTTCGTAAGCCCAAGGCGTTGCCGGCAACTGTGGCTACCGCACGCGGCTAGCTGGGGCTGCCTTTAGCAGCTCGCAGCGCCGGGTTGCTGCCCCGGCGCTGCGGCTATTTCCAGGCGCTGGCATGCGCAAACTAGGGATTTCTCGGGTCGTCCGCCGGGTTGTGGTAATGGATACCCCAGGGGCCCGTGCCGTGGAGTTGGAGAACGGTTTCCTGTTCGCGGCTGGCGGCATACATCTTCATTCCTGAGGGAATGATCAGGGTATCGCCCGGTTGATAGGCTTTGGCCTGGGCCGGGTCGAATGTGTCGCCGGTGGCGAAGTAGAAGGTGCCCGAGATCACGGTGACGCGTTCGGTCACGGGATGGGTATGCACGCCGATTTTGGTATTGGCCGGCAGCTTCAAGCGCAGGGTGAAAGGCTCGGCGGCTTTCAGGTCTCCTTCAATCACCGCCATCATCGCGCCGGGTCCTACCGCAGGCGCGGCTGCCCACTTGAGTGTGGATGAGGTGGCGGCAATCAAACCCGCTTCCTCGGCCTGGGTAGTCGAGGCCATCAATGCCGTGCCGAGCAAGGCCAGCGAAACGGCGACACGCTTGCAGGAGTTCATCATGCTTTCCTCTTGTTCGGGTTGCACAGCCTGAGCTCAGTTCTTATCGCTACAGAGGCGAGGCGCTACGGCACAGGGGCGACTCTGCGCGATCGGGTTGCACCTATGACGGTAGTCGAACGGGGGCATATGCATATACCCGTTGTGCACAGCCTTATATCGATCGAGCAGGGCGCGCTAGGGTGCTGTTTCAGAATACGGATGCTGACAAAGTAGGAGCCAGCTTGCTGGCGAGCTTTGCCCTCTGTTGGTGGATCGCCAGCAAGCTGGCTCCTACAAACCCGGTGACATCCCTACAGGCAGTAGCTCGACCGGGGGAACGATTATTACGAGCCAGAACACTGGCTAGAACAAACCGAGCTGCCCGCCCACCAGGGTGGCGAAATCGTCGTCGACGAAGGGCAGGATGGCGTCCGCCACCGGTTGCAGCTGGCGGGTCAGGTAATGCTCGTAGTCGATGGCGGCGCTGCGTGCTTCCAGGGGCTGCGGTCCGGCCAGGCTGATCACATAGCTGATCCAGCCGCCACTCTGGTATTGCAGCGGGCGGCCGTGGCGGGCGTTGTATTCATCGGCCAGGCGCGCGGCGCGCACATGGGGCGGCACGTTGCGCTCGTAATCGGTGAGCTTGCGGCGCAGGCGTTTGCGGTAGACCAGCAGCTGGTCCAGCTCGCCCTTCAGGGTGCGCTCGACATAGTCGCGCACATAGCTCTGGTGTGGCTGGTTGAGGAAGATCCGCTCATACAGCTCGCGCTGAAACTGCTGGGCCAGCGGCGACCAGTCGCTGCGCACGGTTTCCAGGCCCTTGTAGACCATCTCATGGCTGCCGTCGGCGTGCGTCACCATCCCGGCATAGCGCTTCTTGCTGCCTTCTTCGGCACCGCGAATAGTTGGCATCAGAAAGCGCCTGTAGTGGGTCTCGAACTGCAGCTCCAGGGCGCTGTCCAGGCCGTATTCATCGCGCAGCTGCTCGCGCCACCACTGGTTGACCTTGGCCACCAGGGCGCGGCCGATCTGCGCCGCATCTTCTTCCCCATGGGCGCGCCTGAGCCAGACAAAGGTGGAATCGGTATCGCCGTAGATCACCGCATAGCCTTCGGCCTCGATCAGCTCCCGGGTGCGGCGCATGATCTGGTGCCCGCGCATTGTGATGGAGGAGGCCAGGCGCGGGTCGAAGAAGCGGCAACCGCTGGAGCCGAGCACGCCGTAGAAGGCGTTCATGATGATCTTCAGCGCCTGGGACAGCGGCGCGTTGTGCTCGCGTTTGGCCGCCTCGCGGCCCTGCCAGACCCGCTCGACTATGGTCGGCAGGCAATGCCGGCTGCGCGAGAAGCGCGCGCCGCGAAAGCCCGCCACCGAATGCGCCTCGTCGGGTTGGCGCAGGCCTTCGATCAGCCCCACCGGGTCGATCAGAAAGCTGCGGATGATCGAGGGGTACAGGCTCTTGTAGTCCAGCACCAGCACCGACTCGTACAGGCCGGGCTGCGACTCCATGACGAAGCCGCCAGGGCTGGCCTCGGGCGGCAACTCGCCGAGGTTCGGCGCGACAAAGCCCTGGCGGTGCATCAGCGGCATATACAGGTGGGTGAAGGCCGCTACCGAGCCGCCGCTGCGGTCGGCGGGCAGGCCGGTGACGGTGGCGCGCTCCAGCAGGAAATCGAGGATTTCGGTCTTGGCGAAGATGCGCGTGACCAGCTCGCAGTCGCGCAGGTTGTAGCGCGCCAGGGCGGGTTTGTCCTCGCGAAACATGCGGTCGATCTCGTCCATGCGCTGGTAGGGCGTGGAGATATCCTTGCCCTCGCCGAGCAGGGTCTGGGCGACGTTTTCCAGGCTGAACGAGGGGAAACTCCAGGTCGCCGAACGCAGCGCCTCGATGCCGTCGATAATCAGCCGCCCGGCCGCATCGGCGAAAAAGTGGCCGTTGCCGCTGCCATGTTCGCGCCAGTGCATCTCGCCGCCAGCGCGACCCAGGCGCAGGGGAATGGCCAGACGCCGCGCATGTTCGTGCAGCACGCGCAGGTCGAACTGCACCAGATTCCAGCCGATCAGGGCGTCGGGGTCGTGCTCGGCCAGCCACTGGTTGAGCCGCTGCAACAGCTGCTCGCGGCTGTCGCAGTACTCCAGCCGGAAGTCGACCGCCGCATCGCCCTCCTGGGCCCGCCCGAGCATATACACCTGGCGCTGGCCGCAGCCTTCCAGGGCGATGCAGTACAGCTCGCCAAAGGCATTGGTTTCGATATCGAGGGAGGCCAGCTTGAGCCTGGGTCTATAGTCCGGCGCGGGCTTGATCTGCGCCTCCAGCAGCAGGCCGCTGGCATCCGCGCTGCCGCCGAACCAGACCGGCGCGGTGATAAAGCGCTCCATCAGGTAGCGCTCAGGCGGGCGGATATCGGCTTCAAAGACATCGATGCCGGCCCGGCGCAGGCGCTGGTCCAACTCGATCAACTGGCGGTGCTGCCGGCAATACAGGCCCAGCACCGGGCGCTGCTGGAAATCCCGCAGGCCCAACGGGCGCAGCTCGACGCCCGACTCATCGGCCAGCAAGGCTTCGGCCTGCGCGCGCTGCGCCGCCGGAATAAAGGCCACCGAAGGCTGATAGGGCAGGCGGATCTGCCGCGGGCCGTTATCGGTGGCCAGCCAGAACTCCACCTGCGTGCCCGCCGGCGTATCGCGCCAATGCCGGGTCAGGACAAAACCCTGCTGTAACTCCACCGCTGTGACCTCAGCCTATCTGAGCGGCCAATTCTACGCGGCCTTTTGTCTGTATGCATATACAGTTCGTGGAGTGGGTTAAGTGCAGCGCTACCCATCAGGTTATTCAAACAGCGGTGTGGCGCAGCCACTAATGGCGCTGGCCAAAACAGCCAGGCGGAGACCCGGCCCAAGGCCGCCGCGCGGGCGAGTTCGGGGAGGAAGGCGGCGATCAGGTTCTCGCCGCTGCAGAAGCTGGACAGCACGGTGAACAGCAGCGCCACGCCGAGCGGGCAGCAAGCGCAGATCTGGGCGAGGCGAGATCCAGCGACTAGAGTTAAGACTAGAGGCGCTGGCGTGGCACTCGGCGCCGGGCGACAGTCTGTGCGCAAGGGGCTAGCGAGCGCCGCCCTGTCCGTTAGTGCGGACAGCGTTCCTGTCTGGAGAGGCCGTCTATGTCTCGCCTGCCTGAGGAAAGCAGCGCCAGCCCCGGCACCGATGGGGTCGCGGAAAAATTGCTCGGTATAGTGCGGCAAACCGTGCTCGAGTTGCGTCCACACGCGGCGCAGGGCTTGCGCGTCACGCTGCACAGCGTACTCGATCGGGACCTGGGGCTGGACAGCCTGGCCCGGGTCGAACTGTGGTCGCGCATCGAGCGCGAGTTCGGCGTGCGCCTGCCGGAAGAGCTGTTCGCCAGCGCGGATACCCCGGCGGATCTGCTACCGGCCCTGCACCCGCACAGCCGCAGCGGGGCGGCGCGGCCGGCGGCGAGCGTCGCCTACCCAAGCGCCGCGGCAGACGGGCAGACGCCGGACGCCGCGCAGACCCTGATCGAGGTGCTCGATTGGCATGTGCGCAGCCACCCGCAGCGCACCCATGTGCGCCTGCTGGGCGACGGTGACGCGAGCGAAGACCTCAGCTACGCCGCCTTGCACCAAGGCGCCGTGGCCGTCGCCGTGGGGCTGCAGCGCCGCGGCCTGCGCGCCGGCCAGACGGTGGCCCTGATGCTGCCCACCGGGCGCGATTTCCTCCAGGGCTTTATCGGCATCCTGCTGGCCGGTGGCGTGCCCGTGCCCATTTATCCGCCGTTGCGCCTGTCGCAGGTCGAGGACCATCTGCGCCGTCAGGCCGGCATTCTCAACAACGCCGAGGCCCGGGTGCTGATCACGGTGGCGGAGGCAAAACTGCTCGCCCGCCTGCTCAAGCCGCAGGTGCCGAGCCTGAGCGAGATCACCACCGTGGCCGAGCTGTCCGGCGAGAGCGGCCCATTCGTGGCGCCGTCGCGGCAGCCGGAGGACCTGGCCTTCCTGCAATACACCTCGGGCAGCACCGGTCAGCCCAAGGGGGTGATGGTCAGCCACGCCAATCTGCTGGCCAATCTGCGCGCCATGGGCGAGGCGGTGCGGATCGATGCCGAGGACGTGTTCGTCAGCTGGTTGCCGCTGTACCACGACATGGGCCTGATCGGCGCCTGGCTGGGCAGCCTGTATTACGCCTGCCCGCTGCTGCTGATGTCGCCGCTGGCCTTTCTGGCGCGGCCGGCGCGCTGGCTGTGGGCCATCGATCGTTACCACGGCACGCTGTCGGCGGCACCGAATTTCGCCTACGAGCTGTGCCTGAGCAAGCTCACCGATGACGACCTCGAGGGTCTGGACCTGCGCAGCTGGCGCCTGGCCTGCAACGGCGCCGAGCCGGTCAGCCCGGACACCCTGCAGCGCTTCGCCGCGCGCTTCGCCCGCTACGGCCTGGCCCCGACCGCGTTGGCGCCGGTCTATGGCTTGGCCGAGGCCACCCTGGGCGTGGCCTTCCCGCCGCTGGACCGCGGGCCGCTGATTGATCGGGTGCAGCGCGAGGCGTTCCAGACCGCCGGCCAGGCGCGCCCCGCCGCCGCGGACGCCACCGACACGTTGCGTTTCGTCGCCAGCGGCCGGCCGCTGCCGGGCCATCAGCTGCGCGTCGTCGATGGTCGCGGCGTCGAGCTGCCCGAGCGCTGCGAGGGCCATCTGCAATTCAAGGGGCCGTCCACCAGTCGCGGCTATTTCCGCAACCCGGAGGAGACCCGCCGGGTGTTGCACGGGGACTGGATGGATTCGCTCGATCTGGCCTACCTGGCCGCTGGCGAGGTGTACCTGACCGGCCGCAGCAAGGACCTGATCATCCGCGCCGGGCGCAATATCTACCCCTACGATGTCGAGGCGGCGGTCGGCAACCTGGCGGGCCTGCGCAAGGGCTGCGTCGCGGTGTTTGGCAGTCGCGATCCGGGCAGCGGCACCGAGCGCCTGGTGGTGCTGGCGGAAACCCACGAACAGGAGGCCGCCGCGCGGCACGGCCTGCAGCAGGCGATCAACCGCATAGTGGTCGATCTCACCGGCGTGCCGCCGGACGACATAGTCCTGGCGCCGCCGCACAGCGTGCTGAAGACCTCCAGCGGCAAGATTCGCCGCGCCGCCAGCCGCGAGCTGTATGAGCGCGGTGAGCTGGGCGGGCAGCACCGGGCGGTGTGGCGGCAACTGCTGCGCCTGCTGCTGCTGGCACTGCGCGGGCAGTTTGGCCGCGGCTGGCGGGCCTGCAGCGCGGCGCTCTATGCCGCCTATCTGTGGGCGCTGTTCGGGCTGATCGCCCCGCTGACCTGGCTGGGGGTGGTGGCCCTGCCGCGCCTGCGCTGGTGTCGCGCCTTTACCCGGGCGGCCGCGCGGCTGTTCGTGCGTCTGGCCGGTATGCCGCTGCGCGTCGAGGGCCTGGAGCACCTGTCCGGCGATGCGGTGAGCGTGCTGGCCGCCAACCATGCCAGCTACCTGGACGGCATTATCCTCTGCGCGGCCCTGCCGCCGCGATTCGCCTTCGTCGCCAAGCGCGAGCTGGCCGGCCAGTGGTTCGCCGGCCTGTTCCTGCGCAGGCTCGGCGCGCGCTTCGTTGAGCGTTTCGAGCCGCAGCGCAGCGCAGAGGATGCCGAAGCCCTGGTCGGCGCGCTAGCGGCAGGGCAATCCCTGGTGTTCTTCCCCGAGGGCACTTTCACCCGCGAACCGGGCCTGCGCCCCTTCCACATGGGCGCCTTCGTGCTGGCCACGCGTGCCGGCGTGCCGCTGCTGCCGGTGGCCATTCGCGGCACGCGCATGGTGTTGCGCGACGGCCAGTGGTTTCCGCACCGCGGCGCGATCGGTGTCAGCGTCGGCGCCCCGCTGCTGGCGGAAGGGCCGGGCTGGCTGGAGGCGATCAAGCTGCGGGATGCCGTGCGGGCGGCGCTGCTGGCGCAACTGAACGAGACGGAGGGGCTGATCGGCGGTTAGCGCGTCCCGCGCTCAACGCCATCCTACGGGTTGTGGCGCAGCCACTAATGGCGCTTGGCCAACTTGGCAAAAACCAGCCAGGCAAAGAATGGGTAGCTGAAGTAGTGCAGGCCAAAGATCAGCAACCCCGTGGGGCCGGGCTCGTCTTTGAGCAGCATCATCCCCAGCAGGCCCAGATAGAGCAAACCCAGTACGCCGCCATAGAGCCAGAGCAGATGGCGTCTCTCGCTCGGCATGGGCGCGCGGCGGTGGCGCCAGGCGAACCAGAGAGCCATGGCGCCGGCGACTGTGATGGCGATCAGCAGCGTGGTCAGTACGCCGCCGAGTTTGACCCAGCTGCGCAGCAGCAGATTGAGCAGGATAACGGCCGCCACGCCGCTTAGCGCCAGGCGAGTCATGGGGGCTCTGGTGGGGGCGGCGAGCTGGCTCATGGGCTACAGGCTGGTATTCAAGCCGAAACGTCTTTTCAGCACGACTTCCAGCAGGCGCTTGGGCACCAGCGCGGCCAGCAGCGGCATGCTGCGGCTGCCATGGCCCAGGCGCAGCAGCTTGGAGCGCTTGCGGCGTTGCACGGCGGCCAGCAGTTGGCGGGCGAACTGGCTGACCGGGGTGGGGTTGTCCTGGGAGGCGTTGGCGCGGGCGCGGATGCCCTCGCGGATCGGCCACCAGGGCGAGGCCTGGTCGATCAGCTGCTCGGCCTGTTGGCTGGCGTTGGCGCCGAAGCTGGAGGCAATCGCGCCGGGCTGCACTTCCATCACCTCGATGGCGAAGGGCGCCAGCTCCAGACGCAGGGCGTCGGTCAGGGCATGCACCGCGGCCTTGGAGGCGCAGTAGGCGCCGGCGAAGGGGGTGACCAGCACGCCCGAGACGCTGCCGATATTCACCACCAAGCCCTTGCTCTGGCGCAGCAGCGGAAAGCAGGCGCGGGTCACGCCGATCAGCGCGAACACATTGGTTTCGAACTGCTTGCGCATGGCCTCGACGCCGCCGTCCAGCAGTGGGCCCATGGCGCCGTAACCGGCGTTATTGATCAGCACATCGAGGCCGCCGGCGTCCGCCTTCAGGCGTTCGGCCAGCCGGCCGAGGGCCAGGCCATCGTTGACGTCCAGCTCGACCGCGTGGAAGCCGGCGGCGCGGAGCTCCGCGACATCGGCCGGCTTGCGCGCGCTGGCCCAGACGCTATAGCCGGCCTGCTGGAAGACCTCGGCCAGGGCGCGGCCGATGCCGCTGGAGCAGCCGGTGATCAGGACTGTGGGTTGGCTCATGCGGGCTTCCTTGTAGTTGTCT
>Ga0209343_10004638_pt1 | contig 16915 bp, 14 predicted proteins | sample RifCSPlowO2_02_FD_184026 | JGI IMG/M metagenome (GOLD analysis project Ga0209343, IMG submission 184026) | Groundwater microbial communities from Rifle, Colorado - Rifle CSP2_plank lowO2_0.2 (SPAdes) (version 2) | ecosystem: Environmental > Aquatic > Deep subsurface > Groundwater | place... | reverse complement strand
TTGATTGCGGATGAAAAGCAACAGACCCTTGAAATTTAGGATCCAGATAAAAAAATTGAGATCTCGTTTTTTGTCTTTTATGACCATTATTAACGTTAACTCCACTATTAGCAATTGCAATAGCAGCTATAATTGCACCATAAATATTCATAAATTTATTAGTTCTCCATCTGGTTAATTATGCTAATTTAATTGTCTTTAAAAGTCAAGACAAAGGTACCTCACTTGGTTTTTTTTCTTTAAAATTATCAGGACTGGTTATAATAAACTTCGCGGGCTCTTAGTTTACTGGTAAAACATTTCCTTCACACGGAAGAGACAACTGGTTCGATTCCAGTAGAGCCCATTGACTAATTCTTCCCGTTCTCCGAAAACTTTTTCATCAGTTCCATAATTTCTATCGGAACTGCCAGTACTACTGTATTTGACGCTGTTGGTCCAAGACCATCAATAGTCTGCAGCGTTCTAAGCTGCATAGCACCCGGGCTTATATGCATGGTCCTTGCTGCATCAGCCAGATTTAACGCTGCCATTTTGTCACCTTCTGCTTTTGTAATCGTAGCACGTTTTTCCCGTTCAGCCGATGCCTGCCGTGACATCATTTTCTTTAAATCTTCCGGCACATCGATGTCCTGAATTTTTATTCCTTTTACCTGAAGTCCCCATTCTCTTGATTCTTTTTCAACATTTTGTTCAATTGACTTTCCAATCTGCTCCCTCTCAGCCAGAATCTCATCAAATGTCATACCTCCCATTACATCGCGAAGTGCTGCCTGAGCGTATTGTGAGATAGCATAAGAATAGTTTTGAACCCTGATTACTGCAGCTTCCGGATTACTAACCAGAAAGTATAAAACACCGTTTATAGAAACCGGAACATTATCCTTTGTAATAACCTGCTGTTTTGGAATATCCATAGTAAGGATTCTTGTGTCCACCATTCTAAGTTCATCAATCATTGGAATTATAAAAAATATTCCAGGACCCTTTATAGAACTGTATTTTCCAAGTCTGAACACTACAGCTTTTTCCCACTGTGCTGCGATTTTTATACCAGACGAAATAAAAAGTCCAATAAAAATAATTAATCCAAAAATTATACTTCCAAGAAATGGATTTGAAAGCATAACCGGTCCGGTTAAAAGAAAACCTAAACCAGAAATAACCAGAAAAATAATCATTGAGATGTAGTTTGTGATGAGAATCATTTTAAAACCTCCAAAGGATTAAACAAATAATCATTATAGCTTATGAACTAAAGGTAATACTATTTCTTACTTTTAGTTCATGATGTAAGATATTAGCTAATTTTGGTACAATAATGTACAGAAAGTTGCATATATGTCTAAAATTGAAATTTATAAAAAACTTTTAAGATCTAAAAAGCAAATTTATACTGTTAGTGATCTGAAAAAAATTCTTGGCCTTAGAAAAGATAACAGTATTTACCAGGCTATTAAGAGACTAAAAAAGGAAGGTTTACTGGAAGGATTAGCAAACGGCATTTACAAGCTAATAGACACTCCATCTAATGATTTTGTAATTGCAAATAATTTATACTGTCCTTCTTATATATCACTTGAGACTGCATTAAATTACTATGGTATTTTAATTCAAACTCCATATATCATTTCATCTATAACGACAAGAAGAAATAAACTAATAAAACAGAAAGATAAGGAATTTACATTTTTCCACCTGAAGGGAGGCTATTTTTTTGATTATATAAAAGAAGGGGATTTTCTAATTGCTACACCTGAAAAAGCATTAATAGATACAATATTTTTTAAAGCTATTGGAAAATCAAAAACAGATTTTAGTGAATTAATCTTAGAACACATTAATAAGAAAAGGCTCTTAAGAGTAAAAGAAAAAATTAAAAACCTTGCTTTTCACAGATATTTTGAAAGTCTGAGGTTAAAGTGATTACAAAAGAACAAATACAGGAACTTGCAAAGAAATTTTCAATTGACTGGTACTCAATCATGAGAGAGTATTTGCAAATAGTATTCCTGGCTTCACTTTATGAGAGCAAATCAAGTCAGGATGTCTATTTTAAAGGCGGCACAGCCATTCGATTACTTTTAAATTCATTTAGATTTTCAGAAGATCTGGATTTTACAGTCAGGTTACATTCTGAAGATATAGAAAAGCTAGTTATAAAAACTGTAGAAAAAATGAAATTAACTGTGCCAAATATAGCTTTTAAAAAGCTTAAAACAATTCACAAATCATACTCAGGCTCTCTACAGTTCAAAGATGAAGAATATAAATCACCGGTAAATATCCATTTAGAATTTTCTTACAGGGAAAAGCCACTAACTCAAAAAGAGTCAGTACTTGAAACATTATTTCCTGTAAATCCTTATCCGCTTATAATCCACCTTTCATGGAATGAAATCTTAGCTGAAAAAATCAGAGCCCTAATGACCAGAACAAAAGGGAGAGATCTTTTTGATACATGGTATTTAATGTCAAAGGGTACAGAAATCGATTTAAGTTTGATAAACAAAAAAATGGCATTGTATGGCAGAAAAATCACAAAAGAGGATATAGTAAACAAAGTTAAAAACTTTAATTATGAAATATTAGAAGGCGACTTAAATAAATATTTACCTGCTACTCACAGAAAGTTAACTGAGCAATTAAAAGAAATATTAGAGAAGAAACTAATCTAATATTTTTAATTCATGCATTATGTCAGCATCTCTCTTCTTTCTAAAGTCTCTATATGTCTGTAGAATCTCTTCAGAGAAGCCATTTTCAACCCATGAATCTTTAATTAGAGGATAAACAGGAAGTTCGTTAAAACAAAGTGTTTCAAGATTACATGCACTTCCATAGAGATATTTCATAGCAAGTGCTTGTCCGTGAAAAGTGGTAGCAAAAAGCAAATTAGGCGGAAGCACTGGTCGTAACGATCCGCTTGTTATAAAAGGACCTTTATAATTTTTCCCGGAAGAAAATAACATAGCATAAATATCTTCTGGCTTTACATTTTGTTGTAGTTTAAGATATGCAGGGGAAAAATTTGAGCCAAGGTATACTTCTCTTTTTTTATTTTTTGAATCACTTTGTAAAATCCGTATTAATTCTATCGTCTGTAATGTAGTGATTATGTTGATGGGTGGTTTACCTGACTCTTCATCATCAGCACAAACAAAGACATATAACGGTGTACTTACATTCCCTGTAACAAAAGGATCTAATTTCATCATATACTGTCCATCACCTCGTTTGGCTGTAGCAGGCCAGCTAACCTTTCTTAAATCATCTCCAAATGTATATGGTCTTAGATCACCTGTTTCTACAGTATTTGCCCTTGATTTTTTTAAGTCTAATTTCTTTAAAAGAGAATTAATTTTTTCTCTATAACTTCCACTTGAGTTATCCAGGTACAGCATTGAGTTTACAAAACTTACATAATTTTTTATTTCCTGAGAAGTCTGCACTGTATGTAATGCTTTAGCCCTGCAATCTTCTTCCTTCATATCGAGGAAGTATTTAGCTATAGATCTAAAAGTTCTTTTATCAATACCAAGTCTGTTTAACAGATCTTCTTTATATTTTGGATTAATAAAAGCCAGCTGGCATTCCAGCACAAAGTACAACATATCTTTAATAAGCTCTTTCCTGTGACTTTGTGGAGTTTCAATTTGACAGTCTTTAGTAAAATCATCTATTTTTGAATAATAAGAGACTGGGTAATACTGCTCAAGTGTATGGATTAAATTTCCTTTTTGTAAAGCATTTAGAAAATATTTAGAATAATTATAGTGGCTATTTTTTTTCACCAGTGAAGTAAGATTATGTTTTATCAAATCATCAAGATGCAGAGCCTCTCGTTGTCTAAAAACATTTTCTTTAGTAACTGATAAAAGATCTTCAAAGTCAGTGAATGGTAAGGAATTGTAATGCCATAAACCATAATAAGAAAAATTTATATTTTCCCATAAATCTATGATTTCATCCTTTTCTAACCTGGTTTCATTAAACACTCTCTTATCAGGTGAAATAGCTCCAGGAAAGAGTTTTTTAGCATTAAATGCATTGTAGATCCATTTTAATTTTTCTCTGCTGGTTCTGGTATCAGCTACATCAAGTATAGTAGTAATACTATACGACGCTATATCAGAGCTCTGGAGAAAATCTTTTGGCATCCTGCTTATTACTGCTTCTATAGTTTCATCATTTATAACAGTCGGTAATTTATTCCAGTCTGCCACCTGCTCTCTTATCCTCACATTACTATCATCAAACTCTGATTCAGAAGTAAATAAGTTTCTTAAAGAATTATGCGTTAATTTTTCTATATCTTTCCTGACTTCATTGTTTGATTCTGCTTTTATCCTGAGTTCTTTTATAGATTTATTAAAATCTCTTAGTGCCTTTATTTTCTGTTTTATTGTTTTTGCTTTTTGAAGCCTTTCTTCAAGCTCATCTACTTTTTGATTTTCTAAAATCTTTGGATGATAGGCCCTGTCAAAATCACTGTGAATGGTCGGATCAAAATATGCAAGCGATCCATCTTTTTTAACAAAGACTACCGTCGAGTGTTTATAAGCGCTGTTAAATGCACTTCCGTCTTTTATCGTAACCAGGTCTGTAGCTGCCCATGCAGGATTTCCATAAGCTCTTAGCTGTGCTGCTACATACCATGAAAGCAAATCACAGTGTCCTGCTTTTAGCTCACTCATTATTAAAGGTAAATCCTCTGCATTATTGAAAACAAACCTTCCAAAAGCCGGATTGCAAACATATCTGAAGTTTGTAAGTCCGGTTTCCTGATCTTTTACCCCTAAATACGATGCTATTAAATGAATCAGATCGTCCGGACTTTCTTTAATTCTTTCTTTTAGTGCCTGCGGAAGAGGTAAAACTGTCTGCCAGTATTTTTGTTCTTCTTCAGACGGTAAGAATAATTCTTTTTTAACCTTTAAGAGTTCTGTATTTTTTTCTGCCTGTCTGATAGTATAAGATAATCCACTTAGCCTTTTTTGCAGCCTCCATATGACAGGATCGACTTCAGTCGGCACAGCTGTTTTTACCTGGGGATTGATTGAGATTAGTTCTGCACCAAGCGGTACAGGTATTATTTTTGTTTCAGGCGGATAAATTATTTCAAACCCGGGGGTTTTTCCGGAGAGCGGTAAATCAATATATAGGGAAACAGGATACATGCTCTCGTAGCCAAGATCTGTTATAAATCCGGTCTGACATGGTGTTCTAAGAGGAGCACATTTAAAAAGTACTCCGGGCATTGGCGGGTTTATTTTTCCATAAGGTATTTCTTTCATTAAAGCTTCAAAATCCATTTCTGAAATAGAGACTGTACCTTTATTTGAACAGTCAGGTGGTTTTGGAATTTCTTTTTTAGCAGGATAAATGGTTGATGTATCCTGTCCGGATTTTTGATTTTCAGCTTGTCCTGTGCTAAGTCCTGGTTCATAAACCAGTTCTCCCCTTTTCATTGCTTCAATAATTTTTCTTACCTGAAATATTGCAGCTCTGTATATTTGTGGATCATATTCATCTTCCCCGGGCAATGGCGATATTTTTCCTGTTTCCAGTTCATTGAGAGTCAGTTCATACTCTTCCAGGCTGGTATGAATAATCCCTGGCTTTTGGACTAAAGGAGGCAAGCTTTCTAAGGGTGATATTTGCATATTTGTGAATAATCCAGAGTACTTAAATAAGTAAGTAAGTTAAAATAAGTTGTCTGTTTGAATTTTAGCGTTTTGATAAATCCAAATACTAGAGGAAAAAATAAAGAAAAGATAAATATTTGATTAATTCTTTTTAACCTGTTTAAAAAGTGCCCAAATGAATCTCCAAATACACACATTCACTCTCGATCCATTCCAGGAAAAAGCCATAGCTTCTCTGAAAAAAGGAGTTAGCGTAGTTGTCAGTGCTCCTACAGGTGCCGGAAAGACTGCTATAGCTGAGTATGTAATAGAAGAAGCACTTAAAACAAAAGAAAGAGTTTTTTATACCACACCACTAAAAGCTCTCAGCAATCAAAAATTTCATGACTTCCAAAAAAAATACGGCCGGGAAAATGTAGGCATTGTAACAGGCGATACATCTGTAAATCGTGATGCACAGATAGTAGTTATGACTACTGAAATCTACAGAAACATGCTCTACGGAACTATTCTTGGCTCTGTAGATGAAAACTTAAAACATCTTCGATATTTAGTTTTAGACGAGTGCCATTATATGAATGATCCGGATCGCGGAACTGTATGGGAAGAAAGTATTATTTATTCTCCGCAGAACCTTCAGATACTTGCACTGTCAGCTACCATAGCAAACGCAAAAGACCTTACAGCCTGGATTTCACAAGTACATAGTAAAACTGAATTAATAGAGACTTTTTACAGGCCGGTCCCGCTCAGATTTTATTATTTTACAGAAACACATTTATATCCGCTGCTTACTACAAATAATCAGCTTAATCCCCAGCTAAAAGAACATAAAGATTCTTTTAAAGCTCACAAACAAAAATTCCGTGATTTAAAAAAACACAATAAGTCAAAAAAAGAAGGAACAATTCCTGACATGATAAATGAACTCCACAAAAGAGGATTTCTTCCTTCAATTTATTTTGTTTTTTCAAGACGCGGTTGTGAGCTTGCTCTAAAAGAAGCTCAGAAACTGGGTTTTGGACTTTTGACCCTGGAAGAAAGACAAACCCTGTCCAGATTAATTCAGGAGACTACTTATGGGAATGAATATTTATTTAAGCACAGGCACTTAGGAGCCCTTTACCAGGGAATGGCTGTTCACCATGCAGGGCTTTTGCCACAGTGGAAGGTAATGGTAGAAAGTCTTTTCAGTAAAGGATTAATCAAAGTAGTTTTTGCCACAGAGACACTTGCAGCAGGAATAAACATGCCTGCAAAAACCACTATTATAAGTAATCTTGGAAAGCGTGGTGATGCCGGACATCAAAATCTTTCCAGCAATCAATTCCTGCAAATGTCAGGTCGTGCTGGCAGAAGAGGAATGGATAAGGTCGGCAATGTAGTAATTAAAGAAACAATTGATCACTCGGCAGCATTTGCTGCAAAGATAGCTACTTCTCCGCCTGAGCCGCTTGTAAGCCAGTTCACACCAAATTATTCAATGGTTTTAAATCTTCTTCAGAATCATTCAGTAGAACAAATAAAAGATCTTTTAAATAAAAGCTTCGGACAGTATTTGTTAAACAGGGATTTAACAAATTTTATGAAAGAAAAAAATGATTTGGAAAAAGAACAGGGGGGCATCCAGAAACAGGAAGAAAAAATTAAAGAAACCGGGGGAATAAAAGAAAATTATTACAGAATGGAAAAAAGAGCAAGGAAAAATGAACTTAGATTAAAAGAAATAAATAAAAGCATAAACCAGATTGGACATTATTACTGGAATGAGTTTATAAAGCTCAGAAATATTTTAGACACCCTTGGATATTTAAAAAATAATATTCCTACTGAAAAAGGAATAATGGCAGCAAGTTTAAGAGGTGAAAATATTATATTAATTGCTGAGGTTTTATTAAACTGTGATTTTGCTATAGGTACCGGTCGTGATCAGCGCTTACAGGCTGGTGAATTTGCCGCATGCATTTCAAGTTTAGCTATAGATGAATCCCGCCCAAGAACATATACAAAAGCAAGAGCTTCATATTATGTAGACGATGTCTTTATATCTATACAAAAACTTACAAGAAACTTATTAAAATTACAAAGAGACAACGGCGTAAAAATCTCTGTAAACATAAATCCGCTCCTTGCAGGATTAGTTCAACTCTGGTGTAAAGAAGAAACTAAATGGGAAGATTTACTGAGAGTTACAAATCTTGATGAAGGTGATATGGTTCGTGCAGGAAGAAGAACAATCGATCTGTTACGCCACATTAAAAATGCTCCCTATCTGGATCCTGAAATAACAAGGCTTGCAAAAGATGCATTTGAATTAATGGATAAAGAACCAGTGAAAGAGGTGGTTTAAGCAGCTTTGGGATTAGCTTCAGGAATCTCTAACCATTCCAATAAAGCAGGAAGTTTTGCTCTTAATTCTTTTGCATGATCCAGTGCTTCTTGGCTGTCTAAATTTTCTTCTTCTTTTGAGCTCGGATGAAAACCAAACTCGTGTTTTTTACTTTCAGTTCCAATACGTTCTAACCTATCTATTAGATTAACTATTTCAATAAATCCCAGTACTACCTGAACATTCTGAAATGTAGGATAAATCTTTAAAACAGTATGAAGTGTTGACGCTGTATCTCTTATATAAATGTCTTCTTTGCTTATTTCCATTTTTGATTCAAACCCAAACTTTTTTTCATCTCTGCTATCAATTATTTTTTCCAGAGTTCTGCTTAAGTTTCCCAGTAATTTTCTTACCTTTAAAAACTGCATGGCAGTCACTACTGATTGTTTTCGTTCTTTGTCATGTAATTCCCGTGCAGCTTCAAGCGGGCTTAACTTAACCTCTTCAGATGGCTTTGCCGGAGCGTCTTGAAAATTTTCTATATTCTGAGCCGGGAGTTGATTTAAAGTATTGTGTATCACTCCTAAAGCTAAAGGCAAGACTCTATCAGCCGCTAATGACATAATGCCTCCTTTTATAGAATGTAAGTGTATATTTATTCTAACAGACGCTGGTTAAGCACCCAAGCTCAGAAGATTATAAAGATTTCTGTATTGAGATTGTAAATTCTTTTTGTTAAAATAAAATCATGCAAACATTAACAGATAAAAAATTAAAAGTTCAATTCGTAAAAATTCACAAAGATGCAAAATTACCGCATTATGCTACAGAAGGTGCTGCCGGAATGGATTTAACAAATGTACTGAATGAACCTCTTATGTTAAAACCACTCGATCGGGCAAAAGTACCAACCGGACTAATTATGATTTTGCCCGAAGGTTATGAAGGACAGGTAAGGCCCAGATCCGGTTTAGCAGCAAAACATGGAATTACACTGACAAACTGTGTAGGCACAGTAGACAGTGATTATCGCGGTGAAATTTGTTGCCTTATGATAAACCTCGGCAATGAACCTTATACAATTCAGCCTGGTGAAAGAATTGCACAGTTAGTTATTGCACCTGTTGTTCAGGTGAGTACAGAATTTATTTCAGAAGTTCCGGAAACAAAACGTGGTGCTGGTGGCTTTGGAAGCACCGGGAAATAATTCTTACCAACCTTAGAAAAATTTAATCTTTATATGTAACTGTGGATTACATGAGATTTAACTTTGGTATTGTAATATTTATTTTGATGGGTGAACTAATCCAATCTACCCGTAAAAAAGGTTCTCAGAGCGAAAAAATTGCTTTTGATTACTTAACAAAAAATAATTTCTCAATTTTAAATCAAAACTGGCGTTCAGGAAAATACGGTGAAATAGACATAATTGCTACTGACAACAGCTCGGGTAAACTTGTTTTTATTGAGGTTAAATCCAGATCTACAAGCACAGATGATGCCAAAGAGCTGGTTACAAAAAACAAACAAAGACAGCTCTATAAACTGGCAAAAAGCTATCTTTATTTAAATGGTAAAGAAAACTGCTCTTGCAGATTTGATGTAATTGCGATTAGAATTAACAAAGAAGGAAATAAACTTGAGCATATTAGAAATGCTTTTTACAAATGAAAGAAATCATCAGACAGTTTATATCTCAAATAGAAGAAGATCAAAAACTTTCTTTAAATACAAAGTCAGCTTATAAAAGCGACTTAAATGAGTTAATTCATTATGTAGCTTTAAAAAATACCCAGCTGTCAGATTTAAATCAAAGCTGGATAAGAGATTATTTAAAACATCTGGAAGAAACAAACAAAGAAAGAAATTCTTACAATCGCAGAGCATCAACATTTAGGATATTTCTTAGATTCCTCTATAAAAATAACCTTGCCCCTACAAACTATTCACTAATAGTAGATAATCAGGCTACATTTTTTAAAACACAGGAAGAGACAGATTTAAAACCTGCCTCTTCTGAAATTAAAAAAATCATTGAGGAAACAAAATTGCCAATTGAGCAAAAGCTTATATTACTTATGATTGGCAGGCTAGGTCTCAATGGCACACAAATTTCTTCTCTTAGAACCTTTCAGATAGATTTTGAAAATAAATTAATTGCACTGTCAGATACAGAAAAAATCAAACTGCCATCTGAAGTATTTTTACTTCTTAGAGAATATCTGCTTAATATAAGAGAGGCAATTCCAGGAGCAAATGATCATCTGAATCTTTTTCTAAATGAAAATGGTAAACCAATGACTGATTCTGATATTTATAAACTTATTAAAAGTTTAAGAGAAAGCCTGGGCCTGGAAGGAAAATTAACTACAAGAAGCTTAAAAAAGCTTTCTGAAAGTAAGATTGATGTATTATCTATGCAGAAGGAAGTTTTAAATCTTATATCACCAAATTAACGGAACTGTGTTTCTGCCTAGCAAGTATTTGTTTTAATTTAAAGAGCTTATTAAATACCCATTTCTATTTTCAGCTTCTACCAAAGTTCTTGTGTTAATTGTTACATCGATCCTAACAAGTAACATTGCAATCACATTGCTTATTGATACACATGCAATCCCGGTGTACCAATTTAACTGTCCAAAATAATTCAGCAGAAGCAGTCCGGCTACTGCAATAGAGAAAAAATATTCCCATTGCAGCATGATATACCTCTGGTACAAGAAGTTACTTTCCTTATTTTTTGTTCTTTCCTCTTTTGTCCTTAACACGCTTTCATTTATGTTCATATTTTTTCTCCTTTTTATTTTTATACTACAGCTAATTCAATTTCTTTTGATTGAGTTTCTTCTGTAGAACTCATGATTTGTTAATCTGAAGTCAAGTCCGTTTAAATGTCTTCTGTGAGAGAAGAACTTACTGATTAAATCAAGTGAAACTTCATCAAAGAGTTTTATACCTTTTTTTAAGATTGGATTTTCAAAGTTCTTTAGCTTTAATGAATTATTTAATAGATTTAAACCAAAAGTAACCGCTCCAAGATATGCCAGGCTTCTTTTTTTATTTGAAAGTTCACTTATTTGTTTGATTTGCTCTTTAGAAAAATCCTTTGGATTTAAAAGATCTTCTTTGAGTTGTTTAGCTCTATTAAACATAGGAACAACCATTTTAGGAAAATAAATAAGCTGCTGAGAAGAAACAGCAGTAGAAGTTAAAAAATCAAAAAACCATGTTTCTTTATCCATAATTTTTAATACTGAACCTGTTGTAGTTCCAATCCCCATAGCAAAGAAACCATAAAACCCAAGAGATGGAGCAACTGTTTCTCCTAATTTCTTTGCTGAATCTTTTTGTTTACTTAAATTACTGTTAAAACAACCAGAAATTAGTTTTGGTACTTGTTTTAAGAGATTAAAAGTGGTTTGTTCTTCCTTTTTAATAAGTCCTGCATTTTTACAATGTCTTTGAAAAATATAAGAAGGGGAGAGATTTCCTCTTTCTTTTATCTTGTTTATAGCTTCAATGCTTTCTTTATTACCAAAAAGGAACGGAATGATATGGAAAGACCACCTGAAAAAGTCAGTAAAAGACTGCTGGTTAATATGCCCTGGCATTCTTGCTCTCCACCATTCACCGGCAGGAAGTATAAGCAACTTTTTAGCAGGTTCTTTAAACTTTTCTGGTAATAATTCAACCAAAGGTAAAGCCCAGGAATTAATTTTCATTTCTGTGAAAGTGGCAGCATTAGCTAAAATCCCGGCGACTTTATTATCGTAAATATCAGCCTGATAGCGATTCATAGCAGCATCGTCATCAGGTCTGTTATATAAGAAGTTCTGTAAGTAATTTCTTCTGCCACGGCAAGCTCCATAAGCTAAGCCAGCAACAGTTCTAATAATTTTAGGGACAGATTCATTATCAAGTAATTCTTTTACTACACCAAGACCAATAATTTCATTAACAAGATTAGATGCTTCTTTTCCTGTTTCTTCATTTACTTTAGACCAGGATTTTTGGCGAGGAATATTTTCAGATGTGTAAGTAATTATATTTGCTGCTTGTTCGACATCATATCCTCTTTTCTCAAGGTGCTGAAAGCATTCATCTTCACTTTTCTTTTGTTTGATGAGTTTATTTACCCAGTTGTCTTCAAATACATTTTTATCTTCATTAGTAGAATACTCAAACAAATCTGAGGCTGTTATATATTCATCAAACCCTTTTGATTCTTTTGGAGTATAGCTTTCTAAGTCAGATTTTGTAATTTCAGAAGGTTGTTTAGGTCTGGCATTAAATATGTTCCTGTAGAAAGCATTTAACTGACAGTTTTGGTCTATGGTATTTGTCATTTATCCCTCTTAAGTGTTAGCCAGAAGGGATATGCCCAGAAACCTATTTAAGATAAACGCAGGTAAAGTATTAGGAAAAATTAAGAGGGGTTAACAATCAAAGCAAAAAATGATAATAAAAATTGAAATTAATCAGTGAATCATGAACTTTAATTACGAAATACAGTAAATTACTGTATTGCAGTTAAGAAACCGAGTTAGATTTTTAAGTGTTGAAAAATTAGGAGTGGAGTAAAAAAAATGCTTAGAGAAGTAAATAGTTCACTTGCAACAAGAATGGCAGAAATTAAAGCTCGATTAGAACAATTAAAAAGCATGTCTCCACAACAAAGACAAGAACTGGTTAGAACACAACAAGCTACTAAAACTGAACAACCTTCAAGAAGTTATATTTCGAAAGATACATCATTTAAGGGCGATAGCTAAACTCTTAGAAGTGAGTTTTTAAGACATTTTTTCTTCAGACAGAATAGTTCTTTTCATTAAAACTTCAAGATTTTAATAATGCAACTAAAGATGTCCAACCTATAGCAGGTTTAGCTTGCTGATTTTCTAACTTGTTCAAAGGCAGCAATTATGTTTTCTTGGGTTAATGTTTCAGGAGTACCATTAGTAATGGTGCTTGTTATTTGACCCTTATCAAGTCCATTTTGTTTTGCAGAAATTGCTAACTGTTTAGTATCTAGAACTCCCTCTATTTTTTTCAATTTTAAGTGTTCTACTAAAATAGAAATTGTTGTCTCAATTTGTCTTTTAATTTCTGGATCAACATGAAATCTAAGCAAGCTTGGATGCTTTTTTAATTCGTCAAGCATTTGTTGTTGAGTGGCTTGTCCATTAATTGATCTTGCAGTATCTTCAAATACTTTTTCTATAGTAGCTGGTGGATAATACATAAGCACTTGCCCCGCTCCAACAAAATCGACAGATCCTGTAATTTTTTCAGATAGAATATATGGAGTAAAAAAGTGCCTGGCTAATGTTTCTCCTTGTTGCTCATTATATAGCTTGTGAAAAGTAAATATTCTTTTATCTACTCTCCCCTCCCTAAGTGCTGCATAATCAATATGGTTTTCCAACTCAGCATCAATATCTCCGCTATAACCGTTTGCATCAATAGAACTTGCGTCTATTGTTTCTGTATGTGGTAAGTTAGTTGTCATTATTAAAATTACTTTTTGAGATAATCCTTCATCACCTTTTTTCTCTAATTCTGAAAGAAATGTACCAGCAGCAGACTTCTCTACTTTATTTCCCTTATCTTTTTCTTGTGCTTTATCTTTTAGTCTTGGAGGTAATATCTCATCAGCTTCATCTAAAAGTAATATACATGGAGCACTTTTACTTACATTGCTAAAAAATTCATTTAAACTTATTTCCTTTCCTTCATGCTTTACTGTATTATTGTGTGGCCTAATGGTTAACATCTTTGGTTTTAAAACAAATAAAGGTACTGCAAGATGATTGGAAAGAGCTACAGCAAATGATGATTTGCCTGTACCGGGGGGACCAGAGAACAAAAAACTACGAATAGTTGCAGAACCTTCTTCGCTCGTTGGATAAAGGTTTCGTACTGAATTTTCTAAGACTAATTTTTTTAGACCATACAAATCTACATATCCATCTTTATCGTTAATATGCCAAGTTAGTCTACGGTGCAAAGCCAAAGCTTGTCCTGGAATTGAAGGTAAATATGGAACTGCAAAAAAATCATATCCCCTCGGAGTTGAAGAAAAATTTTCCACATCATGTACAATCCTTTTACAGATTCTTAGAACACTTTCCCTGTTTTTCTCATTTAGATGATTTTTGTAAACAGAAGAAACCTGAGTCCCTTCATTTTCCATAACAACTTTCTTTTCCATAAGAGCATTTAAATATCTAAAGAAAAATAGTCCTTTTTCTAATTTCTTCTCTTCAAGCTTTTCAGCGTTAACATTTGTTCCCAAGTTGAAAAAATCTAAGAGTATTTTCAAATCATGATTTAAATGTTCTTTATTAGTGTACGTTTCTTTTTGAAAAAGCAATTGCAGATGTTTTACAGGTGCATCTCCAAGTTCAGGAAGATATCCTAAGAATTCTATTTGATTAATGCTTAGTGAGTCAAAACAAGTCTGTAATTGATCCTCAGGCATTTGAAACACATAGTGTAGATTCTCAGCCCATTTTTTAAACTCTGTAAATCTTTTTGCATTATTTTGCCTTTTAACTAGTTCATCTTGTGCTGTCTTGCTCCACGACAGCTCTGGTATTGCAGTAGCATACTCTAAGATTTCTCCTATTTTATCAACAACAGGTTGATAATGTTTATCTTTGTGGGGTCCTTCACTTAAACCAGATTCATATTTATAAGCATTAACTAGTGCAGTTCTAAACCCTTTAACTTTTTCTTCTATAGAGGAAGGAGGTACAGATCTAAGATATAGTGGATCTTTGCCAGTTAACTGTTTTGCCTTTGAATCATAAATTGCATCTAGCATCGTAACGTAAATATTAAGACGATAGTTGCCATCCTTTAATTGATGATCTGGTGTTTTTTCAGCAATGGGTGCATTCCAGTTTATAACTAAGATCCTTCTTATTGATTCTAAAGCAGCTTCTTGACTTTTTATTAATACTGAACTAGAAGGATCTTCAAGATACTTCACAAGCATATTACAAGAATTTGTGATGTTGGATGTCATGTCATCTCTTTGGTAAAGAGCTTCCAGTGTCAAAATTAGTCCTCTAGCAGTTTTTATATTTCTTAACTTATTTGTTCCATCTGCTGCATGATGTTCACTTTTAAGAAGTTTCTCAAGTGCAGTTTCTACTTTACTTGCAATCTTGTCTACATCTGTAAGGGATACATCAGATCTAAGCTTTTCAACTCCTTTGCTTGCTTCATCAAGGGCTGTTGATAAAAGATTGTTATCCCAGTATTTTTCTCCTAATGCTTCAATAGCACTTGTAACAGCTGTATCAACCTCAGCTATAGCTTTTTTTTGAGCCTTTTCAGTACTCCAAGATTTATAAATATCATATGCTGCCTTGGCTCCAGCTGCAGCTCCACTAGCTATTGCAATCAAACTAAATGGTTCTATAGCAGCTTGATTTTCAATTCCTAATTCTCTCTTTAATCTTTGTGCAGCAATAACTTTATCTCTTAAAAATAATTTGCTTGAAGCTAGTTCTGAATCTGGTTCTAAATCTAGATTATTTCCCTGAAAAGTAGTCACTTCTACACTTCTAGTTAGCTCTTCAGCTTCATCATTGTTTTTAGAACCATAATCAATAGTTCTGACACTATTGTTAGAAATAACCCTATTCACTTTATTCATAACTTTTGTTGGTGACCTCTTAGAAGTTTAATTAAAATTACAATGTTTTTAAAGTATAAGTCAATAAGGCAAATACTTTAGAGGAGTTAAGAAGTCTGGCAAAAGCATTAAATTGAAAGCTAAAACACCTTTAAAATTTAGATTATTACAGCTTTTTGATTAAGAAACATGGTTAAGATGAGCTTCTTAACTAAGATGATTTAGTATTAATATGATAGTAAAAATGTATTTAAAATAATTTTGTTTTAGTAAAATATTTTCAAATGGGAATAGATAGTACAAACATTATTGGGTTTCCTTTTAGGCCAATAGGATTTAGACTTCCTGATGGCAAAGCAGCTACTTTGGAAGAAATAAAGAAATGGAAAGAAAAAGAAAACCCTAACATTGTCCAGGAGCAATCATTTCTAACACTTGCAGGAGTAGTTGGAACAGTTGTTGGTTTAGTAGCAAGTTTAATAGGATTCAAAAAAGATAACTCTTTGGGTAAGTGGATTGGAATAGGTTTAACTGCATTAGGAATAGTTGGTGCAGCTGTTGGCAAATTTATGGGAATAGATTTAGAAAAGATAAAAGAAATAGTTGATCAAGAAAAACATTTAGAAGAAATTAAAAAAGATATAACCATACTGAAAGATGAAAGTTTACGCACAGTTCCTAGAGAGGAAGCACTGTATAAATTAGCAATGCCAGAAAACTACCCTGAAGGACTTGAAGCTGTATTTGATTTTATAAGTAACAGTACAGGAGATAAGAATACGCATTCATTGCGAGGGGTGGCTCTTCCAATGTTAATTGACATAGTAAAAGGTAAAGACAAACAAAGATTTATTGATATTTTGCTTAATCGTATACAGGATCCAAATGACAATTCAGAAGTACATGAAGCTGCAGCTTATACTTTGGGAGAAATTGCTGATGAGAAAAGAGTATTAGAAATTTTAAACAAGCTTTTGGAAAGTGAAAAAGGATCCCATTTAGGTGCAAAGATAGTAATTGCAATAGGAGGGATTAAAAAAAGGGTAAAGGAATAGTCTTATTAATAATCATATATAGAGTTTATGGTTCCAAAAGTTTTCACTATAAGTCAAGATGGGGTATGGTTTAACAGAAAGACTGCGAAAGCAGTTTTTGTTAGAAAACATAATCTGGAAGTAAACTTGGAAGCTGTCAAAGCAGAAACAGAGGCTATCCTAAAAGCTAATGTACATAATTTGTTACTCTTAGTTGAAGGGCATAAAAAATATCATGCTGTAGAAAACCGTTACT
>Ga0209343_10004636_pt1 | contig 16917 bp, 12 predicted proteins | sample RifCSPlowO2_02_FD_184026 | JGI IMG/M metagenome (GOLD analysis project Ga0209343, IMG submission 184026) | Groundwater microbial communities from Rifle, Colorado - Rifle CSP2_plank lowO2_0.2 (SPAdes) (version 2) | ecosystem: Environmental > Aquatic > Deep subsurface > Groundwater | place... | reverse complement strand
TGAGAGATTTTTTGTTGCTATTGAAGATGCCAATTTATTTAAGATAATCCTTTCAGATGCAGAAAGGAATCTGAGAATCCTTTCATATCTCTTCTCAGGAAGCCAGTATCTGACCGATATTTTGATAAAAAACCCTTCCTATGCGTCATGGCTTATAAATCCGGAAATACTAAATAAATCCCGATTTAAAGATGAAATGTATAACGACCTTTCATATATGTTCTCAAAACTTGTGGTGAGTGGAGCGAATCCATCTTCAAGTTATAAGGAAAAGGCAAATTCACTCCGCAGATTCAGAAACAGGGAATTCTTGAGGATAGGCTTGAGAGACCTTATGAAAGAGGCTGATACTATTGAAACCATAGAGGACCTCTCAAATGTTGCAGACATCTGCCTCCAGATGGCTTATGAATATTGCCATTCCGAATTGGAGAGGAAGTATGGAATTCCATATTTTGAAGATGAGCTAACCGGTTTAAAGAAGAGGTGTGAGTTTGTAATCCTTGCTATGGGAAAGCATGGCGGGAGGGAGTTGAATTTTAGTTCTGACATTGACCTCTTGTATATCTATTCATCTGATAAGGGGATGACGGGCGGCATTGAGTCAACTGATGGAAAGATTGAAAACCAGATTACAAACCATGAGTATTTTGTCCAGTTGTCACGGATGGTTACAAAGATGGTCTCTGAGATAACTGATGAGGGGTATGCCTTCCGTATTGACCTTGATTTGAGGCCTGAAGGAAAGAGCGGGGATATAACGAATTCCCTGAGAAGTGCAGAGATTTATTATGAATCGTGGGGTGAAACATGGGAGAGGCAGGCACTTTTAAAGTGCCGCCCTGCGGCAGGAAGCATTCCCCTTGGCAGGAAATTTATTGAGATGGTAAAGCCCTTTATATTTCGTAAATATCTTGATTTCTCAGCCCTGAGAGAAATCAAGGAGATGAAGGAAAAGATTAATAAGAGCCTTGAACAGAAAGGGAGCGGGAGAAGCAATGTGAAGCTTGGATACGGCGGAATACGGGAGATTGAGTTTATTATCCAGTCGTTTCAACTGATATATGGTGGTAAGGAGAAGTGGTTCAGAGAAAGGAATTCTATGAGGGCACTCCACCGTATATCTGAGAAGGGGCTTCTTTCATATGCTGAGTATTTCAGCCTATCAAATGCCTATCTGTTTTTAAGGGATATGGAGAACAGGATTCAGTTATTGAGCGGCAGGCAGACACATAATATCCCTGATGATATCGGAGAGCAGCTGATATTATCAAGGAAGATGGGAAGGGGCACGGGGCTCCTGACCCGTGGATGGTTCGCAGTGGATGGGCTGCAGAAGTCAGAAGTTAAAAATTCCGAATCCCAACTAATGACATTATATAACTACCATACAAAAAATGTCAGAAGTATATACGATAATCTTTTTTCTATGGAGATATATGATGTTACTGAAATAATGGAGGGAGAGCAGCAGTGGCAGATTGATATAGATAATGCGGTTTCTTCAATTGCTACCCTGAAACAGTTAGGGTTTAAGATGCCCGAGATGATACGCAGAAACCTTATTCTTATGAGGGAAGGAGGTGCATTTGCCCACCCGACTATCAGGAGTAAGAGATATTTCAACCAGATGCTGCCTTCTCTTCTGAAGGAGTGCACAAAACTACCTGAACCTGACCTTGCAATTAATAATTTTGAAAAATTTATTGATGCCGGGAGGGTTAGGGAGAGCATCTATTCTGTCCTCGCTAAAAGTGAAGGGACTATTAAAAGTCTATGTTCCCTCTTCGGGGCGAGTCAGTTTCTATCAAACATACTTATTCAACAACCTGAATTGGCAGATTCGCTTTTAATTGACCTCCCCCTTCCCCTCCTTCAGAAGGAGGGGAGAGGGGAGGTGGAGAAGACAAAGGAAAATTTAAGAGATGAGATGGGAAAAATAGTGAAATCATCTGGCTCATATGAAAAGTCACTGGATGCTCTCTGTAAATTTAAAAGAGGAGAAGAGCTGAGAATAGGGCTGAGGGATATTTTGGGTATAGCTGAATTTACTGAGGTCAGCTCAGAGCTTTCAAATCTTGCAGATGTTTATATAGAATTCTCTCTTAGGCTGGCAGAGGATGAACTTATAAATAGGTATGGAGCCCCTATGAAAAATGAGGGGAAAGAGATGAGTCAGTTTGCCGTGATAGGACTTGGCAAGCTTGGGGGGAGAGAATTAAATTTCGGGTCAGATTTAGATATAGTGTTTGTCTATTCAGATGATGGAGAGACGACAGGGATTCAAGGCGGACAAAATAAGATAAATAATCATTTCTTTTTTTCAAAGCTGTGTGAGAAATTGGTATTTGCCATAGGAGGAGTGACGAGATTTGGTTTTGCCTACAGGGTTGATACAAGGCTTCGCCCAGACGGGGAAAAAGGGGCTCTGGTTACATCCATAAAGGGATATGAAAATTATTATCAAGAGAGGGGAGAGATATGGGAGAGGCAGGCACTTATAAAGGCAAGGTTCATTGCAGGTGATGAAGAACTTAGCTTAAAGTTGATAAATATAATCCACAGATTTGTGTATGAAACCTCCTTTAAACAGAATATGGTGGAAGAGATTGACAGAATGAGAAAGAGAATGGAGCTTGAATTGGTAAAAGGGGGCGAGTCCAGGAGAAATATAAAATTAGGAAAGGGCGGGATTGTAGATGTAGAATTTATTGTCCAGTTGTTACAGCTTAAACATGGCAGTAGATTTAAGGAACTGAGAAAGACAGGTAGTCTGGAGGTCTTGAAAATATTGTATGAAAGGAAACTTATCACAGAAGAGGAGTACAGAATACTTTCATCCGGATATCTATTCTTGAGGAGGATTGAAAATAGAATCAGAATAGACCATGACCGCCCATTAGCTGTTATCCCGGAGTCAGGAGATGAACTTTCATTATTGGCGAGGAGGCTTGGTTATAAAGATAATGGAGGGTGTTCTGGTGATAAATTGTATAAAGATTTTGAAAATTGCACTGAAAACGTGAGAGGAGTTTATAACAGGATATTTAGTGATCAGTGTTCAGTGTTCAGGTTGTAAAAAGAGAGGGAGGTATCGCCATAACGGACAGTCCTTTTAAGTTTTATTCTGCCTTCTGTCTTCTGCCTTCTGTCTTCTGTTTTATAATAGTGCTCCCAGATTATCTCTCCATCATCTTTTAGAATATTAAACTTGGATATTTCTATTAATGTCTTTTCACCTAAAGCAGTCTTATATGGGGGGTCGAGAAATATGAAATCAAATTGCCGGTCAGTCTTTTTAACAAGTTCTATTGCATCAGCTTTTACAATATTGAATATTGAATATTGAATATTGAATATTGAAAGATTTTCTTTTATGGTATTTATTGCCTTTATATTATTATCAACAAAGACTACTTCCTTTGCCCCCCTGCTTAGAGCCTCTATTCCGATGGCTCCGCTTCCTGCAAAGAGGTCTAAAAATGAAGACCCAATTATCTTTTCTCCGATTATATTAAATATTGCCCCTTTTACCTTATCAGGTGTGGGGCGGATACTCAGTCCCTTTGGAGCAACTAACCTCCTGCCTTTTAATAGACCTGAAATGACTCTCATATATTAAGAATGAGCAATTAGCAATTAACAATCAGCAATGATTTTTTACTCATTACTCATTGCTCATTACTCATTGCTTAATACAGTTCTCTCTTCCCATCCTTCATAACAATTGGAATAGACCTCATCCAGAGGAGCTTTCTCCACCACTGTTCATTATTTTTATACCACTCTATAGTCTTTCTTAAACCACTCTCAAAATCTGTAGATGGAGTCCATTTTAATAATTTTAAAGCCTTTTCTTTTGAAGAGATATGTTTGTCCACCTGTCCGGGTCTGTCACTTATAAATTTTATAAGGGATTCGGGTTTATTCATTATTTTTAGAACCATATGGGCGATTGCTATCACATCAATACTCCTTCCTGTCCCTATGTTTATCACCTCGCCTTTTACTTTATTTAAGTCACAGTGCATCGCCCTGTCTACTGCATTACAGCAGTCCTCTACAAAGACCCAATCCCTCTGATTTTTTCCATCTCCGTGAACAGTTAGTGGTTCATTTAATATGGCACTTGTGATAAACCTTGGTATTACCTTCTCCAAATGCTGGTGTGGTCCGTAATTGTTGAATGGTCTTAATATTATTGCAGGTATATCATAGGTTGCCCAGTAGGAGTAAACCAGTCTGTCCGCCCCTGCCTTTGCACTTGCATAAGGTGTTTTTGGATTTAGAGGATGTTCCTCTGCCATCGGCTCATTAAGGGCTGTTCCATAGACTTCTGATGATGAAATATGAATAAATCTCTCAATCTTTCCGTTATATTTTAAGACCGAGTTTGCCACCACCTGAGTGCCGAGGACATCTGTTTCATAGAATATCATGTTATCAAATATAGACCTTGCCACATGGGATTCTGCTGCAAAATGAATCACTACATCTGATTGGGATACCAGCTCATCCACCAATTCACCGTTTCTTACATTCCCATACCAGAAGACAAATAGGGAATTGTCCTTCATTGAATCAAGAAAATTATCCGTATTTCCTGCATATGTGAGGGCATCAAGGACTGTTATCCTGTAATCTGGATATTTGTTGTATATGAACTTAACGAAATTACTTCCTATAAAACCAGCACCACCTGTAATTAATAGAGTCTTCATATATAGTAAAAATTGCCGAGAAATTAAATATGTGATAAATTAAAAATTATTATATCTGTCACGGACATGAAAATCAAATCTTATTCCCATATTTTGATAATAGTAGTCTTATCACTGTCTGTATATTTAAATACATTTCAAAGCCCGTTTCATTTTGACGATGAGACCGCCATTATGGGTAATGTAGATTTAAAATCATGGGAGGGTATTAATAAATACAGTTTTATCTCCCGCTATGTGCTCTTTTTATCTTTTTACCTCAACTATCTTTTAGGTGAGTTCAATGTAGTCGGGTATCACGCTGTCAATATCCTCTTACATATATCGGTATGTATCCTTATATATTTAATAATTGATTTGACTCTGCGGGATAGTGAACCATTAAAATATTCTTCTATGAAAAATATTCCTCTATTGTCAGCAATCATATTTTCGGTCCATCCAATACATACAGAATCGGTAACATATATAATCAGCAGGTCATCCATTCTGGCAACTTTTTTTTATCTTTTCTCCCTGTTTTTATTTATTAAAGGGCATGCAGTTGATAAAGGAAGATATGAAGTTATAAAGAGGTCAGTATTTTATATATCCTCGATTATTTTATTTGTCTTGGCGATTGGAACCAAGGAGGATACAGTAACATTGCCAATTATAATACTCCTCTATTTATTCTATTTTCTTTACAGGGAAAAGGGGATTATCAATTTTGTAAGGACATACAAGATATATATATTAACACCTATTATCCTTTTAATTACCTATTTACTTTACAGATTTTATATTCTTGGAAGCGGGGCGGTTATAACTGTGTCAGCAGAGATTTTAAAGCATATTACCCCATGGTATTATTTTCTGACCGAACTAAAGGTTATAGTCTTTTATTATATAAAACTGTTATTATTGCCAATAAATCTTAATGTTGACCCTGATATCACAATGTCAACTTCAATATCTGAACCTGCTGTTATTTATTCTGTGATTTCAATTCTCCTTTTTCTATATCTTTCTTACAGACTTTACCATGTATATAAAATTCTGTCTTTTTCAATACTATGGTTTCTTGTCACCTTGATACCAACATCGAGCATAGTCCCGCTCCTTGATTTCGCAGCAGAACACAGGCTATATCTACCTGCAGTAGGATTTTCAGTCTGCTGTGCAAGCCTGATAAACAGGGCAAGTGGGGGTACTATAAGAAACATCATTATCGTTTTTATAATTGTTCTATTTTCCCTTGGCACAGTTAAAAGGAATATTATCTGGAATGACCCTATAGGGCTGTGGGAGGATGCAGTTAAAAAATCTCCTTACAAGGCAAGGGTTTATTACAATCTCGGAATTAAGTATGCCCAGGACAAACAATTTGAAAAGGCACTCATTGAATTTAAAAGGTCTGCAAAAATACTCCCAAATCACCTCCTTTCCCATTTAATGGCTGGGAAGATGTATAAGGAGTTGGGGATATATAAAAATATTATAGACGAAATGGGGGTTGTACTGAGTTTAAAGCCAGAAAAGACTCACGAACATGTAGATGCCTATCTGGAATTATCAAGTGCGTATATAAAACTTGGCGATTTTGTTAAGGCAGAAGAATCTATTAAAGAAGGGTTAAAGCTGAATTCAAAAAATGTAATGCTTCATAATAATATGGCAACTATCTTGGCGGAAAGGGGGTTATTTGACGAAGCGGTAAAGGAGTTAAGGACTGCATTAAGCATTAAGCCTGACTATTTAAAGGCATATTTTAATATTGGGCTCATATATGAAAAGAGGGGGTTTGTAAACGAGGCGATAAGTGAGTTTGAAAGGGCTATAAATATTGAGCAAAATAACCCCGAGTCTTATCTATATCTTGGAGAACTATACAAAAGGAATGGCTTTCCTGATAAGGCAGTATATTATCTTAAAATGAGTATTAAGCTTGATACAGATAAAGAGAGGGTTAAGAAAACTGAAATGATTATACAAGAGATGGGGATGTAACTACCCTCTTTCCTGTTAAAATCTCAAGACTTTCTCCACCATGATTAAATAGTAAATCTACTATAGACAGGAAAGGAATAAATTCACCATATATTTGTTTATAAGTTGGATGGCTGTAATTATGAAATTCTAACTGGATATTGTGTTTAATAAACTCACCCTTATCTATATAATCTTTAGCAGCATCTCCTGTCATATATTTTGATGCATTAATCATCTGACATATATTAATGAGTCTCTCAGTTTTATCCGCTTTTATATTTAGGTGAGAGGCAAAAACAATCTTTCTATTTAACCCTAAGACAGTATTTAGTCTTCGGATAAACTCCATGTCTAAGTCTATTAGATATTTCCGTTCTTTTGATAGTATCTCCTCAAATATATAAAAATAATCTGTAAAAAATTGTGATTTTTTATAGTTCTGCTCTATGCTTTTCAGGTGTTTTTTTTGCCATGGTGTTCTGTTGTCAATAAGAACATCCTTTATAATCGGTTTGTTTTTTCCTGAGATGAGAACCGGGACTGTTAACCATTGAACCCCCTGCATTGTCTTTATCCTGTTCCTGTTCCGCCATCCATGTTTATCATATTGAACATCATCAAGAATGACAAAGGTATCACTTTTATACATCTGGTCAAAAAAACCGAGCCATGGAAGATAGCCAGGCTGAAGTATTACAACTGTTATGGCCATATTATTCGTTTATATTTTCTAAAGTCTTTTTAATCTTATCAGTAATTTTTATAATATACTCATCAGTATATGGTGATCTGACAAAGAGGTTAATTATTCTATCAGACATGAAATCAGTATTTTTGAGAACTTTTATGGAATTACCATAGAGGGTATGGAGGGGCTGTGAATAAAGGGTAGTCACAATATCTCCATCCCCTTTAAGCTCCTCTATTAATTTTGAACGACAATTATGTTTTAAAATACAACTGTAGCGAAAAAATGTCCCTAAGTCATCTGAATATTCAGGATGTATAATAAAGTCTGTGTTAAGGTATTTTTTATATAAAAGTGCATTTTCTCTTCTTGTGGAGAGATTATCATCTATACTGTTCATAAGAAAGTCAAGCCTCTTAATCCAATCTTTATAGTTTTTATGACCCATTATCTGTTTTTTTAATTCTACTGCAAAATCATGCCTGTTGGTTAAAATTGCACCACCGCCTCCTACATCTATTATCTTTTCGTAACCGAAACTAAAAATACCGATATCCCCTAATGTTCCAAGTTTAACGCCGTTTTTATACACTCCGCCGAACGACTGTGCAGCATCTTCAATAACGAAAATGGATTTTCGCCTTGCATAGTCAATTATCTCGCCAATTGGTGCAGGTTGACCGAAGAGATGGACTACAATAACTGCTGCAGTTTTTTCTGTCAATACCTCTTCTATATCTGCAACACTGATATTATAGTTATTGATAGACACATCAGAAAATACTGGTTTTCCCCCGCTCCTTATAACGGCATCTGCTACCGCCCTGCAGCAGAAAGATGGGACTATAACTTCTGCTTCAGATGGTAAATTTAAAATATGTAATGATTTTATAATAGCATCTGTGCCCGAAGGGGTAAGAAATAAATAATCTGAGCCAATATATTTGATTAGGCGACTGATTAATTTATCTTCATTCATTTTTTTTTGCGACGATGTCAAATCTGTAGTGGGAGGTTTTAAGCTCCTTAGGCTGGGATAGTATCTGTGGCCTGCATTTTGAGTTTTCAATTATCTTTGACAGTATCTCTAAATCATAAAATAACCATTCATCTATTCTATGAATACCCGGCCGGTCTTGCCGGCCATATAAATTTAACTCCTTTTCTGAAAGCATCTTTTTATATTTTAAACTTGGTATATCACCTATCATTATATAACCACCCTTTTTACAGACCCTTATCATTTCATTAATAGTTTTTATGGCATAACCTTCATCAGGGAAGTAATGGAATACGCTGTAGCATAAGACCCTGCCAAATGAACTATCATCAAATGGCAGACTGTTTACTTCTCCAATAACGAAACTGCCATTCGGAACTACCTCTAATGATTTTTTAATCATGGGGATTGAAAAATCAATACCAAATGGAGTCATCCCATTTTTTATCTTTGAAAGGAGAAGGCTGTTGCCGCACCCTATATCTAAAAACCTCCCACTCGTTACAACTGAATCAATCTTAAATTTTTCTTTTATATCCTGAATCAGAAATGAAAACTCAAGATTTGTGATTGGCCTCCCCACCATACCGCACAGGTCAGGATATTTATTTGCATTGCAGTCCCACTCTGACCTTTTTTTAAATATATAGGCAGAAGAGGCATTCATAGTTATATAACCCTATTCAATAATTTCTTCTATTATATAATGAGGTCGCTGCTGTACCCTGTTTGTTATCCTGGAAATTCTCTCATTTATAATGCCAAGGGTGATGAGTTCTATACCGGTAAATAGAAGCAGAACGGAAAGGATTAAATACATTGTGTTAATAGGCAAAAATCTGAAGAGGCAGGACAGCAGGAGTAATCCACTTAAAAATATAGAAATTGAACCCATAAGGATAAGCAGGGATATCTGGAGAGGCCTTATTGAAAAGATTATTATGAAGTCTAACAGGAGCATGAGGAGGCTTGAGAATCTGTAACTCGTTCTTCCTAACTGCCGCTTTGAATTGTCTATTTCAATCTCTGCTATCTTTGAAGCCCTCCAGAATACGAAAAAGGCACTGCTCCCCTCGCCAGCCTCGCCATAATTTTCTATATTTTCCTTCAGATTTCTTTTAAATGCCCTGAAAGGGCAGCCAAAATCTTTAAGGCGAACCCCTGATAGGAATGAAATGATAATATTGGCTATGCGGGACGGGAGTCTCCTCTTTAATAATCCACCCTCTCTAACCTTTCTATATCCTATGACTGCGTCATATCCCTCATCTATTTTTTTTAGAAACTTCGGTATCTCTTCGGGATTGTATTGGAGGTCGCCATCCATAGTAATTATAACCCTACCTCTGGCATATTTGATTCCAGCAGATGCTGCCTTCTGCTGCCCGAAGTTCTTAGCAAGTTTTATAATCTTTATGAAATTGTATTTATTATGGAGGTCTCTTAGCAATTGGAGGGTTTTATCTGTGCTCCCGTCATCAATATAAATTATCTCAAAGCTTTTTCCCTCTTTATCAAGGACATCAACGAGTGAATGGCTCAATCTCTCAAGATTTCTCTCTTCGTTTAAGAGTGGTATGACAACCGAAATATCAATATTAGAAATTGACTGCTCTCCAGGCTTCAAATCTCATCCTCTCTAAATATTCAGGGGTAAACTCCTCTGTTCTGATGACTCCCCTTGCAAACATATACTTTGTCATATCCGCATCTTCATTTATATATCCCTTCTCTTTGCATATCTTATATAGTTCGGTTCCCGGGAGGGGTGTGACAATATAAAATGTCGCATAATCAAGCCCTATTTTAACCAACTCCTTTGCATAATTTACAGTATTCTGTACCTGTTCTTTTGTCTCGCCCGGAAAACCAATCATAAAAAATCCCATACTCTTCATTCCAAGCTCTTTTGTCTTTTTTACGAGTCCTGGAAGCCTTTTCAGGTTTATCGGCTTTTTCATAACCTTTGTGAGTATCTCCTGATTTCCTGATTCAATTGCAAAGGTTATATGATAACACCCGCTCTCCCTCATCTTTGTGAGCATCTCATCATCCAATGAGTTGACAAATGTCCCATTAGGGGTAGACCATGTAAAGTCAAATTTTCTCTCTATCATACCGTTAAAAATCTTCATCGCCCTCTCCCTGTTAAAGGAGAAGTTGTCATCATCAAAATAGAATTCCTTGTATCCTTTTTCAGCGATAAGCTCAAATTCTTTAAGAACATTCTCAGCAGACCTGAATCTGTAATTCCTCTTACCCCAGATAGATGACACATAGCAGGTTGTACAGCTTGCCGGACACCCCCTTGATGTTACAACAGGAGTAAAAGGAAGCCGTGAGATATCTATCTGTTTACCATGGGGAGAGTTTATCTGTGTATATTTTTTGACATTCAATAATTCCCTTGCAGGAAAGGGTAGTTCATCTAAATTCTTAATATAGCCTGTCTTTGGATTTATCTTTATATCACCGTTTATCCGATACCCAAGACCGTCAATATTCGTTATATCACTTCCTTTTTCTATCCTCTCTAACAATTCGGGAAAACTCTTCTCCCCCTCTCCAAGTATTATATAATCAACATAAGGTCTTTTAAGCACATCATAAGGCATTACTGTTGCGTGGGCACCACCCATTACTACGATTATCTCTTTTTCCACCTCTTTGACAGCCCTGCATATAAGATAAGCCTCTTCACTCTGGGATGAAAAGAGGGCTGATATACCAACAACATCAGGTGAGAAATCCATAACAGCCTTCTTTATGCTATCATAGGAGAGCCCATATCTCATCCTCCCCTCTTCAACCTTTTCTTCATTTTCAAACCCTTCAACGATTACATCAATAATTTTTACATTATACTTTTCTTTTAAGATGCCTGTCAGATATGCCAGTCCCATCGGCGGTGTCGCCCTCTTTGTCTCTTTTCCCTCAAATATGGTACATCCTGGAAACAGCAACAGAATATTTTTTATCTTTCTTTCTGTCATATAATTATCCTATAGAATTTATCGGTAGCTGTCAACTGAAGTTGAGCCTTTAAAGTTGGTCATACCTTTTAAAATCATTTCAAGGTTTCTCCTCCCAAATATTTATTTAAAGTTTACAATAATAATGCCGAAAATAATAATAAGTAATTATATTGATTTTTTACTTGACAAAATAAATAATTGATGTATATTTTAATACTAAATAGAGGTAACACTATAGTAATTTGGAAAGGAGAATGAAATCAAATTTTTCTTGACAAGTTTATCAGGATGGGTTATATTTAGCACGTTTTTAAAATAGCAAACGAGAAAATCATAATAGAAAGGAGGTGTTGGAAGAGGGAGAATTTGAAGCAGAAGATTAGTGCTGTTTTATTAAAGGTTGCTTTTTAATAGTTATTTAGGAGGAAATTATGAAAAAGATATTAGCAGTTTTGGTAGCAATAGCGATTGTATTTTCAATGAGTCCTGCAGCATTTGCAGTAACTAAAATTATCCCATTCTGGCAGAATGGTGGTAATGTAACCACACTTATAAGTGTTGCAGCACAAGATGGAACAGCTGCAGGTGGTACATTTGTATCAACAGGTGCAACAATCACTGTAACCCTCTATGCAGCTGATACCTCGAGCAATTACACAATATCGCCAACGACCGGCGCTGGTGCTGCAGCGGGAACAACAGGACAAACCTTTGCAACTGCTACATTTCTTACAACTAAAGGTGGCGTAATGTTAGTTGATACAACCCAGATTAGCGGGACTACTGCGGCAACCGTGGTATGGACAACAGGTGCTGCATTTGGTACTGGAGCTACAACCAAATTCGGTTTTGGTACAATATCTGGAACAAATGGCGATCATAAAGCATGGGTAGCAGTGTATGGTGGAACCAATCCAGCAGGATTTACTATTGATTTAGGCACAATCTAATTAAAGTTGTTAATCTTTCAAAAAGCAGCCCGGGATTTTCGGGCTGCTTTTTTTTTACATTGAGTAGGTATAAGCTATGAAAAATTATTATCTCACTATCTCATTTATTATTTTAATCTTTATACTTCCATCATGTCAGGGGGAAAGAAAGGAAGTCCTATCAAAGAAAGAGGAGGCAAGTATTCATTTTAATATGGGGAATGAATATTTTCAGATGGGGAAGACAGATAAGGCAGTGGATGAGTGGAAAAAAGCAGTAGAATTAGAGCCTGAAAATATCCCTTCAATAAATAATATGTCAACTGCATTATATACAGGCGGGGAGAAAGATAAAGCGGTGGAATTATGGCACAAGATATTAAAGATAAAACCTGATAATGCCATTGCACTTAATAATATTGGTAATTATTATAGAGATTTGGGGAATTATGAGGAGGCGATGAGGAGTTTTAAAAGGGCGATTGAGGTATACCCTTCTTATTATATGCCTCATTATAATATCGGCTTGATTCATTATGAGAAAAAGGAATATGAAAATGCACTGCTTGAACTTAAAAGGGCAATAGAGTTAAATCCTGCGGATTCATTTTCTCATTATATTATAGGAAATATCCATAGAGACAAAGGAGATATGGATGGTGCCGTTAAAGAATGGCAGAATGCTGTAAATATATTTCCAAGATTTTCACAGGCAAAATATGAGATTGCAACTTATTTAAATTCAAAGGGTGAGACAGATAATGCAGTAACTGAACTTGATTTAATTATAAAAAGTGACCCAAAATTTGCCTCTGCATATGCCAGTCTGGGATTTATCTTGATTGATAAGGGTAATATAGACAAGGCAATTGAAATATTTGAAGAGGGTCAAAAAATAAATAAGGAAGAAAATAAGAGATTTTATTTTCTTGATGGACTGGGATGGGCAAGTTACAAAAAGAAGAGCTATAAAGAGGCATTAAACTATCTTCAGGAGGCTATTAAATTAATATCTGCAACTGAAACTCAATATCTGGCTCAGGTGCATTATCATTTAGGTATGGTTTATATAGGCACTGGAAATAAGCCATTGGCAAGGCAGAATCTTGAAAAGGCTATTGAACTTGATAGAGACGAAACATTTGTAGCAGACAGTAAAAAGGCTTTAAATAAAACAACCTGAAATCTTCTAACTTCCTTTCGCTACAAATGTGGAAAAAAACTTTTGTAGTATATATCTTAATATTTCTTCTGTTTCTATCCTATCTACTTATATTCCAAAACTACGGCATAAATCTCTGGGACGAGGGTGTGCTTCTGAATGGCTCCCTGCGGACTTTGGAAGGGGAATCAGTCTATGTTGACTTTAACGGTTATCCCCCTGGACGCTATCTCCTCGGCGCTGCTCTTTTTAAGGTATTCGGGATAAATATTTCAGTTATTAGAATTGCTGTGGCAGTTATGACATCTGCGGCAGTTGTGATGCTATATTCAATCTCTTTGAAGATAATCCCCCCTCACCCCCCTTTGACCTCCCCTTTATCCCCTCCTTCAGAAGGAGGGGAAGGGGAGGTCGCAAAGGGGGGACTAATTGGGGGATTTGCAATTATTCCTTCTATTTTATTTTTAATCTCTCCTGCTGTTTACTATAATAGGTTTTATCCTATATTTACAATCTTTGGCATATATATGATTTTCTGGTATCTTGAAAAGGAGAATCCCACCTCCCCTTCATCCCCTCCTTATGAAGGAGGGGAAAGAGGGGTGGTTCTTGCCCTCTCCTCTATCCTTTCTATATTCTTTAAATTAGAGATTGGTATTGGTATCATTGCTGTCGCAATGGCTGTAATGCTAATACCCCCCCTTCATCCCCCCCTTATAAAGGGGGGGAACGGGGGGGTAAGGGAGTTTAAATATTTCTTTTTGACTTTAAGTATAGCCCTTGTATTTTTAGCCTTCTATTATCTAAAAACGATTGATATAGGCAGTTTTTTATATGATGTATATTTTCATGTGTTTAAGATTAGTAAATCATGGGGCAATCCATTTCCTAATATCTTTTCACCTGAATTGTGGAGAAGATTTGATATCCATGAAATCTTTTCAGTCCTGCTTTTTTATATACCACTGATTATTTATCTTCTAATTTTTATTATTCTACTCCGAACCCTGAACCCTGAACTCCGAACTCCACTTGCTATTATCCTTTTCTTTGGTATTTATACATATAACCTTGTTATATGGCGGACAGGTTTTGACAATCTCATCAGATGCCTTCCGCCTGCATTAATATTGGGCATTTATCTCTTATATCTGTTTCATATGAAACTGCTAAAATGGACAGGTGAAAAGATACTCTCTTATGCAGTCATTTTAATTTTGCCATTGTGGTTTTTATATGAGATGGTTTTTTATGGTGATTATTATACAGGCTCAATTGGAGAGATGAGAAAACCTCATGTCCCTCTCTCAATAGTGAGGGCTGATAATATCTATGCTGACCCAGTAGAAGCTTCGTGGATAAAAGAAATCACAGAGCATATAAGAAATAATACAAAATCTGATGATACAATCTTTGCAATACCATTTAACCCTATCTGGTATTTTCTAACTGATAGAAAGAATCCTACATATTATGAGTGGATTCTCCCCGGCACAGTAAAGAATGAAAAAGAGCAGTTGAAGGTTATTGAACAATTGAAAAAGAGGGTGCCATTGTTTGTAATTTATGCCGATGTAGCCATAGATAACAGAGAAGATAGGCGCTTCTCTAATTATGCCATACCAATATTTGATTATATAATGAACAATTATCATATAGAAAAAACAGTCGGCTTTTATCAGATATGGAGGTATGGGAAATGATAAGACAGAAGACAGAATTATGGAGTCAGAATGGTTTTATTCTATTTTCTATCTTATTCCTTTGCATTTTCCTTTCTTGTAAAACAATTTTAGCCTCCGAACTCCAAACTCCGAACTCCGAACTCTTAAAGGAGGTATATCAGAAGGAATTGCAGTATATAAAGTCAAGGGTCTCCAATGAGTTAGATACCTTGTATTCCTTTCAGCACCCTGAATATAAAACAATAATAAGCATGGATAAGTTTATATCATCTGGTGGGAGCATTCAGCTTGATTATTCATCTGTTACTGAGCAAAATCCAGCCCCACAGGTTTCTATCCTCCCACGGCAATTTCATTTTATCTTGCACGATATTAAGATAGAGAAGGCTTTTATTGATAGAGATGGAAGGTATGCAAAATTTCATACTGTTCATGTAATGAGTATATTTTTACCAATAGCGAGAGGAGTTCCTGTAAGGAGAGAGATGAAGTCTGTAGACTACTGGGAGAGGATTAATGGTGAATGGTATTTTTTGAATAAGGTTAGACCTGAGATTTTTACCCATATATCAGGCAGTACTACAAAATATCTCAGCCTGCCCGAAGTAAAGGCAGATTATATTGAGATTCCAATTAAGGAGGTTGAGAGTGCAGTTGAAGAAAAATAAAAGATTTGTTCAATTTCATCAATCATATATCCAGCAAGGCGAAATAAAAGAGGTGGTTGATACACTTAAATCAGGCTGGATAACTACTGGTCCAAGGACAAAAAGGTTTGAAGAAGACTTTAAAAAATATATCGGGTGTCGTCATGCCATAGGACTTAATTCCTGTACTGCCGGATTACATTTATCCCTTGCTGCCCTCAATATTGGCGATGGTGATGAGGTAATTACCTCTCCTATAACATTTCCAGCAACAGCCAATGTAATTATTCACCAGAAGGCAACTCCTGTATTTGTAGATGTGGAGATGGGGACACTGAATATGGATGTTAGTAAGATTGAAGAGAAGATAACCAAAAGGACAAAGGCTATAATGCCTGTCCACTTTGCAGGGCATCCGTGTAATATGAATAAGATAATGGATATTGCAAAGAGGCATAAACTATCTGTGATTGAGGATGCAGCCCATGCAATTGAATCTGAGTATAATGGAAAAAAGGTTGGAAATATAGGCGATTTTACATCCTTTAGTTTTTACGCAACAAAGAATATAACCACAGGAGAGGGCGGGATGCTGACTACCAATAATGATGAATTAGCTGAAAAGGTAAGGATGCTAAGTCTTCACGGTATAAGTAAGGATGCATGGAAGAGATATCTCCCTCAAAATTCCCCCTTTGTAAAAGGGGCTGGGCACCCATCCGGTGGATGGGTCGGAGGATTTCAGCATTGGGAGCTTTTCTACCCGGGTTTTAAATATAATATGTTTGATATTCAGGCAGCCATTGGCATACACCAGCTTAAAAGGATTAACAGCTTTCTTGAAAGGCGTAAAAAATATGTTGATATGTATAATAAGGCATTTGAAGATATTCCTGAGATTGTGCCTCTAAAAATAAAGAGCAGGATGAAGCACGCCCATCATTTATATGTAATAATTATTAAAACTGAAGAACTCAATGCCGACAGGGATGAGATTATGAGCGAAATTCAGAATAATGGAGTAGGTGTAGGTGTGCATTTCAGGACACTCCACCTCCAGCCGTATTTTCAAAATAAATCCCCCATACGCCCCCCTTTGACCTCCCCTTTATCCCCTCCTTCAGAAGGAGGGGAAGGGG
>Ga0209343_10004633_pt1 | contig 16919 bp, 14 predicted proteins | sample RifCSPlowO2_02_FD_184026 | JGI IMG/M metagenome (GOLD analysis project Ga0209343, IMG submission 184026) | Groundwater microbial communities from Rifle, Colorado - Rifle CSP2_plank lowO2_0.2 (SPAdes) (version 2) | ecosystem: Environmental > Aquatic > Deep subsurface > Groundwater | place... | reverse complement strand
CGTTGCGGTGGAGCTGACCCACAAGAGCGACATGCTGGCGAACACTTCGGGCGGTGTCAGCCGTGGCGCGGTCTGGCTGATGAACAGTGAGGCTGCGGTCAGCCTGGACCTGGACAAACTGGCCGGCTGGGACGCCACCAGCGCCTTCATCCAATATCACGTCCAGCACGGCAATAAATCCATCAACAATTATGTCGGCAGCTTTGCCGGTGTGGACAACATTGAAACGGGCACCAGCACCGGCCAGTTCTTCCAGGCCTGGCTGCAGAAAAACTTCGCTGACGATAGCCTGTCGCTGCTGGTTGGGCTGTATGCAATCGACTCCGAATTCTACGTCACCGACACTTCCGGCCTGTTCCTCCAACCCCCTTGCGGCATATCGGCCGAAATGGCACAGACCGGCCAGAATGGCCCGCCGGTCTTCCCGATGGGCGCACCGGGAGTGCGCGTGAAATACACCTCGTCCGGTTTCTACCTGCAAGGCGCCCTGACCGACGGCGTGCCCGGCAACCTCAATAATCCGCATGGCACACAGATCAGGCTGGACAAGGGCGACGGTACGCTGTCCGTCGTCGAACTTGGTTACACCCCATCGGTAGAGGGCGAATTCTTCGACAAGACCGCAATAGGCCTATGGCGCTATTCCGCGCGCGCCAACGACCTCACCGACGTCGATGCGCTCGGCAACCCGCTGCGCCGCACCGATCAGGGATTCTACTTCTTGGCAGAGCGCACGCTCACTGATGGTTTGTCGGGTTTCGTTCGTTTCGGTACGGTCAACAAGGATGTTTATCAGGCGGACTGGTCCGGAAGTCTGGGCTTGCATTATCAGGGGCTGCTTGACGGGCGCGATGACGATACTGCCGGCATTGCGGTGACCACCAGTCATGCCAGTGGCAAGTTTCGCCAGCTTAACGTCTCCGATTCGTCCGAGACGATGGTTGAAATTACTTACCGTGCACAGTTGCAACCGTGGCTTTCCGTGCAGCCGGCGGTGCAGCGCATTTTGAACCCCAATATGGACCCCGCCTTGAAGGATGCGTGGGTGGCTGGTATGCGGCTTGATGCAGCGTTTTAAAATTTTACTTTGCAAATTGATTCATGCCTTCAGTCAGGTGTAATTTTAGAAAGCTGTGCATTGTGCATATGGTGCGCCATAGCCTGAACTACGTGAGCTGGAAACTGCGCAAAGAGGTGGCGGCCGACCTGCGCGCCATCTACACCGCCGCCACGGTTGAAGAAGCCGAACAACATCTCGCGGCATTCGAGGCCAAGTGGGATCAGGACTATCCGGCCATCGGCCAGAGCTGGCGACGCAACTGGGCGCGAATCACGCCGTTCTTTGAATGCCCGCCGGAGATTCGCCGGGTGATCTACACCACCAATGCGATTGAGTCACTGAATATGAGCCTGAGGAAGATTACCAAGAACCGAGGCTCGTTCCCGTCTGATGAGGCGCTGCTAAAACTGTTCTATCTGGTCCAGCAAAATATTAGCAAAAAATGGACAATGCCGATAAGGGACTGGAAAGCGGCGCTGAACCGCTTTACTATCCAGTTCGGTGACAGGATGCCGCAACTTTAACGAATTCCGTTTACATAAAATTCAGGACACCCTCTTCGTTCCATCAATCTATTACAATCGACCAAGCGGTCAACGTTGGGTCACTACTGGTCGCTTGTACCAATAAAATGCATACCTTTCCATGTGATTGCACACCGTTTGATGCTTAACCGGTGAGTGGTATTCCCGAATAACCTTCTGTTCTTCTTCGTGATCTTCGTTGTTTAACTGCCGTCTTAAGGATTATCCAACGAAAATTGCCTGCTATTGATATAATTTCAACGATGTACATTATGTAATCGTTGTGTCTGATGCTCTGTCAGACAAACACTGTCAACGGAATCTCCTTTCGCTTACCTCATCATCAGTTAAACCCTTGTACACTCTGTCGCGTGCTGTGTGGCATTCTTTCTTCAGGAAAAATTGCCGTTTCGGCTGTGGGAAGGAATCCTGAATGAACTTGTTTATTGTGGAAGATTCGGTAGCTGTGCGCAAAAACTTGAAATCCATGCTGTCGGATATTCCCGGTCTCATATTGGCTGGGTATGCCGAAGATGAAATGAACGCGATTGAGTGCATTGACACCTTGCTGCCCGATATCGTGATTCTCGACCTTAACCTGAAATTCGGGCACGGGATCAATGTATTAAAAGAAATCAAGGAGCGCCATGCCGCGATCAAGGTTGTAGTACTGACCAACCACGCTGGTGAGCCTTACATCAGCCGGTGCAAAAAGGCGGGCGCGGATTATTTCTTCGATAAAACTTTCCAGTTTTTGCAGGTTCATTCGGTTTTGAAGGGTATGAGCTCATGTATGCCCGGTTCCGAAGTCCAATAACCAGAGCCACCTCTATCTGCCGTTTTGTTATAAGGATAAACACAGTGAGCACAACGGAGAATAATGTTTAAAAAGATACTGCACCCCGCTGTCATTCTGACGAACCGTTTGAGCTATACCGAAAAATTCACGGTGCTGTGGCTGTTGTCGTTCATTGCGATCGCGGTGGTGGCGTACAGCCTATTTGTCAGCATCAATCAGGTTATCCGTCCCTCGGAGCAGCAACTGGTTGGCCTTGCGCTGGTCGAATCCGTTGCCCGGGTAGAGCAGCTTCTCCAGCAGCACCGCGGGCTTTCATCGGCGGTGCTCAGCGGCGACCAGATGATGCGGGACCGGCGCGCCGCCAAGGAAACTGACGTTGCCGGGGTGTTCGGGAAAATGGAGGAAAAGTTGCCACCCGCCCTTGCCTCGAGCGAAGATTTCCGGCGCATCAAGGCAAGCTGGGAGCAGGTACGCAAAGAAGGACTTCACTGGACAAAGGATGAGAATTTCACCGCACATACCGGCCTGGTCAAGCAGATACGGTTGTTCCTCGCGATTGCCGCCGACGAATACGCGCTATCCATGGATGCGGCGATCGGCACGTTTTACCTGATCGACACCATCGTCAACAAGCTGCCGGATGCGCTCGAGCATTTTGGGCAAATTCGCGCATATGGCACCGGTATCCTGGCAAAGAAGCAGATCACCGAGCAGCAAAAGATCAAATTGAATTCCCTGATTGTCGAACTTGACAGCGCACTCGAAGAGCTCCAGATCAACCTCGAAAAAACCATTCGTGACAATCGGGGGATGCAGGAATCGGTCGCGGCGGTGTCGCGGGACATTACTGGTTCCGCACGATACGTCATCGGCATCGTGAAATCGGACATCCTCGCAGGGCGCTTTGCCACGACCCCGAATGATTTTTTTAATATCGCCACGGCGGCAATCGACAAGAGCTACGCACAAATGTACGACTCGCTGCTGCCGACGGCCGAAGCGCTCATCAAGGCGCGCATCGCGCGGGCGAAAAATATGCTTTGGGTGAGCATCGGCATTGCCTCGCTGCTGTTCCTGCTGGTGGCCTATTTTTCGGTTGGCATCTACTATGCCGTCACCAGCAGCATCCAGTCGCTTGCCCATTCGGCGCGCGCCTTTGTCAACGGAGATATGGATAAGCGGGTGCAGATTAACACGCGCGATGAGCTCAGCCGGGTTGGCGATATCTTCAATGAAATGGCCGATGGGTTCAACGCATTGCTTGATAAGCACCGGGCGTTCGAGAGCATCATATGGAAGCAGGCAAATTTCGACACATTGACCGGCCTGCCCAACCGTCGCATGTTCCTTGACCGCTTGGAGCAGGAGATCAAGAAGGCGCACCGCGCCGAACTGAAAGTGGCGCTGTTGTTCATTGATCTCGATGAATTCAAGGAAATCAACGATACGCTTGGGCACACCATGGGCGACATCCTGCTGAAGGAGGTGGCGCGCCGTATTGGTAGTTGCGTGCGTGACTCTGACACCGTGGCGCGGCTGGGTGGTGACGAATTCACCGTGATCCTGTCGGAGCTTGGCGACACTGGCAACGTCGAGCGGGTGATCGAGTGCATCCGGCATAAACTAACCGAGCCATTCCACCTGGAAGATAACATAGTCTATGTGTCGTGCAGCACCGGCATCACGCTGTATCCGGATGACGCCGCCGACATGGAGGATATGATCAAGAACGCCGACCAGGCGATGTATGCGGCCAAGAATAAGGGGCACAACCGTTTCGAATATTTCACGCAGTCCATGCAGCAAACTGCGCAGACCCGGCTGCGCCTGACCAACGATCTGCGCGGGGCGCTGTCTGCCGGCCAGTTCAAGGTTTATTTTCAACCCATCATGGATTTGGCTACAGGGCACGTTCATAAGGCAGAGGCACTGATTCGGTGGAAGCATCCTGAGCTCGGCATGGTCAGCCCGGATCAATTCATTCCGCTGGCCGAGGAAACAGGAATGATTATTGAAATCGGCGTCTGGGTGTTCAAGGAAGCAGCACAGCAGGTCAAGCGATTGACGGCATTATGCGACCGCTCGTTTCAGGTCAGCGTGAATGTATCACCCGTGCAATTACGCCAAACTGGTAATACTTGTAAAGCATGCCTTGATTATTTGAATGAACTCGGCCTGCCCGAGCAAAGCATCGTCATCGAAATTACCGAAGGATTGTTGCTGGAAGCAGAGGGGAATATTACCGACAAGCTGCTCGCGTTTCGCAATGGGGGTGTCCCGATATCGATTGATGATTTTGGCACCGGCTACTCGTCGCTATCCTATCTGAAGAAATTCGACATCGACTACCTGAAGATTGACCAGTCATTCGTGCGCAATCTGGTGACTGATTCCAACGACATGGTGCTGTCCGAAGCCATTATTGTCATGGCGCACAAGCTCGGCATGAAAGTGATTGCCGAGGGAGTGGAAACGGAAGAACAGCGCAAGCTGTTGTCCGATGCGGGCTGCGACTATGCGCAAGGCTATCTGTTCTCCAGGCCAGTGCCGGTCGAAGAGTTTGAAGAATTACTGATCCAGAATTCGGGTTGTTGCTCGTCGGCAGCATTCCCGCAAGAACCATTTCGAAAATATGGCTCCAACTACGTCGAGGAAAAAAATCATGAAACGTCCAACGATTATGCAACGGCTTATCCTGTTGACGGCGGTGCCCGTGATAGCGCTAATTCTGTCTTCGGGTACGCTAATCTTGGATAGTTTTGATCGTTATCAAAATGCGGATCAGGCGCGCAGTATCATGGAAGTGGCAGTGGCGGCGGGTGATCTGATTCACCCCATGCAGGTCGAACGCGGCATGACGGTCGGTTCCATCCAGTCATATGACCAGAAATTTGCGGATGCGCTGCCAAGTATACGTACCAATATAGATAAACAATTGGCGGCTTACAAACGGTCTATTGAAGGCGTCGATACCAGCTCAATGCCGAGGCTGAAAAAAGCTGTCGAGGAGGCGCAGCGCAAGCTTGATGGATTGACCGGAACGCGCGAGCAAGTTGATCAATATGACATCTCTGCCGAGGAATCATCCGCCTTCTTCACCGGCGCCATCGGACACCTTATGGATGTAATGAGCAGTGCTGCCGGATACAACAAGGATCCGGCAATTGCGAATAAACTTTTGACCTATCATGATTTTTCAAACGCCAAGGAGAACGCCGGGCAGGAGCGCGCGCTGTCCACGCAGGTGTTTATTGCCAACAGGGTTGAACCAACCAAATACCGCACCATTCTGGCAAAGATACACAAACAGGAGGCTTATTTTGATTCGTTTACGGATTCCGCAACTGAACCTGAAAAGGCCGCGCTGAAAGCGGTGTTAGACAGCGATGCAGCGCAGGACGTGCAGCGCATGCGCAACATCATGGCCGAGCGTTCTGCGCAGGGTTTGTTTGATGTGGATCAGATGGGGTGGTTCAAGCGCAGCACTGACAGGATTGACGGGCTATATGAAGTCGAGCAACTGATCACGAAGAATATCAATAACGATGTCAATCATCAGTTGTCCACCAGCCGTGTGCTCCTGTTGACGCAACTGATTTTGGTGGTGCTGGCGATTACCATTGCCGTGGCGGTATCAGTATGGGTGGCGCGCAGCGTGAACCGCTCGCTGAAGGCGGTCGTGGATGCGGCAGAGTATGCGGTTGCGCATGACGATTTCATCCGTGGCGCTCCAGAAGAAGGCACCCAGGAAACGGCGCGTGTCGGGCAGGCGATTAATCACCTGATGGAGAAATTCCGCAGCATCATTTCGGACGCTACACGCTCCAGCGAAAATATCGCGGACGCATCCAACGCGCTGTCCGCTTCAAGCAAACAGGTCAACCAGAGTTCTGCCGCGCAGGCGGATGCCGCCTCGACGGTTGCCGCAGCCGTCGAGGAAGTTTCGGTGAGCGTCAGCGAGACCGCCGCGAATGCACGCAGCGCGGGCGAGATTGTCGAGAAATCCCGCGCCGGAACCGAAGGGGCGCTTGTCGTCATGACCGAGACGGTGCAAAACGTGAACGGCATCGCCGCGCTGATCCGTGAATCGGATACCAACGTCGGGCGGCTTGATGAGAGCTCAAAAAGAATCGGCGGCATCACTCAGGTGATCAGGGAAGTCGCCGATCAGACCAACCTTCTGGCGTTGAATGCCGCAATCGAAGCGGCGCGTGCCGGCGAGCAGGGCAGGGGATTTGCGGTGGTGGCGGACGAAGTGCGCAAGCTCGCCGAACGCACGTCAAAAGCGACTGCGGAGATTGCTGCGATTATCGGTGACATTCAGAGTCATATTGGTAAAACCGTTACAGGGATGCGGCAGGCCAATACCCAGGTTGGGAAAAGCCTTGAACTGGTCGGCAGAACCGAGACCGCGCTGCACCGCATAGGCGACGATTCGCGCGAAGTGGCGAGCAATGTCCAGAACATTGTCGATGCGATACGCGAGCAGGATGCCGCCATCCAGCAGGTTGCGGTAAACATCGAAAAAATTGCCCAGATGTCCGAGGAGAACAGCATTGCAGCCGCGTCGAGCAGCAACACTGCGATTCAGCTCGACGAATTGTCCGGCGCGCTAAAGAAATCTGCGGCACGTTTCAAAGTTTGTTCCTGAACTCGTGCGGGGAAGCGGTATAGGTTTCACCGGTGAAATTGAATTGAAATAACTGCGCTGGAATGACGATCCTTGCTGCGGGGTAAGCGAAAAGCCATAAGAAACCCGCGCTATTCATTCAATCAAATTTGCCTGATGTGCTGATAATTGCCATGACCAGCAATTTGCTGGTGCAGCCGAATGGCTATGCAAAGCTGAATAGCGGAGCACATCATGGCAGAAGACAGCGACCTAGAAAAAACCGAACAGCCCTCACAACGGCGACTTGACCAGGCAAGAGAAAAAGGTCAAGTCGCCCGTTCGCGCGAGCTGTCCACCTTTGCCGTATTGCTGACAGGCGGCGGAACGCTGTGGTTCATGGGCGCATCATTCACCCGGCACATGGTAAAAATGTTGCACGATGGCCTGACGCTGAATCGCGATATGGCCTTCAATACCAACTTGATGATTCCGCGCTTGTATGATCTTTCGCTGGATATGCTCATCACTTTTTTGCCTCTGTTGCTGGCGGTCATGCTGGCCGCAGCATTTTCTCCGCTGTTGCTGAATGGCTGGCTGTTCAGCGTTGAAGCACTGCAACCCAAGTTTTCCAAATTGAATCCGGTTTCCGGCATTGCGCGCATGTTCTCCAGAAACGCGCTGGTGGAACTGTCAAAAGCAATCGGCAAAGCCTTTCTGGTGGGCGGTATCGCAGCCTGGGTGATCTGGCACAACAAGGATGCGGTGATGGCGCTCGGCACTCAAGCCGCTACGGCATCCATTCCGCAAATGGGACATCTGGCCGGCGCAAGCTTTATGCTGATCGTCGGCGCGATGCTGCTGATTGTCGCCATTGATGTGCCGTTCCAGTTATGGGATCACAACAAGAAACTGATGATGACCAAGGAAGAGGTGCGCCAGGAATCCAGGGAAACCGAAGGCGATCCGATGGTCAAGGGGCGCATCCGCAGCCTGCAGCGTGAAGCGGCACGCCGGCGCATGATGGCGGCAATTCCGACCGCCGATGTGGTGGTCACCAATCCGACGCACTATGCGGTGGCGTTGAAATACAGCGAAAACGAAGCGAATGTTAAGCGGGGCGGCCGGAGCCATAAAGGAATGCGCGCACCGGTGGTGGTGGCGAAGGGCTCGCATCTGCTGGCGTTGCGTATCCGCGAGATTGCCGAGGAAAATCATGTGCCGATTCTGGAAGCGCCGCCGCTGGCGCGTGCGCTGCACAAACATACCGATCTGGGCGAATCCATTCCGGAAGCGCTGTATACCGCCGTCGCCGAAGTGCTGGCCTATATCTATCAATTGCGCCGCTATGAAAAACAGGGTGGACCACGCCCGCAGGAGCCGGGAGATTTGCCGGTGCCGCGCGAACTCGACCCGGCAATCTGAGGACTGAGGAAAACAGGGCTGAGGACTGAGTAAGGTCAGATGCAGGACGGGAGGGTTTGACTCAGTCCTCAGTCCTCGCGACTCAGTCCTGTATTTAAGAGGAAGTGAACTATGAATCCGCTATCCATACAAGATTTCATTAGGCGCGCCGGTCTGGTCGGTATGGCCGGCCCGGTGCTGATCGTGATGATTCTGGCGATGATGGTGCTGCCATTGCCGCCGATGCTGCTGGACATCCTGTTCACCTTCAATATTGCGATTTCCATCATGGTGCTGCTGGTCAGCATGAATACCAACAAGGCGCTGGATTTTGCAATATTCCCTACCGTGCTGCTGATTACCACGTTGCTGCGCCTGTCGCTGAACGTGGCTTCCACGCGGATCGTGCTGCTGGAAGGGCATACCGGCCCGGATGCGGCGGGCAAGGTTATCGAGTCGTTTGGTCACTTTCTGGTGGGCGGAAATTATGCCGTGGGTCTGGTGGTGTTTGCGATTCTGGTGATCATCAATTTTGTGGTGATTACCAAGGGCGCCGGGCGTATTGCCGAAGTGGGCGCACGTTTCACTCTGGATGCGATGCCCGGCAAGCAAATGGCGATCGATGCCGACTTGAATGCAGGGTTGATCGGTGAAGACGTAGCGCGTAAACGCCGTGCCGAGATTGCGCAGGAAGCCGATTTCTATGGAGCGATGGACGGCGCCAGCAAATTTGTGCGCGGCGATGCAGTCGCCGGCATCATCATTCTGTTTATTAATGTCATCGGCGGCTTGATTGTAGGTGTGTTGCAGCATGACCTCACGCTCGCGGTCGCGGCGAAAAATTATACCCTGCTGACCATCGGTGACGGGCTGGTGGCGCAGATTCCGGCGTTGGTCATTTCCACCGCCGCCGGCCTGGTGGTGAGCCGTGTGGCCAGCGATCAAAATATTGGTCAACAACTGGTTACCCAACTATTCAAGCAACCGCAAGTCATCATGCTGACTGCCGGGATCATCGGTGCGATGGGCCTGATTCCCGGTATGCCGCACTTCGCATTTTTGCTGCTGGCCGGTGCGCTGGTGGGATTGGCTCATTATCTGGTTAAAAAAAGCGAAAGTGCCGTTGTGCAAGAGGAATCTGCTGCCGCTACGGTGACGCCGGTCATCACGGAATCAGCCGAAGCAAGCTGGGAGGATGTTGCGCAAGTGGATGTGCTGGGGCTGGAGGTCGGCTATCGACTGATCTCGCTGGTGGACAAGACGCAAGACGGGGACTTGTTGCGCCGTATCAAGGGCATCCGCAAAAAATTTACCCAGGACATCGGCTTTCTGCCGCCGTCGGTGCATATTCGCGACAATCTTGACCTGCGACCGAATGGTTATCGCATCACACTCAAAGGGGTCGATGTCGGCAGCGGCGAGGCCTATCCCAATCTGTTTCTTGCCATCAATCCGGGTAGTGTGACGGGTGAATTGCCCGGCACCCAGACACGCGATCCAGCTTTTGGTTTGCCTGCGGTGTGGATTGAAGCGGCGTTGCGCGATCAGGCGCAAGGGATGGGTTACACCGTGGTTGATCCGGGTACGGTGGTGGCAACCCACCTGAGTCATCTGATCAGCACCAGGGCCGCAGAGCTACTCGGTCGGCAAGAGGTGCAGCAACTGCTGGATCATCTTGGCAAGATTGCGCCCAAACTGGTCGAAGATTTGGTACCCAAGACGTTGCCGCTGGGAACGGTCCAAAAAGTGCTGCAAAACCTGTTGGATGAAGGTATGCACATTCGCGATATGCGCACCATTGTGGAAACACTGGCAGAGAATGCACCTCGCACCCAGGATGCATATCAGCTCACCTCGCTGGTCCGAGTCGCGCTCGGCCCTGCCATCGTGCAGCAGTTCTATCCTTCCACGCAAGAATTGCAGGTGATCGGCATGGATAAGGAATTGGAATACATTCTGATGCAGGCGATGCAATCCAGCCAGAACGGCATCGGTATCGAGCCGGGGCTGGCGGACACGGTGCTGCGCGGGGCCCGCACCGCCGCTGAGACACAGGAACAGCTGGGTTTGCCGACAGTGATGCTGGTGCCGACGCAATTGCGCGATTTGCTGGCGCGTTTCCTGAAGCGCGCGGTGCCAGGCATCAGGGTGATTTCGCATGATGAAGTACCGGACTTCAAAACGATCAGGGTAACCGCAATGGTAGGAGGTAGAGCATGAACATCAGAAAATTTGTCGCCCCGACAGCACGTCAGGCATTGAAGGACATCCGCAACGAGCTGGGCGATGATGCGGTAATTCTGTCCAATCGCAATGTCGTTGAGGGTGTGGAAATCATCGCGCTGGCGAATGATGAACAGTTGTCGGGGATCAGGAATCAGGAATCAGGAGTGGGTCGGGTTCCAACCCGGCCGCTTCGACAAGCTCAGGACGGGCATGTCGGACTAAAGCCAGGCCTGCCGGCAACAGCCCCTCAGCCCTCAATCCTCGATTCGGAATCCTCGATTCTCGTCGAGATGAAATCAATGCATAGCATGTTGCGTCAGCAGCTTGCCGCGCTGTCGTGGAGCGATGTGCAGCAGCGCGACCCGCAGCGTGCCGCGCTGTTGTGCAGAATACTGAATTCCGGTTTCAGTGCATCGCTGGCGCGTCAGTTGTTGGACAAGATGCCCGCCGGAAACGCGCATGGAGAATCATGGGTCAAGCGGGTGCTGAAACGCAATCTGCAGGTGGCGGGTGCGGCAGATGACATTGTTGTCAAAGGTGGTGTGTATGCGCTGATCGGGCCGACCGGTGTGGGCAAAACAACTACCACGGCCAAGCTGGCGGCGCGTGCTGTGGTGCGTTACGGCGCTGACAAGGTGGCATTGTTGACCACAGACAGTTACCGGATCGGCGCTTACGAACAACTCAAGATTTACGGCAAAATTCTTGGCGTAGCCGTTCATGCGGTGAAGGATACAGACGATTTGCGCTTGACGCTCTCCGCATTGCGCCATAAACACCTGGTGTTGGTTGACACGGTTGGGATGGGGCAACGCGACGAGCGTGTGGGCGACCAGAAAAAGATGTTTGATGCGACCGGAGTGGAGCGTTTGCTGTTATTGAATGCCACCAGTGGCGGCGATACACTGGAAGATGCGGTGCGAATGTATCACAGCAAAAATGTTATCGGATGTGTTGTCACCAAGCTGGATGAAGCGGCTAATCTCGGTGCGGTGCTGGACGTGACAGTGCGCCATCGTCTGGTGCTGCACTACATGGCTAATGGTCAGCGCGTGCCGGAAGACTTGCACTCGATTAATCCGGATTATCTGTTGCACCGCGCACTCAAACCAGCGGAAGAAAAGACGCCGTTCACTTTGAATGAACTGGAGCTCCCAGCGTTAATGGCTGCGGAAGGATCGCCGCCGGGAGGCAACGGGGTTTCAAGACCACCCGGAAGCCAGGTGTCTGGCGGTGTACTCCTTGCGGGCGCAGGTACACCAGGCAGGGAGGTGTCCTATGCGCTCTGACATCGGAATGGATCAAGCCGAAGGGTTGCGCCGCTTGCTGGTGCGCAATCAAACGCAAGTAATTACCGTGGTGGCAGCTAAACCCGGCGTGGGACGTACCAGTGCGACCATCAATCTTGCTGCGGCATTGGCATATTCCGGCAAAGATGTGCTGGTGCTGGATGAAAATCATGCGCCGAATAATTTGCTGGATCGCCTCAAGTTGTATGCAAAACATGATTTGCTGGATGTGGCGCAAGGAAAATGCGCGCCGCGCGAGGCCGTGCTGGCCGCCAAGGGATTTTCTGTATTGCACACTGCGCGTGCGATGCACGAGTTTTCGAGGCTGGATCAGATCGAGCAGCAACGCCTGGAGGATACGCTGATCGAAGCGAGCTGCGGCGTGGATGTGATGCTGGTCGATGCGGCGATGTTGGTCGGACAGGCTGCTGTTTCATCAAGTTTGGCAAGCGGAGCAGCGTTGTTGTTAGTGGTGGATGCTACCACCAGTGGCATTACAGAAAGCTATGCATTGATTAAACGGTTGGCATTGGAAAATGCGCGTTTGCATTTCGGGATTGTGGTGAATAAAGTGACCGATGAGCAGGCGTCGGTGACGGTATTTGAGAATATGGCAAGAGTGGCACGGCATAACCTTGCTGCGCGGCTGGAATATTTGGGTTATATCCCCAACGATGACAGGTTGAAACGTGCTACATATCTGGGCAGGTCGGTGATTGAAGCCTTCCCGACCGCTGTTTCGGCAAGATTTTACGTAGAGTTGGCACAGAAATTGTTGCGTCTGTCCATGCGGCAGGATGAGGTGAAAGGCGGGGTTTCAAGCATCATGCAAGATTTAATCAAACAATTGGCACACCAGCACAGCAGAGAAATGGTGCACGTTGTAAACTAGCGCGCATGTACACGGCTACAGGATTAAGCGACAAAGAACAGTGCCTGCGGGAATATGCCCAGTTGGTGAAGCGGCTCGCGCATCAGATGATGTCCAGGCTGCCCTCCAGCGTGCAGATCGACGATATCATTCAGGCTGGCATGATGGGTTTGCTCGATGCGGCAAGCCGCTATGATGAGTTTTACGGCGCGCAGTTTGAAACCTACGCAACGCAACGCATACGCGGCGCGATGCTGGATGAGTTGCGCGAGGCTGACTGGCTGCCGCGCAGTCTGCGCCGCGATATGCGAAGCATCGAAGCGGCCATCAATCGTTTGCAACAGCGCCTGGGCCGGTCGCCGAACGAGACCGAGATTGCCGAAGAACTGAAGATTCCCCTCGCCGAGTACCAGCAAATGCTGCAGAAGTCGCGCGGTGCGCAGTTGGTGTATTACGAGGATTTTCATGGTGAAGATACCGACGACTTTTTTGAGAGGTTCGAGTTCGGCAACGATGCCGACCCGATGGATTTGCTGGAGGATGAGCGTTTCAAGGCCGAATTGGTGCATGCGATTGAAAGTCTGCCGGAACGCGAGCGCATGCTGATGGGCATGCTCTATGAGCAGGAAATGAATTTGCGCGAAATCGGCGAGGTGCTGGGCGTGAGCGAGTCGCGCGTCTCCCAGCTACATAGCCAAGCCGTGGCAAGGTTACGCAGTTGGATGAAGGGTTATTGATGGACAAACTCACGCTATTGGGTTTGGTGATCGGGCTGACCGGTATCGTGACCGGACAGATGCTGGATGGCGGCGGTATTTCCATTCTGTTTCAGGGCGCGGCTTTCCTGATTGTATTGGGCGGCACACTCGGTGCGGTAATGGTGCAAAGCCGGACCAAGGTGTTTGTCACGGCAATCAGGATGGGAAGTTGGGCGTTCATCCCCCCGAGATTGAACAGTCCGGGGTTGGTCAGACAATTGATAGATTGGAGTACACTGGCTCGCAAAGAAGGTATCCTGGCATTGGAATCGCGCGCTGCCGCTATTACCGATCCTTTTTTGAAAAAAGGGCTGCTATTGCTGGTAGATGGCAACAGCGCCGAAAAAATCCGCGAAGTGCTGGATGTGGACACCCATTCATGGGAACAGCTGCGCTGGCAGTCGGCGCGCGTATGGGAAGCGGCTGCCGGATATTCTCCCACTATCGGTATCATAGGCGCAGTATTGGGCCTGATGCACGTCATGCAAAATCTCAGCGACCCAAGCAAATTGGGTGGCGGTATCGCCGTGGCATTTGTGGCGACGATTTACGGCGTGGCCTTTGCTAACCTCCTGTTTCTGCCGATTGCGAACAAACTCAAGTCGATTATCATGCAGCAGACCCACCTCCGTGAAATGGTCGTGGATGGATTGGCAGGTATTGCCAACGGGGATAATCCGAGACTGGTCGAGATTAAATTGCAGAGTTACATCGATTAGGACTTGTCGGGGGTAATAATGGCACGCCGAAAGAAACGGGTCGAGCATGACAATCACGACCGCTGGCTGATTTCCTATGCCGACTTTGTCACGTTGCTGTTTGCCTTTTTCGTGGTGATGTACTCCATTTCATCGGTGAACGAGGGGAAGTACAAGACCTTCAGCGATTCGTTGAGCATAGCTTTTACCAATAAGCCGAGTTCTGTCCCTATCAACATTGCGCCCAATGAACAGGAACTCTTGCTTAAGGCGCTGGTGGACAGACGCACGGCGCGACTGGGCGAACAACAGCGCAAGATACAGGATCGGATGAGAAATCTGGCCAATGGGTTGAGCCAGGTTATGTCCCCGCTGATTAACCAGCGTATGGTTAGCATCAATCAGACCAGGCGCGGGGTGGTGCTCGATATCAGTGAGAGCTCATTATTCAAAACGGGTGAGGCGGTATTGCAACCAGGCGTGCTGGATGTGTTGCGCCAGGTGTCCGCGGTATTGAGCAAGGAAGAGCTGCCAATCGAAGTGGAAGGGCATACCGACGATATCCCTATTGCAACGGTGCAGTTTCCTTCCAACTGGGAGTTGTCCTCGGCACGCGCCAGCAGCGTGGTCAGAATGCTGATCGATAACGGGGTGCCTGCAAGAAGTCTGGCCGCAGTTGGCTTGGCTTCGAATCAGCCGCTGGTGCCGAATGACAGCCAGGAGAATCGTGCCAGAAACCGGCGTGTAACCATCATAATCGTATCGCCCGACATGGAGCGGGTGAACGCGCCGGGAAATGCTACTTGAGGTTAGCCGCTACCAAGCGATCTGCCGCTACCCGGCGAAAAGCTGGGCTGCCCGTCTGGGCCGTAAAGATTGGCCTTTTTCACTGCGTTGCTTAAAACTGCCAGCGATTGCTGATTATGGCGCAGTTTTATCTGAATCAGTTCACCATTGATGCGGTTAAGTTGTTGAGCGCGTTCTGCCAAGGCGAGAACCTCATGCCAAACAGCCAAACCTTGCGGACTGTGCGTTGCCAGCCATGTCTGAATTGCATCTGCGGAGAGCTTTGGGAGGTTTTCCTGCAGCAGGTTGCGACGTGCTTCGGCGAGCTCGTTAAGGCTGAGCGCGTCAGTTGTTTTTTTTCCGGATAATTCAAGCAACTGGTCGGCGCGGTTCTCTACCAGCATTCCCTGTTCGCGTTCCAGCAAATCCACGAAACTTAACAATGCCGCGCGCTCGGCGGTCAAGGCGCCAAGCAGTTGTGGGCCGGAAGATTGTTTCAAGTAATTAGGCCTTGCTGCCAATCAGGTCGCGCACCGTTTCGATCAGGCGATCGGCGACAATTTCCGAATTGACTTTGAAGCGGCCATCACTGATAGCCTGTTTGATTTCCGCAACTTTGCCTGCATCGGCAACCGGGGTGCCTGCCATGCTGCTTTCCATGCTGTGCAGCTGCGTTGCTGTGGAACCGAGCGAAACGCTGGTGCTGCCGGATTGTTGCGCTGCTAGCGGCGGGTTGGATTTGCCTTTGGGCGCAGCATGTGACCTTCCTTCCGCTATCGGGTTGGCTGGTAGAGGCTTGCTGGGTTTATCGATTTTCACGGTTATCCTTTCAATCTGGCGATGCTTAAATTGGCTGCCATTGATTCTAATATCGGTAAAAACCCGGAAAACTTTAGGGAATTTGGTTATCTTTATAGCCCAAGCCGCTACACAACACAACCACGGGTAACACCAAGGCCAAGCTATGGTTTGACTTCCACTACGCCGCTGGCTTTGGCAACGCCACTGATCACGCGCCCAGAGCTGGTGCGAATTTGTACAGTCTGTCCCTCTCCCGCATTATTCAAGGCTACTCCTCCGCTACGTATGCTGAAACCACTGCCTTGCACGTCAAGTTGCACGGCCTGCCCCTGCGTTACATTGTAAGGCAGACGCAGCATATCTTCACGCAATACCTGTCCGGCGGCGATGCCGTAGCGCAGCAGCTTTCCGAGTGCCTGTTTTGGGTCGGTAAGCCCGCCTGCCTGGGAAGTTTCCGTCGTTTGACCGGCGATGTCTCCCTTTTGCAGTATATGTCCCGATGGCAGTTGTCTCGTGCTGACCAATAAATTGAGGCTGATCCTTATTTGTACCGGAACGAAAATGCTCCAGCCATTCGATTCGTTGCAGCGCACCCCAATGGCCGTTTTGCCGATGAGCTGGCTACCGGTGGGCAGGAAGGCTTCGAGCTTGGCGCATTCGGACAGCGTGATGCGCTGATCTATCCCGTTTATTTTGTAGGAGACCTTGCCGGGCAGTGCGGCGGTTTGTTGCCGCACAAAGGCGGCAACAACATTGCCTATTTGCGTGTGATCTTGCGCGGCCGATGCCGCTACGCATTCCAGCAGTAAACAGGCGCATAAAAATAATTTCTTCATGGGGGTGAATTGCGCATGTCGCGAATTGTTAAGGTAAAGGAAGGCGGGTTCAGCGCGGCCTACCAAGGCGCGGCAGGCAGGCCGCTCCATAGTTCGTGGATGTCGCGGATATCCCATTTTTCAGGGTCTTCATGCGAGGTGATTTTGTCCTTGCAGGCAGGTTTCGATAAGTCCAATATTTCGGGAACAATGCGGCCGTTAGATTTGATGGAAAAAAATACTTTTACCTTGGGTGCGAGCAATGACTTTTCGGTTTGC
>Ga0209343_10004632_pt1 | contig 16920 bp, 15 predicted proteins | sample RifCSPlowO2_02_FD_184026 | JGI IMG/M metagenome (GOLD analysis project Ga0209343, IMG submission 184026) | Groundwater microbial communities from Rifle, Colorado - Rifle CSP2_plank lowO2_0.2 (SPAdes) (version 2) | ecosystem: Environmental > Aquatic > Deep subsurface > Groundwater | place... | reverse complement strand
GGTTGTCAGGCCTTGCAGCGTCAAGCCTCCGCGCCGGAGATTCACCGGCGGCTTTGGCTGAGATAATAAGCCGACGCCAGCCAGTAGCCTTAGAAATCAGTATAGTGGATAATGCTTCTGCGGTTGCAAAAGTCGGCGCGGCCGCAGTTTCTCAAGATTCCCAAATAGAGCTTCCAAAAATGATCAATGATCCCCGATTGCCTTTTAAGGTTGCCAGGGGGGTAATTCCCGGATCTTTATTGAATGGCAGAAGGGTTGCGGCAGAAATCAACAAGCAAAACCCCGGCAGTAAATTCAGGGTCCCAACCGAGCCAGAATTGTTGGAGTTAAACAGATTACTTGGAAATCAGTTAGAAGGTAGCAACTATTGGATATGGACAGAAACGAAGCATGAGTCTTATTCGGGGCAATTTGTTCTTCGCCACCGAGGCTACGGGCGCCGCTTCGACGCCAGCCCGGATGATCATTACAACGACCTCGGCGCGGTTCGTCTTGTCGAGGACAAATAATTATCCTTTGCTTTTTAGTCCTTTTTCTCTTTAGGGGTGGGGCGGCCGGACTGTTTAATTAATACCTGCTTTGGTACACCAGTGTCAATGTAATCCCAGGGTAAAGGTTGCTCTTTGGGCCGGGATGCCAGATATTCATTTGGATCGATCCCGCATTCGGCAAAAGCTTTTTGCCAGATATCGAATTTGATGTGCTCTGACCAGGCATCTAACCTGGCGCCCAATTCCCAGGCTTTGGCAATGACTTGAGAGAGCTGTCTGTCTCCTCTGGCAAAAACACCTTCCAAAAAACTAGCCTCCGCCAAATGCCATTTCACCTCAATACCTTTTACTTTCAGGTTATATTTGATAAGATTTTGCTTTTCAATGGCTTCGTCAATTGAAACCTGCTTGTCCCATTGGAATGGGGTGTGAGCTTTGGGGATAAAAGTGGCCAAATTAACTGTCACCCGAACCCGTCCGGTTTTACTTTTGCCAATGGCTAGTATCTTTTTGGCTAATTCGCAAATGCCAAACAAATCTTCTTGTGTCTCGGTGGGTAAGCCAATCATAAAATAGAGTTTAATTGACTGGATCCCTTCGGAAAAAGCCGAAGTAACACCCTCGATTATAGTTTCCTCGGTAAGTTTCTTACCAATAATGTCGCGCAGGCGCTGGGTGCCGGCTTCTGGAGCAATCGTTAAACCCGATGGCCTGACCCGTGAGATGGCCTTGGTCAATTTTACCGATAAACTGCCGGCACGCAAAGAAGGGAGGCTGACATTGACCCGTTTCTCCGCATATTTTTGGGCCAGGGTTTTGGCCAATTCCTCAATCTGTTGATAATCTGAACTTGAGAGTGAAACCAGCGAGATCTCTTCGTAGCCGGTGTTTTTTAATAGCTCATCCGCGGTTTGGAGTAATTTATCCATATCTTTTTGTCTTACCGGTCGAGTGGTCCAGCTGGCTTGGCAAAATTTACAGCCCCATTTGCAGCCGCGCATAATTTCCAGCACCGCCCGGTCATGAATGGCTGAGATGTAGGGAATAATCGGTTTTGTGGGGTAGGGGACGGAGTTGAGATCCGTAATATGTTGTTTTACTACTTTGTTTTTTAACTGAGGGATGTAGATGCCGGGGATCTGACTGAGTTTTTTGAGTCGAGAGTCGCGTGTCTCGTGTCGTGAGTCTCTTAATAATTCTGTGATTTTTACAATTATTTCTTCGGCTTCACCGATGACAAAGAAGTCAAAGAAATCAGCAATTGGTTCAGGATTAAATACGCACGGGCCTCCCCCCAGCACCAGAGGGTCTTTTTCTCCGCGCTCCGAACTGCGAATCGGCACCCCTCCGAGCTTCAGCATGTTACATATGTTAGTGTAAGTTAATTCATGCCCCAGGCTGAAACCGATAAGATCAAAGTCAGATAGTGGCTTAAATGATTCGAGAGTTGTTAGTTGTAAGTTGTTAGTTGTAAGTTGATATTCCATATCCGGCCAGGGAGCAAAGACCCTTTCTGCCAAAATACCCGCTTGCCGGTTCATTATATGGTAAAGGATCTGGATGCCGAGGTTCGACATGCCGATTTCGTAGGTGTCCGGGTAGGCCAGGGCAACTTTAAACGAGGTATTAGCCCACTCTTTACGCGCGGAATTTAATTCGTTGCCGATATAGCGGGCGGGCATGAGAACGTTGCCTAAAATCTCTTTCATTGTCATTTGCATTATAGCATAGGTGTGTTATAATTTCCCCCAGCAAGGAGGGCGAGCTGTGAAAAAACTTATAATATTATTATTTGTCTTCACACTTTTTGTCGGAGCGGCTGTTGCTCAGGATAAGGGGGATGAACAGGTTTTTGGAAAATTGTCTGTATATTCCGATGTGCCTGACACCGATATTTACGTGGATGCCAGATATATTGGTCGAGATCGCGCCTCAATGTCTAATATTTCGGTTGGCAAGCATTATGTCCGCGTAGTAAAAGGGGAAAAAAGCTTGCTAAGCGGAATAGTTGATGTAAAAGAGGGAGAAGAGACAGTTGTTGTGGCCAAGGTTGAAGCGGACAGTTTGGAGGAAAGCAGAAGAAAATCAAATTATGTCTTCTTTTTTGGTGGTCTGACAGATCTTGGATATGATGAAGCGATTCCCGGCGCTAATATTAGCTATGATTATAAGCCGCAGCTTGGCTTTGGGGCGGAGGTCAATTTTAATACGAAGATTTTTGATTCCAGAATAGATTTAGGTTTCTTCCAAAATTATCCTGCAGGGATTGTCATTTCCGCGACCCAGGAAGCCCAGATGTCTGTTTCCACTCCGTATATAAATATCTCTAAGAATATATTTAAAAACAAAACGGTTAAGGTTAATGCCGGGGGGGGGCTAAATTTTGGAATTTTTTCTCCAGGATATAGAACGTCAATCACCATTGCTTCTCGGCCGGGTTATCAGGCTTTTATCGAAGCCACCCGCTCCGGAGGAGAGAGCCATTATTTTGTGGTGAGGCTTGGCTACGTTAAGTATGCTGGAGAGAGCGCTTTCCCAGGCCAGGTTACCAGCGCGGGCTATTATCTCCAGAGCGGCATGGCTTACGAGCTGTAGCTATTTAATTACCAGGTTAACCAGCTTGTTGGGTACGTAGATCTCTTTGATGATTTGCTTTCCTGTAGTGAAGTTTTTGATCTTCTCCGTGGATTTGGCCGCGTTTAAGATTGTTTCTTTGTCCGCCTCAGTCGCGACTTTTATTGTATCCCTCAGTCTGCCATTTACTTGAACCGGGATAGTGATTTCGTTCTCCCTGGTCAACTCTGGATCAAAGGCGGGCCACGGTTCTTTGTGAATACTATTTTTGTTGCCTAATTTTTTCCAGAGCTCGTCAGCGGTTTGGGGCGCGAAGGGAGAGAGGAGCAGGAGCAAATTTCCAATTTCCAATTTCCAATTTCCAATGGAGGTATTACTATTATATAAGACATTCACAAAAGTCATGAGCTTGGCGATGGCGGTGTTAAAAGAAAATCGTTCGATGTCTTCGGTAACGCCTTTGATGGTTTGATGGAGGACCTTTGTTATATTAGGCTCGGAAACCTGAGACTGAACGTCCCGGTTTCCTCGCTCATTGGAACCGCGAAGTTTATTCGCAGGTTCCAATGATTCTGTGACAAGCCTTTTCACCCTATTTAAAAACCGATAACATCCCTCGACACCTTTATCCGACCATTCGAGTTCTTTCTTGGGTGGCGCGGCAAAGAGAATAAAGAGACGGGCAGTGTCGGCACCGTATTTTTTAATAATCTCATCCGGGTCAACCACGTTGCCCTTTGACTTGCTCATCTTGGCGCCGTCTTTAATAACCATGCCCTGGGTCAAAAGGTTGGTAAAAGGCTCATCAGTTGGGACAAGCTTCTGGTCATAAAGGAATTTGGCAAAAAAGCGGGAGTAGAGCAGGTGCAGAATCGCATGCTCAATGCCGCCAATGTATTGGTCAACCGGCAGCCATTTATCAACCTTATCTTTGGCAAAAGCCTGTTTTTTATTCTTGGCATCGCAGTAGCGGTAAAAATACCAGGAAGAGCAAATAAAAGTATCCATAGTGTCTGTTTCACGCCTGGCTTTAGCTTTGCACCTGGGGCATTTAGTTTCAACAAATTCTTTGACTTGAGCGAGGGGGGACGCCCCTTTGCCGGTAAGCTTGACGTTCTTAGGCAATTTAACTGGCAGATCTTTTTCAGGTACCGGAACAATTCCGCATTTTTCACAATAGATGATCGGAATGGGCGCGCCCCAATAGCGTTGGCGGGAAATGAGCCAGTCCCGGAGCCTATAATTGACTTTTTGTTTGCCAATTTCTCCAGTAAAGGGTTCCGCGTGTTTAATCGGCAGGTTATGCGTTTTGGCAAACTCAAAGTCCCTTTGATCATGGGCTGGTACGGCCATGACGGCGCCGGTGCCGTATTCCATCAGCACATAATCAGAAATCCAGATGGGGATCTCTTCATTATTGGCCGGATTGATAGCGTAAGCGCCGGTAAAAACGCCTTCTTTAATCAGGTTTTTTTCTCTTTCATGCATCGTTTCGTGTTTAACTTTTTCTTGAAAAGTTTTGACTGCTTTTTCATGCTCTGTTCCTTTGGTTAACGCGTCAACCAGCGGATGCTCCGGCGCCAAGACCATGTAGGTGACACCAAAGAGAGTGTCCGGGCGGGTTGTGTAAACGGTAAGCTTCGATTCACCATGTTTAAGTATAGGGAATTCTATAACTACCCCTTCCGATTTGCCTATCCAATTTCTCTGCATGATTTTAACTGGTTCTGGCCAACCAGAGAGTTTTTCAATGTCTTGCAATAGTCGTTCGGCATAATCGGTAATTTTTAAAAACCATTGTTCCAGGGGTTTTTCTTCAACTTTTGATTCGCAGCGCCAGCACCTGTCTTCTTTAACCTGCTCGTTAGCCAGTACTGTCTGGCAGCCGGGACACCAATTTACCCTGGCTTCTTTACGATAGGCTATTTTTTGCTCGAAAAATTTTAAAAATAACCACTGGGTCCATTTATAATAATCTTCATTGCAGGTGGTTACTGCGCGGTCCCAGTCATAGCTTAAGTTTAAGCTTTTTAATTGTTTGGTCATGCGCTCAATGCATTTGGCCGTCCATTCTGCCGGATGCGTTTTATGTCTAATGGCGGCATTTTCCGCGGGCAGGCCAAAAGAGTCCCAGCCGATAGGGTGAAGCACGTCAAACCCCCGCATCCTTTTGTAGCGGGCAACAACATCACCGATGGCATAGTTCCTGACATGGCCCATGTGGAGATTCCCGGACGGATAGGGAAACATCACCAGGGCGTAAAACTTAGACGCGGTCATTTTTTCTTGTTTTTTATACTGACTTTTTCAAAAACAATTTTGCCGTTTTTGGCCTCGGCCCTAATCTTGTCACCTGGCTTAAAGTCCCCTTCAATAATTTGATTGGAAAGCGGGTTTTCAATTAAGCGTTGGACCGCACGGCGCAATGGTCTAGCCCCGAATTTGGGCTCGTAACCCTCTTTGACAATGAGTTCTTTAGCTGTTTCGGTGATTTCCAGCTCCATTTTCTGATTCTTTACCTGGGTTTGAACATTGGCAATAATTAGACTGGCAATTTCTGTTAGTTCTTTTTCGGTTAGGGTATGAAAAACGATGATTTCATCAATGCGATTGAGAAATTCGGGACGAAAATCCTTTTTCATCGCGTCAAGCACAGTATCTTTCATCTTGTCATAACTGGCTTCGCGGTCTTCACGGGCCATAAAACCAATCGGGCCTTGTTCCATAATCATTTTTTGTCCGATATTTGAGGTCATGATGATAACTGTATTTTTGAAGTCAACTTCTCGGCCTTTGGCATCGGTTACCCGGCCATCTTCCAAAATTTGCAACAGCACATTGAAGACGTCAGGGTGGGCTTTTTCGATTTCATCAAAAAGAAGAACAGAATAGGGTTTTCTGCGCACGGCCTCGGTTAATTTGCCGCCTTCCTCGTAACCGACATAGCCCGGAGGCGCGCCCAAGAGTCTTGAGACAGTGTGTTTTTCCATAAATTCGGACATATCCATGCGAATTAAGGCTTCTTGTGTTCCAAACATGAATTCGGATAAGCGTCGAGCGACTTCGGTCTTTCCGACTCCCGTCGGACCGGCAAAAATAAACGAACCAATGGGGCGTTGAGGAGGCTTTAGCCCCGCGCGGCCGCGACGGATGGCTTGTGAAATTGCGCGCACAGCATCGTCTTGACCAATAATACGTTTGTGCAGCTCATCTTCCATGCGGGTTAGTTTTTCTGTTTCCGCGGCAGTCAGTTTAACCACGGGAATGCCTGTCCAATCTGAAACAATTTCGGCAATATCGTCTTCGGTGACCATGGCTTCTTTTTGCCCAACATCATTTTTCTGAGCTTCTTCGAGCTCTTTTAATTTCTTTTCCGCCAGAATAATTTTGTCGCGCATTTTTGCCGCTTCTTCATACTTTTGGGCGGCCAGGGCGGCGTCCTTGGCCAGGTTTTCTTTGGCAATAGCGGCGCGCAACGCTTTGGTGTTTTTTGCCGGAGAGAATAAGCGCATTCTAACTTTTGCCGCGGCTTCGTCCATAACGTCAATGGCTTTGTCCGGCAAGAAACGGTCGGAAATGTAACGGTCGGCTAGCGACGCGGCCGCAATCAAAGCGGCATCGGGAATCTTGATCTGGTGATGTTCTTCGTATTTGCCGCGGATACCTTTTAGAATATCAATGGTAAGCTCAACAGAAGGTTCATTGATCATTACGGGTTGAAATCTGCGCTCCAGGGCCGCGTCTTTTTCAATATATTTGCGATATTCGTCGAGGGTTGTGGCTCCGATTACCTGGAGTTCTCCTCGAGCCAGGGCAGGTTTTAGCATATTGCCCGCGTCGATGGCCCCTTCCGCTCCACCAGCACCGACCAGGGTATGGAGTTCATCGATAAAGAGAATGATCTTTCTTTTTTTAGCTAAAATCTCTTCTAAAACTTTTTTTACCCGAGCCTCGAATTCTCCGCGATATTTAGTGCCGGCTACCATACCACCAAGATCAAGGGCAATCACTTGTTTGTCTTTTAGGATGTCGGGGACTTCGCCTTTGACTATCCGTTCGGCGAGCCCCTCGATAATTGCAGTTTTTCCTACCCCCGGATCTCCCAATAGGGCAGGGTTATTCTTGGTCCTGCGTGACAGTATGCGCATGACTCGATCAATCTCTTTCTGACGGTTGATAACAGGGTCAAGTTTGCCTTCACGTGCCATTACCGTTAGGTCGCGGCCAAAACTGGCTAAGGCAGGTTTGGCTTTCCGTGGAGGAGCCCCGATGCCCAGCCCTGGAAAACCAAACATGGCGCCAGAGCCACCGCCGAATTCTTCCGGTGAAAGTTCATCAGGAGGGAGATCCGCTTCCGGGCCCATGTCCGGTCCTATTTCTTCTTTGAGATGTTTTTCGGCTTCAGCAATGATCTCTCTGGCAACTCTATCAAAAGTGATCTTTCTTTTGTGCAAAGCCTGGGCCGCCAGGCTTTCGCCTTCTCTGATAACGCCCAGGAGAACATGTTCCGGCCCTACATAGTTGAACCCCAGTTCGCGGGCGGCGTTATAGGCCAGTTCCAGGACCTTTTTGGCTCGAGGGGAAAGGACAATTTTAGCCGGGGAACCCTCACCGTGACCAATCATGGATTCCAGATCAGAAAAAAGGTTGACCGGATCGATTCCCAGTTGTTGTAATACTCTGGAAGCGACCCCTTCCTCTTTGATAATGGCGAGCAAAAGGTGTTCTGTCCTAACGTACTCGTGGGCCAGGCGTTTGGCTTCTTCAGAGGCCAGGGTTAAAACCTTTTGAGCCTCATCTGAAAAATAGTCGTAGAAACGCTCCGTGGATCGTCGCTTCATTAAAGAAGCAAAAATATCAGGGAATTCAAAAAAGCCGGGAAAGCCGAGATCTTCAAAGCCACCGGAACCCGGCAGTAAACCCTCTTCCGCGGCACACTGGTTGCAGAGATGCCGGGTGGTCTTTTTCCCATTTAATATTTTGGTGATATGAACCGAAGCTGAATGATCTTTACACTTCTGACATTTCATGGCTTTATTTTAACACAAATTAGAAGCCCGGGTCAAAGAGCTTATCCGGGAGGCCGGTGTTGATTTTCATATTTGTTGAGGCCAGCTTAAAGCCCACACCAATCAGGATACTGCTCCTCACCTCGACTGCGCTTTTGCCGTGGCAGCCAACAGGGACCCAGAGGCCCTTAATTTTTTCATAATCTATGTATATGGTTCCGGAGAGTAGCGGGTTGGGAAAGATTACGTCAAGCTTGCGGAGCAAATATTCTTTCGGGTCAATATAAAATATAATTTTTTTTACATTCTTTAGCACCCTGGGTTTGGGCGTGCCCTCAATAACGATCTCCTCAGGATTGTCCTTGAGCAGCTTGAGAAAAAAATTGTTGGCCATTAAACCGGGATGGTAGCCAAGGCTAAAGTCCGGGGCATTAAGCAGGGTAACGCAGTACCTTTTATTGTTCTTATCGAGTTTGCTGATTTTATTCCCGCGGGTAAAGTAAGTATCTGTCTCGATCGTACCCTGGAGCTTATCTGGGGCTTTATATTGTCCTTTCCCGATTAAGCGTTTTTTTCCGGCGCAACTGAAAATATAAGTGTCGTATTCCAGCGCAATCTCCGCGCTGGCGTCTTTAATCTTAAGAAAATTACCAGTAACCTTTTCAACAATTTCTGCTGGGGTTCTGTTGATAATGCCTGCCGCGGCTTGAACCTGGCAGGCAACGAGGAATACGATAATGAATTTATTCCCACACCAAAATACCCCACCGCTTGCGGTGGGGTTACCTTGTAGGCGAAGAGCGGGGTCTAATACCCCGCTTGAGCAGGTGGGGTTTTGGTGTGGGAATTTATTTAGCACAAAGACATTATAACATGTCTTGCTTGAACCGTAATATGGAATAGAATATAATAAACCCAATATGATAGCGGCTAAATTTGCGGAACTACCCGATGCTGCCGGTCATTTTGGCCAATACGGCGGCAGGTTTGTGCCAGAGACCCTGATGCCTGCCTTGGAAGAGCTGACCCACGCTTATCTTTTGGCAAAGAATGATCCGGAGTTCCGTCAGGAGCTAGAATATTATCTTAAACACTACGTTGGTCGGCCAACCCCTCTTTATTTTGCCGAAAGATTAAGCGAAATACTGGGCGGACCAAAAATTTATCTCAAACGCGAAGATCTGGCCCATACCGGCGCCCATAAAATTAACAATACCATGGGCCAAATATTGTTGGCCCGCAGGATGGGTAAGCTGAGGATCATTGCCGAGACCGGGGCCGGGCAGCATGGGGTGGCAACCGCGACTGCGGCCGCACTTTTTGGCCTTGAATGCATTGTTTACATGGGAAAAGATGATGTCAAAAGACAGGCTCTCAATGTTTATCGCATGGAGTTAATGGGTGCTAAAGTGGTTCCAGTAAAATCCGGCAGCCAGACCCTAAAAGACGCGATCAATGAAACTCTGCGTGACTGGATGGCGCATCCCTCAAACACATTTTATTGTCTGGGCTCCTGTGTTGGTCCGCACCCGTATCCTATGATGGTCAGGGATTTTCAATCTGTGATCGGCCAGGAGGCCAAAGCGCAGCATTTTGAGGCGGAAAAAAGAGAGCCTGATTATCTGGTGGCTTGTGTGGGTGGTGGCAGCAATTCAATTGGCTTGTTTCATTCTTTTCTGGATGATTCGGGAATAAAAATGGTGGGGGTGGAGGCGGCCGGGGCAGCTTCAATTGTCAAAGGTTCAGTTGGTGTGCTGCATGGGTCAAAAGATTATCTCCTACAAACTAAAGATGGGCAGATAAATCCTACTCATTCTATTTCAGCGGGGCTTGATTATTCTGGAGTAGGGCCGGAGCATAGTTATCTGCATGACGTGGGCAGAGTAGAGTATGTCACGGTAGACGACAAACAAGCTTTGGCCGCATTTAAGCTGCTTTCAAAAACAGAGGGTATTATCCCGGCGCTGGAATCGGCGCACGCCATTGCTTATTTGAAAAAGTTGGCGCCAAAATTGGACCGTTCGCAATCGGTGATTGTTTGTTTGTCCGGCAGGGGAGATAAAGATGTGGAGGAGGTCAGGGGGGCTTAAAGAGTAAAGCGAGCTTTTAGTAAGAAGATGACTTCGCTTTTTAATTTTTCTTTTGTCCATTTTTTTGTTTTTTCATCCAGCAGTTCTCCCAGTCCCTGGAGCATATATTTTTCATTGATTTTATTTATTCTTTCCAGGCATTTATTAATATATTCTTTGAATTTCATTTTGGTTCTAAGCTCAACCAGTTCTTTGTTTACATCCCATTTATTTTTGGCAAAAAACCAGATATCAAAAATATCCCGGTGAGCGATGTCTTTTCTCTCAAGTAAAGCCGCTAATTTGTGGGCGAAGATATCTTCTTTTACCAGAACTTTTAAGGGAATACCCAGAAAGCTCTTTGTTTCGTAATGATTAGGAAAACTTCTTTTGGATATTTCGACCTTTATGTTTCTTGATTTCTTTTCATATGACAAGAGAAAGAAAAGAGTGAAATGCTTGCTGTATCCCTCTAAAACTTTACCGTAAGATTTTATTATTTTGCTGATTTTTTGAAAGACTTCATCGGCTTTCTCCGGTTTTATCAGATCAAAATCCAGATCTACTGAAAAACGGGGCAAGTTGTACAGGAGGTAAACCGCTGTTCCGCCTTTAAAGCCCAGAGAGGTTTCTAAGGAAATATCAGTGAAAATATCTTTTAAGATTTGCACCATTATGGTCCTGTGTTTTTCTATGTCAACCAGCATTTTTTAAGAGCTCCTTTGCCTGCTTATCCAGTTTTTTGGATTTATAGACATTTTCCAGGAGAGAAAATACTTTTTCTTTGTCCAGGATATCCAGTTTATCAAAATGGTACGAGCCGTAGAGATAAAGAGTGTCCAGAAAAGCTCTTTCGGAGGTAGCGATGCTGGCCCCTTTTTTATTTTCAAGACCTAAAGGATGGCAGAGAATTTCGTTTTTTATTTTTCGATAGCGGACAACCATGTTCTTAATTTTAATTTCCCGGGAAAGATAACTTATGGCAAAGATTGTTTTGTAATATTGAAAAATGATTCCTGATGTTTGCAGGACTGTTTCCAGACTGATATAGGAGGGAGTGTAGATCTTATTGGCCAGCTCTAATGGGTTATATTTTTCTTTGGCATAGACACCTTTGCGCAAGCCAAGGATGTCTCCTTTTTTTACGTAGTAGTTGGCTTTTGCTTTTAAGGTAGATTTGCTGCTTTCGCCGATAAGCAGAGCAAGGTCTTTTAGGCTAAAGACGGTTTGCGGGGACCTGTATATTTCTAAAATCAAATCACTCATTTTCGTGAACTAAAGGTAGTGTTTTTTCTTACCTTTAGTTTACAAAAGCCCTAAATGGTTGTCAAGCGGTTTTTCGGCCGAACCGCGTTTCACCCGACGATTGCGCCCACCTGCTGCCAAATGCTATACTTCTGTCCGTTATGACTAAACTTGCTGAAGCTTTTAAAAACCGCAAGGCGCTGATAACCTTTATCACAGTCGGCGATCCGAATCTTGCCGCGACAGAGAAACTGATCTATCAGCTGGAAAAAGCCGGAGCAGATATTATTGAATTGGGCATTCCTTTTTCCGATCCGTTAGCCGATGGTCTGGTCATCCAGGCTTCTCATCAGCGGGCCTTGAAAAATAATATTTCGCTTTCAGATGTTCTCAAATTAGTGGCAAAAGTGCGTAGAAAAACCAAGATTTCGATCTGCTTTATGCTTTCCTATAACCTGGTTCATAAGTATGGTGTGGAGAAGTTTTACAAAGAGGCGGCGCGAGTAAAGGTTGATGGGATCATTATTCCGGATTTGCCGCCGGAAGAGGCGCTCCCTCTGTCCTCACTCTGTTCGGACATCTCTCCCTTAATAAGGGAGAGAAAAGAGGAGGGGGTGGCGCAGATCTTCCTTGTCGCCCCGACTAGTACCGATGAGCGGATTCGACTGATTGCCGGCAAGTCCTCAGGTTTTATTTATTTAATCTCGGATACCGGCCTTACGGGCAAACGGAAAAAATTGGCTGAAGGATTAAAGGATATCATCGCAAGAATTCGTAAACATTCAAGTTTGCCGATTGCCGTTGGCTTTGGTATCGCACAGCCGGCTCAGGCAGCTGAGATTGCCAGGCTTGCCGATGGAGTAATTGTCGGTTCAGCCATAGTTGACCTGATTGGTAAGCGTAAGATTAAAGCGGTGAGCAAATTTGTTGCCTCTCTCAGACGGGCAATTGATGCTGGCTAATATTTGGACTCGCCTCAAGCAATTCTATTGTGGGATGTTCTGCCGTTATACAAAAGCCGATAAAGCCTTTGCCGGCAGTTATCTTAATATTCAAGAAATGGCACTATTTAACCAATTGCCCGGTTTTGAAAAAAAACATTCAGTGGTCGTTGCCAGAAAAATGTTAGAGGCTATTCATGGAAAGCATGAGTTTGATGAGCGCAAGATGGCGAAATTGGGCCTGTTGCATGATATTGGCAAAGTGCTGGAGCATAATTCTATTTTTACCAAGTCTGTTCTAGTAATTATGCGCTTCTTTTTCCCCGGCTTGTACGATCGTCTGGCGGACGGTGGGGAAAACCATCCGATATTTAAACGATTTTATATCCACAAGCATCATGGAGAGGTGGGGGCCAGACTTTTAGAAAAAATCGGTGAGACCTCAGAAATCCTTTCCATCATTGCCAAACACGATCCGCGACACAATCCTTTTGGTCCGGAAACTCCGATTGAACAAAAGATCTTAAACGAAGCGGATAGTACTTATTGACACCCTGCCTCAACGGTTGTCGTAAGCCCGCCGCGCACGCTGAATTCTCCCACTACTTTGATTGACCGCGGTTTACAGGCAGAAACGATGTCATCAAGGATTCGGTTAACCGCTTTTTCGTGGAACATTCCAAGGTTTCTGTACGAGACAAAATAGAGTTTTAAAGATTTAAGTTCAATAATTTTCTTGTCAGGCACGTAATCAATGATAATGTTTGCGAAATCTGGAAGTCCTGTTTTAGGACAAACACAGGTAAACTCCGGAAATTCAAGGTGAATGTTGTAATCACGCTCTGGTTTTGGGTTTTTGACAATCTGGATTTTGCTCACTTTGCCCATCGGTATTGATTAATCTCGTCTTGTAGTTTTTTGGCTTCTTGCCCGGCTGCTTCGGCAAAATTATCTTCCTTAGACGCATAGATTATGCTGCGGGAAGAATTGATTATTGCGCGATTGCCTTTTGGGTCAACCCCAAACTTAACTGTTGTCTTAACCTGGCCCCCCTGCGCGCCAATTCCGGGAATTAATATCGGCATGTCGCCAACAATTCGCCTGATCTCTACCAACTCTTCTAACCTGGTTGCCCCGACTACTAAACCGCAATTATTGTGTTGGTTTAACTCTTTAACCTTATGTGCCACATCTTTAAAAATGTTTTTTTGGAAATCTTGGGCGCCAGAATTGCTGGTTAAACAAAGAACAAAAGTGCCTTTGTCGCGATATTCGAGAAATGGTTCTATCGAGTCGCTGCCAAGGTAAGGGGAAATAGTTGTGGCGTCGGCTTTGTAAACCTCAAAAATGCTTTTGGCATAGGCAGCTGACGAGTGGCCAATATCCCCACGCTTGGCGTCCAAGATTACTGGAAGGCCGGTGCTCTCAATCAGCTCAATCGTCTTAATGAGTGATTGCAACCCGTAAATACCGTGCATTTCGTAAAAAGCGATGTTTGGTTTGTAGGCGCAAACCAGGTCTTTGGTCGCATTAATTATTTCACGATTAAAAATATAGATGGGGTCTTCTTTTTGCAGGATTGTTTGGGGGATTTTGGCCAGATCAACATCGAGCCCGACGCATAAAAGACTGTTGTTTGTTTGAACGGCTTTATCTAACTTATCTAAGAACTTCAAGTTACCCCTTGGTCTTCTTCCTGTGCTTCTTTCTCGGCCCGTTCCTTATCTTTTTGCGCAATCATGTCGGCAATGGTAATCTTGTTTTCTTCCTCTGGCGGCGGAATATTCTTTTTGGCTTCTTCTTTTTCTTTGGTCTGTTGAGCTTGTCTAATAGACAGGCCGATCTTTTGCTCTTCGGGCAGGACTCTTAAGATTTTTACCTCTACTTCGTCGCCGATCTTAACAGCCTCGCCCGGGCTTTGTACCTGTGCCCTGGAAAGTTCTGAAATATGGATCAAACCTTCCAGGCCATGAGGTAATTCAGCAAAAGCACCAAACTTGGCAAAACGCAGGATTTTAACTTTCACAATCTGGCCGGGCTTAAAATGATCCGCGGCATTAACCCAGGGATCCGGCTGGAGCTCTTTTAAGCCCAAAGCGACTTTTTTGTTGACAGTATCTACCCCCAGAACAAAAACATCTATATCTTGTCCTACTTTTAGGACTTCAGAGGGATGCTTAACCCTTTTCCAGGAGAGTTCGCTTAAGTGGATTAAGCCCTCAACCCCACCGAGATTAATAAAAGCGCCAAAGCTTTTTAGGCTGCTGACTGTACCCTTGCGGATCTGGCCGACTTCCAGCCCAGCAAAGGTCTTTGATGAGCTAAATTGTTCGCTTTCTCCGGCGGCTAACTTATGGGAGAGAACTATCCTGCCTTGCCTGCGATTGATTTCTAATACCTTAACAGGCAGCACCATGTCTTGAAAAGACTCAAGAGATTCCTGGGATTTTTTTAGAACTTGTGAGGCGGGAATAAATCCCCTGATGCCGTTGCAATCAACGAGCAAGCCACCTTTTAGAATTTGGATTACTTTGCCTTCTAAAAGGGTTTTATCCTTATAGGCATTGTAGGCGGAGTTCCAGCGCATCTCATCGTCTGCCCGTTTTTTAGATAAGATAACGTAGCCTTCTTTGTTCTCCAGGTTTTCGATGTAGACGTCAATTACTTCTCCAATCTTTACCGCGTCTTTGGGGAAGAGTGAAGTTTTTTCGGAAAGTTCTTCCGTAGGGATGAGGCCGTCGGCCTTATAATTGATGTCAACCAAAACGCCGTTGGGATCAATTTTTAGCACGGTGCCTTTGACAATGTCTCCGGCCCGATATTCCTTAAATGTGTTCTCATATTGGGCCGCCTCCGACTTTGGTTTTGAAAGAGGAGTCGCTTCCTGCCTGGCCGGGGGAGGAGCCTGGGTTCCCTTTTTTGGTAAATTGATTTCTGTAGCTTTAAAATCCTTTTTTGCTTCAATTGACGGCGCTTCTTTTGGTTTATCCTCCGGCTTGTCTTCCGTAGATTTATCTAAGGAGGGTGGTGTGGCGGCGGGTTCTTTTTTCTTTTCCAGGATCTTGCTTTCGGCTATGGTTTCCTGAATCAAGGCCTCCACATCGGCAAATTCATCCCGCCCTTTTTCTTTGTTAAGGCTAGTGGCTTCTAAACGTTTTTCCGGCATAAAAACAACCTCCGAATCTAAAAGTAAGAATATCATAAAATAGACGATAGGTCAAATGGCCAGCTTGACAAATGTGTCGTGATGGCGCAAAATTAATCACATGAATTCGCATGTCTTGGTTGATTGCTACGGGTGCCCGCGGGAGAAGCTAACCAATATTGATTTTATCAGAGAAACTCTTGACACCCTGCCTGCTAAGATCAATATGACTAAGGTGGCCTCGCCTAGCGTGTTTAAATACGAGGGACGAAGGGTAGAAGATTCTGGGGTTTCCGGAGTGGTGCTGATTGCGGAATCGCACATTTCTATTCATACTTTTCCGGATAAGGGCCATGCTTTTATTGACATTTTTTCCCGCAAAGAATTTGCTGTAGACCAGGCGCTCAACGAACTGATAACAATTTTTGGAGCTACGAGACACGAGCTGAAAATGCTCAATGTGGTCTCCGATTTAGAAAATCAAGCGCCAGACCTGGTTGGTTCCCCGCAGATATATCATTAAATGTTTTTCCAACAATTTCTGGATATTGAAACTGAATATCGTGGGTATAAAAAAGCGCGTTTTGTGGTGGTGCCGGTACCCCATGAGGCGACGACAAGTTATGGCACGGGCGCTAAGCGCGGCCCGGATGCTATCCTGCGGGCTTCCCGGCATATAGAGAATTTTGACGAAGAGCTGGGCTGCGAAATTTATCGTCAAGCGCCCATCCATACCTTGCAACCTGTGGCCGTCAAGCGTCTCGAGTCTCGAATCGCGGCCCTTTTGCGAGATGAGAAAATACCGGTCATCCTGGGTGGGGAGCACAGCCTCACTACGCTGGGGCTCAAACCAATTAAAAAATTCTATAATAATATTTCTGTTCTACAGCTTGATGCTCATGCGGATTTACGGGACAGTTATCAAGGCAGAAAAGACAGCCATGCTTGTGTGATGCGGCGAGTGCTGGAAATTTGTCCGGCGGTTCAAGTGGGGCAGAGGAGCATTTCAGGGGAAGAATGGAAATTTGCCAAAAAAACCGGCCAGTTTAGAAAGATCCATTGGGCCGGTAAGCTTAGGGCTTTGCCGGAAATAGTTAGGCAATTATCAAGCAATGTTTATATTTCTATTGATGTTGATGTTTTTGATCCCGGTATAGTGCCGGCTGTTGGCACGCCTGAGCCGGGCGGGCTGTCCTGGTATGAGGTCTTGGAAATTCTTAAGAAAGTATGCTCGGCTAAGAATGTGGTCGGCTTTGACGTGGTTGAGCTCTCGCCTCGCAGAGACGATCTCGTTTCCGATTTTACCGTGGCTAAGTTGGTTTATAAATTGATGGGATATGTTTCCTGACTGAGAAATTGAAAGTTAGATAATTTAGCTAACCCGCGCCAAAAATTAAGCCCTGCAAAAAATACTTGACCTGGTTATTCCGTTCAGCTATAATCCTA
>Ga0209343_10004631_pt1 | contig 16921 bp, 17 predicted proteins | sample RifCSPlowO2_02_FD_184026 | JGI IMG/M metagenome (GOLD analysis project Ga0209343, IMG submission 184026) | Groundwater microbial communities from Rifle, Colorado - Rifle CSP2_plank lowO2_0.2 (SPAdes) (version 2) | ecosystem: Environmental > Aquatic > Deep subsurface > Groundwater | place... | reverse complement strand
CTGTTCTGGTTCGATCACGGCTGGTTCTGGTTCATTCCGCTGCGCGATGGCGCCACCAGCGTCGGCGCGGTGTGCTGGCCCTATTACATGAAGTCGCGCCAGACCGACCCGGAAACGTTTTTCTTCAATACCATCGCGCTGTGTCCCGCGCTGGCGCAGCGGTTGCGCGACGCAACGCTGGTTTCCCCGGTCACTGCCACCGGAAATTACTCCTATGAGGTCAAGCGCGCGGCCGGCCGCGATTATCTGCTGCTGGGCGATGCCTTTACGTTTATCGACCCGGTATTCTCCACCGGTGTCCTGTTCGCCATGCAAAGTGCTTTCGCGGGGGCAGACACGGTCGAGACCTGCCTGGACGATGCGCGCCAGGCAGCCGGCGCACTGCGGGCGTTCGACCAGGCCATGCGCCATGGCCCGAAAGTATTTTCCTGGTTTATCCATCGGGTCACCACGCCGACCCTGCGCGATCTGTTCATGAACCCGGGCAATGCCCGGTTGCAGGAAGCCGTGCTATCGGTGCTTGCCGGCGATATCTTCCGCGATACGCCGCTGGGCCTCAGGCTGTTGGCGTTCAGGACCATTTACTACCTGAAAAACTTCTTCAATCCACGCAGAACGCTGAGTGCATGGGAAAAACGCAAACAGATCCTGGGCGAGCCCAACACCGAAACGACCGCGATCTAGTCTCCCGGGCCGGGGCCGGTGCGCCGCTGGCGCTCAGCTATCTGACGCCCGGAGAATTCGAGGACCACCAGGCGAGCCACAGGGGCAGGATGATGGGCGCTGTGGCATTCGGCGCGCGACGTCCGCGCGTCACGGCATCGGACTGCCCCTACGCGTGGGTTGATATGCCGGTGCTGGACGACGAGTCCATGTTCGAAGTCTGGACCTGCGCGCAACCGGTGGAGCGGGAAGACGCGAGTGATCTCGTCAGCGCGCGCAATGACGATGTTCTTTTCGGTTGCCTGCAAACGAAACTTGACTGCCGGCTCGATGCCGCAAGCCATCGTGCCTATAGCCGGATTTTTGATTTTATCGATCGCCGGGGTTACGCCCACCTGCTGCGGGTGTGGAATTATTTTCCGCAGATCAATGGCGACGCGGATGGCCTCGAGCGCTACGCAAGGTTCAATGTCGGCCGCCATGAGGCTTTCGCGGCCAAAGGACGGGTGATCGGCACGCATGCGCCCGCTGCGTGCGCGCTGGGCAGCCGGGGCACTCACCTGGTCATATATTTTCTGGCCGCGAAACAGGCGGGGCAACGGGTGGAGAATCCCCGCCAGGTCAGCGCTTTTCACTATCCGGCTCAGTACGGGCCGCGCAGCCCCACTTTTGCGCGCGCGATGCTGATGCAAACCGCCGGCAAACCGCTGCTGTTCGTTTCAGGTACCGCCAGTATCGTCGGTCATGAAACGCTGCACATCGGCAATGCGCCGGCGCAGGCGCGGGAAACGGTCGCCAATATTCTGGCGGTCATGAAGCAGGCGCAACTTGCCGGGCTGGATTCCTCACGCTCCCGTTCGGATCTGCTGCTGAAAACCTATCTGCGGCACCCGGACGACCTGGCTGTGGTCCGCAACTGTCTGATGCAGGCATTCGGTCCCGCAGCGAACGTGCTGTACCTGCAAGCGGACATTTGCCGTTCGGATTTGCTGCTGGAAGTCGAGGCAGTGTGTCTGAACGCATCCTCGCCCACGCATTGACACTGGTAGTGTGCCTCCCCACGGTCCCTGACTGCCCCGATCTCGACCGAGTCACTGCCACGGGGCCACTGCCACGCGCAAATGATTCTCCTCGCCATATGCGAGGACGACAACCGCGGCGGCGCCGCGCGCCAGCGCAGCGAGCAACGGCAGGCAGCGCGCCGCCGGCACGGCGGCCCTCATGGCGTCGAGACCGGAATCCGTCATGCGCGTTGCGCTGGCCCCGCCAGGCACAAGACTTATGTCGAGAGTGGCGAACACATGGTCGGTGGTTTGGGGCGCCATCACGAGGGCCACGCCGAAACTCGCGCCGATCGGGCGCACCGCGTGCAAGGGTTCAGGATAGGGCTGATCGTAGGTGATCAGTGCCACCGGTTTGCCATCCACCACGACGTGAGCCGCGGCGTCGAGCAAGCCCGCGGCAAAACTCGCATCGTGGCAGCACAGGCTGGTCGAGAATCCATGCGCTCGCGTCGCGATGCTCCAGTATCCGGCGGGTGCGTTGTGCACCGAGTTATGGAAGCGCGTCGGCGAGATCTCCCGTTCCGGGGAGGCCAGTGTGGCGCAAACATGGTGGAGGCTTTCGCCGTCGCCGGACGAGGACGCAAATACGGTTGCAGTGGTCGCGGCGTCACGCCCGGCGTGGACGAATGCCGCGCGCCCTGCGGCGAGGGCAAGATTGACCGGCACACTGGTGCGGCGCCGTTCCGCGGCGGGCAGCAGCTCGCTTGCCGTCACGACGGTAGGCATGGGGGCATAAGCCGCATCGCCCGCCAGCAAAGGGCGGCTTGCCTGCCAACTGTTCAGCCCGGGGCCCAGCAAACCCACGCCTTCGACGAATACGCGCATCAGCCGCTTGCCCCCAACACGAGACTGCAGTTGCTGCCGCCAAAGCCGAACGAGTTGCTCAGCACCCGCCGCACGCCGGCGTCCCGGTTCTCGAGCAGATAGTTGCTGTGAAGCGCGGGATCGATGTTCTGCGTGTGCATGCCGCCGGGCAGCAGGCCCTGTTCGATGGCAAGCATGGCGATGACCGCTTCCGTGACCCCGGCCGCGCCGAGCAGGTGCCCGGTCGAGCCCTTGGTGGAACTCGCGGGTGTCGCGGCGCCAAACAGTTCGAACACGGCTCGATCTTCGCTGGCATCATTGGCTTTGGTGGCTGTCCCGTGCAGGTTGATGTAATCGATATCGGCGGGCGCCAGCCCCGCGGCATCCAGCGCATGCTGCATGGAGAGTTTGGCCCCCATTCCTTCGGGATGCGGCGTGGACATGTGATAGGCATCGCAGCTTTCGCCGACGCCAAGCAACAGCAGCGCGCCGACAGCCGTTCGTGCCGGCGACTTTTCCAGCAGCACAAAGCCCGCGCCTTCGCCAATCGATATGCCGTCGCGGTCCGTGTCGTAGGGGCGGCACGGCGCACGCGATGTGAGCCCCAGCGAGTTAAAGCCATACAGGGTTGTCAGGCACAGCGAGTCCACGCCACCGACCACCGCGGCATCACAGACGCCCGCTGCCATCATGCGCGCCGCATGGCCAAAGACTTTGGCGGACGACGAACACGCTGAAGAAACGCCGAATGCCGGGCCGGTCAAGCCGAGATAGCGTTGCACGAAATCGGCAAGGGAGAAAGAATTCTGCGTCTCGGCGTAACGATAATCTGCCGGCAGGGTTCCCGTCTGCGGGTCGCGGCGGCGATAAGCCAGCTCGGTCTGCAGAATGCCGGACGTGCTCGTACCCATGAAAACGCCGATGCGCTGCGCGCCGTATTTTTCGCGCGCCGCTGCCACGGCGGCCGAGTATCCATCCGCCTCCAGGCCCAGTTGCGCCAGCCGATTGTTGCGGCAGTCATACGCGCCGAGGTCGGAGCGCACGCGAAATCCGTCCAATCCTGCAACTTGTCCGATCCAGGTATCGAGCGTGGCGGTTTCAAAATCGCAGGCGGCCAATCCCGATCGCCTTGCGCGCAACGCGCCAGTGATCGCCGCTGAACCGGCGCCGAGGCTGTTGACGATGGAAAAATGGTTGATGGCCAGAGGTTGCATGCTAAGGGTGGAGCGCAGCGGTGGACGCGCCGTCATAAGCGCTTGCGCGCTTCTCCTTGTCGCCGGAAAACAATTCCTGATCCAGAAAGTGTTGCCACAAGCACAGCCAGGTCGCCCAATCGTGACCGCCCGGAACGGTCACGACCTTCGCCGCCGGCAAGCGCTCCGCGAGTATCCTGCTCGCCGCGGCAAACCGGTCGTGCGTCCCGTAACCCAGGTAGATCTTTGGCAATGCCACACCGGCTGGTTGGCATGCCTTGATCCATGCCAGCAGCCGGCGCTCGTCGTCGTCCGGTTCGATTGCGCTGGGTTGCCAGCGCGCCAACCCTCCCGCGTGCACGACTTCGGCGATGGTTCCGCGTGCACCGAGGAAAGGCGCCAGCAGGATGACGCCCTCGATGTCCGCCGCGTGCTCGCGGGTATAGATCAGTGAGCCCATGCCGCCCAGCGAGATGCCCATGAGCCAGATCCGCTGGTAATTCCTCGCGCGTGCTGGTGCGATGATGTCATGCCTCAGGTGCTTGCCTAAGCTGCGCCCCAGGTAATAGCCCAGATGCGCCCCCACGACGACTACGTCGATGGGCAGGCTGCGTTCGCGCAACGCCCGCACAAATCCGCATCGCACCAGGTCTTGCGGCCGGGCTTTGGCGCCCGGCAACATCACCAGCATGATGCGGTCCGTGCCTGGCTCCGGCGCCAGATCGTAGATGGCATCCATACTCAAGGGAGGGTGCCCGTTGGGTTGGGCGCGCGTGTGAACGGCCTACTTCCAGAAGTCATAGAAGTTATACCAGTTGTAAGGAGCGTCGCGGCAGTAGTGTTCCAGGCGTTCGACATAACGGCGCAGCGCTCGTTCGAGAAGTCGCTCGCGCCCCGCATGCGGGGCCTGCCACGTATCGACGAGACGTTCGAAATGAATATCGTAACGATTGCCGCCGCGAAACAAACCGAACATCAGCACCATGGGCCGTTTCAGCATGGCAGCCAGGCGAAACGGGCCGCTTGGAAAGTGGGCGGGCTCGCCTAAAAACTGACACGCAACGGTGCCCTCACCCTGGAACGTGCGGTCGCCCAGCATGCCGACGAATTCACCTTGATTGAGCGCCGTTTCCACCTTCAGCATGGAGTCGATCCTGCCCAATGAAATGACCTGGAGGCTGAGGCACGGATTGATGGCGGCGAGCACCGAGTTGAATCTTCTGGCGTTCTCCTCGTACATGACAAGGCTTATCCGCGCCCCCGTGTTGCGCCTGCCCAGGGCGCGAATGATCTCGAAACTGCCCATATGCGCGCCCAGCAGAAAGCAACCTTCGCCGCGCGCCGACATGCCGCCGAGAATGTCTTCGTCATGCACGCGCACGTCGAACTGCGCGTATTGATCGTTGAACAGAAATACACGGTCGAGAAGGGTGGCGGCAAAGGTATGGCAGTGACGGAACGCGTCCGCGAGCCCGGGCTCCCGGGTCAGAACCTTGCGCAAGTATTTCGTCGATGCCGCGTGTGACGCGGATGAAAAGATCAGAAAGTACAGACAGACCGGGTAGAGCAGCAGCCGTGCGGCGGGGCGGCCCAGGGTCAGCGCCACCCACACGATAAAACGCAGTGCCAGCGTATTGCCGCGCTCGGGGCGGGCAACCCATTCCGGACGCGATTGCCCTTCCTCGGCAAGTTTGCGCGGCCCACCGTCTAGGCCGCTGTCGATTGCGCCTCGCACCTCATCACTCCCGCCGGGACCGCTCCCGGGCTCATGGGATTGCCCGGATAATGCCCGCGCGCTCCGTCAACAGCTGGGACAGCGCCTGACGCGGCAACTTGCCGGTATCGTTGCGCGGCAGGGATTCGACCAGGTACAGCGGGCGGGGAAGGAAGGCCGCGTCGATGCGTTGGCGCAGGGCGTTCATCACCTTCTCGCTGGTGAGCCCGGGGGCCACCACGAAAGCCGTCAGCCGGGTGACCGCCCCGTCTTCCTGCTCGGGCATGAAAAACACGCCATCGCGCACGTCGGTGATGGAATTCAGGTGATAGTTCAGGCTTGCAAGCGAAGTCCGTTTGCCCGCGATGTTCACCAGTTCCGCTGTTCTGCCGTGCAACAGGAACCGGGTACGGCCGCGCAGCTCGATCACGTCGTGCAAAAAGACTTCTGATTCCACGTGTCCGCCGCTGACCCAGGTCCCGTGTTCGTCCTGTCGCAGCCGGAGGCCCGGAAGACCGCGCCACTCCACGGTTTCGACCGTGCGCCGGGTGGCCACCTGTCCCGCCTCGGTGCAACCGTAGATTTCATACAGCGGTGCGGCAAAGCGCGTTTCCGCCGCGGCCGCCAGTTGCGGCGCCAGCGGCGCAGTCGCGCACAGCAGCAGATCAAGTTGCGGGAGAGGGGGCGTTTCGGCCAACAGCGCCCGCAGGTGGATCGGCGTGGTGACCAGGCAGCGCGGTCGCGGCAGCGCGGCAAGCTCGGCAAGGATATCGGCCGGAAAAAACGGCCGCCCGGCATGCAGCGCGAGGCCGCCTTGCATCGCCATGAGCACGGAGGACTCCAGTCCGTACATATGCTGCGGTGGCACCGTACCGAGGACAGCCATGCCGGGATACGCCTGCATGCCCAGGCGATCGAGCTCGGCCACGGCGCTGCGCACGAGACCGCCCCAGGATTTTGGGCTCGGCACGGGCTGCCCGGTGGAGCCGGATGTGAATACGATGGCGGCAATCTGCTCCGCGGGTATGTGCGGAACTGATGGCACCGCCAGATCCGGCCCCGATAATGCGGGATAGAGCACCGTTTCCAGTGGCCGGTGCTGGTTGGCGTCGTCGCTCAGACAATAGACATCGGGATAACATCGTCTCAGTTGCCCAATCAGATCCGGTGTGTGGTTGGGAGGCAACAGACTGATCTGCCATTTCAGCAGTGCCGCGAAAAAACCGACGACGAAATGATAGCGGTCGGCGCACAGATTGAGGATGTACCGCCGGTCGGGTAGCAGTGCAGCCAATTGCGCGACGTCCCGGAGGAACCGGTCTACGCTTATGGGGCGCCGGTCACGGTAAGCCAACACCGCGTCATCGCTGTAAGCGCGTATCAGGGGAATGTTGATCATGTTCAGCGCATGACGGCCGGGCGAACCCGGCATGGCTACCCGACACCCGTCAGCAGAATCAGTGCTGGCCGCAGCCAACGGGACCGACGCCCTATTTACTTGGTACGATGCTCCTGGATATCCCGGTTCAGGCTGCGCAATGAACTGAAAATTTTCAGATTATTCTCGTCGTCCGAGCGTAACTGGAAGCCGTAGGTCTTGGAAATTGCCAGGGCGAGTTCCAGGACATCGATCGAATCCAGTCCCAGACCGTCCCGGTAGAGAGGGGCCGAGGGGTTGATATCGGCCGCCGCGATTTCCAGGTTGAGCGTGGCGACGATCAACTGGGCCAATTCCAGCTCTTCCGGGCTGGCGCTGCTGCTGTCCGGGGCTGCCTGTGTCAGGGCCTGTTTCACGCCATGGCTTTCTGGAAGCATGGCGGACGGCGCGTGATGAAGGGATGACATCTAACCTCCTGTTACGAGCGACAATTCAAACAAGTTCAAACGGCCTTCGGTGCATTCCCGCCATGATACCGGCCGCCCCGGGAAGTTCTGTACGGTATCGTACATACACCGGAATTCTTGCCTGGCGAGTGCCCGCAGCTCTACTGAAGTGTCGCGAATTCGCCGTACGTCGACAGCGCTTCCGGGCAAAACCGGGGCAGCGTGAATCCGTTTGCCGGGTCGCGAACCTGTGTAGCCGGTCGGATTGGCAATAGCGGCCTGTCTGCGCGGCATGAATGTTGAATATGAAATCGCTCGCGTAGTCGGAGATTTCATACTTGAGTTCGATGGCGAACTTCAGCCTGACCATCGCTGGAAGCTCAGCTTGTCAGTCCCTCGAGCAGCGACGACAAGTCCTCGGCATGCTCTTCCTCGCTGGCCAGTATTTCTTCGAGCATGCGGCGCGTCGTCGGATCTTGGCCGGCGAGATAACCGACCATTTCGCGATAGCTCTCGATGGCGACCCGTTCGGCGATCAGGTCTTCCTTGATCATCTCCCTGAGGGTGCCGCCTTCGACATATTCGGCGTGGCTGCGCGCGGCCAGGCCGTCGGGCGAAAAGTTCGGCTCGCCGCCTAGCTGGATGATGCGCCCGGCGAGGCGATCGGCATGCAGCATTTCCTCATTTGCGTGCTCGAGAAACTCGGTTGCGACGGGCGCGGCGTGGATGCCGGCAGCCATGAAATAGTGGCGCTTGTAGCGCAGCACGCAGACGATCTCGGTGGCGAGCGCTTCATTCAGCATCCTGATCACAGTCTCGCGATCGGCCGCGTAGCCGGATGTCACGGCCCCTTCTTCGATGTGTTGCCGCGCGCGCTTGCGCAGGGTCGGGATATCGGTCAGCGGCGTGCGGATCCTGGATACGTCTTTGAGTGAGGTTGGTTTCACTTGTTGCCTTTCGCGCTTTGCGCTAGTTGTTGTGAATTTGCTGCCGGCGCCAGGTAAGCGAGAGCACTTGCTCACGACCTGCCGAAACGCGCCTTGGCCTCGTTCATGCAGTGGTTCTTCGCGTCACCGGCGAAAGCATCGCACTTTTCCTTCGCCACGGCGTAATCGGCTTCGCGCTTGTCCGAGGCCGCGTCCTTGCGCGCATTGGCGCCCGTTTCATTCGCCTTGTTGCGAGCCGTGGCCGACGTCTCGGCGGCTTTCTGGTTAGCGTCGGCGCTCGTCATCTGCGCCTTTGCGTCGGCCTTGGTGGCAATCTCCGCGGCCTTGGCTTCCTTCAGGCAGACGTCCTTGACATTACCGGCCATGTCGTCGCATTTTTCCCTGGCGACCGCGTAATCGGCTTCCGCCCTGGCGGCGCGCGCCTTGTAACGGGCGTCCGCTGAGGGCTTGTATCTTGCTTCCAGCTCCGCTTTGGCAACTTTCTCATTGCCGCCGGCCTCGGCCTTGCATATGTCTTTCGCATTGCCGGACAGGGATCCGCAGGCTGCCGTGGCGGACTTGTGCTCGACCGCGATGCGGTCCCTGGCGGACTTGTATTCGTCTTTCGACATGGTTTGCGCGATCGCGCCGGAACTGTAAGCGAGGGCGATCGCAATTGCCATCGCCGTGATACTTAACTTGTTCATGGCTGTTCCTTTGTTGGCTGAATCATTGGGGCGGCGATTGCGGATTGCTCCGCTAACCGCGCCCGTTGCCGCGTCGCCTTGCGTGACGAGGTCTATCCCTTCATGCGCTTCTGCCAGTCGGCGAGCTGCTTCTCCGCTTCATCCTTGGAGAGGCCATACGTTGCCTGGATCTTGCCTGCGAGGTTGTCGCGCTTGCCGGCGATCACGTCGAGCTGATCGTCGGTAAGCTTACCCCACTGCTCTTTGACATTGCCCTTGAATTGCTTCCAGTTGCCTTCGATGCGATCCCAGTTCATTTTCATTTCCTCAAGGCTGATTGACTATCGGTGCCGGTCGCAAACCCGGCGGCACGGAAACGCGTATTCAGGCGATTGTCGCGCTCCTAATTGAAAATAAAATAGATGATTACCAGCACGAAGACCGGCACACCCATTATCCAACCCAGAACATATTTTCCCATGATCGATGCTCCTGATGAGTTGATGTCATCTTCCATTGCCGTTGAGCGTTCATCAAACAGGGCTCGCCGCAGCCGTTTCCGATCACGTTGCCGTCGCGTGCGCTATTTTTTCCTGTCCGGCTCGCCCTCGCTTTTAAAAGCAGGGCTTGAATGGTCGCCCCCTGTCCCGCTTGCGGCAACGGGACCCCGTCGCCTTTAGGCGCACTGGGAACAGGGAGCCTTGGCGTCGGAGCGAGTGGGGGCAATGAATCCCCCGGTTTCAGCAGGGATGGCTGAGGTGCAAACGGTCGCGCCTCTTCCATTTTTCCGCAACCTCCAGCCAGCAGGACAGCGGCAACAATCAGCGGTATGCAATTTTTCATTTCACTCCTATTGTCGTTTGTGTCGTCCGGGAGTTCTGTTCGGTATCCAACATACGTCTGACGAGTTTGCTCCGGGAGGACGCAACAGAATGATTGCTCAACGTGCGTTGCCGCACAGAGGAAAACACAATATGCGCTCAATATAAGCAACGATCCGGCAGACTCGACGAAGCGATCCGGTTGCGAGAGAAGTGCATTAATCGTGGTGTACGGCCGCTCGCCGTCAGGTCGTCATGTCGGTACAACTGTTTTGGATGGCTTTTCAGGAGAAAAATCATGTTCGTGAAAAAAGTCTTGGTTTCCGCGTTGCTTGCTGCCGGAATCATCGGCGCCGTGGGAACACCGCTCGCGAGTGTGGCCGCTGTCGAGATCTACGTGAATGTCGCTCCGCCGGCGGATCGCTACGAGGTCGTTCCAGCGCCGCGCCGCGGCTATGTCTGGGCGCCCGGACATTGGCAATGGAACGCCAACCGCAACCGCCACTATTGGACGGCCGGTAACTGGGAGCGCGCGCGCCCCGGCTATGCCTTCCAAAGGCCCCAGTGGGTCGAGCGCGACGGACGCTGGCGTTACCAGGCCCGCCGTTGGGACAGCGACGGCGACGGTATCCCCAACAACCGCGATCGCACCCCGTATGGCGCGAACCGCCCCGCGGACAGCGACCGCGACGGTATTCCCAATAACCGCGATCGCACCCCGTACGGCGCGAACCGCCCCAGGGACAGCGACCGCGACGGCATCCCCGACAGTCGCGATCGCACCCCGTACGGCGGAGTCCGGCCTGGTGACAGGGACGGTGACGGCGTTTCCGACCGACGCGACGCGGCCCCCGGCAATCCCAACCGGTCCTGACCGGCTCTTGCGCTGATTCGCGCGCTCCCGCCTTGCGGGAGCGCTTGGGCTTTCAAGTTCCGGGCGCTGGTCTCGTGATCGCCCGGGTCTCGGCCTGCTGTCGCAAATGCTCCTTGCGCTTCATGTCGAGGTATTCGCTCTGTTCCAATTCATGCAGCTGCCGTGGGTAGCGTTCGATCGCTGCAAACCAGTCATGCAGACGCATTTCGAGCCGCGCCTGCGGCGGCGCCGACAGGGCGCCAAGATAGGCTTCGATCGCGAGGTAGTAGCGCATGGTGTTGCGTTCCACCACGCCGCGCAGTCCACCAATGTGGAGGAACCGGCCGTCGGGGTGTGTGCCGACCACGGTGAATCCCACCTTGTCTCTCCCGATTGTTGCGAGGTAGGCCTGCATCGCAAGCTGTCCCGCAAGGCCATAGGCATACGAATACGAGAGGTGGATGAACGTCAGTCCATTTTCCAACGGGACGGCCGCGAGCACGATGCGGTAGTCGCTCGTGCTGAACGGTCCCTGGTCGGCGTTCAGCCGGACCCGCAGGTAGCTCGGGCTTTGGGCGGCGACACGATACGCAAAAACTACCCGGTGGGCCTTATCCAGCGGCTGACCGTGTTTCGTGCCGATGCTGACGTCGAGAACGCTTCCCTCGCCGGCAGTCGATGCGCGGCAGTACTTGGTATTGAGGTGCAGATTCAGAATGTCGCACCAATTGCCCGGGCTGTTCAACGCTGCTCCCACCGTTGCAAACGGGTGATTTACCAACGCGTAGATGTCGCCCGCCACGCCGCCCCGGGTCTCGCTCGAGTCCAGATAGAGAGGCCTGTGGAACTGGTTAACGCTGAGTCGATCCTGCAAGGCGCCGTACTTGGCGCGCAGTTCGCCGGGTGAATTCGCGTCTGCCTTGTTGACAGGGGCGATGACTGCGCCTGTGCACAGCAGGCCGACCGCAAGAAATCGAGCCGACGTCCGCAATGCCTTCATTCTCAATTACAGCGCGCGCTGCCACAGCCGCGCCGCCAATTCTTTCAGGCGCAGGCTGATCGAACGCTGCTCCCATTGTTCGAGCACGATGGGGTTGGACGAGGCGAGGTCCGTCTCGAACATGGCCTGCATCTGCGCGCCGAAGTCCTGTCCCAGGATGACGGCATTGACCTCGTCGTTGTGCAGAAAGCTGCGCCAGTCGAGGTTGGTCGAGCCGATGGTCGACCACACGCCGTCGATGAGCGCGGTCTTGGCGTGCAGCAGCGCACCGCGCCGTTCGTAAATTTTCACTCCCGCGCCCAACAGCTCCTCGTAAAAGGAACGTCCTACGTGGAACACCATCCAGGAATCGGAGTAGCTCGGCAGGATGAGCTTCACGTCCACGCCGCGTTGCGCGGCGTCCTTGAGCGCGGCGAGCAACTGCGGGTCGGGGACGAAATAGGCATTCGTCAGGTTCACGCTGGTGACGGCGCTGCTGATTGCCGAAAGCAGCGTCGCATAGATCAGGCTGTAGGGCTCATCCGGCGAACTGCCGATGGCGCGCACGACCTCCTTGCCCTGGTTGCTGAGTTGCGGCAGATAATTGCGCGGCGCAAGCGGTTCGCCCTTCTGCTTCTCCCAGGTCGCGAGAAACAATTTCTGAAACTCGGCCACCACGGGTCCGTCCACCTGCATGTGGGTATCGCGCCAGGGAGCCGTCGCCTCGGGCCGCACGCTGGATCGCTGAGCGTAGGAGCCGCCGGAATACACGCTGCTGATGTTGATCCCGCCGAGGAACGCAGACTGGCCATCGACGATCAGCAGCTTGCGGTGATCGCGGTGATTCACGTTCCAGCCCTTCTTGGCAGTCAGCGGGTTGATCGGATTGAACTCCAGTACCCTGATGCCGCTGTCGGTGAGGCGCTTGAAGAATGCCTTGGGCGCATTGATCGCTCCCACGCTGTCATAGATCAAATTGACCTGCACACCCTGCGCCTGCTTCTCGATCAACGCATCCGCAAAGCGATTTCCCACCTCATCGTCTTCGATAGTGTAGGTTTCCATGTTGATATGGTCTTTCGCATCGCGAATGGCGGTTAGCATGGCCTGAAAGGTCGCGGGGCCGTCCTGCAGCAGCACCACCTTGTTGCCGACCACCAGCGGGATACCGGGGATGCCCTGTTGCAGCGCGAGATGCCGGTCGAAGATGCTGGTCTCCTCGCCGCCGCTCTTGAGCCGGTCGAGGATCGCTTTGCTTTGCCGGGAAGTCAGGGGACCGAACGCCCCCTCGAGTTGCACCGGCCGGTGCGGGCGCAACTCCATGTCGGGGACGATGGTCGGCAGCGTGCCGCATCCAGCGAGGGCCGCAAGTAACCCTGCCGCCAGGCATCCGGCGATCCTGCACCGAACAATGGACCGTATCAGTCTGCTAAACAATTCCGCCCTCCGGCTCGTGCCGTGGTTCATTCTGTGAAAGTGCATGCGCCATTTCCGGGGAACCATGTGCGGCAGGCAGCGTAACCGCGCAAGACCTGGATGATGCCAGATAACATGTGGCGTCAGAAGGGCCTGCCATGGGTTTCCGTGGCTGATTCCATGCGGGCAACCTATTCGTGCGCCGGGGCGCCGTCTGTGCGGTAGCGAACTGAGGATAGGCCCGGGCGAAATCGCCCCCGGCTGGAAGCCCGGGTCCGCGAGCGCTATGGGGTGGTCAACAGGGAGTCCGATCGCCTGCTTCCCGATAAAGCGGCAAGCTGATCAAATCCGCAAGAATTTTCCGCTGCGTCGGCGTAGGGGTTCGTTGCGCTGGCGCCGGCGTGGGCGTTGAGTCCGGATTGCCACCCGGTTCGGTAATGATCAGCAATGATCCTATGTGCAGGACCGCACAGAGACGGAGTTGTTTTCGGCGTAAATGTAATTTGATGGATACTCAGGCTCCTTTCTAATACTTGCGGTGCCCAGACCCACGCACCGGTGACCCCATGCCGGGCCTTTTCAATGTTTCAGGGGTATAGATATGACCGTTACGCCGCCGCTCGAGCGACACCACGCTCCCAGGGATTTAGCCGACCGGGTAGCCTATGCGTTCACCCGGTTTCTGCGGTTCTTCGCCGACACTTTTTTCGCTCGCCGGTATGGCCATCGCGCGGTGGTGCTGGAAACGATCGCCGCCGTTCCGGGCATGGTCGGCGGCGCCGTGCAACATCTGCATTCCCTGCGTCGCATGGAAGGCGATCGCGGCTGGATCCGAACGCTCCTGGAAGAAGCGGAGAACGAACGCATGCACCTGTTGACCTTTGTGCACATCGCCCGGCCCTCGGGATTCGAGCGCCTGCTGATCCTGCTGGCTCAAGGCATCTTCTACAATCTTTTCTTTCTTCTCTACCTCATTTCGGCAAGGACCGCGCATCGTGTCGTGGGTTACTTCGAGGAGGAAGCGATCTGCAGCTACACCGAGTATCTGGCCGGCGTGGACGACGGCACTCACGCCAACGTCCCGGCGCCCAGGATCGCCATCGATTACTGGAAGCTTGCGCCCGACGCGCGGTTGCGCGAGGTCATTGTCGCCGTGCGCGCAGATGAGGCCCATCACCGCGACGTCAATCATCGATTTGCCGACGAGCTTGCCTGACCGGCGCCGGGCGACCCGTTCTCCCACGCATCTCCCGAAAGCTGTACCAGCCTGTCCGCGGCGGCCGGTCCCCAGCTGCCCGCCGGATAAAAACGCGGCGGGGAGCGCTTGCGCAGCAACGGGGTGTAGAGGCGCCATGCGGCTTCGGTTTCGTCGGCATGAACGAACAGCGTCTGGTCGCCCTGCAACACGTCCAGCAGCAAGGTCTCGTAGCCGGCCGACAGCGTGCCAAACGCCTCCGCGTAGCGGAATGTCATGCGCTGCGTCTGCAGCGTGAAACGCTCACCGGGCGTTTTGACTTCGAACGAGAGATCGAACCCTTCATCCGGTTGCAACGTGATCACCAGCGCATTGGTGCGAGCAGGGATGCGGGAAGCGCGCCCAACGATGGAAGGGAACAGGGCCACCGGCGGACTGCGGAAATGGATCGCGATCTGCGTGACCCGCCGCGGCAGGCGCTTGCCCGTGCGCAGATAAAACGGCACTCCTTGCCAGCGCCAGTTCTCGATCTGCAGGCGCATGGCAACGAAGGTCTCGGTGGCGGAAATCGCCGCGACACCCGGCTCATCCCGGTAGCCGGGCACTCTCCTGTCATTCAGCCTGCCCCGCGTATATTGGCCGAACACCACGTCTCGATGGCGAATCGGCGCTGCCGAACGCAGCACTTTGACCTTTTCGAAGCGGATGCTGTCCGCTTCAAGGGCGGCGGGCACTTCCATCGCGATCAGGGTAAGCAGCTGGGTGAGATGATTCTGCACGATGTCGCGCAGCGCACCGGTTTGTTCGTAATAACCGGCACGACCCTCGATACCAAGCTCTTCCGCGACCGTGATCTGGACGCTCTTCACGTGATCGCGGTTCCATGCCGACTCGAACAAGCCGTTTCCGAAGCGGAAAGCGAGCAGGTTCTGCACGGTTTCCTTGGCAAGATAGTGGTCGATCCGGTACACCTGCTTCTCGTCGAAATGCTTGTGCACCAGAGCGTTCAGACGCCGCGCCGACGCCAGGTCGCGCCCAAACGGCTTTTCGATGACCAGTCGCGTCCAGCCCTGGCTGCGATTGAGACCCGCTTCCGCCAATGATTCGATGGCGGCGGAAAAGGCGCCGGGCGGCAGCGCCAGATACAACACGCGGTTGCCATGAATTCCGCTGCCATGCTCGATGCTGGCGATGCGTGCGGCGAGCGCCTGGTAGTCGGCGGCGCTGGTTTCGTCCACTGCCTGATAGTGCAGGCAGCCGTCGCACCAATTGCGGGTACCAAGCCGCGCCGACAATCCGGCGTCCGCCAGTATCTTGCGGGCCCACCTGCGGAATCGAGCATCGGTCAGGTTCGGGTCGCGTGCCACTCCCAGAATCGCGTGTTTCCCGGGCAGCAGCTTGTTGTTCGCGAGATAAAACAGCGCCGGCAGCAGCTTGCGGCGCATGAGATCGCCGGTCCCGCCGAGTATCACGAAGATGCATGAATCGATCATTCCCATGCGATTACTCTTTCTTGATCTCGTGGCCGCCGACCATGATGCTGTAGCCGTTCTTGAGGCCCCACACGCCGCCGCTGGTTCCCGCATCGACGTAGTGGATTCGACTCGCCGCCAGCATTTGCGCGCGGCGCTTTCAGTTGATCGACGAGGGCCGCGAGCGATGCGGCCGGGACAACGCCTTTGTCCGCCGCGAGCCTGCGTGTGTCCGCATTGCGTGCAAAGCCGACCACGCGGTGGCCGCCGCGCAACAGGCGTTCCGCCATGCTCGCGCCCATCCGGCCCAGGCCGATCATTCCAAGTTCCATGCTCATAGCCAACCTCCGGTGAAGCCCGCGCGCCTTACGCGGCATTCTGGTCTTGCCGCTCCCACAGGCGAAAGCCGCCCAGAAACGCATCGGCGTTCTTGCCGCGGCGGGTCCGCGGCGGCAGCCGCTTCATATGTCTGGCATTTCCGCCGCCCAGCACGATGTAATCGGGCAGCAGCGCCTTGCGGAAACCCTCGACGATCTCCCTTACCTTGCCGTGCCATTTTTTGTTCCCGAGTTGCTTTCGCCCCTGATTGCCAAGAAAGCCTTCGTAGGTGCAACCATCGGCGTAGTGCAAATGTCCCAATTCCATCGCGGCAATCACGCCGTCGACGATGAGCGCCGACCCCAGTCCGGTTCCCAGTCCAAGAAACAGCATCTTTCCGCCTTCGTAGGCGCCGAGCGCCTGCATTGCCGCGTCGTTGATGGTCTTGACCGGGCGCCCGAACGCTGCCTGGAAATCGAAGCCGATCCAGCCCGTCCCCAGATTGTGCGGCTCGCGCGCTATTCTGCCCCGGCGCACTACGCCGGGGTAGCCGATCGAAACCGCGTCGAAGCGCCACCCCCTGGTGATTTTCAGAACCTGCCTCACCATCCTGTTCGGAGTCAGCTTCGGTCCGGATTTGAATTTGACGGGACTCCTGTGACCGGTGGCAACGCACTTGACGTGAGAACCCCCGACGTCGACGACCAGTATCCTCACGTGCCTGTCCATCCGCCGCTTCATGCCGGTTGCGTCACGGCGGCAGGCCGCTCGCCTTTCGCGCAGGCGCGTTGGGCCTGTTGCACAGGAATGGATAGTAGACGAGCGGTGTTGAGCAGCGCCATGTGCGTCAACGCCTGCGGAAAGTTTCCGAGCATGTGCCGCGCGTGCGGGTCGTATTCCTCCGCCAGCAATCCCAGGTCGTTGCCCAGTGCCAGCAGCCGCTCGAACAAAGCCTCGCCCTCGTCGCGGCGTCCGGTCAACACCAGACAATCC
>Ga0209343_10004629_pt1 | contig 16924 bp, 16 predicted proteins | sample RifCSPlowO2_02_FD_184026 | JGI IMG/M metagenome (GOLD analysis project Ga0209343, IMG submission 184026) | Groundwater microbial communities from Rifle, Colorado - Rifle CSP2_plank lowO2_0.2 (SPAdes) (version 2) | ecosystem: Environmental > Aquatic > Deep subsurface > Groundwater | place... | reverse complement strand
TTTCTGACCGTCAACAATGGCGACGCGGAGTTCTTCCGGCTGCGTCGCATTGAATAGCATGCGTTTCATTATGTTGTCTCCCGCGCTCTGACACGGGCAAGACCAAGCTACACGCGATCAGGCGTGCCAGATGAACATACTGGGGAACAATCGTGCAAACAGATGTTGGTTGTGCAAACGGTTGGTCAAATCAGTTCTCTATCAGTAGCTTGTCTAAAAAATCGTTCTTTGGAGCATTTGCATCAGCGGTTTCCGTCATATTGCCGAATCGCACGGCATCGGTTTCGCCAACTGTTGCAAAAGTTCCTTGGGGTGTGAGCAGCCCTCTAACAAAATTGCCAGGGCTGCCTCACTAAAATCCACAGGTGCTTTGAGCGCATAAATCAATTACTATCACTGCTGGTTCCGGTGAGTGATATTAACCGGGCTGCGGCTGGAAGGGTGGCGGCGCATTGCGCCGTCGCTTGCGCCAGAATTCTTCCTGGCGGGGAGAAAACATCCCAAACTTACCCGATTCCAAAACGCGCGAGTAGCGAAGTATAAGCAAAATGAATGGTTTATGCAAAGATTCGGTGAATTTTGTCGAAATCGACGAAAGCGGTGAGGCGCAGCGCATCGACAATTTTTTGCTCCGCCTTTTGAAAGGCGTACCCAAAAGCCATGTTTACCGGATATTGCGCGGCGGGGAAGTGCGGGTCAACAAGAAGCGTGTCGACCAGACCTATCGCCTGAAGCTGGGCGATCTGCTGCGCATCCCGCCGATCCGTGTGGCAGAAAAGCATGAGCCGGAACAGGCTTATATCCCGGCGGTGGAATTCCCGATCATCTATGAGGACGAAGCGCTGGTCGCGGTGAACAAACCTTCCGGGTTGGCGGTGCATGGTGGCAGCGGGGTGAGTTTCGGGGTCATCGAACAAATGCGCCATGCGCGCCCGCAGGCAAAATTTCTTGAGCTGGTGCACCGCCTCGACCGCGAAACTTCCGGCGTGCTGCTGCTGGCAAAGAAGCGTTCCGCGCTCACCGCGATGCACGAGATCATGCGCGAGGGCAACAGCGACAAGCGCTATTTCGCGCTGGTGCTCGGGCAGTGGAAGAACGCCAAGCAGCACGTCAAGCTGCCGTTGCACAAATTCGACACCCCGCAGGGCGAAAAGCGCGTGATGGTCAGGGAAGACGGGCAAGCCTCGCATACCATCTTTACCCTGCAAAAGAGCTGGCCGGGCTACTCCCTGCTGGAAGCGCAACTCAAGACCGGGCGCACCCACCAGATACGCGTGCATCTGTCGCATCTCGGCTTCCCGATTGCCGGGGACGACAAATACGGCGATTTCGCGCGCAACAAGATATTAATGAAGCAGGGGTTGAAGCGCATGTTCCTGCACGCGTACAGCATCGCGTTCGCGCATCCGCTGACGGGAGAGGCGATGCAACTGACCGCGCCGTTGCCGAAGGAATTGGAGAGTTTTATCGCGAAACTGGATGCGGGGGCAAACCTTTAACTCATAGAATGGGGTTGAGCGTAGCGATACCTGCTCATTATCATGTATGCATGATAAATTACCTCTGCAGTCAACGGAGGGTGCGTTTCACGCACCACCCCATGATATGTCGAACCACGAAGTTTTTAATTTTTATGGGTTATTCTCTTTCCGGATTATTTTTACGCGGGATAACCGGTAATTTGCTACCATTTGCGCTCCTGCGAGGAGCGACCAAACTGGCTACCCCTACCGAATTATCCCAATTTCTCAGTATGGTAGAGCGCCGCGCATACAAGCAGGCGTTGTATGCCATGCGTAATGAACATACCGCGCTGGATATTGTGCAAGATGCGATGATTAAACTCGCCGAAAAATATGGAGATAAGCCGGCCGCAGAATTTCCGATGCTGTTTCAGCGTATTTTGCAGAACACCATCCGCGATTACCACCGCAGGCAAAAGGTCAGAAATGCATGGTTTTCATTATTTTCCTCATTGACACCCAAAGATGAAAGTGAAGAATATGATCCGCTCGATAGCCTGAAAGATGACGAAAATCAGAGTACACCGGCCACACCGGAAGAATCCTTGCAACAGCAACAGGTTATCGCGCTAATCGAACAAGCGCTTGAAAAACTCTCGCCCCGTCAACGTGAAGCCTTTCTGCTGCGTTATTGGGAAGATATGGATACGGCAGAAACCGCCGCAGTAATGGGATGCTCCGAAGGGAGCGTAAAAATCCATTGCTCGCGCGCGGCACATGCGCTTGCCGAATCACTTAAAGCGAAAGGAGTAGATATACTATGAATGATCGGCAACCCCTCGCCAAGGAGGCCCTTGCAAAGCTGCTTACGCGCGCCGCGCAGCAGCTTGATTCCGGCACCGTGACCGCATTGCGCAGGGCGCGCGATGTTGCGCTGGAACGGCAATTGCAAAAAAAGCATGTTTTTGCGCTAAGCACGGGGCATGGAATGCACTGGCTAATGCCGCATTCAATCCACCAATGGGTGGCAATAGCCATTTTGCTTGTAGCGGTGCTTTTTGGCGGGATAACTTACGTGCATGACGCTCATGAGCATGATTTGGCTCATTTGGATGCCGAAATTCTGGTTGATGATTTGCCTCTGGAGGTTTTTGTTGATTAATTTTTGCACCTACTCTGCTTGATGCGAAATTCAGCCATTGTTGTTTTCTTATTGCTGTTGTACATGGCTAGCGCGTCCGCAAGCGCTGCGACAAAACCGTGGCAGTCGCTTACGCCTGTGCAGCAAGAAGCCCTTTCCTCCTTGTCACAGCAGTGGGATAAACTGCCGGAGCTACAGCAGCAACGCTTGCTCAATACGACTAAAAAATATCCGAAATTTACGCCAGAGCAAAAACAACGTTTCCATGATCGCCTGGAAGCATGGAGCAAGCTTACCCCGGAGCAACGTAAGGCCGCGCGTGAAAAGTATCATGCTTTCAGCAAAGTGCCGGCGGAAAAACGTGAGCAGGTGAAGCAGATGGTCAGGCATAACCAGGCTAAGAAAGAACAGACCCCGGCCAGCGGTATTCCCCCAGCGCCTGCCAGTGACCAGAATGCCCCCCTTCGCTAATTGATCAACGCTTGAGTAAATGGTTGAGAACCATGGCGCCGCCATTGGCGTTAATATATGCGCTGTGAGCACTTAAGGGCGCCTCTAAAAGCTTGTAGCTCGCCCAATAATTGATTTGATCGCAGATACCGACCATGGCTAATGACATAGAAACAAACAAGGCAAGAGAAGCGTTTGAGAAGTGGCGTAAATCAGACGGCTTCCATAACTGGGTTACCACCGAGCAACTTATAGAAATTAATTTTAAAGCCGGGTTGGCTGCTGGCAAGGCAGAGCTTATTGCGGTTGCTAAACAGAGAGATGAGTTGCAAGCCGCCATAGCCGGACAAAAAAATGCCTCGCCCGCAGCTAAACAAAAGAATGATTCGCTGGCAGAAAAACACAAGGATGAGTTACTGGCCGCTGTTACCAAGCAGCGGGATGACTTGCAGGCTGCGATAGCCAGACAAAAAAATGACTTGCTGGCAGCCAGGCAGAAGGATGATTCATTGGTTGGGGAACACAAGGATGAATTGTTGGCTGTTTTGACCCAGCAGAGGGACGAACTGCAGGCTGTTATGGCACAGCAGAAGGATGAGCTACTGGCCGCCAGGCATAAGGATGAGTTACTGGCTGCCTTGACCAGGCAGAGAAATGAACTCCAGGCTGCGCTGACCAAGCAGGAAGATGAATTATTGGCCGCCAGGCATAAGGATGAGTTGCTGGCTGCCTTGACCAGACAGAGAAATGAGTTGCAGGCTACTTTGGCCAAGCAGGAAGACGATCTGCTGGCAAATAAACAGAAGGATGGCCTGCTGGCTGCCTTGACCAAGCAGAGAAATGAGTTGCAGGCTGCCTTGACGAGGCAGGAAGATGAGTTGCTGGCAACCAGGCATAAATATGAGTCGCTGGTATCTTGGCAAAAGGATGAGTTGCTGGCGAATAAGCAGAAAGAAGAGTTGCTGGCTGCACTGACGAAGCAAAAAGATGAGCTGCTGTTTGCTTTGGCCAAACAGGAAGATGAGTTGCTTGCAATTAAGCGGGAACATGAATCGCTGGTATCAAGGCAAGAAGACGAGTTACTGTCGAATAAGCAGAAAGAAGAGCTGCTGTCTGCGCTGACGAAACAGAAAGATGAGCTGTCGGCTGCTTTGGAAAAACAGAAAGATGAGTTTCTTGCGGCCAAGCGGGAAAATGAATCACTGATATCAAGGCAAGAGAATGAGTTGCTTGCGATCAGGCAGAAAATTGAATTGTTGGCCACTGTGACGAGTCAAAGGGATGAATTAGTGGCTGCGGTCGCCAAGCAGAAGGACGAGTTGCTTGCGAACAGGAAAAAAATAGAATTATTGAACGCTGTAACAAGCCAGAGGGATGAATTGCTGGCTACAGTCGCCAAACAGAAGGATGAATTGCTTGCGGCCAAGCAGAAGATTGCTTCACTTTCGACTAAGCAAAAGATCGTGTTGCTTGCGGCCAAGCAGAAGGATGCACCGCCCACAGTGAAACCAAGGGATGTGCCGCCTGCAACCAGGCAAAAAGGCGAACCGGTTGTGGCCAAACAGAATGTTGAGCTGCTGGGCGCCTTGAAGGAATTGCAGGAGTCCTTGATGTTTGCGAACGAGAATCCAGCCTGCGGGATTAACGGTACAATATGGATGTTGCGTGGCAACAAAACCCTGTTTGATTTTATTGACGAAACAATTGCAGTTGCCGAGAAAACAAAAAAACTGTGATTGGCCGATAGTGGCAGTCAGAGAAAGTCGGATTAAATCCGCAAAAACTGGCACCTCCGCAACCACCGATGCCTAATTCAATAAAAACACACATTCCACTTTGATTTTTGCGTAGCTCTGCTTATTTCAACCAATGAACTATACCCCGCCCAGCTTGCCGATCCTTCGTGTCGATAGACTAACCTTGTATTTTGATGATGGACAGACCAAGGCGCTGAATGGAGTAGATCTGGATATACACGAGGGGGAGTTCGTCGCGATTGTCGGACCCAGCGGCTCCGGCAAGTCGAGCCTGTTAAATGTAATCGGGACGCTGGATATGCCAACTTCGGGGGAGGTTGTTTTCAGAGACCAGCCGTATTCCAGGATCAAGGATTTTTCGCTGTTTCGCAGAAAAAACATCGGTTTCGTTTTTCAGTCGTTTAATCTGATCCCGACGCTTTCCGCGCTCGACAACGTGATCGTGCCAACCATCGGGTGCGACGGTTCGGCAAATGAATACAGGGCGCGTGCCGAATCGTTGCTGACACAATTGGGGTTGCGCGACCGGCTTGGGCATTTTCCGGGAAAATTGTCCGGTGGCGAGCGGCAGCGCGTAGCCATCGCGCGTTCCTTGATCAATCAGCCGTGCATGGTTCTGGCCGATGAGCCGACGGGGAGCCTGGATAGCGCCAATGCAACGCTGGTGCTGGATATGCTGACCGGTATCGTCAAACAGCAGGGGTTGACGCTGATCATGGTGACACACGATATGAATATTTCCTCGCGGTCGGATCGGATCGTCCACATGCGGGATGGCAAGATCGAGCATCAGCAAGGAGCGGCATCATGAACCTGTTCCGTTTTGCATTGGACAATCTTTATCGCAGGCCGGCGCGCACAAGCCTGACGGTATCCGCCATTTCACTGGGCATTGCCGCCGTTGTCGCGCTGACGAGCATTGCGTGGGGATTCGAGGCGAGCTGGCAAAAGGCTAACGATGCGCGAGGCACGGATTTGATCGTGACCCGGATCGCCAGTCAAAACACCATGCCCTCCCCGTTCCGCGCTGAAAAAGTGCAGCAGACGCTCGCGGGCTTGCCCCACGTAAAAGAGGTTGTCGGCCTGCTGAGTGAAATGCTGACCGTCAGCGATGACTCGCCTCCGGTGTTCGTGTTCGGATGGGTTTACGGCAGCTATCTGTGGGAGCACCTGAAGCTGATCGATGGGCGTTGGCCGAGCGACCGCACCGAACCGGTGGTCATGATCGGCGCGCTTGCCGCCGAGATGCTACATAAAAAAACCGGCGATCCGGTGGAAATCGAAGGGAAGGCTTTTCAAATTGCGGGAATTTTCGAAAGCAGCGCAGTCGTTGAAAACGGCGCGTTGCTGATGACGCTTGATCTGGCGCAGCAAATCACCGACAAACCGGGCAAAGTGAACGTCCTGAATATCAAGGTAGATGCCGGTGCCACCGAGGCCGATTTGCGCAACATCAAGGAACAGGTGAAGCAAGCTTTACCCGGTTTTGTCGCGATCACTTCCGGGGAGCTGGTTCGGAATAATGCTGTGGTGCGTATTTCAAAGGCGATGAGCAACGCCACTATCCTCATAGCGGGGCTGGTCGGCGCGCTGGTGGTGTTCAACACCATGCTGATGAGCATCAATGAACGGACGCGTGAGATCGGGATATTGCTGGCTTTGGGATGGCAGCGCCGCACCATCATGAAGTTGATCTTCAGCGAGGCAATGATCCTCTCGCTGGTGGGCGGGTGCGTGGGAATCGCCATCGGGGTGGGCATTGCGTGGGGCTTGGAACACATTGAACTGATGCGCGGCAAGATCGATGCGATTTTCTCGATACCCTTCTTTTTCGGAGTGTTGGGTCTATCGGTATTGCTGGGTATTTTCGGCGGCGCCTATCCTGCATTCAAAGCGGCGCGCTTGCTGCCCTCAGTAGCGCTGAGGCATGAATGATGCGCATTGCAAAGGTCATTCTGGTTTGTGTATTGCTGGCCGCCGGCCCTGGATATGGCGCGGAGCCGGGCAACCCGGTTTCAGCCAGCACCTTGGCCGAATTGATGAGGCAGGCCATGCATTCCGAGGGGTTCGAGGCGCGATTGAGTGTTTTCATGACCAAAGCCAATGGGGCGCATCCCCCTCCCTTCAAGCTTGCCGTGGTCGGACAATTTGTCGCCGACAAGCAGCGCCTGCTGATTCGCGGGGTTTCACCCGAATCGGTGCATGACCGTTTTATTGCTGCCGAGCGGGGCAACGATGGGCGCCTCCGGGTGCTGGGGTATCGCGGCCAAGCCGCAAGTGAACATCTCGAGTCTGACCCATTATCGAAGATATTTGATTCCGGTTTGATCGTTTGGGATATGTTTTGCCCGTGGTGGGGTTGGCCGAAGCAATCCCTGGAAGGAATAGAACGGATCAATGGCCGTGAATGCACCAAAATACGCTCTGTCTCGGATGACAAAAGTATTGCCGTGAGGGAGGTCGAAAGCTGCGTGGATCAGCAGGCAAAAATTTCATTAAGGACGAGGCTGTTCGATAGCAAACATGCCTTGATACGCGCAACTTCTGTCGAAAGGCTTGTGCGCAAAAGAATAGGCGGCGGAATGGCTGCGAAGAAGCTGACTATCAAAGAGGCCAGCGGTGTGTTGACCGAAATTGAAGTTTATGCGGGCGATGAGCAGTATGAGATTTCTGACGACACCTTCTCGGCGCTCGATCAGCCAACGCGCAATGATCAACAGAAACCAGCTCCCTGATGGCTTGAGGTTTCAAGTAGGCGGCTCAAGATGGCATGGTCTGCGGGATGGGTTTGACGGTATGATTCGCGAATCCGCTCAGGGCTATAAAAAATAATCAGGGTTCATGAACCAATGACTAACTTGAAATGCAGCGTTGCGCCGTTGAAAATATAAATTTCAATGAGCAATAGCGAAGCCTTCTCACGCATCCTGATCGACAAGGCGCTCGAAGCGAGCGGCTGGAATCTGCTCGACCCGCAGCAGGTTCAGTTCGAGCTGAACACCGGCAGTGGACGTGCCGATTACCTGTTGAAAGATAAGCGTGGCGGCGTGTTGTGCGTGCTCGAAGCCAAACGCGAGGACGTTGATCCCTACGATGCCAAGGAGCAGGCGCGCGGTTATGCGGAGAATTTGACAGCGCCGTTCATCATTCTTTCCAATGGTCGTGAGCACTGGTTCTGGAATTACCAGCGCGCCGACCAGCGCGACGCTTACCGGATCGAACGCCTGCCATCGCGGGAAGACATGGAGCGCCTGCGGCTCAAGAACCTGCAACCGCCGCGCCCCTTGATGAGCGAACACATCACCCGGAATTACCTGAAAGCATTCAAGCCGGACTTGAGTGTGCGTCGCTACCAGATCAACGCGCTGGACACCGTGTCGCGGCAATTCGACGAAAACGGCCAACGCAAATTCCTGCTCGAAATGGCCACCGGCACGGGCAAGACGCTGCTGTGCGCCGCGCTGATCCGACGCTTTCTGCAAACGCGCAACGCCGAGCGCGTGCTGTTCATCGTCGACCGCATCGAGCTTGCGAAACAGACATTGGAGGATTTCAACACCGTCCTCGCCGAATACAAGCCCGTGCTGTACAAGACCGCGCGGCGCAGGCCGGGCGAGCTGCTCGGCTCCTGCGTGGTGGTGGCGACGCTGCAATCGCTGATGATGGATCGCCGCTACCGCGAAGAATTCACCCCGTTTTATTTCGACCTCGTGGTCAACGACGAGGCGCACCGTTCGATTTACGGCGATGGGCGCGAAGTCGTGCAATTCTTCCAGGCCACGCGCGTCGGCCTCACCGCCACGCCCAAGGCGTATTTGAAAAACATCAACGTCGAACAGTTGCAGCAGGAAAACCCGAAATCGCTCGAAGCGCGCCTGCTGCGCGACACCTACAACTACTTCGGCTGTAAGCCCGGCTTTCCGACTTACCGCTACGACATCATCGACGCGGTGAAAGACCCGGAAGGCCCGTTCCTGTGCCTGCCGAAAATCTTCGACCTGCGCTCCGACATCACCACCAGGGCACTGGAAGAATCCGGCTGGGCGGTCACCGTCAACGAGCAGGAAGAGAATTTCAAGATTAAAGACTTGGAGCGCAAGGTGTTCACTCCCGCGCGCAACCGTGTCATGTGCGAAGCCTTCTTGAAGGAAGCGCAAAAAGACCCGTCGGGCAAGATCGGCAAGTCCATCGTGTTCGCGGTGAACCAGACCCACGCCACCACGCTCACCAAAATCTTCAACGACCTCCAGCCCGGTAGCGCCGTCACCATCACCAGCCGCATACCGGACGCCTCATCCATCGCCAAGGAATTCCGCGACGGCAAGCGCGGCGAGCGTATCGCCATTTCCGTGGACATGCTCTCCACCGGCTACAACTGCCGCGATGCGCTCAACATCGGCCTGATGCGCCCGATCTTCTCGCCCACCGAGTACATCCAGATCAAGGGGCGCGGCACGCGCCTCTACACCTTCAAAATCGGCAACACCGAATACGAAAAGAAGCATTTTTTCCTGCTCGATTTCTGCGCCGTCGCGGAATACTTCGAGGAACAGTACGACTACTCCGCGCCGCTCAAGCTGCCCGAAGAGCGCACGGGCAAACCCACGCGCATCGACACCGGCACAGGCAAGCCGCCGCTTACTGTAGATGAACCGGGCAGCGGCGAAGGTGCGGGCGAAAAAATCATCCCGGTGTGGGAAGGCGTGGACACGCTGGTCAGCGAAGAAGTGCGCATCGTCGGGCCGGACGGCGAGAAGGTGGACGTGATGACCTTTCGCGGCGGCTACGAGCGCGACATCAGGGAATTCGTCGATAGCACGCCGGAACTCCAGGCCGCCATCGAAGCCGAGGACGACGATGCCGTCGAGACCATCGTCAACGAGCGCTTCTTCCATCGCCCCAAGATGTATTACTCGCCGGACAAGCTGGTGCTCTCCTACGGCGTACCGGCCACCACGCCCGCATTCGTGTACGGTGCGGTCGGCAAGCGTCCGCTGCCGACGCGCGACGCCATCGTCACCGACACCGTAGATTCCATCGCCGCGCGTTTCAACCTGCGCTACAACGAACAGAAATGGCTCGACGCCACCACGCAATTGCTCGCCGAAGATGCCTCCGCGTTGCGCCGCTTCATGGCGGACGACATCACGATTTTCACCGCGAATCAATTCCGCACCCTGGGCGGGCTGGATGCGTTGACGCGCTTCGAGCAGCGCGATGCCGTGTTCGAGGCGTTACGCCAGTCCACGCTGGTGCGGCAATCCATGCTGGCGGCGCATTAACCAACTTGCCAAATTTAACCAACTAGGTTAGTATTTCATGGAGAAACGTACCCCGTACTGCAAACTGGCTATCGTCAAGGCGCTGGTCGAGGCGGGCGAGGTGCGTGCAACCCTGTCGGCGCGTGCTGGTGCTGCTGCCTTGGGGTTTGACTATCCCAGCATGTTGACGGTGGTGATGGCGCTTACGCCGTCGGACTTTTACAAAAGTATGACGACCCACGCCGACCATACGATCTGGCAAGACGTGTACCGCCCGAGCACGTCGGCAGGCGATGTGTATTTGAAGCTGACGGTCGTTGATGACGTGCTTATCGTGTCTTTCAAGGAGCTATGAACATGAAATGTCCAGTGTGCGGAGGTGCTGAGCTGGTGCATGACACCCGCGACCAGCCCTACACCTACAAAGGTGAAACCACCATTATTCCGATGGTGACTGCCGATTTTTGTCCGGCATGCGGCGAATCCATCACGGATATGGCCGAATCCGTCCGTACCATGGCCTTGATGCTGGAATTCAACAAGCAGGTCAACGCGGCCATCGTCGACCCCGCCTTCATCGCCAGCGTGCGCAAGAAACTCGCGCTCGACCAGCGCGAGGCGGCGGAAATTTTCGGCGGCGGGGTCAATGCCTTCTCCCGCTACGAGAACGGCAAGACCAAACCGCCGCTGGCGTTGGTCAAGCTGCTCAAGGTGCTGGATCGCCACCCCGACCTGATCGACGAAGTGAAGGCGGCTTGATGGCGGCGCAACTGTGACTCAGTGAATTGTAGGAGCGGGCCATGCCCGCGAACAAAATATTTCGCGGGCATGGCCCGCTCCTACCCAATTATCGTTTTTGAATTATGCAAAGCCCAATAGACTTTCAATATGCTCACTGAAACCAGACCCACCGGCGCCAACTTCTTCTCCTCCGGCCTGCGCCAGAAGGTGGATCAACTGATGAACATCCTGTGGGCGGGCGGGGTGAACAACCCGATGGATTCCATCGAGCAATGTTCCTACCTGCTGTTCCTGCGCCTGCTCACCGAGAAGGACGAAACCTTAGCCAGCCTCGACAAAAAATATCCGCGCATCTTCTCCGGCAAATGGTCGCGCTTCGCCTGGGGCAACTTCGTCACGCTCACCGGCGACAGCCTGTTCAACGCGGTGCGCGACGCCATCGAACACCTGCACGAATTGCCCGGCCTGTCCGAAACCGGGCGCACCCTGTTCGGTCGCGCCACGCTGAAAATTTACGACCGCCCCACGCTGCGCGCCGTTATCCAGGGCATCCACGACATGGACCTGGCCGCGCACGACGGCGTCGATTTCAAGGGCGACATGTACGAGTACCTGCTCAGCAAGCTCGCCGCCTCCGGCACCAACGGCCAGTTCCGCACCCCGCGCCATATCATCGACCTGATCGTCGCGCTGGTGAACCCGCAGCCCGGCCAGCGCATCGCCGATCCCGCGTGCGGCACGGCGGGTTTTTTGATCTCCGCGTTCGAGCACATCCTGCGCCACAAGACCAAGCCCGCCGACCTCAAGCGCGGCATCCGCGACGGCGCGCTGCTCAAACCCGCGCAATGGAAGTTCCTCGAAGAACAGGCGTTCACCGGCTTCGACAACGACGCCAACATGGTGAAGATCGCCATCCTCAATCTCTACCTGCACCAGTTGGAAAAGGCGCAGGTCGCGATGCTCAACCCGCTCACCACCGGCTTCGGCGGCGCGTATCCCGGCAAGCTGTACGACTGCATCCTCGCCAACCCGCCGTTCTCCGGCAAGGTGCAGGACGAGAGCATCCTCGCCGACCTCAACTACCAGCTCAACACCCGCGCCACCGAGCTGCTGTTCCTGAAATGGTTCATCGACCACTTGGCGCCCGGCGGACGCGCCGGGGTCATCGTGCCGAACGGCGTGCTGTTCGGCTCCACCAACGCGGCCACCAAACTGCGCGAACTGCTGCTCACCGAATGCGACCTGCAAGCCGTCGTCAGCCTGCCCAGCGGCGTGTTCAAACCCTATGCGGGCGTCGCCACCGCCGCGCTGATTTTCGAAAAACCTTCACTCCCCTCGCCCGCAGGCGGGATAACCAGCGACTTGGCTGGTGTTTTTGGCCAGCCTAGTCGAATGGCTAGTAGTTCCATCAGAGGGGCCGGGGGAGAGGGTGCGGGCTGTGCCACCCAATCCGTCTGGTTCTACGACCTCACCGCCGACGGCTACAGCCTCGACGACAAGCGCACCCCGATCGCCGCCAACGACATTCCCGATGCGCTCGCCAAATGGCCGACGCGCGAAGAAGGCCCGAACAGCTACCGCGTGCCCATCGAGAAGATACGCGAGAACGGCTGGAGCCTCGCCGCAGGCCGCTACAAGCCGGTGACGGCGGAGGTCGCGAATCACGATGCTCCGGCGGAAATCTTGGGCGACGTGCTCAAGCTGGAAAACGAAATCATCCAGCGCGGCAATGCGCTGCTCGCGCAACTCGGCAAGAAGAAATGAAACAGAATAGTCCACTGCCCCGTCATTCCGGCGCAGGCCGGAATCCAGCAAAAACAAACAGCCCGCGCAGCGGACAAAACCTTGATGCTGTCCCGCGTTCGCGGGAAATTTTTAATCGACTGGATTCCGGCCTGCGCCGGAATGACGCAGTTTTGTGCATGGGTTGTTTGGAATGAAATGCTGGCCGACCAAGCCGCTCGGTGAGTTGGTGGATTTTCTCGGTGGCGGTACTCCACGACGCGACTGTGCCAAGTATTGGGGCGGTGATATTCCTTGGGCATCGGTGAAGGACTTGCAGGGGCAATCACTCGACACAACTATCGAAACTATCACCGATGAAGGGCTTGCGAACTCCGCCTCAAATCTTATCCCAGAAGGCACGGTGATAATTGCTTCCCGTGTTGGCTTAGGAAAGGTTGCCATTAATCGAAAACCTGTCGCCATCAACCAAGACCTGAAAGCGCTGACACCAAAGAATGGCGAATTATTGCCAAGGTTTCTTCTGCAATTCCTGCTTTCTAACGCTGAATATTTTGAGCGTGCGGGCGTTGGTGCGACTGTCAAGGGACTGACGCTTGGTGATTACCAGAAACTCGAAATTCCCGTGCCGCCACTGGCAGAGCAGGAGCGCATCGTGAAGCTGCTGGACGAAGCGGACGAGTTACGCAAGCTGCGCGCCCAGGCCGACCGCCGCAGCGCCGACCTGATTCCCGCGCTGTTCCATGAAATGTTCGGTGAAAGCACCGCTATTCAAAAGCAATGGCCGACGCATCTTCTGGGGGGGCTCATCGCAAATGGCCCGCAGAATGGGCTATACAAACATTCGTCATCCTATGGCGATGGCGTCCCAATTCTACGCATCGATGCTTTCTATGATGGAGAAGTTGAGGACTTGTCCTTGTTAAAGCGATTGCGTGCCACTCAGGGGGAAATCATCAATTATGGGCTCAACGAGGGTGATATCGTAATCAACCGCGTCAATAGCCCTGAATATCTCGGAAAGAGTGCGCTTATTCCTGCGCTTGCAGAGCCAACGGTTTTCGAGTCGAACATGATGCGCTTTACCGTAGCAGCGGATGTAATCGAACCGGGCTATCTGATTCGCTTTCTACAAACGAAAGAAGCAAAGCGCCACATACTTGGCCGGGCAAAACACTCCATCAACCAGTCAAGCATCAATCAAGAAGATGTAAAGTGCATGCCCATTATTGTACCCCCGCTCCCGCTGCAACAAGAATTTGCCCAACGCGTCAGCGAAATCCGCGCGCTGCAAGCCGCGCAGGCCGCCAGCCGGAAGCAGACCGAGCATCTGTTCCAGTCCATGCTGCACCGCGCGTTCAATCAGGAATTGTAGCGAGCCAAAGGTGCCGGAGTCGAATTGAAATGGCGAGCTACACTCGCCGGGAATTGGCCATCCTGGCCAGCCAACGCGCCTGCATGCGCGTTGTCGTTCACAGGCTCGCAGCAGTGCTGCTCGAATTCCCTGTTGCCTTGCAGACCGCGCATTCGCTTGCAGGCGAATGCCGCTCCGGGCTACAAGCAGCACGCAGGTGCTGTTTGTTTAACGCCCTCCGCCCCCGCGCCCGTGCCGGACGCGGATTCGATTCCCGTGCAATCTCAACCCAACAAATAAAAACGACACCGCGAGGGTGTCGTTTTTGTTTGTTGGTGGAGGCGGGGGGAATTGAACCCCCGTCCGCAAGCCCTCTACAGGCAGTTCTACATACTTAGCCATGTTATTTGATTTGATCCCGTACACGCCAACCGGCGGGCTGGTAAAGGACGAGTCACCTTGTTTTTAGCTCCGATCAAAGTGACCCTGACCGGCACGATTCCATGTAATTTACCTCACTCATCTCCGTCTTGCGACTTTGAGCCCCTCCATGGACAGCAGGTTTTCGTCGTTTGCGACTAGTTTTTTCCAGCTGATTTACGAGGTGGCGGGTCCTCGGTATGCCCTACACTGCTTTGCAACCCACGTCGAAGCCAAGTCGCCCCCTGTGGTGATACTGTAAAACGGTACAGATTGTAGCAGGTTCAGAGGGCGAGGAAGCCGAGAAGTTCCACGGGGGTGTCGATGATGCCATGTGCGCTCCAGCTATCGAGTTGTGCATCGGAGCCGACATAGCCATAGCGGGCGATGATGCCGTGCATCGCGGCGGCATTGGCGGCTTGCATGTCGCGCAGGTCATCCCCCAGGTACAGGCATTGCTCCGGTGTGACGCCGATGATCTCGCAGGCCTTGAGCATCGGTTCGGGGTGCGGTTTGGCGTGCGCGCAGGTATCGCCGCTGATCAGGCAGGCGGCGCGAGAGGCCATGCCCAGGGCTTGCATCAGCGGCAGGGTGAAGCGGTGCGGTTTGTTGGTGACGATGCCCCATTTGATGCCGCGCTGCTCTAGTGCGTCAATCAGTTTTGCCATGTCGCCGAACAGCCGGGTATGCACGCAGATGTTGCGTCCGTAGTAGTCGAGAAAGATGGCGCGCAAAGCATCGTATTCGGGCGTATCCGGCTTGATGCCGAAGCCCAGTTTGAGCAGGCCGGGAGAACCGTGCGAGGCTTGAGGCCTGACGATATCCAGCGATAGCGGGGGAAGATTACGCGTGGCGCGGGTGTGGTTCAGCGCGGCGGCAAGGTCAGGCGCGGTGTCGGCGAAGGTGCCGTCGAGGTCGAACAGGACGGCTTCAATCACCTTTAATCCTTGCGGCAGGCGATCATGTAGTTCACATCTGCATCGCCGCCCAATGAATAAACCTTGCTGAGCGGGTTGTAGGTCATGCCAATGATGTTTATCAAGTTCAGGCCCGCGTTGCGGCATGATTGCGCGAGCTCGGAGGGTTTGATGAAATTGTCGTGGTCATGCATGCCGCGCGGCAACAAATTCAGTATGTATTCTCCGCTAATAATGGCAACCAGATAGGATTTCAAGTTACGGTTGAGCGTGGAAAAAAACACCCAGCCACCCGGTTTGACCAATTTCGCACAAGCCGCAACTATGCTTTGCGGGTCGGGTACATGTTCGAGCAATTCCATGCAGGTGACGACATCGTAGTGGCCGGGCTGCTCTGTGGCTAATTCTTCCACGGCTATCTTGCGGTAATTGACCCGTTTCCCGCTTTCCAGCAGGTGCAGTTTGGCGACTTGCAGAGCCTTGTCGGACATATCTATGCCGCTGACATCCGCATTCAACCCTGCCATGCTTTCCGACAGGATGCCGCCGCCGCAACCGACATCCAGCACGATTTTTTCGGCGAGGTCGGCGTGGCGGTCGATATAGCCCAGGCGCAACGGGTTGATATCATGTAACACCTTGAATTCGCTGGTTGGATCCCACCATTTGTGGGCCAGTTGTGAAAATTTTTCCAATTCAATGGGATCGGCGTTTGTCATGGCATAAGCACTGATTAGCGAGGCACTGACTTTAACAAAACTTGTCGCTGCCGCCAAATATTATTACCCGCCATGCATGTGGCTCATGGCTGCATCGCTGTGCTAAAATGCGCGCTTTGTTAAACGTCGATAGACTTAGGTCGAAGCAGAATCCATGGAACAGAAATTCGCCAAAGAAACCCTGCCGGTCAGCCTCGAAGAAGAAATGCGCAAGTCCTATCTGGACTACGCGATGAGCGTCATTATCGGTCGCGCGCTGCCCGATGTTCGCGACGGTCTCAAACCCGTGCATCGCCGTGTGCTGTTTGCGATGCACGAGCTATCCAACGACTGGAACAAGGCCTACAAGAAGTCGGCGCGTATCGTCGGCGACGTGATCGGTAAATACCATCCGCACGGCGACACGGCGGTCTATGACACCATCGTGCGCATGGCGCAGGATTTCTCGTTGCGTTACACGCTGGTGGACGGGCAGGGCAACTTCGGCTCGGTGGACGGCGACAACGCGGCGGCGATGCGTTACACCGAAATCCGCATGGCGAAAATCGCCCATGAGCTGCTCGCCGATCTGGACAAGGAAACGGTCAACTTCGGGCCAAACTACGACGGTTCCGAGCATGAGCCGCTGGTGTTCCCGGCGCGCTTCCCCAATTTGCTGGTCAATGGCTCCTCCGGTATCGCGGTGGGCATGGCGACCAATATCCCGCCGCATAATCTGAACGAAGTGGTGGATGCCTGTCTCGCACTGCTGAAAAACCCCGATCTGGATATCGAGCAGTTGATCGAATACGTGCCCGCGCCGGATTTCCCGACGGCAGGCTTCATTTATGGCCTGTCCGGCGTGAAGGAAGGCTACCGCACCGGTCGCGGTCGCGTGGTGATGCGCGCGCGCTGCCACTTCGAGGATATCGGCAAGGGCGAGCGCCAGGCCATCATCATCGACGAGCTGCCCTATCAG